>SXGR01151688.1_pt1 | contig 12590 bp, 11 predicted proteins | sample 3174711 | NCBI WGS metagenome assembly SXGR01 (sample SAMN11356860, study PRJNA531348) | freshwater metagenome | isolation source: freshwater sample F1-60 | place: China: Fuxian Lake, Yuxi | collected 2017-12-25
CACGAGCGTTGGTCGCTGCACGCGCTCAATCACGCCGGCCATCGTCATCGTCTTGCCGGTGCCGGTCGCCCCGAGCAGCGTCGTGTTGCGCTCGCCGGCCTCGATCGCGGCCGAGATCGCCTCAATCGCCGCCGGCTGGTCTGCGGCCGGCGTGAATGCGCTATCGAGGCGGAACGGGGGCATCACTGCAAGGGTATCTTCAGGCTAAGGAGCCGGCCCGAGTTCTTTGTCGTAACGCTCGCGATACTGGATCTGCGCGTCGAGCACCTTCTCAACGTAAGCCCGCGTCTCAGGGAATGGGATCTCATCGGCTTTTAGCTGCGACCCGCCCCACTCGTCAGCATTACCCGGCCCGGCGTTGTAGGCCGCGAGGACTGCGTCAACGTCACCGTCGTATCGGTCGAGCAGCTCGCGTAGAAGGTAGGAGCCGTATGAGATGTTGATCTGCGGCGTAGCGAGGTCCTCGAGCGTGAACGCTGTGCCACCGGAACGGCGAGCGATGTCGCGAGCGGTCTCGGGCGTGATCTGCATTAGCCCCTCTGCCCCGGCCGGCGACGTTCGACCCGGACGAAAGTCCGACTCAGCGTAGATAACCGCGGCGATCAACGCTGGATCAAGGTTCTTCGCGCGCGCCTGCTGACGAATGATGTCGTCGTGTCGAAGCGGGTAGGCGATCTCCGTGACCGCTTTGTTAACCCCCTTCAGCGCATCTAGCCCGCTCACGGCTGCGACCAACAGCAGTGACACGACGACAATCGCAACAAGCGGCCAAAGCCGGCGCTTGGTTCCAGAACCACTCACGCGATGAGCCGTTCAAGAATCAACGCCAGCTCAGCCTCCAGTTCGGCGGTCGTTCCGTCATTAGTGACGACGTAAGTGGCTCGCTCTGCTTTCTCCTGCTGACTTAGCTGGCGGGCGTGGCGCTCATCGTCCGCCTCGTGGCCGCGGGCCGCCGCGCGCTGACGGCGCAACTCTTCACTGGCGATCACGGCGATCGTAGCGTCGTAGTTTTTCTCCATCCCGGCCTCGAACAGCAGCGGCGTCTCAACCACCGCTACTCGCGGCCGTGGATTGTGAGTCAGCGAATGCTCGCGAAACTCTTCAACCTCAGCCCCCACCAGTGGCCAGATCAAGGCCTCAAGCCAGGCGCGCTCGTCCGCGTCGGCGAACGCGAAACGAGCAATGGCAGCCCGGTCTACCGCGCCGCCGGGCGCGACCTCATCGCCCCAGCGATCGACCACCCGATCGACTACGCGCTGCTGCTCGTAAAGCGAGTGCACTACTGCGTCGGTTGAGAGCGTCAGAGCGCCGAGCCTGCGGAGCGCTTCGAGCGCCGTGCTCTTGCCTGACCCCATGCCCCCGGTCAGGCCTACGAACGGGACGGGGGCTGAGTTGGTCAGCGCAGCGCCGCCAGCGTCAGTCCTGCGGATCCGCAGGCGGTGCGTCGGCTTCGGCAGCAGCTTCAGCCACTTCCTCGACCTCGGCCACCAGTTCGGCCTCAGCGTCAGCTCCCTCGGCTTCAACTTCGTCGTCAGCCGGTGTTGCTGCGGCAAGCAACTCTTCGTCGACGATAGGCACTACGAGGTCGGCCGGCGCTTCGATAGCGGCGTCCTCTTCGGGGAATTCGAGGTTGCCTGTGTGGGCGGAGAGGATCTGGCCTTCGACGCGCTTGACCGAAAGCGAAAGGCGGCGACGCTCATCATCAACTTCGAGCACCTTGACCTTGATCTCGTCGCCGGGCTGAACAACCTCACGCGGGTTTTCAACGTGATGGGCGGCAAGCTCAGAAATGTGGACGAGCCCTTCGACACCGTCAAGGATTTCGACGAAAGCGCCGAAAGTAACGACCTTCGTGACTGTTCCTTCGAGGTCGTCGCCAACGTTGTAGGTATCGACCACGCGCTGCCACGGATCATCCTGAGTCTGCTTAAGGCCAAGAGAAATTCGCTGGCGGTCGCGGTCGATCTCGAGCACCTTGACCTGAACCGTCTGGCCGATCTCAAGCACCTCGTTGGGGTGGTTGACGTGCGACCACGAAATCTCCGAGATGTGGATCAGCCCGTCAATCCCGTTGAGATCAACGAAGGCGCCGAAGTCGACGATGTTCGAAATCTGGCCTTCGACGACGAGCCCCGGCTGGAGCTGGTCGAGAATCTCTTGGCGCTGACCCTTGCGTGCCTCTTCGAGCACAGCGCGGCGCGAGAGAACGACGTTGTTGCGCTGACGGTTGATCTCAATCACCTTGCAGATGATCTTCGTGTGCAGGAACTCGTCGAGCTTAGCCACACGGCGGATGTCAACCAGCGAGGCGGGCAGGAAGCCACGGATGCCAAGGTCGATGATCAGGCCGCCCTTGACGACCTCAATAACGGTGCCTTCGACTGCTTCGCCAGTCTCAGCGGCAGCCTCAATGCGGCGCCAGGCCTTCTCGAAGCGGGCGCGCTTCTTCGAGACGATCAGGCGACCTTCCTGATCCTCCTTCGTGAGAACCAGAACATCAATCTCTTCGCCAAGCTCAACCTCTTCGCCGGGATCGATGTTCTTGCGAATCGAAAGTTCGGCTGAGGGGATCACTCCCTCGCTTTTAAAGCCAACATCAACGAGAACCTCGTCTTTGTCGATCTGAACTACACGGCCGGAGACGACCTCACCTTCATTGAAGGTCGTGAAGGTTGCTGCGTAGTTGGGGACGATCTGGCCGTCGATCTCAAGCAGCATCCCGTCGCTTCCGGGAACAATCTGCGATTCAACGTCGATTTCAGTGGACTGGTCGGTAGATGTGGTTGTCATTGAAAGGCAAGGTTAGCGGTATTACTTCGCCTCCAGCCAGGTCCGTCCAGCACCGATATCGACTGCCAGCGGTGGCTGGCGCTCGCCCCAGGGCGCAATCATCCCGGCCTGAACTAGCTCAGAGAGGTCTTTCTGCTCCGCTTTCGGCCCTTCGAAGAGCAATTCGTCGTGAATCGTGAGGATCATCTCGGCCTTCAGCTCAGTCGCTGCGAGCGCGCCGGCAACCTCGATCATCGCCAGCTTCATCACGTCCGCCGCGGTGCCCTGAACGATCGTGTTCAGCGCCAGCCGCTCCCCCATCGCGCGCGTCTGGCCATTCGTCGAGCGCAGCTCAGGAATATTGCGGCGGCGGCCGAAGAGCGTCGTCACGAAGCCTTCGTCGGTCGCCTTCTCAACCGTTTGGTCCATGAAGCGGCGGATCTTGCCGAAGCGATTGAGATAGGCGTCAATGAACTCGCGCGCCTCGCCGCGCGAAATGTTCAGCCGATCTGCAAGGCCGTAATCACCGAGCCCATAGACGATGCCGTAGTTGATCATCTTCGCCTTCGAACGCATCCCCAAGTCGATCTCCTCGTCGGAGACGTCGAAGACCTCCCGCGCAGTTGCGGTGTGGACATCCTCGCCGGCGCTGAAGATGTCCATCAGCACCTGCTCCTCCGCGACGTGCGCTAGCAGGCGCAGCTCAACCTGCGAGTAGTCGGCCGAAAGCAGCGCCAGCTTCGGTGCCGCTTCAAAGCAGCCGCGGATCTCGCGGCCAAGCTCGGTTCGGACCGGAATGTTCTGCATGTTCGGGTTGATCGACGCGAGCCGGCCAGTTGCGGTTGCGGCCTGCACAAAGGTCGTGTGAATCCGGCTCTGCTCGTCAACCAGCGAGGGGAGCGCCTCGAGGTAGGTTTTAGAGAGCTGATTGAGCTCGCGCCAGCGCTCGATGACCGGAATGATCTCGTGCTCGTCGCGAATCGACTGGAGAACGCGAGCGTCGGTCGAGTAGCCGGTCTTGCCTTTGCGCTTCTTCGTAAGGCCGAGCTTTTCGAAAAGGATCGCGCTGAGCTGCTGCGGCGAGGCAACCACGAACTCCTCGCCGGCCAAATCCCAGATCTGTTGCTCGAGAGTGGTGATCTCGGTTCTGACGCGATCGGCGATCTCGGCCAGCGTGGCGGTATTGAGCCTCACCCCCGCGACCTCCATCGAGCGCAGCACGGGGATCAAGGGAAGTTCGATCTCGTCGAGCAGTTTCAGTTCTCCGCGCTCCTCCAGCATCACCCGCTGACGCGCGGCAAGCAGCGCCGTGAGCGCTGCTTCGCGGGCGATCGCATCGCCCAGTGGGACCGCGATCCCCGCTTCCTCGCAGAGCTCATCGAGCACGAAGCTGCGCCGCGACGGCTCGAGCAGGTAGGCCGCGAGCAGCGTGTCGTGAGCAATCACCTTTGGTACCGCGCCGAGCGCTTTGGAGTCGTGAACGATCACCGGGCGCTCGCCGAGCGCGGCAGCTAACTCGGCAGTGTCGGCGAGCTCGCCGACGGCGGCGCGCCCGTCGCAGTAAGCGCCAAAGCGCCACGCTTGCTCGCGCGCAAAGAGCTCGCCGTCCTCCATCTGCGGCGCGGCAACGGCCATTGCTAGCGGCGCTGCCTGGTCGCCCAGCTCAACCGCTTTGGCGAGCGTGCTCGCTTCAACGATGACGTTTACGACAGGCTCAGCCTCGGCTAGCGGAGTGGGCTGCTGATCGTCGGCGCTGTCGCCAGGACCGAGCTCAGATTCGATCCGCCGCAGCGGATCGCGCAGCTCGAACTCAATAAACACTTCTCGCAGCTTGGCGCGGCTCGGCTCGCTCGCCTCGGCCGCGATTGCCAGCGGGTCAACGTCGAGTGGCACGTCGCGCTGAATCGTTGCCAGCTCCTTGCTGAGCCGTGCGTCGCCGGCGAAGTTGGTCAGGTTCTCTTTGCGCTTGGCGCCGCTGATCTCGTCGACGCTGCTGAGAATTGATTCCAGCGAGCCAAACTGCTGCAGCAGCGTCGCAGCCGTTTTGTCACCGATCCCGGGAACACCAGGAATGTTGTCGGACGAGTCACCTTTGAGGCCGTAGAAATCGGGGATCAGCTCCGGCGCGATGCCGTAGCGCTCGATCACGCCCTCATAGTCGTAGAACTTAGTTTCGGTGATCCCCCTCGCCGTTGCCATAACCGTGACGTGGCCTTCGGGGTCGATCAGCTGGAACGAGTCGCGGTCGCCGGTGACGATCACTACCGGCACAGGGTCTGCCGCCGTACGAGCGATCTCAGCCAGAGAGGCGATCACGTCATCAGCTTCGAATCCTTCGACGTGAACGTTGTGCCAGCCGAAGGCCTCGACGATCGGCGCGAAGTGCGGCCACTGCTCGCGCAGCAGATCCGGCTTTGACGGCCGGTTGGCTTTGTAACGCGGGTCAAGCTCTTTGCGCCCCGAGGTGCCACGGTCCCAGCAGACGATTGTCGGGTTGTTGCCGTACTCGGTGAAGAGCTTCACGAGCATCGAGGCGAAGCCGAAGATCGCGTTGCTCGGCTGCCCTTTGGAGGTTGAGATCGTGTCGGGCAACGCGAAAAAAGCGCGGTAAGCAAGGCTGTTGCCGTCGATTAGATAGAGCGTCTTTGCCACGAGTGCTGACGCTACCGCAGCGGTCGGCACGCTGGTGGCCGCCCAACCTTCATACACTCACGCCCCGTGAGCTCAACGCCTTCAGCCCAGTACAGCCTGACGATCCGGATCGAGATCGAGGACACGCCAGGAATGCTCGGCCGCGTTGCCAGCGCGATCGGCGACGCCGGCGCAACAATCGGGGCAATCGACCTCGTTGAATCAGAGCACCACCTGATCCGCGACGTGACGATCAACACACCAGGCGACGAGCACTGGGGCGAGGTGACGGCGGCGATCGAATCGATCGATGGTGCGCGCGTGATCGACACCACAGACCGGACTTTCCAAATGCACGTCGGCGGCAAGATTGAGCAGCACAACCGCCACCCGCTGAAAACCCGTGATGACCTTTCAATGGCCTACACCCCGGGAGTGGCGCGAGTCTGCAGCGCTATCCACGAGGATCCTGAACGCGCCTTCCAATACACGATCAAGCGCAACACGGTTGCCGTAGTCAGCGACGGAACCGCGGTGCTTGGCCTCGGTGACATCGGTCCGCGAGCGGCGATGCCGGTGATGGAAGGCAAAGCGATGCTGTTCAAAGAGTTCGCCGGCGTCGACGCCTTCCCGATCTGCCTCGACACAAAGGACAGCGACGAGATAGTCGAGACAGTTCAACGAATCGCCCCCGGCTTCGGTGGAATCAACCTTGAAGATATCTCGGCGCCGCGCTGTTTTGAGATAGAGGAGCGGCTGAAAGCCTCGCTCGACATCCCCGTCTTCCACGACGATCAGCACGGCACCGCAGTCGTTGTGCTGGCAGCATTACTTAACGCCTGCCGTTTGACCGGCCGCGACCTGATGGACCTTCGAGTGCTCGTGATCGGGCTAGGCGCGGCCGGTGTCGCGGTGACGAAGATTCTGCTTGAGGCTGGCGTGCGCGAAATTATCGGCTGCGACTCGGATGGCGCCCTGAGCACCGAACGCCGCGACTACCTCGACGGATCAATGACGCCGATCAAGCGCTGGTACGCCGAGCAGACGAACCCGGAGAAGATCAGCGGCGGCCCGACCGAGGCGATCGTCGGAACCGACCTGATGATTGGGCTTTCCGGCGCAAAGGTGATTAACGCCGCGGCGCTGGCGACGATGCGGCCCGAAGGAATGGTCTTCGCGATGGCCAACCCAAACCCTGAGGTCTCGCCCGAAGAGGCCGCCCCGTATGCGCGAATCATCGCCACCGGCCGCTCCGACTACCCAAATCAGATCAACAACGTGCTCTGCTTCCCAGGCGTCTTCCGCGGCGCATTGGACGTCCGCGCCGAGCAGATCACCGAGCCGATGAAGATGGCCGCCGCGCGCGCGATCGCCCAGATCGTGACCGACGAGGAGCTGAGCGAGGATTACGTCATTCCCTCCTGCTTCAACCGCGACGTCGCGCCCGCAGTCGCCGACGCAGTCGCCGCCGAAGCCCGCGCCAGCGGCGCCGCACAGCCCGAGCGCAACACGATCGGTTTCGCCGCATCCGACGTTGAAGCGCTCCGAAGCCCATAAGAGCCGGTAAGCCGTACTCTTTTTCGAACCTTCGACAGGAGCGAAGCATGAAGATTGTAATTACCGGCGCCACAGGCTTGATCGGTCGGCGCATCGTTGAAGCGCTGAAGGCTCGCGGCGAAGAGATCACAGTGCTCTCACGCAGCCCGCAGCGCGCTGCCGCTGCGCTTAGCGTTGAGGCGGTCGGCTGGGACGCGCTGGCTGAACCGGCTCCAAGCGAAGCGCTTGAGGGCCGTGACGCGGTGATCCATCTCGCCGGTGAACCGGTTGCACAGCGCTGGAACGGAGCCTCAAAGAAAGCGATCTTGGGCAGCCGTGAGATTGGCACGCGCAACCTCGTTGCTGGAATCGCCGCGAGCGAGCCGCGACCGAGCGTGCTGATCTCATCATCGGCCGTCGGCTACTACGGAAAACACGGTGACGAGACGATCGACGAGCAGTGCCCACCAGGCAGCGACTTTCTGGCCAAAGTCTGTGTTGCCTGGGAGCGCGAAGCAGTCGCAGCCGAGCAGCTTGGTCTGCGCGTCGTCTTGATTCGCACCGGGATCGTCCTCGATGCCGGCGGCGGCGCGCTGAAAACGATGTTGCCGCCGTTTAAGGCCGGTGTCGGTGGCCCGATCGCCGGCGGCAAGCAATACATGCCTTGGATCCACGCCGACGACATTGTTGGCCTCTACCTCGCAGCGCTCGACAGCCCCAGCTGGAGTGGGCCGGTCAACGGCACGGCGCCCACGCCGGTCACTAACGCGACGTTTTCAAACGCGCTCGGCAAGGCGCTGCATCGCCCTGCGGTTCTCCCCGTTCCAGGATTCGTAATTCGCGCCCGCTTCGGCGAGATGGCAGAGCTCGTAACCGAAGGCCAGCGAGCCATTCCAGCAGCGGCTACAGCCAACGGCTACCAGTTCATCGAGCCCAAGCTCGGGCCGGCGCTTACCTCGGTGCTCGCCAACTGAGCGGCTTAGTCAGCGATTGCGGCCGTCAACTGCGGCGACGCGACCAGCTGGCCGCCGATGATGCGCGAGACGACGAAAGCGTTCAGCGTCGAATCGCCGCTGCCGGAGTAGCTGTAGCTGCCCAGCACCGAACTGCGATTGCCGCTGGCGCGCAGCTGGGCAAGAACGGCTGAGCGGTCGTTGCCGCTCTGCCCGGCGCGAGCGATCGCACCCAAGACGTCGGTCATCGCGGCGTAGCCGTAAAGCCCGGCGAGCCCGGGATCGCTTCCGAACTGGGCGCGGTAGCGCTTCGTGAAGGCGGCACCGGCCGCGCCGAGTCGCTCGGGGTTGGGGCCGGGTGTCGTGACGAGCGTTGCACGCTGAGCGCGCGCACTAAGGTTCTCGGTTAATGGTGCGCTATCCCCTGCCCTGCCGACGAAGAACTTCAGCATCGGCTCGGCGATGATCAGCCGGTTGAAGAGCTGCGCGGCGGCAACGCTGGGTGGGCCCGAATAGGCCAAGCAGTCGGCGCCGGAGCTGATGATCTGCTGCGCGACACCGCGCAGACCGCGCGGCGTGCTGGCAGCGGCGGCCGATGCGGCCGTATCGATCGATTCCGCCTTCAGGGCGGCGCTCATTGCCGCGCCAGCTCGCTTACCGTTAGCCGAATCGCTGAAGGCCACAAAACTCGACTCGCAGCCCTGCTCGGCTTGAAGTGAAGACTGGGCGACCATCTCCCTGAGATTGCTCGGCACAAGCCGAAAGAAGGTTTTTGTGGCGCTCGGGTAGAAACGCCGTGGCTCGTCAAGACCGGCCTGGACGCTGCTGGTGAAGCCGCCATAACCAGCGAGCGGCGAGATCTGCGCGAGCCCACCCTGATTTATGAGCGGAAGCGAGACGGCGGTTGTCGCCGAGTCGTAATCGCCGATGTAGGCGATCGATGTAGGCGCGAGCACTGCGGCCCGGGCGTTCGATGCCACTTGAGCCTCGGAGGGCAGACGCATCATGCTCTGAACGGAGTTGAGCACCGTAAGTGAGACCGTGAATGGGCCAACCAGCCCGTCAGCCTCGGCTAAAGCCAAGCGCTCGCCGTTGACCATCGCCTGACCCGCGGCTTCAAGGTCGCCGCTGAGTGGCGCGCTCGTGACAACCGTCAGTCGGTCTCCTTCGACGACGACGCCCGGCCGGGCGCTACTGCAGCCGGCGAGCACCGCCGCGAAAACTGCGGCGGCCGCCAGAGAAAGGAGGAGCCGCCGTTGGGAGGAATTTGTCACGCGGCGCAGATTCTAGGTCGCGGTGCAGCCGATAGCCGCGAGTAGAGCCTCAGTCGCGTTTGCCTGGACCGACGGAACCGACTGAACGGCCAAGAAGCCTCGTGCCCGCGGCCAGAACAATGATTACCAGCGCGAGCATGATGCCATCGAATGAACTGACCCCAAGTGAAGTCAGGACGATCCACAGCGAGAGTGCGAAGGTGGTTGCGAGGACGATTACCATCGAGCAAAAAGTTTAGCGAAGCGCCTGCGCGAATTGCTCTACGAGCGCCTTGCAAGCAGCTGACGGCTGATCGGCCTCTGCCGCCTCGCGCACCAAACGACTGCCGATGATCACGCCGTCGGCGCCAGCACCAGCGGCTGCACTTGCCTGCTCCGGCGTTGAAATGCCAAAGCCAAGGGCCACCGGGGCGCTTGTGTGCGAGCGAACGCGCCCGATCACCTCGCCGTAGTCGCTGTCATCGCCGCGCTCGCCGGTTGTTCCAGCAACGGCAACGGTGTAGAGGAATCCCTGCGTCGCAGCCCCGATCGCTGCCAGTCGCTGGTCGGTGCTCGTCGGCGCGGCGAGCCCAACGAAGGCGACGCCTGCCGCGGCGCAGCTCGTGGACGTCGCCGGAGCCTCCTCCAGCGGCAGATCAGGGACGATCAGGCCGCTCACACCAGCGTCGGCGAGCTCGTCAACGAAGCGATCCGTTCCACGCGCCAGAATCGCGTTCGAATAGCACATCAGAATGATCGGCAGGCACGATGAAAGCTCGCGCGCAACGCCGAGCACGAGATCAAGCGTCGCCCCGGCTGCCAGCGCCGCGCTGCCCGCGCTTTGAATCACCGGGCCGTCGGCAAGCGGATCGGACAACGGCACGCCCAGCTCGATCAGGTCAGCACCACCGTCGACGTAAGCGTTGCCGATTCCCAGAGAGGTCTTTATGTCAGGAAAGCCGCCCATCAGATAGGGCATCAGCGCCGCGCGACCGTGACGGTCGCTGAAGGCGGCAGCTATTCGCTCGGCTCCGCTCATCAGCGTCCGAGCAACTTCAAGACTTCGGCGAGGTCTTTGTCGCCGCGGCCCGAGAGACAGATGAGGTCGAGGTCGGAGTTGCTCGGGACGTGCAGTGCGTAGTGGATTGCGTGAGCCGGCTCTAGCGCCGGGATGATTCCCTCCAGCTGCGCAGTGCGCTCAAAGGCCGCCAGTGCTTCGTCGTCGGTAACAGCGACATAGGTTGCGCGGCCACTGTCGCGCAGCCAGGCGTGTTCGGGGCCCGAGCCTGGGTAATCAAGCCCAGCTGAGATTGAGTGGGCCTCGGCGATCTGACCCTCGTCGTCTTGCAGTAGAGCGCTAAGCGAACCGTGAAGAACTCCCGGCCGCCCGCCAGCCGTTAACGGGGCGCCGTGGCGACCGCTCTCGATCCCCTCTCCAGCCGCCTCAACGCCGATCAGCTCAACATCCTCGTCGCCGACGAAAACGGTGAAAGCACCGATCGCGTTGGAACCGCCGCCGACACACGCGATCACTCGTTGCGGCAGCCGCCCTTCGCGCTCGAGAATCTGCGCGCGTGCTTCGTCGCCGATACAGCGCTGGAGATCGCGAACAATCGCCGGGTAGGGCGCCGGCCCGACCGCCGAACCGATGATGTAGTGGCTATCGGCAACGTTCGTTACCCAGTCGCGAATCGCCTCTGAGACGGCTTCCTTCAAAGTCCTCGCGCCGGCCTCAACCGCGACTACTGTCGCGCCAAGGAGCTCCATCCGTTGAACGTTTGGCGCCTGGCGACGAATGTCCTCGACCCCCATGTAGACGACACACTCCAAATCGAGCAGCGCGCAGGCGGTAGCCGAGGCGACGCCGTGCTGGCCGGCGCCCGTTTCAGCGATGATCCGTGGCTTGCCCATCCGCACCGCGAGCAGTGCCTGACCGAGCGCATTATGGATCGTGTGCGCGCCGGTGTGGATCAGATCTTCCCGCTTGAGGTAGATCGTGCGGCCGGCCGCGGCACTGAGCCGTTCGGCGAGATAGAGCGGCGTTGGCCGCCCCGCGTAGTCGCGAAGAAGACGGCCGAGCTCGGCCTGAAAATCATCGTCGACACGCGCGCTGAGCCAAGCCGCTTCGAGCTCGGCGAGCGCCGGCATCAAAGTCTCGGGGACGTACTGACCACCGTAAGGCCCGAAACGATGATCAAGTTTGGGCTCGCTCATGCCGGCAGCTCCCGACTGACGGCCGGCGCGGTTGATCCGACGGCATCGACGAAGGCCAACATCTTGGCGGCATCCTTGACTCCGGGCGACGCTTCCGTGCCGCTGGCCGTATCGACCGCGAACGGGCGGACGACGCCGATCGCTTCAGCGACGTTGCCTGCATCGAGCCCGCCACTAAGGATTAGAGGGATCTTTGATCGGCGACCGGCTGCCAGCGACCAATCCCAGCTTTCACCGGTGCCGCCGCGCAGCTCGGCGTGGCCGGTGTCGAGCAGGTGGTAGTCGACGTGGTGGAAGCGCTCAAGATCGTTGAGCTGCTCGCCGGAAACAACCTGCATCGCCTTGATCACCTTTGCACCCGTGCGGCGGCGCAGCTCCTCGCAAAACGACGGCCCCTCGTCTCCGTGAAGCTGAACCATCGTGAAGCCAAGCGCGTCAACCTGACCGGCAACCTCATCAAGAGTCGGGTTCACGTAGACGCCGCAGACTTCAACCTCGCGATGCAGCCGTCCAACGATCGAGCGCGCGTCGGACTGCTCACAGCGCCGACCGGAGCCGTCCCACATGATGCAGCCAACGGCCCAGGCGCCCAGCTCGACTGCCAGCTCGGCGTCGGCGAGGTTGGTGATGCCGCAGATCTTGATGCGCGGGGCGCTGCTCACGCCTCCATAATGGCAGCCTTACGACGACTGGCTGAAACTAAGGCGCCGTTACGCTCTGCTGCGGCCGTCGACCCAGCGTCGCGGTTACGGTTTTCGTCTCCTTGCCACCTCGCAGCAGCTGAATCTCGATCTGATCGCCGACCTTCTTCGAGCCGACGTAGGTTGAGAGCGCAAGCGACGTCAGCATCGGCCGACCGTCGATCTTCTCAATGATGTCGCCGCCAATCTTCAGCGACTGGCCTTCGAGCTTCGCCGGAACCGTTCCGCCCTTGATCCCAGCCTTGGCGGCGGGGCTCCCGGGTTTGACGGTCTCAACCAGAACACCCTTGTTGACCGGCAGGTTTAGCGCCCCTAGGTCGGGAGTAATCGAGAGTGATGTAATCCCCAGATAGCCGGTATCGACCGTCCCCTTGCGCAGCCCTGGGAGCAGCTTACGAGCAATATCAATCGGCACGGCAAAACCAATGCCAACGTTGCCGTTGCCGCCACCGCCGGTTGCGATCTGCGAGTTGATTCCAATCACTTCACCGGCGCTATCGATCAGCGGCCCACCGGAGTTACCGGGGTTGATC
>SXGR01301678.1_pt1 | contig 12589 bp, 8 predicted proteins | sample 3174711 | NCBI WGS metagenome assembly SXGR01 (sample SAMN11356860, study PRJNA531348) | freshwater metagenome | isolation source: freshwater sample F1-60 | place: China: Fuxian Lake, Yuxi | collected 2017-12-25
GATCGGCGACATGCCGCTGTCGCTGCAGGCGAAGCGCCTGCGCGGGCTGCAGGAGGGCGACGTGCGCCCGGTCGGCTCGAACAAGGTGCAGAAGGTCGACGTGCGCGTAGTCGCGGCGACGAACAAGGACCTTCCGGCCATGTGCCGCGCGGGGACCTTCCGCGAGGACCTGTACTTCCGCTTGAACGTCGTGACCTTGCGCCTGCCGCCCCTGCGCGAGCGCAAGGGCGATGTGGCGCACCTCGCGCGGCACTTCCTGGCGCGCTGCAACGCCGAAGCTGGTCGTGCGACGCGCTTGTCCGACGCGGCCTTGGCGGCCCTCGAGGCATGGCGCTGGCCGGGCACCGTGCGCGAGCTGGAGATCGTGATCCGCCGCGCCAGCGTGTTCGCCGGCGAGGAGATCCTGCCGGCCGACCTCGGCTTGCGTGGCTGACCCGCGCGAGTCGATGCTCAGCGCGCGCGCTTGCGCAGCAGCACGGCCTGGAACCTGCCCAGCGCGAGCGCTACAGGCGGAAGATGGTCCAGCGCGCGCAGCGGAGCGCTGGCGAAGCCCGCCACGGCGCGCGCGGCGCGACCGAAGTTGCGCAGGCGGAAGTCGAGCTCGGCGCGCGGCGGCGCGGCTTGGGCACCGTGGCGCGCGACCACCTCGAAGCCTGCCGCGTCCAGTTCCCGCGCCAGCGCGCCCCAGCCCAGCGGCTTGAACGGTCCGATGCCGGGGTCGGGCGAAAGCACGTATTCGACCCCTCCGAGCCCGCCGCGCGCGGCGCGTGCCTTCTCGGCCACGGCGTGGTACGAGCGTGCGTTGACGTGGCACAGCAGGAAGGCGCCGCCTGGCGCGAGCCATTCGGCGATCTTTGTCAAAAGTTCTTGACGCTCGCGCGCTGGCAGGCCCTCGAGGCGGAAGAAACAGGTGGCCAAATCGAAGCTCGCTGCGGGCGGGGCGCGCAAGTCTTGGCCGTCGACGAGCAGGTGCCGCGCGGCGCGCGGCGTGGTGCGCGCCGCGGCGAACTCCGCCACCTCGGCGCTGCGCTCCACGACGCTGCACGAAAGCTCCGGGTGGAGGCGAGCGACGCGCTCGAGCACGATGCCCGTGCACGGCAGCACATCCAACCAGCGACGCGGGCCGGCAACCGGCAGGAGGCGCGCCAACGCGTCCTGCAGGAACTCGACTTCGAAGGTGCGCGGCTTGTTGTGGCGCAGTCCGTTCAAGACGCGCGCGCGCTGGTAGGTGCGCAGCAGTTCGGCGTCCCATGCTTCGGGATCGGGCGAGCCGGGGATGGGCCGGCCGCCGTAGCTGTTCCAATGCGCCACCTGCGACAACGGCCTGCGCTTGGGGCCCTTGCGCGGCGGATTCTTCGGCCAGCCCAAGGCCAGCACCGCCACGACCAAGCGGTCCTGCGGCAAGCCGACGGCGCGACGCACCTTCTCCGGGTCGCCCGTCTGCGTGATCCAGAAGGTCCCGAGGCCCAGCGCGTGCGCCGCCAGCGACATGTTCTCCACCGCCGCGGAGGCCGATTGGATGTTGGCCCAGGCGTCTTCGCTGAAGTCCCGGCCGTAGGCCACGACGATGTTGATCGGCGCGTTGCCCATCTGCGAGCCGATCGCGGCCAACTCGGCGTTCTTGGCGGGATCGTCGACGACGACGAAGTCCCACATCTGGTAGTTGCACGACGAGGGCGCCCAGATGCCGGCGTGCACGACCTGCGCGGCCAACTCGCGCGGCACCGTCCGCGCGTCGAAGCGACGGATCGAGCGGCGCTCGTACAGCACGCTCCAGAAGTCCGCCGCCGGCACGGGCGTCACCGGAGCGCCTTCGTCCGCATCGGCCGCGGAGACGAAGGGATCGCCCGCGGGGCGTTCGGGGATGGCGTCTGCGGGCGAGCCGGAGGACATCGCGCGCAGTCTACCGCGCGGGGCGGCGCATCCCATAGGATCGCGGCATGCTCGCGACAGCCTTGCGCTCCTTCTTCGGCCTCGTGGTCCTCGTCGGTTGCGCCGGCGCGGCGCAGTCGACCGTCAAGTCGCCCGAACAGCACCTCGGCCATCCATTGGCGGCCGACTTCGAGCTGCCGGACTGGGATGTCGTGCTCGGATACTTCGAAGCGCTCGACGCGGCCAGTCCACGCGTCCTGACGGAGCGCGTCGGCACCACCACCGAGGGTCGCGCCTTCGTCTTGTCGACCATCAGCTCCGAGGCGAACCTGGCGCGCCTCGACGAGTGGCGCGCCCAGTCGCGGCTGCTGTCGGACCCGAGGGGCGCGGACGACGCCGCGCTGGCGCGCGCGGTGGGGCAAGGGAAGCTGATCCTCTTCATCTCGTGCAACATGCATTCGACCGAGTGCGCTTCGCCGCAGTTCGCCATGCAGTTCGCCTTCGAGCTGGCGACGAGCGACGAGGAGCCGTGGAAGTCGGCGCGCGAGGAGCTCGTGGTCGTGCTGGCTCCTTCGATCAACCCCGATGGCATGGACGAGGTCGCCAAGTGGTACATGCGCCACGTCGGCACGCCCTTCGAGGCGACGGAGATGCCGCGGCTCTACCAGAAGTACGCCGGACACGACAACAACCGCGACTGGTTCGCCTTGTCCTTGGCCGAGACGCGGATCGTCACGGAACAGCTGTACCAGCGCTGGCGCCCCACCGTGTATTGGGACGTGCACCAGCAAGGCTCGAAGAAGGAGCGCTTGTTCGTGCCGCCCTTCCGCGACCCGCTCAACCCGAACCTGGATCCGGGCGTCATCGCCGGCATCAATGTCGTGGGCACGCGCGCGGTGTGGGACCTGACGCGCGCCGGACTGACCGGAGTCGCCACGGGCGGCACCTACGACATGTGGTGGAACGGCGGCAACCGCAACGTTCCGGTGCGCCACAACATCATCGGCCTCCTGACCGAGGCGGCGAGCTGCAAGCTGGCGACGCCGATCTTCCAGCAGCGTTCCGAGCTGGTGGAGCCGGACGGCGTCGAGGGCTACAGGCCGTCGAATTCGTTCGTGGCGCCTTGGCCGGGCGGTTGGTGGCGCTTGCGCGACATCGTCGACTACGAACTGGCCTTCGGCCGCTCGTTGATCCGCACCTTGGCGCGCGAGCGCGAGTCGTTCCTCGCCAACTCGCTGGAGGCGGCGCGGCGTTCGCTGGCGTTGGGTCGCGACGAGGCGCCGCGCGGCTGGGTCGTGGCGCCGACGCGCGCCGACGGCAAGCCGCAGGATCGCGGCGCGACCAGACGGCTGGTCGAGGCGCTCGTGCGCTCGGCCATCGAAGTCGACGTGGCCCTCGAGCCGTTCGAAGCCGATGGCCGCAAGCACCCAGCGGGCAGCCTCGTGCTGCGGCGCGAACAGCCGTACGGCCGGCACCTGAAGGACTTGTTCGAAGTGCAGCGCTATCCCGGCACCAAGGCGCCGTACGACGTGGCGGGTTGGACCCTGCCGTTGCTCTTCGGCGTCGAGCGCGTCGAGGTGTCGCGGTCGTTCGAGGCGCGCACGCGGCGCGCAAGCTCGGCCGACGATGCGATCGCCGGATTCGAGGCCAAGGCCGGCTGGCAGCACGATTCGGATGCCTTGCGGGAGCGCGCCGCGAAGGAGCTGCAGCCCGTGGGGTTGTACTCGCCCTGGAGCGGCGACATGGACGAGGGTTGGATGCGCTGGTTCTTGGAGCGCTACGGCATCCGCCACGAGCCGGTGCGCAACGAACACTTGCGCGGAGGAGCGCTGCCGTGGACGACGCTGATCCTGCCGGGGGTCGGCGCGACCGAGCTCGATCGCGGCCGCGCCGAAGGCAGCGCTCCGACCGAGCTGGTCGGCGGCCTCGATCCGGAGGGCGCGGCGCGCATCGAGGAGTTCGTGCGTAGTGGCGGGCATCTCGTCGCCGTCGGCGCGTCGGCGCGCTGGGCGATCGACGCGCTCGAGCTGGGAGTCGTCGACATCGCGCGTGGCGATGCGGCCAAGGATTTCGCCTGTCCGGGATCCGTGCTGCGCTGCTTGCCGGAGTCGCCCGAGCAACACGGCGGCGAGCTGTACCAGGGGCTGCCGAGTTCGCTAAGCGTGTTCTTCTCGCGTTCCTCGGCCTTCAAGTTGGACAAGGACAAGCTGGAGGCGCGCGGACAGGCGGCGCGCGTCATGTTGCGCTACGCGCCCACGCAGCTCCTGCAGTCGGGTTGGATCAAGGGCGGCGAGCTGATCGAGGGCCAGGCCGCGTGGGTGCGCGTGCGCCATGGCGCTGGCGTCGTCGATCTGCATGGATACGCGCCGCAGTACCGCAGCTGGTCGCAGCAGGCGTTCGGGCTCATGGTGCGCGGACTCCTTGACAGGTCGCTGCGTTGAGGACGGCCGCGTTGGGTCTGGCGCTGTGCGTGCTCGCGGGTTGCCGCGGCGCTCCGCCCATGCCGGCGCCCAAGCCGGAACCGACCGGCGGAGTGCGCCATGAGGTGTTGAAGCGGCGCGATCCGGCGACGGGGCAAGTGCTGCGCGAGTGGTCCGTCAAGGTGCTGCCCGGCGAGCGGTCCGTGCTGCACGGCCGCGAGCGCACGTGGACGCGCGACGGAGCCCTCGAGTGGGATCGCGAGTGGCGCGATGGCGAGCCGCACGGCAGGTGGACGCGCTGGTGGAGGGAAGGCGTCGAGCGTTCGCGCGTCGAGTACGCCGGCAAGGATGTCGAGCGGCCGATGTCGTTTTGGCACGAGAACGGGATCAAGGCCATGGAAGGCGTCGCCAAGGATGGCGTGCGCTGCGGCGAATGGACCACATGGCGCGAGGACGGCAGCCTCGAGAGCCGCGGTCGCTATCGCGATTCGTTCCAGGATGGCGAGTGGATCGTGTACGCGGGCGACGGCGTCACCGAGCAGAAGCGCTATTGGTACGAGCGTTCCGTGCGCACCAAGGTCATCCCTGCCTCGTCTCCCAAGGCTGATTGACGACTCGCGGCGCGCGCGCCCCCGGAAGTTCCTTCCTTGCGCCGCGTCGATCCAGGCGTCGCGCCGCGCATGACTCAAGGAACGCTGCCGCATGTTCCGATCCCCCAACCATGATGCACTCCATGCGGGCCTTGGGACTGGCGGGTTCGTTGTTGGCGTTGGTGACTGGCTGCGGTGGCGGTGGCGGGAATGGCGCCGGCGCAACGACCTCCGCCGACATCCTGCTGACCGACGCCCCGGTCGAGGAGCTCTTGTCGTTCAACATCCTCGTCAACGAGGTGCGCCTGTACGACGCCGTCGGCGAGCGTTCCGAGAACCTCCTGAACGGCTCGATGCGGGTGAACCTCTTGTCCGCGGCGACGCAGTTGGCGTGGTTGGTGTCGAAGCCAGTGCCGTCGGGGACGTGGCATGGCATCGAGCTGCGCTACGATCCGCTGGTCGTCGATGCGCGACTGCTCGACGGCACGCCGGCCAGCGTGCAAGTCGCCGACGATCGCTTGGCGGCCGCCTTTCCGACGCCGGTGGTGTTCGCGGCGGCGGGCTACCAGCGCGTCGTGGTCGATTTCGACTTGGCGGCCTCGTTGTCCTACGGCACCGCCGGGTTCGACTACGATCTTGATCCGCAGGGCGTCGCCAACGGCGACGACGACCCGACCACTCCGATCCTGATCGACTCCATCGTCGGTCGCGTGAAGGGCGTGGACTCGACGAACAACGTGTTGTCGATCGATGCGTGGAGCGACGACGACCGCGCGGTGCTGCTCGGCGCGCTGCTGGTGCAGCTCGAGCCGGGCGACATCTTGCAGGACGACCAAGGCGCGCTCCTCGACTTGTCGAGCTTCTACGCCGGCATCGTCCCGAACGCCACCTTCGTCGAGGTGCACGGCACGATGACGGCGGCGGGCACCATCGACGCCACGCGCGTCGAGCTCGCCGAGGGCATCGGTGGCGGCGACAGCGTGGTGCGCATCGACGCGGTCGTCCAATCGATCAACCAAGGCGCCAGCACCATGCAAGTGGTCGTGTCCGAGGTCGACAAGGGCTTCAGTCTTGCTTCGAGCGCCTTTGGTGGCTCGGTCCCGGCTTCGTTCACGGTGGCGTGGGATGTGCAGACCTACTTCGGCTACGCCGATGGGGCCGCCACGACCGCGGCGAGCCTCGTCGCCGGAGCCAAGGTCGACTTGCGTTTCGCCACCTTCCCGACCGGTGGTCCGTACACGGCCGCGCGTGTCGAGCTGGAGCAGGAGGGCGCCGAGTACGAAGGCACCGTGTCCAACGTCGACGACCTGCTGCTGGGCGGTTCCTTCCAGATCACGCTGCCCCTGAACTCGCCGCTGATCCTCGGAGGCACTGTGGTCAATCCGCTCACCATCCAGCTCGATCAAGGTGCGTACATCTGGCTCGACAGCGGCGTGGATCCCAGTGCATCGCCCGAAGCCATCCAGTTGGGGCAACGCGTGCGCGCCAGTGGACTGATTTCCGGTGGACCGGCGGGCGCCACCGTCGAATCCAACGAGGTTCGCATCCAGCCTGGTCGAGCGACCGCCTACGCCGTGATCGGGACGCTCGACGAGGGGGTCTACACCGTGGTGGCGTTCATCGACGAGATCGACAGCCCCTTCGGTGGCTCGGTCCAGTCCGACGCGGAGCTGCGCTTCTTCGGGATGACCATCTACGAAGGCGATGTCTCGAACATCGCGGGCCTGCAAGACGCCATCGAGAGCGACGCGGGGACCATCGAACTGCGCCTCGAGGGCATCGCCGCCATCGGCCAGAACGCCATCGAGGTCTACGAAGTCGACGTGCGCGTCGACTGAGCCTGCACGGGGATCGCGAGTCGACGCCGTCGGCTCGCAAAGGCGCGGCGCGGTCGTCCAAGGTGGATGGCCGCGCCGCGCGTGCCTTGCCTCGCTCGGCGTCCGGATGGTTGCAGGCGAGCGCGGGGTCGCGGTCGATGGCTGGCGAGCGAAGGGGCTCGGAGCAGGTGTCTATTTCGCTTTACAAACGGCCTGGGGAGGGCGCTTTGCTCACCGCCGCTACAGCCGATCCGCAAAGACTCCGATCACTCTAGGACCATGGCCGTCCTCCCCAAGTCCAGCCTCGTCCTCCCCGCTTCCGTCTTGTTCCTCGGCCTCGCGATCGGCGCTTGCGGATCGGGTGGCGCGCCCGCGGCGCCTTCGATCCCGGCCAGCGGCCCGTCGCAACTGCAACTCGCGCTGGTCTCCACGCCCGAGCCGGGCTTGTTGGCGGTGGACGCGCGCATCGTGTCCGTGCGCCTGCTCGACGTCGATGGCGAGCCGGGCGCGGAGTTGCTGGATGCACCCGTCCACATCGACATGCAGCGGGCCGCGCAAGGCGCCGTGTGGCTCGCCTCGCGCTCCGTGGCGAGTGGCGACTACTCCGGCGTGCGCTTCGAGCTCGACGGGTTGCAGCCACGCGGCTTCGATGGCGCCGCGCAGGCGGTCGATTCCTCCTCCGCTCTCGTCTCGTTGGACTTTCCTGCACCGGCGCGTTGGCATGCGGGCGCGGGTCGGCGTTGCCTCGCGACGCTTGATCTGGCTGCTGCGCTCTCCGACGACGGATCCGGCACTTGGTCGTTCACGCCGCAGGGCCAGGCCTCGGCCGAGGGGGCGGTCTACGGCGAGCCTCTGCGCATCGTGCGCGGCACCGTCGTCGCCTTCGACGCCGAGCGCGGCATCTGCCGCCTCGCCGCGCAGGTGGACGAGGAAGACAACGCGGACCTCGGCCGCGTCGAGGTGGACCTCACGGCGACGACCTTGTTGCTCGACGACCAGCACGCCACGGTCGCCGAGCTAGCCGCCTACGCGAGCTTGCTGAATCCGGGTTCGTCCGTGCTCGAGGTTCGCGGCTGCCTCGCCGACGGCCGCTTGCGGGCCGAGCGCGTGGCGCTCGTGTCCGCCAACGGCGCGCCGCACCACACGCTCGTCAAGCTCGACGGGCTGGTGGCGCAGTGGAATCCCCTGGCCGGCACCTTCGAGCTGCGCCTCGCCTCCGTGCAGCGCGGGCGCGGCTTGGTGGCGCCCGATGGGAACTTGCCGCAAGTGGTCTCGTTCGCGTTCGACTCGGAGACCAAGTTCGCGCTCGTCGATGGCCTGCCGTCCACGCCGGCCGAGTTCGCGGCCCAGTGCGCCGACGGTGCGCGCCTGACCGTGCGCTGCGCCGCTTGGAATCCGCTGGGCCCGCAGATCGCGACCACGATCGAACTCGACGAGCCTCACGATGTCTACGGGGCGTCGATCCTCGACGCGGAGGACGCGCCAGCGCTGATCTTCGTGCAGCTCGATCCCTCCGAAGAGGCCGTGGTCGGCGGCGCCGCCGATGCGCAGGTCGAGTTGGCCTTGATCGACGACCAGCTGGTGCTCGACCTCGGCCAAGGCGCCCAAACGCTCCTGCCGGCCGCGCAATTGCAGGTTGGGCAACGCTTGTTCGTCACCGCCACCCTGCCCGCCAAGGGTTCGTCCCTCGTGGCCACGGCGGAGCGCGTGGTCGTCGTCGCCGGCCGCCGCGAGGGCCTGCTCGTCGCGTCGGCAGCGCCCGGCGCCGACGCCTTGCTGCACAGCTTGCCCTTGGCCGGCGACTTGCCCTTCGGCACGGCCGTCGACGGCCTCGCGGGGCCCAAGCCCGTGCTCTTCGCCCCCGATTGCCTGGTGCGTGGCGACCTCGACACGCGCGCGGCGTTGGTGGCGACCGTCGGCCATTGGCCCAACCTGCGCGCGCGCGTGCGTGGCGTGGCGACGGCAGACGGAGCGATCATGGTGCACGCCGTCGAGGTCGACCTCTGAACGCGAGCGCCGGCGCAGCGGGTGCGCCGCGTCAGGCGAGCTTGGCGAGGACCGCCGCTTCTTGCTCGGCGGACAGGCCCGCGCGCAGCTTGGCGATGCGCTCGGACGGTTGGGATCGCCACCACGACAGCGTGTCCGCGATCGTCGCGTCCAACGGGCGGAAGGCGAGGCCCGCCGCCACCGCGCGCGCGTTCGACCATGTGTGGAAGCCGCGCGAGCCTTCGGCGTAGGGGACCCACAGGGGGAAGTCCAATCGAGTGCCCAAGCTCGCCAGCGACTCCAGCGGCAGCCAACGCGGCGTCGCGGCCTCGGGTTGGGTCGCGGCTCGGCACGACTCGACCAGCTCGCCGAAGGTCAGTCGTCGCGCCGGGCCGCAGGCGTTGAAGGTGCCGGAACTCCCGTCCTCCGCGAGCCGCAACATGAACGCGGCCAGATCGCGCACATCGATGACCTGCAGCGGATCGCTCGGCGCGCCGGGCACCAGCGCCACGCCGCCGCGCGCGAAGCGCACCGGCCAATAGGTGAAGCGGTCCGTCGGGTCGCCGGGGCCGACGATGAAGCCCGGGCGCACGATGGTCGCCTCCGCGCCGAAGCTGCGCTTGGCGGCCTCTTCGCAGGCGGCCTTGAGCGGTCCGTAGTTCTCGAACTGCGCCCCGAATTCCTCGACGGCGGGATCGGCCAGCGTCCCGCAAGCGGTCGTTTCATCGGCTCCTTCGATGTCGTTCGAGGCGTAGCACGAGATCGACGACACGAAGACATAGCGCTTGGTCCCGTTGGCGCGCAGGAGTTCCGCGGACGCGGCGACGTGGCGCGGGAAGTAGCCGGAGTCGTCGAAGACCACGTCGAAGGCGCGCCCTTCGAGCGACTTGATCCCTTCGCCCTTCGAGGGATCGCGGTCACCGCGCAGCTTCTCCAGTTCGGGGAACAAGCCCGGGTTGGTCTTGCCGCGGTTGAACAGCACGACCTCGTGCCCGCGCGGCCGCGCGGCCGCGACCAGCGCCGGACCGAGGAAGCCGGTGCCGCCGAGGATCAGGATGCGCAAGCGCGCTGGTCCAGCCGGCGTGTAGTCAAGGGAACTTGACGATTCGATGTTGGTGCCGCGCGAGGCGCAGGCGGGCAGGGCGGCCGCCAGCGCGCCGGCGGCGGCGGTGGCGAGGAGCTGTCGACGGTCGGGCGTGGTCATGCTCGTCATGATGCCGTCCGTCAGGCGCGCGCGTCGCGTGCCGGCCTAGCCGGCACGCAAGATTTGCAGGATGGCAGCCGCCCACGCCTCGCCGTGGGCGACCAGGCCGGCGCGCGAGAAGTGGATCCCGTCGACGGAGTGTCGCAGCGGCCCGAGCACCGCGTCGGTGTCCGGGCCCGCGTGCAGGCCTCGGCGCGTGGCGAGCTCGACTTGCGCCGACCGCACGCCGGCGAGCAACGCCGGAGCGCGCCCCGGCACGAACGTGGCGCGCGCGATCCACCAGGCTGGCGCCGCGCCCGAGGCCTCGGCGACCTGGGATCGCAGCTGTTCGAACAGGCGGAGGTACTCCTCGCGTGGCATGCCGACATCGGCGTCCGCCTCGCCTTGGTGCCACAGCACGCCACGCGCGCCCCCGAGGGCGCGGATGCGATCGACCAAGGCGTCCTGCAGGCGCGCCGATCCTCCGTCGCACGCGGGCGCGCCTTCGCGCTGCCATGCGCGGATCGAGGTGCCGCCATGCCCGCAGGATGCGAAGCCGATGCCGCAGCCCAGCTCGCGCGCGAGGATCGCGCCGGCGACGGGCCAGGGACTGCCGCCGCGCGAATCGTCCTGCACGCCGGGCAACGGGTCGTCGGCCGCGCACCACCCCTGGCCGTCGAAGGCGCGCACGCGCTCGTCGGTCGAGAAGAGCCGTTCCTCGCCCCAGTTGGCCGAGTTGCTCTGGCCGGCGACCACGAACACTTCTCCGGCCAGCACGCGGGCCCGGACGAGCTCCACATCCCCGCGCAGGATGCGCGCCAAGCGCCATGCGCCTCCACGCACCAGCGTCTCGACGGACCCGTCCGCGCCCCGCGGAGCTGGTTCGAGGGACTCGTCCAGATGCAGGCGCATGTCCAAGGGGAGCCGCAAGCGCAGTCGGGCATGGCCGTCGGCAGCGCGCTGCAGCACGGCGCCATCGAGGCGCTCGTGGATGGCGCGCGGGTCGAAGTGGCTGACTTCGGAGGTCATGCGGCATACGATGCCTCGCGAGCGCGGCTTCGGCAACGCGCCAAGCCACCATGGAGCATCAACCCGGCCTGTCCTTGCCGAGGATTCCGCGCGACGCGCAAGACGACCACGCACCGGCCGCCGTGGAGGCGCGTCAAGCGTACTGGACAAGTCTCCGCGGCGCGGCGCCACGTCACGTGGCGGGAGCGCCGGTCGAGCCCGGCGAGGCGCGCGGCAAGGTCGAGAACCTGGTCGGCTGGGCGCAGGTGCCGCTGGGGCTCGCCGGCCCGCTGCGGATGCGCGGCGCCGAAGGGGAGTACGAGGTGTGCGTGCCGCTGGCGACCACGGAAGGCGCCCTGGTGGCGTCCACCTCGCGGGGCATGCGGCTGCTCGCCGCCGGCGGCGGAGCGCGCGCGCGCGTGCTGGCCTCGCGCCTGACGCAGAACCCGATGCTGGTCTACGCCGACGCCGAGTCGGCTTGGCGCGCGGCCCAGCTCGTGCCCGGGCGGTTCGAGGCTTGGCGCGCGCTGGTCGCGGGCACCACGCGGCATGGCGCGCTGCTCGACGCGCGCGCGGAACTCGCGGGACGACGACTGGTGCTCGTGCTGGGCTTTTCCACGGGCGACGCGCTCGGGATCAACATGGCCGCGCGCGCCGCGGATCTCGTCAGCGCGGACCTCGCCGCGGCGACGCGGCCGTCGGAGCGCCATGTCCATGGCGAGGATGTCGAGAAGCGCGCCAACGCGCGTGCGCGGCTCGAAGGGCGCGGGCGCAGCACCGTGGCCGAGGTCGTGGTGCCGCGCAAGGCGCTCGAGGAAGTGGCGCGCGCCACTCCCGAAGCGTTGGTCGCGCTGCTGCGCAGCTACACCATCGGCTTCGAGCGCCTGTCGACGCACAACCACCTCGTGCAGTCAGCCAACACCTTGGCGGCCCTGTACCTCGCCACCGGCCAGGATGTGGCCTACGTCGGCGAGAGCGCCGTGGGCAGCCTCGACTTCGCCGTGACGGACCAGGGCGACCTGCACGCCAGCGCCCATCTGCCATGCCTGCACCTCGGGACGGTGGGGGGCGGCACCGGACAGGGCACGGCGCGCGAGTGCCTCGAGCTCATGGGGTGCCTTGGCGACGGCAAGGCCACGCGCCTCGCCGAAGTCGCCGCCGCCACGGTGCTGGCGGGCGACCTGTCCTTGATGGCAGCGTTCGTGGCCGGCGAGTTCGTCGCCGCGCACGAGCGGCTGGGGCGCAACCGGCCATCCTGAGGACCCCGTGGAGCCCCAACAGGGCAGCCTGCTTGACCCTTGGCGAAGGGTCGCTACCCTATTTGCCCTCAACTCCGATGCTGCATCGGCTCGCGGCCCACCCGCGGGAAGCCCACTCCACCAGCAGGCGTCACCCAGGCGGCGCCCGCTACGACACAGACCCGAACCACCATGGCAGGCGTCATTCGCAAGGAATCTCCGCGCCCCTTCAACGGCAAGCGCGGCGCGATCGAGCATCACCGCAACCTCGGCCTCCTGGCGCACATCGAGGCCAGCAAGCCCACGGGGCCCGAGCGCATCCTGCTGCTCGCCGGCCGGATCCACGAAGCCGGCGAGGTGCACGACGGCGAAGCGACGATGGACTTCCTCGAGGAGGAGCGCAAGCGCGGCATCACGATCCAGTCGGCCGCGACCTTCTGCGAGTGGAACCAGGTGTCGATCAACATCATCGACA
>SXGR01019535.1_pt1 | contig 12586 bp, 11 predicted proteins | sample 3174711 | NCBI WGS metagenome assembly SXGR01 (sample SAMN11356860, study PRJNA531348) | freshwater metagenome | isolation source: freshwater sample F1-60 | place: China: Fuxian Lake, Yuxi | collected 2017-12-25
CTTGTCGTAGCGGGTGGCGATGCGTCGCCATTGCTTGAGCTTGGCGAAGAAGCCCTCGATGCCCCAGCGTTGCTTGTAGGCGATACGGTCGTAGCGATGTTGGTAGTTGCGGTGGCTGCGAGGCGGGATGACCGGCTCGCCACCTTGTTCGACGACAAGGTCGTACAGGCTGTCGGCGTCATAGGCTTTGTCTGCGATGACTTGATGGGCTGGAAGCCCGCGGATCAAGTCGCATGCCGGTGCCATGTCGTTTTGTTGCCCCGGCCCGAGGGCGAAGCGAACTGGTAGGCCGAGCGCATCGACTACTGCGTGGAGCTTGCTTCCGAAGCCGCCGCGCGAGCGGCCGAGAGCCTGGGCTTGCGGTCCCCCCTTTTACGCCGCCCGCTCGCGGCTTGCGCATTGGCGCGGATTACGGTGGCATCGATCGAGAGCCATTCCAGATCGCGATCGGCCGCGACGGCCTCGAAGATCCGGTCAAAGACACCGGCTTCGATCCATCGATAGTAACGCCGCTTGACCGTCTGATAGGGACCGAACCGATCTTTCGGGAGGTCGCGCCAGCGTGCCCCGGAGCGTGCCAGCCACAGCACCGCATCCAGAAAACGACGACCATTGCTGCGCGGACCTCGATTGCCCTTGCAACCGCCAGGCACGAACGGTTCCAGTCGTGCCCACTGATCGTCCCTCAACACTTCGCCTTCCACGCCAGCCTCCAAAAGCCAGCGTTGAATCAGAACTTCTCGTCAAAGGGAATCCTGAAATTATCACCACAGCCTAGACAGATCGACCGAATCCCAATGGGGATAGCATTGCAAGCCTTCCTGCCTGCGGCCCATTCATGCCTTCCGCACATAGGCGTGGATCAAAGCGTCTCTTTCCGTCGGCGTGTAAAAATGTTGAAACCACCGATCATCATATAGACGTTCCAGAGCATCCTTTGGCGGTGAAAAGCTGGTCTTGTAAGCAATGTAAGCCGGGTCGTCGTTGACTCTTTCACGAGTCAAAGCAAACCCTTCGTCCACATTCTCGACAATGTAATCGCGAACTCTTTCAAGGCGATCGAAGCGGTAACAGATCAAGTTTACGCCGTCTTTCTTGACGAGACTGTATCCGAGGTCGTGGTCAAAATCCCGCTGAAGTACGTCCATGCCCGTCGCCTCGCGCACGATCGATGCCGTGTCATCTATCCTGTAGGCAGTCCAAGGATGACGCGTTTCAACATTCTCGACGATGTTGTCGCAAAGCGATGCATCCAGCGGCAATGAAAAATGGCCCGCCATGCTGAGGTACCAGCTGACAGGCTCGCGATAGCCGAAAAACAAATGTAGCGGTTGTGACTTGGCCAAGAGCCTCGCCTTCAGCACGGTCCCCAACCCAAGACCATTGGCGCGAAGAATGCTACCGTTGGAAAACGCCTCGTATGTCGTCTCATTGTTGTGCGCGTGAATGACCCTGCGCCCCTGACGTTCGAGCCCCCTCTGGAGAGCGGTTGTTCCGCTCTTTGGGATTGAAATGACAAAACAATCGACGTCCAAGGCATCATTCAGCGGCCCGATGTCCACATTCACAAATACATTCTCTCGAAATACCCGCCTGGCGAGCACCGCCGCATCCTCGGGCAGATCTTGCTTTTCCTGGAGGATACTCATGTCAATGCCCTGTGCAGTTGGCGTTTGGACCAGTGGCCGCTGTCTTCAGTCTAGCCGGTATCGAACCATACGTCTTTTGGCGGGGCAACCGGAAGGCAGCGCAACGCTTCTCACGCCTGAAAACCAGGCAAGGCTGCTACATTCGATTTGACAATGAATCCTCTAATGTCAAAGCGTTAAGGTGGCCCCACATTGGTTTACTCGATTCATTTTTTGCCGGCTTCTCAGACGTCCGAGTCGATGACAAAGAGTTGCGCGGATACTATGGCATGAATTGGCTTTCCCATCGCGGCGATTGGCGCGGGTCTGATCCTCCATCGAATGAGCGCAAAGTGACGCAGAAGCCGATCGAACCATGGAAGATTCTCGGTTCGACCTATTCCTTTCGGGATCGTTGGGTGCGGTTGCGCAGCGACAAGGTTCTTCTGTCCAACGGCACAACCCTTTCGCCCTATCACACGCTCGAGATTCCGGATGCGGTCAGTGTTCTTGCGATCACCGAGGACCGGGAGGTCATTCTGATCGAACAATACCGGCATCCGGTCGGCTGTACGCTGAGGGAAATCCCGGCCGGGCATATTGGCGAGATGGAAGCGCCTGAGATCGCCGCAAAGCGGGAACTCCTCGAGGAGACCGGCTTCGCAGGCGGCGCGTGGCACGCCCTCGGCATCACCTTTCCCATGGCTTCGCGGCTTTCAGGCCGAATACACAATTTCCTTGCAATCGATGTCGGCAAGGCGAGCGAGCCAAGCCCCGACGAAGCAGAAATCATCCGAACTCACCGCGTGGACTGGTCGACCTTCATTTCGAGCTTCCGTTCAGGGAACCCGATGGTAAGGGAGGCTAGTCAGCTCGCCACCGTACTCTTGGCATGTCAGTTCATCCAAGCAGGCGTCGGCCCTCGCGTTTCCCGACTGAATTTGTAGTCGTGCGGCAGGCGTCAAGCGTGCGCTTCACAGCAGGCGGTGACGGCTCCTGCCTCGAGTAAGGGCACCTACGTCTCCTTGTATGGGCCGCCGATCGGCAAAACTGGCCAGGATCGACTGTTCAAACGAACAAGTAGTCGCTGACATGGATCGACCCGGCATTGGCGACAATCAGGGTGTCTCGGATCAGACCGTCCGACGAGTTGATGTTCCAGTGCGTGGCATCGACCTGGACAAAGGTAGCCCCCTCGCCAGGAGTGCCATAGCCCGTAAACCGAAGACTGTCGCCCGCTCCCCCGCCGTTTCCGGTGAAATCATGCATGGTGTCGCCATGGGTTTCGCCGCGCGCGAACACGAAGGTGTCGTCTCCAGTTCCTCCGGCAAGGACGTCGACACCAGCGGCGCCGACAAGCACATCGTCGCCTTCCTGCCCGTTCAGGTCGTCGTTGCCGGCGCCACCAAAGAGGGTGTCGTTGCCTCCCAGAGCCCAGATCGAACCGCCTCCGTTGGAGATTCGCAGCACATCGCCAAAGGTCGAGCCGATCAAGCCTTCGATCGACTCATGCCGATCGCCCGCGGCCTCACCCATGTTCCCGTTGGAATCCACCAGGCTTGCCAGCACCGGCCCCAACGCGGTCGAGTAGTTGGCAAAGTCGATTCCCGCCCCGCCGTCGAGAACATCGGTTCCCGATCCGCCGAGAAGGTGATCGTTCCCATCCTGGCCGTGCAAATCGTCGGCACCATCGCCGCCGTAGAGGTAGTCGTCTCCGCCCAAAGCCCAGATCGAGCCGCCATCGTTGGCAATTCGCAGCACGTCGTTGAAATCCGACCCAATCAGGCCCTCGACCGAGTCGTAGCTGTCCCCTGCCCCATCGCCGAGGTTGTCCCACGGCGTCAGCAGATTGGCCAACACGCCGGCAGCAGCCGTCGAGTAGTCGGCGAAGTCTGGCCCCGCTCCACCGTCCAGCAGGTCGGCTCCAGGCCCGCCCAGCAGGTGATCGAGCCCATCCTGACCATGCAAATCGTCGGCGCCGTTGCCACCAAACAGGTAATCGTCTCCAGCCAACGCCCAAATCGAACCGCCGCCGTTTTCAATCCGCAGCACGTCGTTAAAGCCTGAACCGATCAGCCCCTCGACCGACGAGTAGCTGTCTCCCGCGGCATCGCCGAGGTTGTCACCCGGTGTCAGCAGATTGGCCAGCACCATGCCGTTTGTCGTGGAGTAGTCGGCGAAGTCGATGCCACTGCCGCCGTCGAGAATGTCGCTGCCTGCACCGCCCCGCATAACTTCGTTGCCACTTGCTCCGACAATCCGATTGTCCAGCGCATTGCCTACGATCGTCAGCGAAGGCAACCCATCGAGCAGGGTGAACGCTGACTGCCCCTGAGGCATGTAGTAGGTCGATGGTGGCGTGCCGGTGACAGCACCGTAGATCGCGCGGATGCCCGCGATGTCGTCAGCCTGCAGTCCGGTCAGCGAGGTGTTGATGACGGGATTCATTATCGCGAGATTTGCAGTCTCATGATTGAGTCCGAGCGCATGGCCGATCTCGTGCAGGGCCGTGAGCAGGAACCAGGCCGGGTTGGCAAAAAAGCTGGTATTTCCACTGTCGAAGACGATGTCTCCACCATAGGCGGGCGCATTTGGGAAGAATGCACGGGCAAGCACGTTGCTGCCCTGCTGGCCATCGATGAAACCGCCGACGACGCGGATCGTTGGATATGTCCCAATGCCAATGTTGCCGCCACCGTCGGCGACCTGGATGAATGAGATGTTGGCCTGCGCCGACCACGCCTTGAAAGCTGTCCGCAACACCGCCTGGTAGTCGAAGGGCAGGAAAGTTGCCAAAGATGCCGAGGAACCCGCGTAGAAGACGCCCGTTGCGTCGGCGAGGCCCGCCCCCGCCAGACTCCAGGCGACGACGCCGCCCGGCGCGCCTGGAACCGGCGTCACGCCACCGGAGGAGCCGCTTGAATCCGTCCACCGGTTGCTGGTGGTGACAAAATCGGCCGCGACCAGAGTTCCGCCTTCCGACACTCCGGCGCCGTCGTGCGACTCATGTAGATAGACGCCGCATGCCCGACAGAGGTCACACATCGTCCAATTCCCGCCTAAAGATGAGCTGGCAACCTAAACGCAGCTGCCTCGGGCCTTCAATACTACATCTGTACCGAGGGGCAAAGCGGGCAAGATCCATCGCATGCATGCTGCTTGGGCCCGTTCAACGAAACCTATGACACCCTCAAGTTCAGCCGACGGGGCAGATGTTCGCCCTCAGCTGAGCTGCACATGCGGCCTTACCCTTTCGACAGACCAGATCCCAACGACAAAGAGGACGAAGACCCACACGAAAAAGTAGGGAAGCCAATAGTGCGTGACAACGGCGTGGCCGAAATACCCGGCCCTGAAAACCTCGTATGGATGAACGAGCGGATTGTACAAAAGCAGCTGTTGCGCCCACGGGGGCATCCAGTCGATCATGAAGAATGCGCCGGATATTGGGATGGCCAGATACTGAAGGGGTTGCACAAAACGTTCGGCGGTATGTGAAATCTCCGTGAGGGCGGCCAGCAGCATGCCGAAAGCCGTTCCGATCAGACCCATCATGATCCAACCAAGAATGAATAGGTCGGGCCGCGCGATGTCGCCGACTACCCCAGCCGTGTTGAGTACGCCCCACACGAACAAGAGTGCAGTCGTCGTGCCAACGAACTCCAGCGCCTGTCGCGCGTAGACAATATCGAAGAGGGTGATCTGACGATGATAGAGCAGCGGCGCAGAACTGCGAAAAAGGTTCACGACGCCGCCGGTGAGATGGCGCCACATCGTGAGTGGCATATAGCCGGTCAGCACCAGCTCCACCACCCGAAGCCCGTACCTGCTGGGGCCCATCAGGGACCAGATAACCATGACGCCTGCAGTCAGGATCATCGGCTCCAGGATCACCCAGGCGAAGCCGATGTTATCGCGGCCGTAGCGCATCATCATGTCGCGCAACATCATGACGCGCACGTTTCTGGCCTGGACGCTCGATCCCGCCATCAGCCTATTCAGCATGAGTGGCGTGCTCCCTGATGCCGGAGAAGATGAGCCAGCCGATTAGGACCAGGAGAATGTTCGCGGCGGCGACCGTCAAAGTGCTGGCAATGCGCCTTGGGTAAGTCGAGTAGTCCGCGCGATGGGGATTGACTACGCGCTCCAGGTAGAGCGACTGGCGATTGGCCTCCGTCCGCGCCTGCGCCAGTTCCTTCTCCGCCGAACTCACCATTCTGTTCGCGAACTCGCGCTCGAGGGTCAGCCGTTCGAATGCAGCGATCCGTGGCGCCAGTCCTTTGTCTCCGGCAATGCGTGCCCGCTCCCGGTTGATCTGTTCTTCCAGAGCACCTGCCTTGCGCTGAAGGCCCTGAAGTTGGGGGCTCGCTGCAGAGCCGACCTTCATCTCGGAGATCTGGGCTTGGGTCGCACCCAATTCTCCGGAAAGCAGACCAATCAGCTCCGCCAGGGCCACCGCGTTGCGCACTGGATCGATCATCAATTCACGGTTGCGAAAGGCCGTCAGGGCCGTCTGGGCGTCGATGAGCCGACCTTGGGCAACACCGAGCTCCGACAAACTATTGGCGACCATGTCAGTTCGCAGGCGCTGATTGATGCGATTGACGAGACCCTCCCCCAATGTGAGCAGAGCCTTGGCAATCTGCTCGGCGTCTTCGGCACGAAACGCGCGCACGCGCAGGGTCGAGATGCCGGTCTTGTCGGTATGAATCACCGACACCATGCGCTGGAAATAACGATAGAATCTTTCTTCTTCCGGGCCGTAGAAAACCGAAGGATAGCGCGCCAGTAAGTCAGCACCGTCACGATCGAACATCGCCAGCAGGGGCAGGCTTTCCCGCAGCTTGTCGATCGCATCGCGTGACGTCATGAATTCCTGCACAGCGAAGGAATCGTCCTGCGACCGGGCGACCCCGAGCTGAACCAGGAAGGAAAGGCCACCCGGCATCTCAGGGCGGGCAGCGGACCTGACGACAAACCGCGCCTCGGACTCATATTGATCCGAGGCGATCAGGAAGAAGTAGAGCGCCGCCAGCAGCGTCGGCAGGAAGAGCAAGGCCAATCGCACTGTTCGGCGGCGCCAAAGACTCCCTGCGACCAAGGCAAGGCCAATATTCATGGAATTCCAGTTTGCACTGGCAATGTGCCTAAATGTTGGCCACGCCCTGGCACGCATCGGCAACTCGTTCAATTCTGCCACAGGATTCCGATGTTCGTGAAACCGGAAGAGGGAGCAGAAGACCGCAAAATGGCAAGCTTGTCACCCTGGTCTCTTCCAGAAACAAGGGATGCAGCCGCGCGAAATGATTGCTATAAATGATGCAATCAGGATCCGACATGCCCGACGCTTTGCAACTCGCCACCTACGCTCGGCTGCTAAGGCTGACACCTGTTGATTCCACGGCCTTGAAGCTCTCGGCACTGACCTCGACAACGCCGGAACCGACCGAGCAGGCCGTGGGCCGGCTCAGAAAGAAGCCTTGGCGCGAGGGATTTGTCTCTTTGCTGTTGCTCGTGGCCCTGCCATTTTGCTTCACGGCGGGCTATTTCTGGTTTCTTGCCGCCGACCGATACGAATCGGAAGCCAGATTCGTGCTGCGCATGCCAGGCCGCGCAATTTCCAACCCTAGCGCACAAGTGAGCAGCGCCTTGCAGAGCGCCGGCATCACGCGAGCCGGTGACGATGGATATGTCGTCGAGGATTATCTCAATTCGCGCGACGCCATGAACTGGCTCGAGCGGCATGCGGCACTGAGGGCGGCTTTCGCTGTCGCCAGGCGCGATCCGATCTATGGATTTCCAAACGCGTTCGAGTCGAATACCGAAGAGAATCTCTATCGGCACTATCAGCGAATGATATCGGCGAGCTTCGACAATGTAACAGGCGTGAGCGTTCTCAAAGTCCAGGGCTTCACGCCCGAGGATGCCCAGCGACTCGCGGCCTCGCTACTCGATGCTGCAGAAGCACTTGTCAATCGGTTGAACGAGCGGTCGCGCCGCGACGCCATCACGCTGGCGGAACGGGAAGTCGACCGCATGCGCGAGCGCGCTTTGTCGGCACAATCAGCGCTCACTGCTTTCCGCGAGCGCGAGCGGCTGGTCGATCCCACCCAAGCGACGGCAGCCGTCCTGGAGACGATCGCAAAACTCGCGCTCGAGGCTTCTCATACCAGCGTGCAGATGAGCGAGTTGAGACAATCTTCGCCAAACGCGCCGCAGATCGCAGCCCTTCGGACTCGGCGCGGGGCGCTGGAAGCGCAGATCGAGTCGGAGCGTCGACGGCTGGCCGGAGACTCGGAAGCGATTGCGCCTCGCATAGCCGAGTACGAGCGGCTGATGCTTGAGCGCGAGTTCGCTGAGAAAGCACTGATGTCTGCCATGACGGCTGTGGAAATGGCGCGGGTCGATGCCTTGCGTCAGCAGACTTACCTGGAACGTGTAGCAGCGCCGGGCCGGCCCGACTATCCGGCCTACCCTTGGAAGGTCATATGGACTCTGGCAGTTTTGGTGGCGGGCTTCATGGCGTGGCGCGCCTGGCGCATCCTTGCAGCGGACACGATGCGGCATAGTGATCGCTAGGGTAGCTCCCTCTGACGGGCCTGCTCCCGCGGCTGGTCGCCAGATCGACCAATCGCGTTGCGTGGAAGCCATCAACATCACAAAGATATTCAGAAGCCAGCATGGCTCGCATCGAGCACTGGATGGTATCTCGTTTCGCGTCCGCGCGGGCGAGCGAATTGGAATCTTGGGCGCCAACGGCTCTGGCAAATCCACCTTGATCAGAATCCTGTCGGGTATTCTGCTGCCGACGACCGGGGAAGTGCGACGCGACCTGCGGCTCTCCTGGCCGCTGGCTCTGGGCGGTGGCTTCGAGGGACAGCTCACGGGCTACGACAACGTGCGGTTCCTGAGCGGGCTGTACAACCTGCCCTTCAAGGAAACATTTGAGTACGTTACGGATTTTGCAGAATTGGGCAAGCACATGCGCATGCCGGTTCGGTTCTATTCTGATGGCATGCGAGCACGGCTCGCCTTCGCGTTGTCCTTGGCGATGGACTTCGAATGCTATCTGATCGACGAGGTAATCCTGGTGGGTGACCGGCGCTTCCAGCTCAAGTGCCACGACGAGCTCTTCGGCCGACGACAGCATTGCGGGATGATCATGGCAGTGCACGACGCGGGGGTGATCAAAGACTACTGCCAGAGCGCGCTGATCCTCAAAGCAGGGCGCGGCCGTTTGATGACCGACCTTAATCTGGCTACCAGGATATACGGCTCTTTGTAGTGGGACGATCGACCAAAGCAAAACGCGCTTGTCCGCGCTGAGGAAGCGAAAGCGATTCAGGATACCCTCAGAAAGGCGCTCGCTCCGTTTCTGAGGCCCTGTCCGTACCGCTTGTCGAGAATGGCGACGGCACCTCCGATCACGGCCAGACGCTATCCAGGCAATACTGGGGAGAACTGCTTCAGTTCGACCTCGATCAGGGCAAGCTGCCCTTCAAGGGCCGAATCCTGGCTTATCAATCGTAACTCGATCGGATGCAGGGCGTCGGCAACCTGGAAGTCGAGTTCCAGAGTGAAAATGCCGCTGCGCTCGACTTCAAAGAAGCCGCGGGTAATGGCTCCGCCCGTGTCGGCCTCGAGGATGAAGGGCATCTTGCCGATGTCGGGGCTGAAGCCGAGGTATGCCGTCGCACGCCAGCCTCCCGCGGGCAGCGGCAAGTAAGGACCGTAGGCCAGGATGCGGGCACGACCCGCAACCTCTAAAGTCGCCGGCAGAATCTCTCCCGGGGCATCGCCGTCGAGGAAGACCTCGCGCGGCCAGATCAGCATGAGCGGCATGGGCCGGCCGGCCGCGGCAAAGAGCGTCTCCAGGTAGGTCGACAGCTGCGGCGTCGCGAGCGGGCCGATCCTGGCAGGAGGCGGTGGGCACGGATGGTCTGGCTGTGCCAGTCGTGTGCTGGAGAGGACCCCGGCCAGACGGGCGAGCCAAGCTTGCGTGTCGTCGCCCTCGAGCACCAAGGTTCGCACCGCCTGGCGGGCCAACTCAAGGGCAAAGACGGCTCGCTGGGCTTCGCCGCGCACCAGATCGCCCGAGGCAGGTCCGTCAGAAGGCAGACCGGCGGCAAAGCAAGAATGGTCGACCAGAACCAAGGCCTCGATCGGCAGGGCAGCAAGCGAGGCCAGGAGTTCGCGTGTCGGGTTGCCTTCGACGAGACGGACCTCGGGTACCGCCGCCGTCCCGACGGCCGTGCTTGCCGCTTCGAGGATGGAGCGCACCCAGGCAAGACGCGGGCCGGTGCCCAGGAGCAGGATGGTCACGGCCTTCCCCGCCGGGCGATGCGGCCGGATCACCGCGTCGTGGTGGTGGCCACCACGGTCGCAGTGGCGCCGACGCCGAGGATGGGCAGCAGCATGGACATCACCTTCTGCACCTCGGTCAGCGGGGCATTGGAGACGAAGAGAATGTCCTTGTTGCGGACGGGAAAGCGGCGGGCCAGGAAGAAGCCGTTGGGGTCGCGCATGTTGACCCGGTAGATGACCGGAACCTGGGATGGCGTGCCGGCATCGGGACGCCGGAGGCCGAGCTGATCGTAGTCGGACGGCTGCTCGTAGCGGATGACGAAGACACCGGCGGGATCGGCGCGGCTGTCGGCGAGGCCACCCGTCCGGGCGATGGCCTGATCGAGGGTAATACCGATCCCCTCGAACGGCACCACGGCATTCTGTCCGGTCGCGCCGGCCGCCGTGAAGGTCTGCGGATCGCGCGCGACGCTGATGACATCGCCCGGCCGGACGTAGACATTCTCGGCGGGGTCGGTGAGCATGGCCTGCATCGGGATCCGCACGGAGGAGCCGCCGCGCACGAGGGTGACGAAGGTCTCGTGCGCCGGCGCTTTGGTCCCGCCCGCCAGGGCTACGACATCGAGGATGCGGTCGCCGCGGGTGGTGAGCGGCACCCGGGCGCCGCCGGTCACCTCGCCCACCACCGTGACGGTGTTGGCGACATTCTTGGTGACCGTCACCAGCGCCTGCGGTTCGATGGCCTTGCCGGTCAGGGCGGTCACGATCTCGACCTCGACCTGCTGGGGCGACCGGCCGACGACACGGACCCGGCCGGCATAGGGCATGGTGACGGCGCCATCGGGGCCCACGACCTGCTCGGGAATGGTCGCGGCACGCGAGCCAGGGCCGATCCGGTCATTGGCCGGGGCGGAGAACAGGCCTCCCGCCGCCGCCTCCCAGATGACGATCTGGACGAAGTCGCCGACCCCGATTACCTGGGTAGAGACCGGGCCCTGACGGCCAAAAGTGCCCTGCATGGAAACGGCCGTCCATCCCGCCATCTTATCGACGACGCCGGGGCCGACGTCGACCAAGGCAAACCTGGTCCCGCCGCCCCCAGCCGGCCGGGCGGCCGCCACGACGTCGCTGGTGCTCGGGCCGGACGAAGGCAGGCCGTCGCAAGCCGCCGCGGCACCAACGGTCAGAAGGGCGGCGAGCATGCGAGCTAAAGCAGGCCTGAACGCCCCTCGCCGACAGGCCGTGGCCAAGCTCACAAATGGCTGCATCCGAAAGTCGATCATGGTGTTGCGAGGCTATCCTTGAGCATTCTTCCTCCCAGAGGCGCGTGCGGCGGCGTGTGCGGCCGGTCCCTCAGGCCTTGTAGTAAGCGCGATACCAACGGACGAACTCGCCAACACCCACCGATACTGGCGTGGCCGGCCGATAGCCGATCAGCGCCTCGAGAAATTCCGTCGACGCCTCCGTTCGCGGGACATCTCCCCTCTGCATGTCCATGTAGTTACGTTCGCCCTTTCGGCCCAGCGCCCCCTCGATCTCCTCGACAAACTGTAACAGGCTTACAGGACGACCGCCGCCGATATTCACGATCCGATAGGGCCCAGACGGGCTCGAGGAGTCGGTGTCCACGATGCCGACGCCGGCGCGGGCGGCCGGCGCCAATTCGCTCAGGCGAAGGATCGATTCCACGAGATCGTCTACATAGGTGAAGTCGCGCTCCATCTTGCCATGGTTGTAGATGTCGATCGGACGTCCAGCCAAGATGTTCTGAACGAACCTGAACAGCGCCATGTCGGGCCGGCCCCACGGTCCATAGGCGCTGAAGAAGCGAAAAACCGTAACCGGCATCTGCCAAAGGTGGGCATAGCAATGCGCGATCGCCTCCATCGACTTCTTCGATGCTGCATAGACGGTCAAGGGGTGGTCGGATCGATCGGTCTCCGCCAGGGGAAAGTCGGTACTTGCCCCATAGACCGAACTGGTCGACGCCATCACGAGATGGCGGGGACGGAGCTCGCGACACAGTTCCAGGACATTGAAGCTGCCGATTATGTTGGACTCGACATAGGCCCGCGGATTTTCAAGGCTGTACCGGACTCCGGCCTGGGCAGCCAAATGGATCACCAACTCGGGCGCGGATTCTCTGGCAACGGTTCCGAGCCTGTCGGCATCTTCGAGCATACAGCAATGGGCGCGAAAGCCGCCGAGCTGCCCGAGTTGGCCGTGCCGGTCTTCCTTGAGTTTGACGTCGTAGTAGGGGGTCATCCCATCGATGCCGGTGACGTGATGGCCCTGCTGGAGCAGCCTCCTGGCAACATGAAAGCCAACAAAGCCCGCCGTTCCCGTTATCAAGCAGCGCATCGCCCCCACACTCCTGTCGTCGGTCGCGCACCCGAATATCACACTCTATCGAGATGCGCTCCGCATCGTCGCGATACAGACGCTTTGGTGGCATGATCATCGTCCGCTCCGCGAGGAACACCGGGCCCCCAAAAGGAAACGGCCGGGAATGACCCGGCCGCCCTCGATATTCCGAACGAAGCCCGAGGCTTCGAAGCGCCTGCTGCTGGTTTACCAGCAGCTTACTGGATGACGATCTCGACGCGGCGGTTCTGAGGCTCGCGCACACCGTCGGCGGTCTTGACCAGAAGGCC
>SXGR01525326.1_pt1 | contig 12585 bp, 9 predicted proteins | sample 3174711 | NCBI WGS metagenome assembly SXGR01 (sample SAMN11356860, study PRJNA531348) | freshwater metagenome | isolation source: freshwater sample F1-60 | place: China: Fuxian Lake, Yuxi | collected 2017-12-25
ATCTCCCTGCCACCGGTCTTCCAGGAGGTCCCGCCCGGCCGTTGATCGTCCGCAAACCTGTGGTGCCTAAAACTCGGAATGGCCGCTAGGCCATTGATCTACAGAGAGGCTCTAATCAAAACTGCAGAAGTTGGGCCAAGCATGCCCGGAGGTCGGGACCCACCGGTGAACGGAGTTGACAACATACAGCTTGGCGCCGGGCTTCAGCGCACGCCTGATCCGATCGAGGTCATCCCCCGGTGACCGGCAATGCTGAAGCACATAGAGGGCATATGCGCCATCGAAGCGCGCACCGCCTCTGACGACCTCGTCGAGAGCCGCCGGAGAGACCGCCGAGAACGCCGCTTCGGAAACGTGGCCGATCGCGAGCCGTCGCATGGACTCGCTGATGTCCGCGCCGACGACGTTACAGCCGGCGAAGCGGATGACCTGCTTCGCCATGCGCCCCATCCCGACACCGTAGTCCAGGACCCTGCTACCCTTAGTCACCTCGAGACGCCGGATGATGTCCGACCGGAACCAGGGCGTCTCCTTGGTCCAGCGCTGAGCGCTTTCCTTCTCGCTGTTCCCGGTAAGAACGACGAAGCGAGCCTCGGCTTCGTCCTTGCACTCGAAGACCGATGGATCGTAGTCGTCTCTCATGGCATGATCCTGCTGGCGATTCAGAGTTGACACGAAGCGGGCATGGACGGCGCTTCGATGCTACAAGCGCCGATGCAATCGAACAACGAAGCGCAATGACTGGCCCGTCCGTAGAGCCACAGACCTACGAAGAAAGTTGGGAAGAGGTTCATCGGTTCCTCCTCGAGGCTCGCGCTGCGGGGCTGTCTTCGATCGGCGACGTGCTGCACTTCATTCGCGCTCGGGCCGCCGTCCGCTGGTCGCACTTCGACCGGATGGCAAAGACGGTGACCAAGCGTCTACAGGTGCCGCTACAGCCGGATGGCTCGCCCGTCGCATCCCTGTATGTCGCCAACGGAAACTACACCCTCGCGCCGAGCGCCCTTCTCGATCAGACGATCGCCAGGACGGTCGCCGCGCATGTATCCGCCGCAACGGAATGCGTGATCGAGCTCGGAAGCGGCTGGGGCCAGAATGTCTTCGATGTCGCACTGATCTGCGCAAACTGGCCCACGCTCAGGTATTTTGCATGCGAGCCGACGGATGCCGGACGCCGAGTCACACACGAGGTTGCTGCTCTGTCGCCGCGGCTCGACATCACCACCTGCGACTTCAACTACTACGATCCTCGATACAGTTTCCTCGAGGGTCGGCCCAATTGCATCGTGTTCACCTGTCACTCGGTCGAGCAAATTCCATCCTTCCCGGCCGAGGCAATTATGCGCCTGCTCGACAGCACCGGGCCCTGCATAGGCATTCATTGGGAGCCGGTGGGCTGGCAGCGGGATCCGACGCTTGCCGCCGCGGCGCGGACGGCGGAGTTTGCGAGAGCCGAGGTCGAGATCCGCGACGGCAAGGTCCAGGAGTCGGCGGCACGATGGGCGGCCACCCACGGCTACAATCGCGATTTCCTGTCGGTACTTGGCTCGCTCGCCGAGCGACACCTCATCGAGATCCAGGTTGCCGTATATGACCTCTTCGGCGTCAATCCGCTGAACCCGTCGAGCTTGATCATCTGGAAGAAGAGCGACACGGACGGCGCTGCCTGAGTGACGCCTAGAACCGAACCTCCGCACTCATCGCCGCCGCCAGGTCCTCGCTCCCAACAAGCCTGCTCAACGCCTGCCTGTAAAAGCCATTGCCGAGAAAGTACTTGGTGAACAGCAGGCAGATCACGAGAACGAGATTCTGGTTCACGTGGCGCGGATGGCCATCGTCGACGCCAAAGGGCTGAATGCCCGCAAGAGGCGCCCAGTCCTTAACCAGCTCATAGGATGGGAAGTAAGCGACGCCTTCGGACGAATCGCAGAATGCACGCACACCGTTCATCAGGACGGACTTGGAGTACGCATTGTTCGGAATGACGCCAAGCCTCCGACCGAACGAGACATCGAGCGGAACGGGCGAGACGGTGCATACCATTCGGACGCTGGGATTGATCTGACACAGCTCCTTCAGACCGGCCCCAAGATTCGCGGTCACCGAAGACGGTTCGGCAACGTCCACCGCCTCGATCGAACGCATACGCGCCGGCGTCCTCATGAGCTCCGACGAAGCCATGACGTCGCCCGATCGAAGCCGGACGATCTCTCCGACCCCAGCCGTGAAGACGAAGCAAACCGACTCCGCCTGCTCGATATGCATGCGCGCCTGCTCGAACCGGGCGTCGCTGCGAATGTTCCTGGCCAGTTCCGGAAACGTCGTCGGCGAGGCCTCTTCGGGCGACGCGAAGTTCAAGACTTGAAGGCCGAGCGTGTGCAGCACTTTCCCGATGTTCTCGGCAAAGCACGAGCCCATTGTCACGAACAGCGTCTTCTCGCCGAGCGTCGCCATGCTGGAGTAGGCCTCGCCGAACACGAACTTGGTAGCGCTGTACTCGATATCGGCAAAGAGCGCATGGACGCGCGGATAATAGGTAACGCCTACTTTCCGCAAAAACTCGCTTCCCTTCGTCGCTGCGGCGTAGGCCGTCATGATCTTCGCGTCGACCAAGTGGCCGACCGCCTCTTCGTCGCTCTTGCCGAACATGTCGTTCGTGTCCAGGCCAAGGCTGCGGAGCAGAAAAGCCCGGGAAAACCTCGAGAGCTCGATGGCCGCCTTGTCGCCGCTCGCCGCGGCTTCCTCCTCAAGCTTCAAGGACCTCAGATACATGCTGTTGTAGGCGTTAGCCTGAAAGGCCGTGTCCGACGCTAACTCGCCGAGCAAAATTCGGGCCTGATCTCGAAGCGAACCGGAAGACGCGAGCTGGCTTCGGCTTCGCTTGTCGATGAAGAACGAGGGCAGCATCGGCGCCACTCCGGCGAAATTGCGATTTCATGATGTCCGCTCGCAATTTGAGCCTGAACGGCATGCCGATGCAACGGCGCGGCATCAGAGCCTCAGCCGCGCCAGCACATGGAACGCGTGATAGAAGTGCAGGAAGTAAGCGTTCCTGATTTCGGTTCGCGCGACGGCGACCAGTTGATCCGGCAGGTCGCGCAGACCCACGCCAGGTTCTATGAGATCGGGATGATGAACCGTGACGGCGTCGTAGAAGCCCCAGTTCCATCGCGCGGTCATTCTGTGCATGCGGCCTGACGATAGGATCTCGAAGGAGAGGCTTGGTTGCTCGTAGGAGATGCTGGCCTCGGTCCGCCGATAGGCCGCGGCGAAGACCTCGCCGTCGCGTTCCGGGGAGAAGACGAGCACGCCCGTCTGCACCATGTCCTGGATCTGTGTCGCGACCCCGGCCTTCGCATAGAGATCGACCTGGCATTGGCCCCAGGCCCTGGGGAAGAGATCCTGAGGGATCACGGCATTGAAGGCGCGCTCGAGCAGGATATGGCGCTCTGCGTCCGAAAGCTGGTCGTGAACCAGGGACGCACCTATTTTCTCCTCCGGCACCTCGGCGAAGATGTCTGGGGCGTGCGGATTCATGAGGATATCGGCGTCGACCCAGCAGAGCCGCCGATAGCGCCTGGCCCATGGCTGGGCCGGGATCAGGCATTTCTGCCAGGCGACCGAGCGCATGCCGGCAAGGTGCGACCCATCGAGCGGCTGGCGGACGAGGATCACGTCGGCGTGGTGGCGGTCGGCGTACGCCAGCCAGCTCGGCCGCGTCACGTTCTCCAAGCAGGCCTGGTAGCGCTCGCCGACCACGAGCGTGACGATCGCCTGCTCGGAGGCAGGCGACCAGGGAGCGTGCGAGTCGGCGAGGAAAAGCGCCACGGTACCTCGGTGCTTCGTTTCTGCCGGAGCAAAGTCGGCCCTGACCGTGGGTCCGTCAACCAACGAAGAATGCCGTTCGAAAGGAGCCGGGGCCGGTCGCGACAGGCAGGCGGAAATGTCCAGCCTAGCCGTAGGTTCGCCCCAATCCTCCGGCGAGTTCTTTAAGTGCCGGCCAGCATCGGGTCCTGTATGATCCTTGGCTAGAAATTCACGCCGCGCCTCGCGGCGTCCCGAAGGGTCTCATGGCGAACGCTGACGACATTCTTGAAGGGCCGCTGACCGACGACGAGCGTCGGCAGACGACATTCACCGACTCCGTGAAGTTCACCGACTTCGAACGACTGCTGGCCGATAAGTTCGGCGAGAGGTTCAAGGTTTACCGGGCGGACTACTACCGGAGCCTGAACTACGACAAGAATGGCTTTATTCCAGATTTTCCCATCACGCTGACGATGGAGTTGGTCAATCGATGTAACCTCGATTGCATCATGTGCTACACTCAAAACCATAACGAGGAGAAGGAGACGCTCGGGTTCGAGCGGATTCGCAAGGTCCTCTCGGAATGCGAGGAAAACGGCCTACCGGCCCTGGTGCTCGGGCTCGGCTCCGAGCCTTTGCTGTTCAAGGGCGCGCGCGAGGTCATGGCCGAAGCCGCCAACCGCGGCGTCATGGACATCTTCCTCGGTACCAATGGCGTTCTGCTCACTCCGGCGCTCAGCGATTTCCTCGTCGAGCAGCAGATCGCCCGTGTGGAAATCTCCCTCGATGCGGCGACCCCCGAGACCTACTTCAAGGTAAGACGAAAGAACGAGCTCGAGCGCATCGAAGCCAATATCCACGCGCTGATCGAAGCCAAGCGCCGAAAGGGCTCGACCCTGCCGGTGATCCGTCTTTGCTTCTGCGTGATGGATATCAACAAGCACGAGAGCGAGGCATTTCTTGAGCGCTGGCAGGGCAAGGTCGACTATGTCGACTTCCAGAAGTTCATCGATTTCCAGCACGTTGACGAGCTTCGCGAGTCGGGCACGGTCAAGAATCTCGACGCACTCGAGGTCAAGGACCTCCACTGCGCCTATCCATTCAATAGCCTTCACGTCTGGGCCAACGGCAACGTCACCCCCTGCTGCACCTTCTTCGCCCGCAACCCGGCCCTCTCAGTCGGCAATATTGCCTTCCAGTCGCTGAAAGAGATCTGGAACGGACCGGCGATCAAGGAGATCCGCCGCCAGCTTCTCACTGGCGACCTTAACCCGACCTGCAAGGTCTGCCTCTCTCAACGCGGCCACGATACGTTCGAACAGGTGAAAGCCCAGCACGCGGACGCGGCCGGCGATCAGGCGTCGGTCAGCCGGCCTAACCAGGGAACTGCGGCCTAGGCGTCACGAACGGCTCAGGTTACGAAGGCTTTCGAGCATTCGTTCTATCACCGCGGGGAACTCGACGCTCGCAGCCTTCAGCAGGCGCACCGTTTCCGCCGGCTCAGAGATGCCGGCGCAACGTCCAACCAGAATCTGGAAGAACCCGCGAACGGGGCCCCCAAAAAGCCTTGCGCAGGTGTCGTGGCCGCGGCCGCGCATGGAATTGAGAAGGTTGGTTGCCCTCTGGGCCTGATCGATCAGCGCCAGAAGCGTCTGAGGGGCCGGGTGCATGAGGCCGGCCAGCTCGCGTCCGAACTCGTTCGTGGCCGCCACGAACGACCGCAGTCGAGGCTCGAGATCGCGTAGATCGCTTTCAAAGGGGGCGAAGCACGAAAGGAGCTCATCTCTACGGAGAGCTCGCTCTGATCCGAATCCGACCTCGTTGAAACCGCCAAGCGCTGTGTTCTTGGCACCCGTCACTCGCGCGCCGTCGCCCACCTGCATCAACGAAAGGCCGGGGGAGGCAGCCACCAGCATCTCCATCGAGCGGAGGCTTAAGAGGAACGTCTCGTTGGCGAACAACTCGTCTCCGGCAACCGATGGGATCTGAAAGTAGACGATATCGGACTCGAACCCGGTAATAGCCTGGTCGAGCCCGATATGGCGGTAATCGGTGCGGGTCTCGCGGGTTGCATCGTCGACGTATACGGTGCCTTCGGCGTGATGCCGTCGCTTATCGCGGAAGCCGAAATCAACGCCCAGCATCGCGATCTGGCGGAAGCCGAGACTAACCCCAAGGGCGACGGCGGCATTGCCAACAAGCGGATCCGCGAACGGCAGGTCTAGGATCTGCTCGCCCAGAATCCCGCCGGCGACGCTGCCCTGGCGCTTGAATAGGTTCGTCGATGCAAATCGCCTGTTGGTCTCAGCGGCGCTGCCGGCCGACGTGACCAGCGGGATCGACTTCAGCAGATCCGACCTGCCTATGGAGTCCAGCACGTTGCCCGTTGTCGGGTCTGTCTCCAGCTCGACATGAAGATCCGGCACGATTCCGGCCTGGACGATCGGTCGCAAGGATGACCCGCAGCTGAAGATCGTCGCGCGCCCCTGCATTTCCTTCAGAATAGGGAGTGCCCGGTCGAGCGACGGGCCTGCGCCGACAACCACGAGCCTCTGACCGGGCAACGGTTGCGCACGGATCTTGAGGTACCGATCAGCGGTCCGTAGCGACCCGATCATCTGTGCTACCTGCCTAGCCTGATCCTTGAAGTAGCCCGGGATCTGCGTAACCAGCGGCAGGTACGACTTGAGCTCGGCGACGGCGTGGTCGAACGGGTCGCACTGATAGTGCTTGAGGATGATGGCGCCGGTCAGAGCCGTCGGCGTGATCCGCGAGGCCAGGATGTCGACGATCGTGCGTCCGGCGACGGCTCCGTCGGCACCGGTCAGCAGGCTGAACGAGCTGGTCTCGCCATCGAAGCCTGACGCCAACTCCTCCCAGTCGATGGCGTAGCAAGCCAGATCGAGGAAGGCCGGCGCCGGCTCGTAGACGATGAGATGGCGGACAACGAAAGATGCCGCGAGCTTTGGGAGATGGAGGCCGAGGCCAGCACCGAAGACGACCGCCAGCGGGCCGTGCCTCTCGGCGAAGGCGTAGGGCCGCGGATTGCCAATCACCGGCTTCCCGAACGCCTCGTCGATCCTCGACATCGCATCGAAGATGAGCCGATCCTCTTCCGGCGCGCGGATCATCGGCGGGCGATAGCGCCCGTCGGCCGTCCGTGCCTCCTCGATCTGGCGCCGCGCCGTTTCCTCGGCGGATCCTGCGTACAACCGGTTCAATCCGATCCGGATGTTGACGAGATCGCCGGCGTCGTCGACTTCCGCCATCGGCGCAAGGGTCGATCCGGCAGGTGGCAGAACCGTCTCGGGGTGATGCGCCGCTAGATACACCCTGTTCCGCCGATATCGATCGGCGATGCTGCTGCTGATCGTTGGCATCAAGGGCGTCGGTCGAAAAGGCCGTTCATCGTCGTCTTGAGTGCTGGCCGCGAGAAAGCGGCGGATCCGTGGTTGCCTGCGGGCGCACTTTGCCGGCAAAGCTCATGGCTTGGAAGCCTGACAGCTCGACCGATGGGCCCGCCCCGGGATCGGGCTCGGGTCAACGTCGAGCGCGACGTCGGCGCCATCGCCAACACCAGACCCCGCAATCGCGGGTGCGGGCTGGACTAGGCCTGCGCCGCATTAGAATGCGCCAGTGCGAACGTGCGAATGCCCCCGGGGGAGGAAAGGCCGGAAGATCGATGCGAAGGTAGCGGCCACGCTACGCCGCGATGAGTAAAAATCACCATCCGCCCCGTAAGATACTTTCGTGCGCAGCGAACTCCTTGACCAACTCCCGAACGCCCCTGAGATGCGAGCAGCGTGAGCAACTCAACGCACTCCCTGCCGCGACTCGGCATCCGCTGGACCTTCACCAGTTTTTCAGGATGGGGCGTCTTCGGGGTCAACCTGGCTCGCGACCTGACTGGTCGTCGCCTTGCTGCTCCCGTTCCGATCTATACCCATGACCTTCTTACCGAGGAGATCAGGGAGGATCCGCTGCTCGCGCCAGCTCTCGTGGCCCAGCGTGAGATGGCCTCGCACCTCGCCGGGTCGCAGCCGATCCATCTCGACTTCCCGGTCCTGCACGGGCTCGGCAATCGGCTCGCTGCCGGCGAGCTGAGCGCAAGGGTCTTCGGCGCGCCCGACATCGGGATGGTCTTCCTCGAGGACACCCGGCCGGGAGAGGCTGCATCGCTGGCCACCCGGTACCGCCTGCTGCTCGCCGGGTCCGCCTGGAACGGTGACGTGCTGCGCGGCTTCGGCATCGACAATGTTGCAGTCTGTCCGCAAGGCGTCGACACAGCCTTGTTCCGCCCCCAGCCGCGTCGCGGCGTCTTCGGCAACCGCTTCACGATCTTCTCCGGCGGCAAGCTCGAGTTCCGCAAGGGCCAGGACATCGTCATCGCTGCCTTCCGGATCTTCCATGCCCGGCATCCCGACGCCCTGCTGGTCACCGCCTGGGCCTCTCCTTTCCCCGAAGCCGCTGCCGATCTCGAGCATTCGCCGCACCGCACCGGCGCGCCGTCGGCGGCCGACAATCCCGAGGCGGTCTCTTGCTGGCTGGCGCAGAACGGCATCCCGCTCGACAGCATGGCGCTGCTGCCGGCGGTATCGAACGAGACCATGGCGCCCTGGCTTAGCGAGGTCGATGCCGCGGTCTTCGTCAGCCGGGCTGAGGGTGGCACCAATCTCGCGGCGATGGAGGCGCTCGCGTGCGGCGTGCCGACCATCCTCTCCGCCAACACCGGGCACCGCGACCTGATTGCCTCGGTTCCCTGCATCTCCCTCGATCGCCAGGCACCTGTCCTGCCGAGTCCCGCAGCCGGTGGCATCGACGGCTGGGGCGAATCCGATCCGATGGCGGTGGTCGAGGCGCTCGAGCGGATCTATGCCCGCCGCGAGGAGGCGAGGGCGACGGGTCGCGACGCAGCCGCTGCCATGGCGGCATGGTCCTGGCCTCGGCGCATCGACGCCATGCTTGCCGCGCTCGCCGGGATCGGCGCCTGGCCCCGGCCATGAGCACAGACGAGAAGCCGACGATCGCAAGGCTTTACGGCGAAGCCCTCGCCAGCGCCGCAGCCGAGGAATTCGTCAAGGCCGGCGGGCTGCTTCGTCGTGCCGCGGCCTTCGGCCCCTCCCTGCCGGAGCCGATCATGGCGCTTGGCGCCGTGGCTCTTCGGGCCGGAAACCCCGGGGACGCGCTCCGCTTCTTCGCGCACGCCCTCGAGCTCGATCCGCTCAACCCTTACGGCCTCTACAATCGCGCCCTGGCCTTGGAAGCGGTCGGCGACGAGGCCGCGACGGCGACGAACCGTCGCCGGACGCTGGCGAGCGCGCCTGGCTCCGCTGTTGCGCAGGCCGGCCTCGGCCGGACCTTGCTCCGCCTGGGCCAGGCGATACCCGCGGCGACCCGGCTGCGCCGCGCCCTCGCTTCCGCGCCAAACGAACCAGGTTTTCACATCGACCTCGGTCATGCGTTTCGAGCGGCGGGACGGCATCCGGCCGCCATCGCCAGCTATCACGCCGCGGCAGGCATGGCGCCGAAGGCAGCCGAGCCCTTGATCAATCTCGGTGCCGGCTTGGCCGAGGCTGGGCGCATGATGGAGGCGGCGACGGCCTGCCGCCGGGCGCTGGCCCTGGCGCCCGCGTCGGCCGATGCGTTTTACAACCTGGCCCAGACCGGAGCCGGCGGTCCCGAAGGCGAGGCGCTGGTCCGAGCCCTGGCGATCGAGCCGGAACTCGCCACGGCGCATCTCAATCTCGGCGTCCTGCGCCATGCGCAGGATCGGCTTCACGATGCCCAGGCCCACTATCGAGCCGCGGCTGCCTTGGCACCAGGAATGGCGAAGGCCCTTCATAATTCCGGTGCGCTGCTTACGCAGCGAGGCCTCACGGTCCTTGCAGAGCCGCTGTTTCGCCGCGCCGTCGCGCTCGAACCCGCCAGCCCGACCCTGATGAGCGATCTTCTGTTCTGTCTCTGCTTCCTCGAAGCGCCCGACCTCGACGCCGTATTCGCCGACCATCGCCGCTTCGCCCGCCGCTTCGCCGGCGCGGCCGCCGACATGTCTGCTTTCGCCAACCGCCGCGACCCCGATCGGCTCCTGCGCGTCGGCTACGTTTCGACGAACCTTCATCGCCATCCCGTGGGCCATGCGCTGATGGGCCTTTTCGAGCACCACGACCACCGGAGGATCGAGATTGCGGTCTACGCAGGACCGTCGCCCGTCGATGGAATGACCCGGCGCCTGCGAGCGGCAACCGATCGCTGGGTCGACATCGGCGGGATGACGGACGAGGCCCTGGCCGCGACGGCACGACGGGACGAGATCGACATCCTGGTCGATTGCATCGGGCACCTGCCGCAAGGGCGGCTGCTTGCCTTCGCGCGGCGAGCGGCGCCCGTCCAGATCGGCTTTCCGGTCTACCCCAACACCACCGGATTGGATGAGATGGACTACCGCTTCGTCGACGCGGAGATCGCATCCGGCTCGGCCGACCGCCATCACACCGAGCGCCTGATCCGGCTTCCCGAAGTCTATGCCTGCTACCATCCGGCTTCCGACGCGCCCGAACCGGCGCTGGTGCCGCCTTTCGAGCGGACCGGCCTCTTCACATTCGCCTCGTTCAACAATCCGGCAAAGCTCGGGCGGGCCGCCGTGTCGGCCTGGGCGGAAATCCTGGAGCGGGTGCCGACGTCCCGCCTCGTCCTGAAGTGGCGGGGGCTCGACGAGACATCGGCGCCGGTCGTCGAGCTGCGAAGCCGGGGTTTCGGGTCCGATCGCGTCGTCATCGCCGGCTGGTCGCCCAGTGCCTACGCCCCATATCTCGACGTCGATTGCTGCCTCGATCCCTTCGTCAACGGCGGCAACACCACTCTCGACGCGCTATGGATGGGTGTCCCGGTCCTCACCCTTCGCGGGACTCATCTCTTTGCCCGAGTCGGTGCGAGCTTCCTCACTCAAGTCGGCCTGCGCGAGCTGGTGACCGATAGCGTCGGAGCCTATGTCGACGCTGCCGTCGCGCTGGCGGGGGATGGCGACCGGCTCCGGCTGATCCGCCGAGGGCTCCGGGCGCGCGTCGCGGTGTCGCCGGTGACGGACGGCCGCCGATATGCAGGCTTCATCGACGCAGCCTTTCGGGCGGTCTGGGGGCGCTGGTGCGACGGACTGACGCCTGCCGCCCTGACCGTCGGGATGGACGGCCAGGTGGCCTGGTCGCCCCGACGAACGAACGACGCTCCTTGAATACTTGCCGGCGGGCCTTGATGTATCATGGCGTGCAGCCCGAGCCGCCGCGCCATGCATGCCGGATAGCGGCTTCGATGGCCGAGGTGGCCCTTTTCTACGATGAGGACGATGTCTGTGTCGCTTCAATCCTGCAGCCGTTGCGTGATGCCAGAAACGGCCGAAACCCTTTCCTTCAGCCAAGAAGGCGTCTGCTCCGTCTGCCGGCAGATCGAGGTCAAGCAGACCGTCATCGACTGGGCCGAACGCGACCAGGAGCTCAAGCGGATCGCGACTTCCGTTCGCGGTAAGGGCGACTACGACTGCATCGTCCCGTTCTCCGGCGGCAAGGACAGCACCTACACGCTCTACACGCTGGTCACCAAGTACAAGGTGCGGCCGCTCGTCGTCACCTTCGACCATGGCTTTCTGCGCCCGACGACGCTGGCCAATAACGAGCGGACGATCAAGAAGCTCGGCGTCGATTACCTGAAATTCCGCCCGAGCTGGACGATCGTGCAGAAGTTGATGCTCGAATCGTTGAGGCGCAAGGGGGACTTCTGCTGGCACTGCCACACCGGCATCTATTCCTATCCGATGTGGGTCGCGGCTTGGCAATCGATACCGCTGATCATCTGGGGCGAGCCCTCGGCTGAGTATGCATCGTTCTACAAGTACGACGAGATCGAGGTCCACGACGAGGAACGTTACAACCTCATCATCAATCTCGGGATCAATCCCGAGGACATGCAGGGCATGCTCGACGACACGATCTCGCCCTATCCGGTCACCGCCCGCGACCTCAAGCCTTTCGCCATGCCGCCGATGGCGCTGCTCAAGGAGAAGGGCGTCAGGCAGATGTTCCTCGGCAACTACGTTCCCTGGGACGTCCGCAAGCAGGTCGACATCATCAAGCGTGGGCTCGAGTGGAATGGCGACCAGGTCGAGGGCATCCCGCCGGAGTACGACTACGAGAAGCTCGAATGCTTCCTCCAGGGCGTCCGCGACTACATCAAGTACCTGAAGCGCGGCTTCGGCCGCACCGCCCATCTCGCGTCGATCGACATCCGCAACGGCCGGATGTCGAGAGAGAAGGGGGCCGAGCTGGTTGCCACCTACGACGGGCGCCGGCCACCGTCGCTCGATCTCTTCCTCGATTTCCTCGGCATCGACGAGCCGAGGTTCATGGAGATTGTCGCCCCGCACGTCGTGCACCCGCACGAGATGCCGACGCTGGATGAGATGAAGACCTCGGCGCAGAACTGGCGGACCTGGGACTACGAGCAGTGGTCTCGCGCCGGAAGAACCGCGAACACGGACGCCTGATGCGTCTTTCGATCGTCGACTGCGGCGTCAACAACCTTGCCTCGGTCAGCAACGCGGTTGCGGCCGCCGGCTTCACTCCCGAGGTCGTGACAGAGCCCGAGCAGGTGCTCGCCTCGGATCGCCTGGTATTGCCAGGGATCGGTGCGGCCGCCGAGGCGCTCGCCCGTCTGCGCGCCGGCGGCCTGGATCAGGCGCTGAACGAAGCGGTGCGCCAGCGCGGCCGCCCGATGCTCGGCATCTGCCTC
>SXGR01664397.1_pt1 | contig 12585 bp, 12 predicted proteins | sample 3174711 | NCBI WGS metagenome assembly SXGR01 (sample SAMN11356860, study PRJNA531348) | freshwater metagenome | isolation source: freshwater sample F1-60 | place: China: Fuxian Lake, Yuxi | collected 2017-12-25
TATTCGGCGCTTGGATAAGGCGCTGAAGTTCCGCCCGCTGCTCAGTGGAAAGTTCGAATGGAAACTTTGGACGGGCCATGTCCGAACGATGGCACGAGTAATGGTTGTTAGGAAAGACTTAATTGAGACACTACACTAGGTGCCACGGCCATCGTCGCGGTCCGCCATAGCAACCGGATCCGGCGTAGCGTCACCGAGATCACCCGCGACCAGCTGGTGATCTCCCGTCTGGTGCACGACATCCAGCAGGGGGAGAACGCGATGGTGCAGCTGCTCATCAAGGGCACCCGGCAGGATCTGACACCCACCGAGCGCCAGCAGCTGCTCCAGCGTCTCGACGAGATCCGGCACCAGGGAACGCTCCTCCAGGCTGAGAGACAGGACCTTCCCAACGGGGATCTCTGGACCCGGTTCAACGACGGGGTCGCCCGGTTCACCGATACCGCCCACCGGATCCACTCGCATCAGCAGCCCCATCCTCCCGAACTTCTGAACACCCTGTTCGCAGCGCATGAGGAGATCCTGTCCCTGGCCGACTCGATCGTGGACGCCAGCTTCCATCGACTGACCGAGATCGAGCAGGACATCGATCTCCAGTCGAAGGAACTCGGAGACAGTTCGATTCTCTTGCTGGGACTCAGCGTTGGTCTCTCGATCCTTTGCGCGGTGGTGACCATGCTGCTGGTGGGACGTTCGATCCGGGTGATGCGGTGGCAGACGGACGAGCTGAACCGGGTGTCGAGGCACATGCTCCAGACCCAGGAGGAGGCAGCCCGACGGTTTTCCCACGAGCTGCACGACGAGCTCGGCCAGTCGCTCGCGGCCCTGCGATCGAACCTGACGCAGGAAGGCCACAAGGATCCCGCAGCGGTTCGAACCGACTGTCTGGTGCTGGTCGACGAGTCGATCCGGAACGTCCGGGAGCTCTCGCAGCTCCTGCGACCGGTCATTCTCGACGACCTTGGCCTCCAGGCGGGCCTCCGCTGGCTGGCCCTGAAATCGTCGGAACGTCTCGGGATCCGGGTGGGGTTCCAGTCCAATGGAGATGAACGTCTGCCCGAGGAGGTCGAGACCCATCTCTTCCGCATCTGCCAGGAGGCGCTGACCAACATCGCTCGCCACTCGGGCGCCTCCGAGGCGTCGATCCGGTTCGAGATGAGCCCGGGAAGCGTTGTCCTGACGGTCGAGGACGACGGACGGGGACTGCCCGATCCGACCCAGTGGGCCCATCCGCAGTCGGGCCTGGGGATGACCAGCATGAGGGCACGCGCCCGGATGCTCGGGGGCGAACTCGAGGTCCTATCCCGGCAGCCCAGGGGACTTTGCCTGAGGGTGGAGATCCCGCGGAACGGCCCAGGGGAACGCTGACCGGCGGGTCAGAACGGGGTCGTCGAGAACAGCGACACCATGACGGTGTTGTTCTGCTCCCAGATGCGTCCCCCGCGGCGCTGGATCGTCTGAAGCATGTAGCCCACCTCGAGGTTCACGGTCTTGGACAGCTTCCGCCCCAGGGCCACCGCAGCCCGGTTCTGGTCGAATTGGTTCATATACACGTTCTCGCCGAAGTTGATGAAGACCTCGTCCCAGACCGCCACATACCACGGACTCTGCTTCCTGAACGGGATGGTGGTCCGCAGCATGTAGCGGAACCGGTTTTCATAGCGCCAGTCATCGACCGCCCAACCCCCGCCGGGCTGCGGGAGCACGACGCCGATCCAGCGCTGTTCGAGACGAAACCGCTGGATCCAGCGCAGGCCAAGGAAGTCTGCCCGCCACAGCACCTGTTCCCAGGCGGCCTGGATGGGAAATTGGTGTGGAGCCGGGAATTCTCCGTAGGGATAGGCCTCGATGAAGCAGTAGCCGGCCGACAGCATCACGGACGGGTTGATGTCGTAGTTCACTCCAGGCCGGGCGAGGAGCTGCTGCCAGCGGTTCCCCATGTCAGCCAGCCGGACCTGTCCCTCCAGATGGACCCCCCAGCCATTGGTCCCGATCGGATGGTCCCCGAAGTACTGGAACCACAGGTTGTTGTTCCAGTCGGTCTCCTGGGCCCGGCAGAACGTCGTGGTGAGGACCAGTACCAGGAGTCCGGACCGGAGCCAGCTGAGGTGGGAGAGCATCGGGGCGTAGGGTGAACCGGAGCCCCACCGAGCTCAACGCCGTCTTCGCGCCGATTATGGGTGCTTGGACACCGGCACATGGCCGTCCAGCCCATCAATCAGCAGTTCCCGGCTCTCGAGCGACCAGTCCTGGGCCATCTCCTGGAGTTTCTTGATCACCGTGTGATCCACGAACCGGGTTCCCGAGAAATCCACCCTCAACTTCGGATGCTTCATCCCGATCAGCCGACGACGGATCCCCAGCCAGTTGCTGAACACGACCGAATCGCGAAGGCGGACGATCTCGATCCCCGTGGTCTCGCACTGCTCCACCGAAAGGCGGGGCGAGAAGAGGTTGTTCAGCGACACACCCGACAGGACATGGAGGAAGATTTTCAGGGCGATCCCGGCTGCGACACCGATGAGAAGATCCGTTGCCAGCGTGGTGATCATCGTGACCACGAACACGAGCAGCTGACCGCGTCCAATCTCCCACATATGGAGGAACTCCTTTGGCGAGGCGAGGTTGAAACCGGTGAACACCAGCATGGCGGCGAGCGCCGCCAGCGGAATGTAGTTGAGCAGCCACGGCACGCTGGCGACCAGCACCAGGAGGAAGCACCCATGCCAGAAGTTAGCCCACCGCGTATGAGCCCCGTTATTCCGGTTGGCGGAGGAGCGGACGATCTCGGAGATCATCGGCAGTCCGCCGATTGCCGCGACCAGGGTGTTCGCGATGCCGACGGCCAAGAGGTCGTCGCGATCGAGATTCGTCCGACGCTGCCAAGGATCGATGAGGTCGACCGCCTTGGCGCTCAGAAGCGACTCGAGCGTCCCTACAAGGGAGTAGAGCATCACCCACTTGATCGAGGCCCCCGTGAGGATTGCGGAGAAGTCCGGAAACTTGATCGCAGAAATCATGTTCAACGGAAGCGCCACGAGGAACTTTGGGCCGACGGCGTACTCATGGCCGTGGAACCGATAGGTGTGGGTCTCCTGGAGGTGGAACATTAATCCGATGGGGGTGGCCACCAGCAGCACGAGGAGTGGGCCAGGGATCTTCTGGAGGGTCCTGTTCTTGAGGAATAGTCGGCTGAAAAGGATCAGAAGCGACGCCAGACCGATCACGGCGATCTCAGGGTTCAGGTGACGGATGCTGTCCGGGATCTCCGCAATGAGGTCGAGGGGCTCACGGGCCTGGGCGACGACCCCGAGGGCGACGTGGGTCTGCTTCGACATGATGATCACGCCGATGGCCGCGAGCATCCCGTGCACCGCCGCCGCCGGGAAGAACTCGCCGAGGACACCGATCTGCAGGAGACCGAAGGCAATCTGTACCGCACCGGCAACCACCCCGACCGCCAGGGCCTTCTCATAGCCGAGTTCCTGGATACACCCGAGGACGATCACGATCATATCGGCGGCCGGCCCCTTGATCGTCAGCTCCGAATTGCTGAAGAACGGGGTCAGCATCCCGCCAAAGACCGCCGTAAAGATGCCCGCGATCGGCGGTGCATCCGAGGCGATCGAGATGCCCAGACACAGCGGCAGGGCGATCAGAAAGACCAGGAACCCGGAAAGGAGATCCTGGGACAGGTACCGACGAAAGCCATCGACGTTGCCAATCGGGGCCGGAGTCGTCGGGCGTGGACTGCTGGATGCGGTGGAGGCCATGGGATTTTCAGTTCGAGCTCCATCAGCCTATCGAAACGGACCCCGACCCCGGTATCCCGTGCGAAAGGGATACCAGCCACCCCCGAGGGGGATCCCCTTCTCCCGGTCTGGCCATTGACCTGTCGAGGGGATGTTCGAGAGACCGGCATCCGTGGTCGAATGGCGGACTGATGGCGGCGGCTCCCATGGCAGAGACACAGAAGATCCACCCTCCGGAGGATTCCACGCGGGATCTCCTCCATATCATGGACCACGCCGCCCACCTGCTCCCAGCCCAGGGCCCCATCGGAGTGTTCATCCACCACAACACCCTCCACGCGTTCCAAAACCAGCCGTTCGAGTCGGCCGTGCTCGAGGCCTCGACCCTCTTCGACGCCCAGCCCTTCCTGACTGAAACAGCTTACCAAGCCGCCCTCGCCTCAGGACGGATCCTGCCCGAGGACATCCGCCATGTCGTCGGACAAGAACCCGACACCATCCTTCTGCCCGATGGGCTCACGCGGCGACAGCTCCGCGAACGGATCCTGGTCACCGGTGTCCGCAGCGCGCCCGAGCCCGTGCTACGATGGCACTTCGAGGAGGAAGATTGGCTCTGCCGCTTCCGTAAGGATCTGGCGCCGGACTCTATTCGCGATCTTTCAGGGGACTCCCCAGGCAATCTGTGGGAGTTCACCGTGCGGCAAACCCCAAAGTCATCTCCCTCGACGCCGGCTGCCTGGAAACGCCCTGCGGAGGCGATCAGTGCTGCGCGGGGGATCGACCTCGATGCCGTGGTCCATCCCCTGCTTATCCGCCTGACCTCGGCGTATCTCGACCAGGGGGTGTCCTACTGGCCCATGCCGGATCGCGACCGGGGATTCCTTGGGGCAGTCAGCCGAGTGCTATCCCAACCCGGACTCCCCGATTCGACAGGCCTTGCCGGACTTGGGCGACGTTTTTCGACGCTGGCCTCCGAGCACCTCCCCGCCGGCGAGGTGCTCCGTCAGGCCATCACCGAACTGGGGATCCACCCCAGGGATTCCACCGACCTGATCACATCGGAACTCCTGGCACTGCCGGGATGGGCTGGCATGGTCCGTCGGCTGGAGGAGCACCCGGAACTCGCCCCCCATGTCCGACTCCGGTGCTCGCTGCTGGACTTCGTGGCCCTCCGACTCGTTCTCACAGCGATCGCCACCCGCAACGTCCTGGGAGTGGCCAGAGGGTGGCGTTCGATCCCGATCGAAGCCCGTCCGAGCGCCGATCTGACCGCATCGGCCAGGGTCTTCGATGCCCTTCAGGTGCTCGGGATAGGAAGCCGGCCGCTGCAGTCGCTACCGCGGGAATCCATCGATCGGCTGATCGAGGAGATCCTTGCCTTCGGGGAACTCGAACGCCGCCGACTTCTCCACCTCGCCTTTGAGCGGCGTCACGAACGCCTGGTCCTCCTCCCCCTCCGCCACCACCTCCGCAGCACTCTTCCACGCCATCCGGCGGATCGTCGGTCGACACCTACGGCGCCGCCGGCTTCTTCGGCTGCGCCATCGACTACATCGGGATCGACGACGCCAAGGCGGTCTCCCTGTGTCCTGTCGTCGTGAAGCCGGCCCACGCGGTTGGGGAAACCGCGGTCGAGGGCCATGACGCGCTCCACCAGAGGCGACGACGCCTGAGGCGACTCTGGTCCTGGGTGACCCGTTCGGGCCGGATCTCGTCGGGCACTCTTCTCCGGGGCTTTGCCAGCACCCTGCTGCTGGGGGCGTTGAGTCTGTTCCCGCTGGCTCTCCGCATCCTCAGCCCCCTCGCCCATGCCCGCCTGATCCGGTGGCTCAACGCCCAGTTCCTGCCGGAGCCACGGACGGAGCTGCGGTTCATGCGGGAGGACTCGGACTCCCAGGAGGCCACGCAATCGCTCTTCCAAGGGTTCACGACCGCCGAAATGGCGGACCGGGTGGCCGGGGTGCTCGGACCTGCAGGTCTTCGGACCGGACACGCCCGTCTGGTCCTCGTCCTGGGACATGGATCCACCAGTCTCAACAACCCCCACGAGTCGGCCTACGACTGCGGCGCCTGTGGCGGGCGCACCGGTGGACCCAATGCGCGCCTGTTTGCCCGCATGGCCAACCATCCCGAGGTGCGCTCGGAATTGGCCGCAAGGGGGATCCGGATCCCGGACGACACGTGGTTCATCGGCGGGTATCACGACACCTGCAGCGACGACATCGATCTGTTCGACATTGAGAACCTGCCCCAAGGCCACCGGGGCGACCTGGCGCGGGTGCGGGAGACGATGGACAGGGCCCGGGCCCTGAGCGCACTCGAGCGCACGCGGCGATTCCAGGCGGCCCGCGGGATCTCGGATCCTGCCGCGGCGCTCCGAGCACCTTGGCGAACCCCGACCGGAATACGGCCACAGCACCAACGCCGTCGCCTTCGTGGGCCGCCGTGGGACCACACGCGGACTCTTCCTTGACCGGCGGGCCTTCCTGATCTCCTACGACAAGGATGTGGATCCCGAGGGCAGATCGCTGGCAGCCATCCTCGGCGCCGTTGTCCCGGTCTGCGGCGGCATCAACCTCGAGTACTACTTCTCGACCGTCGACAATGAACGGTATGGATGCGGCACGAAGCTGCCGCACAATGTGACCGGACTGCTGGGCGTCATGAACGGGATGCAGGGCGATCTGAGGACCGGGCTGACCTGGCAGATGGTCGAGATCCACGAACCGGTCCGTATCCTGTTCATCGTCGAAAACACCCCGGAGAGGACGCTGGCAACCTTCAAGGCGAATCCGCTCCTCTGGGAGTTTCTCGAGAACCGCTGGATCCGACTGGCCACCGTCGACTCCACCTCCGCGGAGATTCGGATGTATCGGGGCGGAGGCCACTTCGAGACCGTCGACGGCTCGGAAGTCGACCTCCCGACCGTTCGCAGTTCGAGCGAATACCATCTGAACCGCATGGAGCACCTGCCCATCGTCCGCGTCCAACCTCAGGACTCCCGGGATTCCTGAGAGGAGCGAGCCCCTCCCTATCCCATTCCCTTTCAATCCGTGAGCCTTCCCATCCTCATCGCCGTACTCCTCCCGGGCCTCCTGTTCCTGGGTCTGAGCCTGCTGTGGCTGCTGGGCCTCATCCCCGGGGAACGGGGAATCGCCCGAACCTCCCAGGGTGTGGCTCTGCTCTCCTGGATCCTGTTCAGCATCGAGACCGTACTTATCCTCCGTCCCCTCGCGACACCGTTGCGACTCGACTACGGGGACTGGTTCGCCAGCGGACATGCCCACTTCGGTCTCTCCCTGTCAGTCGACTCGGAGTCGCTGCCGATGCTCTGGCTCACCGCGCTCCTGACCGGACTGGTGGCCCCGGAGCAGGACCTGCGACGCGGGATCGTGGGCGGGGCACTGATCCTCAGCGCCGGCAACCTCATCGCGTACGCAGCACACGATCTGATGACGATGTGGGCCGGCTGGACGGTCGGTTCGATCCCCTTCGTCGTCGGCGCCCTCCGCCGGGACGTGTCGGTCCGATCCGTTCTCATGTCGGCCGTTGGCAGTGTGCTCGTCTTCGGGCTCGCCCTCCTGGCGCAGGCCATGGGCGCCCGTCCCCTCACCGTCTCCACCCTCATCCTCGTCGCCGTGGCCCTGCGGAAGGGCATCCTGCCCTTCCATGGCTGGGTCGTACGGGCGTTCGCCGAAAGCCCGCTCGTCTGGATCATGCTCCTGTTCAATGGCCATCTGGGCGGCCTCCTCCTGCTGCGGCATGAGATCGCCCGCCACGGTCTGGAGAACGGGCTCGTCGAGATCGCCAAAGAAATCGTCATCCTGTCGTCGATCGTCTGCAGTCTGCGCGGGCTCGTGGAACCCAACCCCCGTCGCCTGCTGGGCTATCTGTTCATTGGACAATCCGGACTCGTGCTGGGCGGCGTGCTCCTCGCGAACACCGAAGGGATCACCGGAGCGCTGGTCCACTGGCTGGTCGTGGTCATCGCCTCGTCAGGCCTCTTCATGCTCCTGCGGATCCTGGAGAGCCGGATCTCGGGTCCTGACTGGTGGCGTCAGCCCCAGGGTCTCGGCGTCTCGGCCCCTAGGCTGGCCGCTTTCTTTCTGCTCTTCGCCCTGACGCTTGCCGGATTGCCGGGAACGCTGGGCTACTGCTCCCAGGAGCTCCTCGTCACCGGCGCGGCGGAACATTCGATCCCTCTGGGATGGACCCTGGCGCTGACCTCGGCACTGAACGCCATGAGCGTCTTCCGGCTCTTCACCCAGCTCTTCCTCGGTGTCCCGGCCACCCGTGCCCTGCCCGTTCCGGATCTGCTGTCCCGGGAGCGCTGGCCGCTCGCAATCGGTCTGGTCCTCCTCATCGTCACCGGCATCTTTCCCTCACGCGTGATGCGGCTACCAGAGACCCCGGCCCGCGAGATCGGCGCACCAGCCCAGACGCATGGCAGGGGGCACTGAGCCGCTGACTGCGTCGATCTCTGCGGGACCCAGACCCTGGGAAATGGAGGGGACCCCTGTCCCTCACCGGCCCCGAGGTCACAGCCCCGATTGCCCCCACCATGGAAACACGGTATCCCTTGGCCCATGCCGAGTTTCGACATTGTGTCCCAGGTCAACCCGATGGAGATCGACAACGCCTTCAGCCAGGCCAAGAAGGAGTTGGCCACCCGGTTCGACTTCAAGGACAGCGGGGCGGAGATCGTGCTGGAGAAGAACGAGTTCAAGCTCCGGGCCGGTGATGCCTTCAAGATGCAGCAGCTCACGGAGCTCCTCGTCGGCAAGCTGGCTAAGCGCGGCATCAGCCTAAAGAACGTCGACACCGGCAGCGCTGAGCTCTCTCCACTCGGACACGCACGCCAGGTGGTCAAGATCAAGCAGGGTATCGACGGGCCCACCGCGAAGCAGATCTCGCAGTTCATCCGCCAAACAGGCCTCAAGGTGACTGCTGCCATCCAGGGCGAGGAGGTCCGTGTGACCGGCAAGAGCCGCGACGACCTGCAGTCCGTCATTACCGCAGTCCGGCAGGAGGAGTGGCCCGTGGCCCTGAACTTCGTGAACTTCCGGGACTGAGCCCCGTTCCATCTCCCTCTCGGCATCTCCAGCCGCTCTTGGCCCTTTGCTCTTCGGCCTTCATGCGGCAAGGTTCAACGGCACTCGGTGACAACCACTTGGCCCATTGACCGCTGGTGGAGGAGCGTCCGATCCCCGTTGGGAATCGCCCTGCTCCTCTCCCTGCTGCTGCATGGATACGTGTGGCTGATGGCAGTGCTGATCGAGGCGGCCCTGGCAAACGGCTGGATTCCGAAATGGATGGAGCCGGCCGTCCTCCCACTGATCGCAAAGACTGTTCCGCCCCCGACCAACGCCCCTCCGGCCGAGGTCTGGAAGGAAGTCCCGTTGCAGTTCGTGGAGGTGGATCCGTCGACGATGTCGGATGCGCCCGACGACGCCACGTTCTTCTCCACCGCCAACACCCGTGCGGCGAACCCGGAGCCGAAGACGAGTCCCCAGAACAAGCCCCGAATCGACGGGAAACGGGAGGATTCGCTGAAGACGTTCGACACGGCGAAGCCCTCCCAGAAGGCCCAACCGACCCCAGAGGCGGAATCGCCGCCCGACCAGGAGGCGGTGGCGGAACGGCGTGCCACGCCGACTCCCAAGCCGGTGGAGCAGGAACCCAAACCCGTCGAGAAAGCCCCACCCCAGGAGGAGGTCCAGCCTGGCACCGCACCCGGCGAAACCCTGCTGGCCAAGGCCACCCCGAAGTCCCAGGAACTCAAACCCCTGCCCCAGACCCAGCAGGCTCCCCAGAAGGCCGCGCAGCCGGAGGAGCAGGCGCGTCCCCAGAAGCGCAGGACCCCCAAGCGCCTCGCCGAGGTCATGCCCGCGCGAGGTTCGATCGTGGGCGAGACGATGCGGCAGGAGGGCGGGGTCTCCCGCATGTCGGTGGAATCGTCCCTCAACGTCAAAGCCAGTCCCCTCGGGGACTACCACTACCGCATGGTGCTGGCGGTCCAGCAGCAGTGGTACCGGCTCCTCGAGGAACGCCGCTACGCCCTCGAGCGCATCGGAAAGGTGGTTGTCGCGTTCGACCTCCACTCCGATGGATCCATCACCGGCATCGAGACCAAGCAGTCGGAGGTGGGTGAGACGCTTTCGTTCCTCTGTGAACTCTCGGTGATGCAACCCGCCCCGTTCGGCCGCTGGCCGGTGGAGATCCGACGCATGGTTGGAGGCGACGTCATCCCGGTCACCTTCACGTTCAACTACTACTGAGACATGTTTGCCCTCCTCGCCGATGGCGGCCCCTTCGTCTGGCTCCTCCTCGTGATGTCCGTGGTCTCGCTCGCGCTGGTCCTTGAACGGGGCTCGTACCTCCGGAGATCCAGGGTGATGCCCCAGGTGCTTGTCGATGCCATGGAACGGCTCGATGCCGCCGGTCTCCGGGGAACCTGCACCGCGATGCCCTCGCCGCTGTCCCGGCTTGTCGTGACCGTGCTGGATCATCTCCGATGGCCAAAGGAAGAGGTCGCCAGCGCTGTGGAGGTGAAGGCCCGACGCGAGGTCGCCCTGATGGAGCGCGGGCTCGTCATCCTGGAGATCGTCGTCGGCATCGCCCCCCTGATCGGACTCGTTGGTACGATCTATGGAATCATCCCCCTGTTCGTCGACTTCGGTAAGGCCATCTCCGGCGACTACGCCCTGCTCGCCAAAGGAATCGGGGCCGCCCTCAACAAGACCCTGGTGGGACTTCTCGTGGCCATCCCCACGCTGGTCGCCTGGAGCTACTTCAACAAGAAGGTGGAGACCCTTGCCGTGGAGCTCGAGGGGCATTGTGACGCGCTGATACGACGCCACTACCACGGGGAGGGCCTCGACGGCACGAAACCCGGCTCGGAGCGGCCATGAAATTCTATCCGAGACGCCGCAAGGCCGCCCCGGCGATCATCATCATCTCGCTGATCGATGTGCTCATCGTGATGCTGGTATTCCTGCTGTTCACCACCACGTTCAAGAACGCCCCGGCAGTGAAGCTGGAGCTGCCCGAGACGAGCGATGCGCCGAAGACCGGGGCGAGCAACGACAAGCCCCCACTGATCGTCACCGTCGCCGCCAAGGAACCGAATTACTTCATCGGCAACCGGGCCGTGACCGCCGACCGCCTCCTGACCGAGCTCCGGTCGGCCAAGACAAATGACCCCCAGATGCGCCTCGTCATCCGGGGCGATGGGGACGCGGCGTGGCGTCTGGTCGTCAAGGTCCTCGATTTCGCCAAGCAGTCCCAGATCACCAACGTGCGGGCCTTCACCAAGTCGAAGGCTCCATGAGCCGCTGAACGAGGCGGGCTCGACCCAAGCGTGCATGGATGCTGGGACAACGGCATCGGGATTTGTCGTTTCCTGATCCGTGGATACCTTTTCCTCAGACCTCCTTCCCGATCCATGAACACCATCCGCCTCCCCTCGTTCGTCCTGTCGATTCTGCTCCATGCGTTGCCCTTGGTCCGGTCGGCCAGCACCACGGACGTCCTGGCCGCCGCCTCCCCGATCGTCGCGCTCCTCCGGTGGATCGGGGGTGCCGCCGCGGTCGCAGGTTCGTTCCACGCCGTGTCCGGGAGCTCGATCACGGTGACCAACCCGACGGAGAGCCGAGTCCGCGCGACAAACGGGGTCGACGTCGCCTTCCGGGTCTCCCTCACGTACACCTCGGGATCGACCGTCCTGAGTCCTGCGCTGTATGAGGCGTCGAACCTTCCCCCCGGATTCAACCCGCCCAGCAAGTCCGGCTCGATCTGGCGGATCACCGGCAAACCGACGGCGGCGGGCACGTTCGCCAACGTGATGCTCACCGGGTACCAGAACGCCAACAAATCCGGTAACAAGGCGACCGTCCCCCTTACCATTGTCGTCGTCGATGCCGCCCCTGCGATCACAACCCAGCCGGCCGACCTCGCAGTAACCGCAGGACAGCCTGCCACCCTTTCCGTCACGGCGACCGGAGGGTCGCTGGGCTACCAGTGGCTCAAGGGGGATTTGGAGGTGCCCAACGCGACGAATGCCTCCCTCACCTTCCCCTCGGCGAAGGTCTCGGACAGCGGGACCTACAGGGTCCGGGTCGCCAACAGCGGCGGATCCATCCTGAGCGCCCCGGCCGTCCTCTCCGTCACCGCAGGAAGCCTCCCACCGGAATTTAACACCATCCCGCGTCCCGCGGCCGTCCATTCCGGCGAACCTGTGGTCCTCAACGCCGCAGCCTCAGGTGATGGCACTCTGTCTTGGTCGTGGTCGAAGGATGGGGTGGTTCTCGAGGGCCAGACAGCCCCCACGATCTCGATCCCTTCGGCTTCGACGGACGATGCCGGAAGCTATGTCGTCACGGTGACGGGTTCGGGAGGTTCGACGTCAGCGCCCGCAGCCCGGATCGCAGTCGTCCCCACCCTGTCTTTAGGGGTTCCAACTGTTTCGGGCGGAACCCTGTCCCTCCAGCTGGGAGCCATCCCAGGGCGGGTCTACCTTCTGGAGACGGCGGCCCTGGACTCCACGACCGTCTGGAATCCCATCGCCGAGTCCTCCACCACCGGTGGAGGTGACCCGGGTACGGTCGTCCCGCTCCAATTCCAGATCCCAGAGCCCGCCTCTGGATCCGGTCTCTACCGGATCCGGGCCCGCTAGCCACACCGGCTTTTCCTTGGCCCCGTGACGAGGGTGGATGCGGATGAATTTTTCTTCGCGCATCGGTCATGTCCGGTGTTTCATCCCGCCTCGTTCGACCCATGCCGAAACGTACCGACATCCACTCCGTCCTCATCATCGGCGCGGGGCCGATCATCA
>SXGR01228035.1_pt1 | contig 12584 bp, 9 predicted proteins | sample 3174711 | NCBI WGS metagenome assembly SXGR01 (sample SAMN11356860, study PRJNA531348) | freshwater metagenome | isolation source: freshwater sample F1-60 | place: China: Fuxian Lake, Yuxi | collected 2017-12-25
GCGCGTGCGAGGAGCTCGAGGGGATACCGAACCACCAGGTGATGACGTTCCAGGTGATGGCACCCACCAACGCGCCAAAGATCACGATATGGTCCACCGCGGCCGGATCGACGATCCCTTTACCGACGGTTGAGGCCACCTTCAATTCGAAGAAAAAGAGCGCGATGACGTTGAAAAACGCGGCCCATACCACCGCCTGGTAAGGCTTGAGCACCCCGGTTGACACGATCGTCGCGATGGAATTGGCCGCATCATGAAAACCATTCATGAAATCGAATGCGAGCGCCAGAATCACCAGGAACACCAACACAGTGAAGCTGAACTGAAGCGTGGTCATGGGGCGTGGGCACCCGCGCTCAGGCGTTTTCGAGGACAACGCCCTCGAGCAGATTGGCGACGTCTTCGCACTTGTCGCTCACCGCCTCAAGCAGTTCATAGATCTGCTTGAGCTTGATCAGCTGGCGCACGTCGCTCTCATCACGAAACAGTTTTGACATGCCGGCGCGCATCACCCGATCGGCGTCCGACTCGAGCTGATCGATCTCGCGGCAAAGCCTCAGGATGGCCTCGGCGTTGTCCATCGAAGGCAGCATCCGTACGGCCATCTGGACCCGCTTGCAACACATTTCGTTGAGCTCGGAGAGCTGCTGCGCTTCCGGCGTGATGCGTTGCAGGTCGTAGAGCATGGCTGATTCAGCCACGTCCTGGATCAGATCCAGGATGTCGTCCATATTCGAAATGAGCTTGTGGATGTCGTCGCGGTCGAAGGGGGTGACGAAGGTTTTATGGAGCAGCGCGACGGTTTCGTGCGTGATGCGATCGGCATTTTTTTCAACCAGATCGATCCGGTCGATGTACGTGCGCCGGCTGGCCACGTCGCTGTACTGGCGCATGAGTTGCGCCAGGGCCTCGCTGCCGGCAATGATCTCTTCGGCGTGACGGTTGAAGAGGTCGAAGAATCTGCCCTCGCGGGGCATTAGTCGTCCAAACATCGCGTTTTTCCGTTGGTATCCACGCTATGTGATCATGCGATTTTTCTGTCGCGGGCTCGCTGGGCTGGGTCGTTCTGGCCAGGGGCAGGCCCACCGCGTGCGGCATGGCGCACGAGCCGGGCGAAGGTTATCAGAAAGCGTTTGGCTGCCGGTGGCAGGACTGATCCGGATCAGTCCTGGCGGGGACGGGCACCGCTTCGGCGCAGCAGGCAATCAAGGTAGGCGGCTCCATCGGGCGGACGGTGGTGACGCTGAGACTCCCAGAGCACCTGGCCCAGGCACTCCATGACCTCGTGCGCGGCTTCATGCTCATCACCCAGACGACTCGCGAGGCGCTGCCAGGCCTCGCGGATGCCCTTGGGCTGGTCGATCGACAGCTGTTCGGCGATCGCCAGATGCATCGAAAGGTGAAGGAAGGGGTTGCTACGCCCATCGGCGGCGTCAAACCGCTGCTCAAGCGCCTGCTCCGGATGATCGAGAACGGCGTGATATTCGGGATGCATGCCAATCCAGTCGGCGGCGATCGACTCCAGGGGCGTGAGCGGCTCGCCTGCGATTCGTTTTCTTTGTGTTTCGCAGAAGAACCTCCGTACATCATGCTGCGACGGATCAAACAAGGGGTCCTCCCTGGCTAGCCGGTGGCCGGCGCCTCGGTCTTGCGGCGGAATTCGCAGTCATCGTGAATCAGGCAGCGCCAGCATTCGGGTTTGCGGGCTTTGCAGACATACCGCCCATGCAGGATCAGCCAGTGGTGGGCGTCCTGGCGGAACTGCTCGGGCACCAGCCTCGTCAGACGGTCTTCCACTTCAAACGGCGTGCGGCCGGGCGCGATGCCGGTGCGGTTGGAGACCCGGAAAATATGGGTGTCGACTGCGATGGTGGGTTGCCCGAACGCCGTGTTCAGGACTACGTTGGCAGTTTTTCGCCCGACACCCGGGAGCGACTCGAGCGCCTCACGATCATCGGGGACTTCGCCACCGTGGTGTTCGATCAGCATCGCGCAGGTCTGGATCAGGTGCCTGGCTTTTGAGCGAAAAAGGCCGATGGTACGGATGAACTCGCAGACGCCGGTTTCGCCGAGCGCGAGAATCGCCGCCGGCGTTCGGGCCGCTGCGAACAGCTTGCGGGTGGCAAGGTTCACGCTGCGGTCGGTGGCCTGAGCTGATAGCAACACCGCCACCAGCAGTTCGAACGGGCTCGAATATTCCAGTTCGGTGGTGGGGTGCGGGTTACTCTGCTGCCACCGGCTGAAGATCCGGATGCGCTTGTCGCGGTTCATGAGCTGCTCTCACGCTCGGATGGGATCGCTGATGCCCGCGCGGCAGCGCGTTCGCGCGCGCGAGCGATCGCTGCTTCAATAGCCGCGCGCTTGCGTACGGTTTCGCTGGTTTCGGGCTCGGTCTGCAGCGCCGCGAGCTTGGTGGTTGCGCGCGCGGTGAGCCGGCGGTCGCGCTCGGCCGCTACCCGCAACAGACGGCTTGCACGCGCCTCGTGCCGTGCTCGGGCAGCGCTCGCGTCGGCGTCGCTCCAGATTGGCAGGGGTTGCGGGTCAAGTGGCTCGATTACGATACAGTCGACCGGACATGGCGGCACGCACAGATCACATCCGGTGCAGAGTTCGGTGATCACGGTATGCATCCGCTTGGCCGCGCCGATGATGGCGTCGACCGGGCACGCCTGGATGCCCTTGGTGCAGCCGATGCAGTGCTCGGGCTCGATACGGGCGACCGTGCGAGGACCTTCGCTGCCGCAGGCGGCATCCAGCGCGATCGGTGCGGTGTTGAGGAGGCGCGCCAGCCGGGAGATGCCCGCTGACCCGCCGGGCGGGCAGCGGTTGATGGGGGCGCTCACCGTGGCGATCGCTTCAGCGTAGGGTCGGCAGCCGGTGTAGCCGCAGCGCCGGCATTGCGTTTGCGGGAGCAGCGCGTTGATCGCCTCGACCGACGGGCGCATGGCAAAACAGCCTGGGAACTTGAAAGACGCGCGCTAGCCGCGCGCGGCGCCCCGCCCGCGGCGCTCATGCTCGGTGATGAAGCTGCGCACCTCGGGATAGATTTTCTCGCGCCAGCGCCGGCCGCTGAAGATGCCGTAGTGGCCAGCGCCTTCGACGGTGAGATGGCGCTGCCAGTTGCGTGGGATGCGAGTGCAGAGGTCGTGCGCGGCCTGGGTCTGGCCGCTGCCGGAGATGTCGTCGAGCTCGCCCTCGATGGTGAAGAGCCCGACCGACTTGATTACTGAAGGGTCCACGATCAAGGTCTTGCCGCCGAACCGTACCTCCCAGGTGCCCAGGGGTAACGCATGGCTCTGAAATACGGTGCGGATGGTGTCGAGGTAGTACTCGGCCGGCAGATCGAGCACAGCGTTGTATTCGTCGTAGAACCGCCGATGCGCCTCAGCGTCTTCCATGTCGCCGCGGAGCAGGTCGAGGTAGTAATCCCAATGCGAGTTCAGATGCCGATCCGGATTCATAGCCACGAATCCGGCGTGTTGCAGGAATCCCGGGTAGACCTGACGGCCCGCGCCCGGATACCGGCCGGGTACGCGATAGATCACACTGCGCTCGAACCAGACGTAGTTGCGTCGCTGCGCGAGGGCATTGACCGCAGTGGGATTGCGACGCGTGTCGATCGGGCCGCCCATCATTGTCATGCTGAGCGGCTGATGGGGGTCACGGGTCTGGGCAAGCAGCGACACCGCGGCCAGCACCGGTACGGTGGGCTGACAGACCGACACCAGATGCACCTTCGGACCCAGATGACGGATGAAGTCGGCTGCATAGCTTACGTAATCATCGAGATGGAATGGCCCCTCTGAAAGCGGCACCATCCGGGCGTCTATCCAGTCGGTGATGAAGACGTTGTGATGCGGGAGCAGCGCCCGTATCGTGTCACGCAGCAGCGTGGCATGGTGGCCCGAAAGGGGTGCGAACACCAGCACGGTAGGATCGGCTTTGCGAGCGCGCAGTTTTGCCGGCAGCAGCCGCTCGAACTTGACCAGGCGGCAGAAAGGGCGCGCGACTTCGATGCGCTCAACAACGCTTACCGGCTGGTCATCGACCAGCGTTTCATCGATTTCGAACCCGGGCTTTTCGTATTCCTTGCCGAGCCGGTGCAGCAGCTCGAGGCCAGCCGAAACCCGGTTAGCGAACGGCGTATAGGCAAGCGGGCTGTACGGATTGACGTAGAGCTGGCTGACTGAATCAGCCCAGCTGGAGAGCGGCTGTAAAACCGCACGCTGGGCTTCACGGAGGTGGTAGAGCATTCGTCTCTCCCGCTTCGAAACCGACTGATTCTGCCCGAATTTGTACGACGCGTCAGACGCGCAAGCCGCCAGCGGTGTCAGCGGACTGTTTCAGGTTCTCAGCGAGCCATGCTGCGCTCTGCTTTTCCTGCAGAGAGTTTTGCGTAAGGCGCTGATTCAATGCAGCAAAATCAACTTGATCGAGCGGCTGGTCCTGGTTGAAGCAGGAGAAAACATAAGTCATGCGTCCAGTTTTGGGATCACGGTGCGGTTGCAGGCATTGCGCGCATACTTCTTTCATCATGCACTGCATTGGCGAGTTAATTGATCCGAAAGCGAGGTGGTGGGCGGGCAGCACATCGGCGAGCGCACCATGGCGCGCTCGCGCCACCGCACCCATCATGCGGTCTGAGCCAATCGCGATCAGCCGATCGGCATCATGCAGGCGAGGCGAACCGCTGTCCGGTTTGAGCGCCCCGCTTGCCCAGGCCTTCATGGCCTCCACGATATTGCCCACAAAGCTGCGGTCCTGGGGACGAGTGGGGGAAAAGCCTGGCGCTTCGTCGCTGCACCACACCACGACATCGGCGGCCGCCTCGATTTCCGCCACCTTGTAGCGATCGATGAGCTTCTTGTAGCCGGCGAAGTAGAGCACCTTCGAGCCGCGCGCGCGAAAGGCTGCGCCAATTGAAAAAAGCACCGCATTACCGAGCCCGCCGCCTACCAGAACCACCTTTTCATTGGCCTCAATTTCGGTGGGGGCGCCTGTCGGGCCCATAAGCACAACCGGTTCGCCTGGCTGCAACAGCGCGCAGAGGTTGGAGGAGCCGCCCATTTCGAGCACGATGGTGGAGACCAGTCCGCGCTCTCGGTCGACCCACGCCCCGGTGAGGGCGAGACCCTCCATCACCAACCGGGTGCGGCGGCCGTTGATGTCGACCGCCGGTGCCAGGGCCTCGAAGTTCTGCAGGCGATAAAACTGACCAGGTTCGAATCGGCGAGCGGCAAGAGGCGCATGCACCACGACCTCGATGATGGTGGGCGTGAGCCGAACCACACGCTCGACGCGCGCCCGAAGGAGCCCATTGATGTGGGTGGCAAACGCCTGGGGCGACAGATCGGAGGCGGGTGCGCGGCCTGCGAGTACGCGTGAGACCACGGGATAGCCCTGCCGCGCGGAGCCCATCGCCTTCACCACATTTCCGAAGTGGCTGGGGTGGAGGTCACCGAAAAAAGAGACCATGCGACCGTCGTCGGCGCGCGCGAGCAGCACCTGTGCCTCAGCGGGCTTGCTTGAGGCAAACTCGGGCCTGACGGGTACGCCCTGCTGGTCGATCGCTTGAAAATATTTACCGTCGAGATGAAAGTGGGTGGCGTCTTCGCGTGCAAGCACCGTGTTGGGCTGCGTACCCGCCGCCACAAAAATGGTGCGGGCTGGCCAGGTGACGGTGGCGTCGTTGCCGGTGGCGTCCGACCATCTGCCGTCTTCGGACCTGATTTGGCGTGCGAGTGTGATCGCGCGTGCTGCACCCTGATCGTCAATGTCGACAGCACGTGGATCCACGCATTCGGCAAATCGGATGCCTTCCTCGAGCGCCTTTTCAACCTCTTCGTGGTTGAGCGTGTAGGAGGGGCTGTCGACCATGCGCTTGCGGTAGGCGAGCGTGACGCCGCCCCACTGCTGAAGGAGTTCAACCACGCGCGCCGCTCGGTCTTCGGCCCGGGCGGCCACGCGTTCTGCGCGGATCTCTCGCGCGTGAGCGAGAAACTCGTCAGCGAGTTCGCGTTCGGCCGGGCCCCAGCCCGCGCGTACCGTGGTGTCATCGGTGAGCGCGACCAGCGTCTCGTGACGGGTGAGGAACTTCTCCACCTGCACGGCGTAGTAGGCGAGCGATTCGGTGGCGGTATCGACCGCGGTGAGGCCGCCGCCTATCACCACCACCGGCAGACGGATCTGCATGTTGGCAAGCGAATCGGCTTTGGCGGCGCCGGTAAGCTGCAGCGCCATCAGGAAATCGCTCGCCGTACGAACGCCGCGCGCAAGGCCATTTGGAATATCGAGCACCGTGGGCTTGCCTGCGCCCATGGCAAGCGCCACGTGATCGAAGCCCAGCTGCCAGGCATCAGCAAGCGTGAGCGTGCCGCCGAAGCGCACGCCGCCCACCAGGGTGAACTGTTCACGCCGTTCAAGAAGCAGCCGGATGACCTTGAGGAAATTCTTGTTCCAACGCACGGTGATGCCGTATTCGGCTACCCCGCCAAAGCCCGCCATGAGTCGATCATCGAGTGATTCCCAGAGGGTTTCCACATGCTCAATGGGTTCGAACGGCACGCGTTCGCCAGGCGAGCCACCCTCATGTCGCACACCGGCGAGTTCGGGCGGAAGCGGCTCGATCTTGAGGCCGTCGATGCCCACCACGGTGTGACCGTCATTCATGAGGTGATGAGCAAGCGTGAAGCCGGCAGGCCCCATTCCGGCGACCAGGACCTTGTGGCCGGTGGCCGCGTGCGGCACGGACCGTGCGAGATTGAGAGGATTCCAGCGCGTGAGGAGCGAATAAATCTCGAAGCCCCAGCGGAGCTCGAGCACATCCTTAAGTGAGCGGGTTTCCGCCTGCGGAATATCGACTGGCGTCTGCTTCTGGTAGATGCAGGCCTTCATACAGTCGTTGCAGATCCGATGGCCGGTGGCCGCTGCCATGGGGTTATCGATCGTGATCATGGCGAGCGCGCCGATCGAGTGACCCTGGGTCTTCAGGATCTGAAACTCCGAAATGCGCTCTTCAAGCGGGCAGCCGGCCAGCTTCACGCCAAATACGGTGCGCTTGTAGACAATGCTGCCGTCAGCGGCGGGCTTGTCGCGCAGGCCTCTCGAGCAGGAGTCTTTGCCCTGATTGTGGCAACCGATGCAGTAGTTGGCCTGATCGAGTGCGCCCCGCAGGTCGGTGCCCTCGTCGGTGAGCTGGAAGCCCTGTCGGCGCCGGATATGGGCTGGATCAATGGTGTGAACGGTGACTGCCTGCTCGGTGGCCGAGTGGGCGTGGGCAAGCAGCGCCCAGGGGTCGACCTTTTCAGGCTGACGAAACAGGACGCCTGCAGCGTGGCGCGCGCGCCCCTCCTCGGTGAGGGTGGCCCAGGCGCTGAAGCGGAGCGCGAGGTCGATGTCGGCGGCGCGGGCTTCTCCCTGGTCCTGCCAAGCCAGCACGGCGGTGGCAAAGGCGAGCTCGTCAAATGCTGGAAGACCGAGCCGTGAGGCAAGCTCGGCTTCGGCGGCGGTGCCGTCAAAGCCTGCCAGATCCTCGATGCTCACCTTCAGCATGGCCTGGCGTTTGACAAACTTCCACTTGACCTTGTAGAGCGGCTCGAGCGCTGCGTGACGGGCGCGCAGATCGGCGAGCTGGTCGGCTACGCCAAACATTTCGCCGATGAAGGCATCGAGTTGTGGCGCGAGATCGAGAAGGAGGGTGGCTTCGTCTTTGGGAGCGAGCCGGGCGCCTGCACCAACCTGCTTACGCGCTGCCTGCAGCCGGTTGGCGAGATCGGGGTGGCGGCTGCGGAGCTCAGCCGCGAACTGCGCGTCGATGCGGTTCAGCCCGTCGGTTTGGTACAGATCCTCGAAGCGCAGATTCCAGGCGAGCTGAACGGTCATCGGAGGACTTCAACCGCGGTCGAGTTGTTCAAACTTCACCTTGACCTCGCGCCACTCCTCGGCGTCAGACAACGCTCCCTTGGTTCGGGTGATACTGGGCCAGCCGCTTGCCAGCTCTGCGTTGAGTGCAATGAAGTGCTGCTGATCGGCCGGCACGTCTTCCTCAGCGCGAATGGCCTCGACCGGACACTCGGGGATACAGACCGCGCAATCGATGCACTCGTCGGGGTCAATCACCAGCATGTTGGGGCCTTCGCGAAAGCAGTCAACCGGGCAGACATCAACGCAGTCGGTGAATTTGCAGCGAATGCAGGATTCGGTCACCACATGGGTCATGACGGCAATACCTGAGAGGAGGAGGGTTATTGAGCGGGCTCACCCTCCGGCGAGCGAACGTGAGCCTAGAGGATTTATCCGATTGACGGGGATTTTACCGTGCGATACCTTCAGCGCCAAACTAATGAAGTCATGGCTTCATAACGCGCCCGGTGCGGCGCTGCAGAAGCCATGCTCACATTCGGAGACCTGTCATGACGGCCCATGCGTCGATTCAACCGCCGTGTTCTCCCTTGCAGCTGGACGATGCGCTCGAACTGCTGGCGCAGCCGGGCTGGCTGCCGCTTGCCGGCGGCACCGATGTGTTTCCGGCGTATGTCGGCCGGCCCATGATGCAGCCCCTTCTCAACCTCAGCCGGATCGACGCGCTGCGTGGCCAGGGGCGGGTCACTGATTCGGAAGATCGGGTCTGGTGGCGGATCGGCGCTCTCGAGACCTGGTCCGCGGTGCGTGATGCGCCGTTCCCTCCTGGGCTGGAGGCGCTCGTTCAGGCGGCGCTCGAAGTGGGCGGCCGGCAGATCCAGAACCAGGGCACGCTGGGGGGCAACCTCTGCAATGCTTCGCCAGCCGCCGACGGCGTGCCGGTATTACTTGCGCTCGACGCCCAGGTGGAACTCCGAAGCCAGGCGGGCAGCCGGCGCCTGCCGGTTGCCGAATTCGTGCTCGGCAACCGGCGCACCGCGCTTGAGCCAGGGGAACTTCTGGTAGCGATCCACCTGCCCCTGGGAACCCCGCGAGCACGCTCGCAGTTCCTCAAGCTCGGACACCGCCGCTACCTGGTGATTTCGATCGCCATGGTGGCGGTCTCGGTCGATGTCGATGCGCAGGATCGTCTCGCGCGCTGCGCGGTTGCGGTCGGGGCGTGTTCTGCCGCGGCGAGGCGCTTGCCGCTTCTTGAGGAGCGGCTGCTCGGACTGGCGCCATCGCAGGCTTCGGGTGCGGCCACGAGCGCGCTCGCCTCGGAAGACCTGGCCGCTTTGCTTTCGCCCTTGTCGCCGATCGACGACGTGCGAGGCACTGCGGGCTATCGGCGGGAGGTGGTTCGTGAGTTGATCGGCCGCGCCGTTGCCATGGCCTGCGCAATCCCGGATGCGGCCGCTCGAGCGGCAAGGAACACCCAATGAACAAGCCTTCAGAAGTGACCTTCGATCATCCAGCACAGTCGCTTGCCTTCTCGGTCAACGGTCAGGCAGTCTCGATCCCGCTGGTGCGCGCAGCGCAGCGTCTCACCGATCTCCTGCGCGACGACTGTGGCCTCACCGGCACCAAGGTGGGCTGCAGCGCGGGCGACTGCGGGGCCTGCACGGTGCTGCTCGATGGCGAGCAGGTCTGTGCCTGCCTGGTGGCTGGCGCGCAGTGCGCGGGACGACAGGTGGAAACGGTGGAGTCGCTCGCGCCAGCCGGCGGGCCGCTGTCGACGCTACAGCAAGCGTTTGTCGACCATGGTGCTGCGCAGTGCGGCATCTGCACGCCCGGTATGCTGATGGCGGCTGCCGACACGCTGCGTCGCCACCCCCAGCCCACTGAGCAGCAGGTGCTCGACGGCCTGGGTGGCGTGCTGTGCCGCTGCACGGGCTATCGTAAGATTGTTGAGGCTGTCATGGCTGTCGGGGCAGTGCACTCACGAGCAGCTGCCAGCGGCCTCGCCGGGGTGGTGACGTCCCCGGCCGCCACCGGGATGTCGATTCTGCAGGTCGCGGCGGGTCATGCGGTGGGTGCGCGGGTCGAGCGTTTTGATGCGCGCGCCAAGGTGACTGGTGCTGAGCGCTTCGGCGCCGATCAGGCGCCGGTCGATGCGCTGTGGTTACGCGCCATCCGCTCGCCGCATCCTCGGGCGCAGTTTTTCCTCGGCGATCTCGCTGCCTGGGTGGCCGCGCAGCCTGGTTTGGCTGGCGTCGTGACGAGTGCCGACATTCCGAACAACCGATTCGCCATCTTTCCCGACCTGCGTGATCAGCCGGCTTTGGCTGAGGGCGAAGTGCGTTTTGCCGGCGAGGCGGTCGCGGTTGTCGCGGGCACGCAGGCTGCGATCGAGGCGCTGAACGAGGCGTCGTTTCCGGTGCGGTGGGAGAGTCTGCCTCCGGTTTCCGGGATTGCCGCTGGCGTGGCGCCCGGGGCACCGTCGGTGCAGGCGCGCTGGCCCGACAACATTCTTTGCCGGGGCCGGGTGGTGTCGGGTGATGTGGTGGCCGCTGCGTCGGGTGCTGCCGAGCAGTTGTCGCTTGCCATGCGCACCCAACATGTGGAGCACGCCTACATCGAACCCGAGGCGGGCTGGGCGCGCTGGGAGCTTGAACCCGATGGGCCGCGCGTCACGATTTTTACCTGCACGCAGACGCCCTACATGGACCGCGATGAAATCGCCTGGATGTTTGAGGTGGCGCCCGAACGCGTACGGGTCATTCCGTCCGCGGTGGGCGGTGGCTTTGGCGGCAAGCTAGACCTGTCGGTGCAGCCCCTTCTGGTGGCGGCCGCGAGGCGACTAGGCCGGGCTGCTCGCATGGTGTATCACCGCCCCGAGTCGATGCGATCGACCACCAAACGGCACCCGGCAGCAATGGAGGCAAAATTTGCTGCGACTTCCGATGGCCGCTTCGTGTCATACGATTTTGCGGGCGATTTCAATACGGGCGCCTATGCATCCTGGGGCCCCACCGTGGCCAATCGCGTACCGATTCACGCGGCGGGTCCTTATCGCTGGGAAGCAGTGCGCGCGCTCACCCGCGCAGTGATCACGAACGATCCGGTGGCGGGCGCTTTTCGCGGCTTTGGCGTGCCGCAGTCAACCCTGCTCTGCGAATCGCTGATTGATGACTACGCAGCCCGGATCGGTGCCGATCCCCTGGAGCTTCGCCATGCGAATGCACTGCGTGCTGGTGACCGGACTGCCACCGGCCAGACGCTGACGGCAAGCGTCGGGCTGCAGGTCTGTCTTGAGGCGCTGAGGCCCGCATGGCGCGAGGCGCGTACGCGTGTGGCGGGTTGGCGCTCGGGGCCGCTCTCGGCTAGGGGGGGCAGCTCGGCATCGCCCAGTGACCCGCACGGCCGCGACCCCTCGGCGCTGCGACGGGGCGTGGGCGTAGCCTGCATGTGGTACGGCATTGGCAACACCGTGATTGCCAATCCGTCTGACATGGAAATCGGGCTCAAGCCCGACGGTCGGTTCATGCTCTTCAACGGCGCGGTAGATATCGGCCAGGGTACCTACACCATCATGCCCCAGATTGCGGCTGATGCGCTGGGCGTGTCGCTTTCACTCATCGATCAGACCGTGTCCGATACCGCACTCACGCTCGATGGCGGAAAGAGTTCGGCTTCGCGGCAGACTTTCGTGTCGGGTAATGCGGCGCGGCTTGCAGGGCTTGATCTGCGGGCAAGGCTCCTCTTGCTGCTGGGCGCGCCCGAGTCGGCCAGCCTGTCGGTGCAGGGTGGGATGCTGCGCGCGGGCAAGGCCGAACTGAGCCTCGCGGGGCTCGAGGTGGACGAGCGGGGTCTCGTGGCTGTGGGCCGTGGGCGGTTCAATCCACCCACGATTGCGCTCGATGGCGACGGTCAGGGCGTGCCCTACGCCACGTATGGATTTGCCGCGCAGTTCGCCGAGGTGGAGGTGGACATATCGCTTGGAACCGTGCGGGTGCTGGCCGTTCATGCCGCGCACGATATCGGTCGCGCCATTAACCCCACGCAGGTAGAGGGTCAGATTCACGGCGGCATCGCGCAGGGACTGGGGCTCGCCCTCATGGAAGACTACGTGGCCCTCAAGACCGATAACCTGCATGACTACCTGATCCCCACGGTGGGCGACATGCCACCGGTGGTGGTGCATATGGTGGAAGATCCCGAGCCGCTCGGCCCCAACGGCGCGAAGGGGGTCGGTGAGCCGGCGCTGGTTGCTACGGCGCCCGCCATTCTGAACGCGATTCGCGATGCAACGGGTGTGCGCATGACCGAGGTGCCAGTCACCCCCGATCGCATGCTCGCTGCGTTGCGTAGCGCCGCCTCTGCCTTGCGCTGAACCGCGCCGAACCGATCCGTCAGGACTGCCTCCGATGAGTGCCTCTTCCGCTACGTCTCCCGCCGCGAACGAAGCTGCCGAGCCCGCAGTCATGAAGGTGCGCCCGCCAGAGAAAATGGCGTCCAACAAGATCCAGTGCGATGCCTGTCCGGTGCTGTGCCAGATCAGTGAGGGCCGTCTGGGCGCCTGTGACCGCTGGGGCAATGTCGATGGACAGTTACGCCGGATGGACCCGGTGGTGATCATGAAGCGGCCGGGCGTTGATCTGGTCCCTGCCGATCCCGCAGCCTGGGATGGCCGACTGCTGCACCAGGACGCGCCGGTGTTCGTGTCGGGCGTGGCAAGCGGCACC
>SXGR01000238.1_pt1 | contig 12580 bp, 9 predicted proteins | sample 3174711 | NCBI WGS metagenome assembly SXGR01 (sample SAMN11356860, study PRJNA531348) | freshwater metagenome | isolation source: freshwater sample F1-60 | place: China: Fuxian Lake, Yuxi | collected 2017-12-25
CGCTGGCTTGTCTCCCAAATCGGTGGGGAAGTCTTCGAGGCTGTGGCACGGAATCAGGATGACAACGTCGGTGAGCATTGGTCGTGCAGAGTTTCTCGTTGGACAGTGGATTCGGGACGGATGTTAAACGCTCATCGCGAGTGGAAGGGAGTCACTTGGGAGAGAGCCGGGGGATGAGTCTGCCGAAGTTGTTTTTCAATTTCATGGGAACCGCCCCGTCCCGATCCGTGTCTGACGGCTGTGCGCGGAACACCAGTCGGTATAAGGTTCTTGGTTGACGGGTCGAAAAACCCTCTGATAGCCTGCCGCCGACTGGAGATTCGCGTGACACACTCAAGTTGGCAAAACATTGAACGACGTAGAACTCCAATTCATTTCTCGACTTTGTGGCCAGACGCTTTTGCTGCAACTCATTTCCAATCGCTCAGTGATTTAGGGTGAATTCCATGGCGGATACTCAGGCCGTTTGGGGCATCGACATCGGCCAGGCCGGCTTAAAGGCGATTCGGCTCCGCTACGCCGAAGCGGCGGGCCAAGTCATTGCGGTCGCATTCGATTACATCCCGCACGCAAAAATCCTCAGCCAGCCCGACGCCGTACCGGATGAGCTGATCCAAACTGCGATCTCGACCTTCCTCTCTCGCAACGAGACCAAAGGGGACTTGATCGCCATCAGCGTTCCCGGCCAGTCGGCTCTGACACGATTCATTCAACTCCCTCCCGTCGAGTCCAGCCGAGTGGACGAAATCGTCCGCTACGAAGCCAAGCAACAAATTCCATTCGCGCTGGAAGACGTAATTTGGGATTACCAAACGCTCGGCGGCGGCATTGAGGAAAGCGGCTTCATGCTCGGTGCGGAAGTCGGCCTCTTCGCGATGAAGAAGGAAGGCATCTACACGGCCATCAAGCCTTATGTCACGAACAAGATAGAAGTCGAACTAGTGCAAATCGCGCCGCTCGCCATGCACAATTTTTTGTGTTTCGATCAGATCGGCCTGCGTCCCGGCCAGGAGCTGGAAGGGGAAGGCGACCACATGATCGTGCTCGACATGGGCACAGACAACATGACGCTGCTGGTCACGAACGGCAACAAGATTTGGATTCGCAACGTCCCAATCGGCGGTAACCATTTCACCCGTGCTCTCACGAAGGAAATGAAACTGACCTTCGCCAAGGCCGAGCACCTGAAATGCAATGCCACGAAAGCTCCCGACCCGCGAGCCGTATTCCAGGCCCTGCGTCCGGTGTTCAACGATTACGTTTCCGAAATTCAGCGGTCGATCGGCTACTTCTCCAGCGTCAACCGCGAAGCGAAGATCACTAAGATCGTCGGAGCGGGTAACGGCTTCAAACTGGCCGGCCTACAAAAATTCTTGCAGCAGAACCTGCAATACGAAGTGGAACGAGTCGACAACTTCCAAGCCTTGGTCGGCGACGCAGTGCTGAATGCTCCGCTGTTTCAAGAGAACGTGCTCAGCTTCGTGGTGCCGTATGGGCTGGCATTGCAAGCCCTAAAGCTGACTCGAATTCACACGACTCTACTGCCGTCCGAGATTGCGACCGCTCGTAAGATCCGCCGCAAGAAACCTTGGGCTGTTGCCACCGCCGCCAGCTTGTTGTTCGGCTTGGCGATGTCCACGGCCGGCTACAGCAACGTGGCGAGTTCGGTCAGTGTGACAAAGTTCAAAGCGGCTGAGGACAAGGTCACCGCATTGAAGTCGCTGGAGTCGGGGCACATTAAGACCTTTTCCGATGCCAAGGACGCCAATGCGAAGCTCAAGGACGCGGGCGGCAAACTTGTCACTGCGCTCGATACGCGCGAGATGTGGCTGGAGGTCTATCGCGCCATTAACGAATGCCTGCCGCGGGACGTCGGCAATGATCAGGACGAGCCAGACATCACGCTCAAGAATCGCATCAATCTAAAAAGCGTCACCGCCAAAAAGTACGACAACGTTGGCAAGTGGTTCGATGAAATGAAGGCGGTCAAGGAAAAAGAGTCGATCATCCTCTCAATGATCCCGGCCGACCGTGAAAAAGGACCGTCTGGTCCGGGCTATGTTTTCACGCTGGTTTGCGAACACTATCGCAACGATCCCGTCAACGAGTCCAAGAAGGCAAGAGGGTTCGTGACATCCACCATTTTGAGTGATCTCAACAAGTTCGAAGTGACCCAGCCTGGATCTTCGCAGCCTGTGCCCGTGAGGAAGATAGGGATCTCGCATGCCTGTGTTCCGCTACTCGTTCCCAAATACAAGTCCGTTCAATACTTCCCACGCGGCAAGAAGGCGAAGTCCGCCGGAGCAGGAGACGGAACGGGACCAGGAGCACCCAAAGTATTCGGCGGATTTCCTAAGGCATCGGGCAACGTCCCGAGTGCCGTTCCCGATAAGACGGATGGCTCCAAAAAAGAGGGCGGCGACGCCGACAGCCGCATGATTGATCGCACGGACTTCACAATTCAATTTGCCTGGGTGCCAACTCCGCCCGAATTGCGGTTGAAACCCGTGGTCCAGGTTGATCCGAACAACCCTTCGGCGACGCCGATCGCGCCGGCAACCGGTGATCCGGCCGCAAACCCGGCAATTCCAACCACGGTCCCCGTGCAAGCGCCTCCGGCCGCCAACAACACGTCTCAATGAGACGCGGAAATGTGATTACAGAATTTTTCATCACGTCGATGATCCCATCAAATCGAGGTTGTCATGGATAAACTCAAGCCCGTCTTGGCTCACAAGTTTTGGATCTTCTTTGCGATCGTCTTGATCCTCCCCATCGTCGGTTACTTCATGACCACCGGAGAACTCGCCGCGCAGATCAAAACGCGCACGGATGCGCTGGAGTCGATCTTCAAAGGCATTCCGTCCGGCGCGAATTCGCCCAATGATTCGTGGTCGAAGGCACTGCAAGCGTTGAACGAACAGGAGGCGTTGAAGAATCGCCTGGCCATCGAGGAGCTGTGGCGCGATCAGAAAGAAAAGTTGCGTTGGCCAGAAGACATCGCGGCCGTGATGAGCAAGGCGGAGTACTTCAAGTCGGTGTCTCCAGAACAGGGGGGCGCTGACTTGGGGTTTAAGTACCAGTTTGATTATCTCGGTGAGATTCGTCGGCTCTGGGAAATCGTCGATCCGCTGGATGACGGCAAGAATTTGCGTGACTCTAATAAACGCCGCAAAGTCGCCTTTGCGATGGCCGATCTGCATCAGACGAATACGGCGAGATGGTCTGAATTTCCTCCCACGCAGGAAGACATTTGGGAATGCCAAGAAGACATCTGGTTGCAGACGGAATTGCTGCAAGCCATTGCTCGGGTGAACGCCAACTCGATTTCACAAGGTGATGCGTTCGTCAAGCAGTTGGGAAAGATCCTGTTGTTTGGAGCAACAAAGGCAGCAGCTGGAGCTACTACAACTGCCGTCGCTTCGTCCAACGCCGGAGACAGCGGTTTTGGACCAATGGCAGGTATGGCAGGCGGAGGCACTTCAAACAAATCAGCAGCACTCTCCGCCGACATCAACATCGCGGAAGAATTTACGCTCCTCACTGACTCCACGGTGCTCTCCGGCGGCGGTGACGCAGGTGGCGGCGGGGCGTCGAATAAAGGCTTTATGGGTGAGGGTTACCCAGGATCGCAATCAAGTGCGGGCACAACGGGAACAACGGCTACTGGAAAGCCGGAAAACAAGCGCTATGTCGACCTGGATGAAACACAGCCCTACAAGCGGCGCGGATTCTATATCAAGGTGATCATGGACCACACGAAAGTCCCGGACTTGATCGCAGAGTTGATGAACTCGCCGTTCCCCGTCGAGATTGTGCGCGTGCAGCAGGTCTGGATGTCGGATTCGGCATCACCATCTGGGGGTGGCTCTGCTTCGCCATTTGGCGGGGGAGCGGGGAAAAGCTCCGGCGGCAGCCCGTATCCAGCGGGTGGCCCCGACGCCGGTGCCGCAGTTGCTCCCATGGATGACGCTGGGGCGGGACCCACTGGTGCGTTCGCGCGGCCGGGAGGATCGAGTGGTACAAGTTCGGTCACGGCGATGTCCGATCCCAATCTTGCTCAAGTTGCGATTCTTGGAGTTTGGACGTTGTATCGTCCGCCGGTCCCCGCTGCGGACGCGGGGCAATCTCCACCAACCATTACTGCTCCCAAGCCTGAAGTTGCATCCTCTTCGGAACCGGCAGCACAGCCAACCGATTCGACTGTGGCCGATACGAAACCAGCCGTTGCGGAAACTTCCGAAGTGCCTGGCGACGAGCCTAAGAAACCTGATGACGGAGAGGCTCCGAAGTCTGAACCGGCGAAGCCGGAAAACAAAGGCTCCGAAAAGGAGACCGACAAAGACCAACCTGCAGAAAAATCTCCTCCATCTCCAGAGTCCTCTGAGAAATCCACCGCCGAACCAAAGTCGTGAGCCGTCCATCACGATTGCGGAAGCACAGAATCGAGCCATTCGTCGACAGGCCAGTCACCAGTCACGCTGGTAAAGGGAGTTAGCCATGAAAAACTTTGCCGCAAAACTCAAAGGCATTAACTACAAACAAGCCGTCATCGATCACGGTGAGAAGGTGATTCTCGGTGTGATCGGTCTGTTTGTGTTGGTCTGCTTGTCCTTCACCAGTTGGGGCCGCTACGACAAGCAGCCGGAAGAATTCATGGCGAAGGTCCAGCAGGGTGAAGCTTTAATTCAAGCTTCTGCCTGGACTGAGGAAAAGGCGACTGAGTTCAAATCCTCTCGCGACATCAGCCAATCCGTGAAGATGCTTCATTCGCCGCTGGACACGAGCCGCTATGTGTACTCAACCAACTGGTACTGGCCGATGTACCCCACTGGGGTCAAAGTGTCCGAGCCGAGGTGGCTTGCACCGATCCAGCCGATCGCCGATGGCGGCAAGTTTGTGATGATCGAAAACTCGATTGAGCAACCGCAGGGTAAGGATTTCGCGGTCGTGGATCGTCCAATGAAAGACGATGATGATGATTTCGCACTTCCTAAGTCCCGCAATGATGGAACGGGCGGAGCAAATATTGCGGCTGGCCCTGCTGAATCAGGGGTGACTGCAGGTGCCGGGGCGGCCGCCGCGACTGCGTACGATCGCGCGAGAGCCGGTTTTGGCGGTGCGAGCCCCGAAAGTTCGGGGGCATCCACCGGCCCCACGATCAATGCGCGCGGAATGCGATTCGTTTCGATCCGAGCGGTCTTCCCATTGAGTGACCAACTGGATGAACTCGTCAAAGCGATGCATGAGCAGAAAGCGAAAGCCGCTGAGTTAGTCAATTTCACGGACTTCGAAGTCGAACGACAGGTTGCCCAACCCGGCGACAAACCATGGTCTGGCAAATGGGAGAAGGTCGATTTCCAAGCCACACTGGATTTGCTCGAGAAAGTCGATTTCGACACAGAGTTGGTTGACATTGCTTACACCGACTCGGTTTTCACAATGCCTTTGCCACACCGTGTGATTGGTAGTTGGAAAAAATTCGCATCACATCCATTGATCAAGGCCATGAGCGACGAGCAAGTTGAGCTTCAGGCACAGATCACGAAGAAAATGCTCGATGAGGCCGAGAAGCGTAAGGAGAAGGAGGAGCCAGGCAAGAAGAAAGGACTGTCGAGGATCCAGGTTGATGGCCGAAACTTGCGCAGCCAATTCAGCGGCAACGAAATGGCCGGCATGATGCAAGAGATGGGCACGGCAATGCAAAAAGGAGACGCGCAGCCGTACTCAGGGGGAATTGACTCGAGCATGATGCGCGGCATCGCTAATCCGTCGACGATGGGCGGCTATCAAGATCAATTGACTCGCAACAACGGTCGCATGTCGAAGTATTTGTTGCTTCGGTATTTCGATTTCCAAGTCAATCCTGGAAACGCATACCGCTATCGCATGCGAGTCAGTTTGCGGAATCCGAACTTTAAGCGATCGGTCGAGGAATTGGTCCAGGAGGAAACGGCTCTCGTCGAGGTTCGAGTGACTCCGTGGAGTGAACCGACTCCCCCCGTTTTCATTCCCAACGAAGAGCGGATTTTCCTCGCCAAAGCCGACAAAGCGAAAATCGAGACTGGGTTACCCAGCGCCTACCTTGACGTCTATCAGTGGTTCTCCGAAGCGGGGACGACGATTGCGGCGAAACTCGAAAAGCTGCAATTGGGGCAATTCGTGGGTGGACGTCCGCCGAAGACGGAAGTCTTTCGTCCGGCCAACAACACGCTGCGCGATGAAGAGGTTCCCGTGTTTACAGGCAGCGTGCTGGCCGACATCGCGTCCGCCGCGACCACCGACATCGACTTGGCGGAGCACGCGGACTTGAAGCTGGATCTTAAGAAGCTCAAGCAATTGGGCGTCGTGGATAAGGCGTTGTTGGTGGATCGATTTGGCCAACTGGTGACGCTCGATCCGAAAGCCTCCGTCGATGACGTGGCTCAAGCGGAAAAGGTCGTGGAGAACGAACGTAAGAGCATTCGCGCTGACATCAAGGCACGCACGGAAGTTGCGAGTTCCGCAGGTGGGGACTTGAAAAGTTTTGGAAAAAAAGGCGGCGGGGGCGGGGGGTACCTAGGTTCTGGTGCTGCGGGATCCGACAACCCGATGGGGCAAATGGGGCAGACGGGCTTGGGAAACCCGTTGAAGAAAGGTAGCACCAAAGGTGCGAAGAAGGCGGCACCGAAGAAAGCCGGCGGTGCCGCGCCGATGAGCCCTGCCAATTAAGCAATTGGCAACGGCAAACTTGCCCAGATCAAGGTCAGACACTGCAGACGGAATCCAAGGAACTCACGGATGAGTGTCCCGACGCTATATTTGGGAATCGATCCGGGATTGAATCGGACGGGTTACGCTTTGTTAGAACGATCGCCGCGCGGCCCAGTGCTCCGAGAAGGCGGTTTGATTCGGTCCACGCGCGGGCGTTCGCTCGCCGAGCGTGTGCATGAGATTGCCTCTGGCTTGCGTGAAGTCTTGGAAGAGTTCCAGCCCCATGTCTTGGCCATCGAGCAAGTTTTCTCGTTGGTCCGCAATCCAAAGTCGGCATTGCTGATGGCCCACGCGCGCGGCGCGATCCTGAGCATGGCGGTGGAGCATGGGGTTCCGGTCGTCCATTACACGCCGACTCAAGTCAAACGCTTGCTCACCGGCAGTGGCAAGGCGGGCAAAGAGCAAATTCAGCGTGCGATCAAAACAGAACTGGGCTTGGGCCGGTTGCTGGAACCACACGACGTTGCGGATGCCTTCGCTGTCGCATTGTGCCACTACTACAGCTCGCGAGTCGCCGCTTGAGTTGTTGCCGCCAGTGCGTGTCGTCGCGTCGTTTGATATCTTGCTGCCATGACCATCGTCTCCCGGTTCCCGCGCGCCGAACTCCGGTGCTTGCCGCGATGGTCTCTACTAGCGGAATGCGATCATGCCCATTCAACGAGCGATTTTGATTCCCATCGCATTGTCGTTCTCAAGTGCGGTCCTGGCGTGGTGCTTGCTGACTCCACCACCAACGGTGCAACGTGACACGCCGACCGCGGAGAAGGGGCCGCACCCCACACCCGCCGGGATGGTCTGGATTCCCGGTGGGGAATTTCAGATGGGGAGCCGCGACGGCAAACCTGATGAAAAACCGGTTCATGTCGTCGAACTCACGGGCTTCTGGATGGATGCCACAGAAGTCACGAACGCGGATTTTCAACGATTCACCGACGCCACCGGTTATGTCACGCTCGCCGAGCGGACTCCCAAGCGAGAGGACTTCGTTGGGGTCGATGCCAGCCTCATCCGAGACGAAGACTTGGTTCCCAGTTCGATTTGTTTCAATCCCCAGTTCGACCGCGAGATGGTCCGGCAGATTCGCGAGAATCCGGCCAACGTCAATTGGCCGTATCATGTGTGGATGATGCAGAAGGGAGCCAACTGGCGGCACCCCAATGGCCCGGAGTCGAATATCGAGGATCGCAGGGATCATCCCGTGGTCCATATCGCGTGGGACGACGCGGCCGCCTATTGCGAGTGGGCGGGCAGGCGATTGCCGACCGAAGCCGAGTTTGAATACGCCTCACGCGCCGGCTTGCAACAGCAAGAGTACCCTTGGGGGGACAAGCTCAAGCAAGAAGACAACTGGCTGCTCAACATCTGGCAGGGCGAGTTTCCCGAAGAGCACAAAGTACGCGACGGGTATGAGATGACCTCCCCCGTGAAATCATTTCGACCGAACGGATACGGCTTGTATGACATCTCCGGCAATGTCTGGGAGTGGTGCGCCGACTGGTATCAGCCGGAGTATTATTCGGCCAGTCCGCGTCGCGATCCGCGCGGCCCGCGTGACAGTTTCGATCCGAACGAACCGGGGCTGCCCAAGCGTGTGCAACGCGGTGGGTCGTTCATGTGCAACCTCAACTATTGCGAGGGCTATCGCTGCGCCTCGCGGATGAAAGGCGAGCCTTCCTCTGGTGCATTTCATTGCGGCTTCCGGACCGTGCTTTCGCCCGCCGAATACGACGCTTCCACCAACGCTCCCGCCCGACAGACCAAATCTGTTCACTGAGTACCCCGCCCGATGTCCGCCTCTACCTCCGCTCCCGCCGATCACACTCATGCCGACATCGGAATTGTGTGCGCGCTGCCGATCGAGATCGCCACATTCCTGGATCGTTGCCAGCACGTGAAGAAGTACACGGGGGGCGATTTTCAATTCCGCGGCGGCTTCTACGACGGCATTCGTATCGCCGTGGTCGAGTCCGGCATGGGCTTCGCGCGAGCTCGCCGAGCGACGCAAGCGTTGGTCGATGGGCACTCGCCGCGTTGGTTATTGTCGTGCGGCTTCGCAGGAGCATTACGCCCCGACATTCCGGCCGGCTCGATCGTCGTCGCTGATTCGATCGTCGATCAGCACGAGCAGAGCTTGAAGATCGATCTGCACATGCCTGCCGATCCCGCGCGCGGTCTATTCGTTGGACGATTGCTAACTGCTGATGAGTTGGTTCGCACCGTCGCGTCGAAGAAGCAGCTTGGCGAGCAACACTCCGCGCTGGCTGTAGATCTTGAAAGCCTCGCCGTCGCCCAAGTCGCGCGGGAACGTAAAACTCGCTTCTTGGCAGTGCGAGTCATCAGCGACGATCTTTCAGTCGACTTGCCGCCGGAGATTCTAAGCGTCGTCGGTGCGACGGGCAGCGTCCGTTTCGGAGCCGCAATCGGAGCGTTGTGGAAACGCCCGTCCGCCGCGAAAGACATGTGGCACATGCGTGAGCAGGCTCAATCCGCCGCCACACGACTCGCGACATTTCTGGACGGAGTCGTCGTGCAATTGCACTCCGCCACACAACCCGCAGCGGTCACTCATTGAAAATCGCCGCCATCACGGCTTCTTCTTGCCGAGAATGGGGCCACCCGGAAACGCTGAGCCACCTTGCTCGCCCTTGGGTGCTTTCTTCGCCGCTTCTGCCTGAAGCTTCTTCACCAAACCTGGAAACTTCATGACGGGCTTCTTCGCTCCATCCTTTCCTTGACCGCTCTTCACGATGCACTCCTTCGAGATTTGTTGAGTCCGTAACGGGGCGGAACAATAACGGTTTGCTCTCGCGGCGAATACGGTTGGCGTTGCGATCGAACGATGATTGGCAGAAGCATCTTACCCGCGCGCTGCTGAGCCGGATCGTCAGCTCAACACTTCGCGCAGCAGGTCGTTGTTCGGAAATGGATGCCCTTTGGACTGTGTGAAAGCTTCGCCGAATGCAGTTCCGATGCTGGCTCCGCGAGCGCCGCTCCAGCGGCGGCAGCTTTCGAGGTACTCGTCGACGCCGTGTTGCTTTCGCAGCCATTCGCGCTGGCTGGCATGGCAGGCGAGCATCTTCAGCTTGAGCTCGAACGTGGCCGAGATGTCGAGGATGAATTCCGGCTCGATCGGGCGGCCGAACCAGTCGAGACCTTCAAGTGCATCGACGAAATACAGGTGCGGGATATGGTCGGTCGCCGGGGCCGGCTCCCACTGCTGCGTCTTGTAGTTTGGCACGCTGGCGTTGAAGCAGGCGTCCCGGACGAGTCGCGAGGTGACTTCGTGGTCGGACATGTAATCGACCGGCGGAGCAGTCATCACGATGTCGGGCCGAGTACGGCGGATGACTTCGGTGACTCGGCGACGAGCGTCGTTGTCGTGCGTGATGCTCAGGTCACGGAACTCAAGACAGATGTAGTCGGCACCGATGTGGTCGGCGGCGGCTTTGGCTTCGGCTCGGCGCACGGCCGAGATTTCTTCAGGGGAGAGTTCCGCCGAGCCGCAATCTCCCGGAGTCATCGTGGCGGTCGAAATGTGGCAGCCACGCTGCTTGAGCAACGCCAGCGTGCCGGCACATTGGAACTCAATGTCATCGGGGTGTGCGTGAATCGCGAGGACTCGTGGAGTGGAAACGCTGCGGTGCATTGCAATCTCGCCTTTCGACAGTTTTCATTGCCGCCGGTGTCGACTTGGTAGCCGCGTTCGCCAGAACGCGGGTCACCCACACTCTGGCGAGTGTGGCTACGGAATCGTTCCACCAACAAAGGCAATGGCATGTGGCACGATAAATACAAAGACGGAGCACCTCAACCGGCTCAGATCATTCACTGCGGCAAGCTGCCGGCGAGCGTCTTCAGCGATTCACGCGATGCGGCTCGGTTTGTGGCGATCGTGATTGCCAATCTGATTCGCGAGAAGAACGCGGCGGGACAAAAGGCGGTGCTCGGACTGGCGACTGGTTCGACACCGATCGGCATCTATCGTGAACTCGTGCGGATGCACAAAGCGGGGGAACTCGATTTCGCGAATGTCGTGACATTCAACCTCGACGAATACTGGCCGATGCCGCCGGAGTCCGAGCAGTCATATCACAGCTTCATGTGGGAGCACCTCTTCGGACACGTCAATATCCCTCCGGAGAACGTCCACATCCCCAGCGGTCTTTCGCGACAGGAAGACGTCGAGCGGGAATGTGCCGGATACGAACGGCAGGTCACTCAAATGGGTGGGCTGGATCTGCAACTGCTGGGGATCGGACGCGATGGTCACATTGGCTTCAACGAACCGGGCAGTGACCGCAACAGTCGGACTCGATTGGTGGCGCTGGACCCGATGACTCGGCGTGATGCGGCCGGGGATTTTGGTGGCGAGGAGAAAGTCCCGGCCCGTGCAATCACGATGGGAGTGCAAACCATCTGGGAAGCCAAACGCATTTTTCTGGTGGCTCTCGGTGAGAAGAAGGCATTCGTTATTCGCAAGGCTTTGGAGGGAGAGCCAACTCCGAACGTCCCAGCCAGCTTCTTGCAGAATCATTTGAATGCGGCCTTCATTCTCGATGAGGCCGCGAGCGCCGAGCTGACCCAAGTCCGCACGCCTTGGACTGGCGGCCGTATTGTTGATTGGACCCCGACCCTTCAAAAACGGGCAATGGTTTGGTTGTCGCAGGTCTGCCACAAGCCGCTCTTGAAGCTCGACATGAAGGACTTCTTGCAACATCACTTGTACGACATCTTGCATCTCGAAGGAGGCGCGGCCGCGATTCGCGAATCGGTCTTTGACGAACTGCTGAAGACCGTCTGTACGAAGCCGGCCGGCACCCAGCCCAACAAGGTGCTGATCTTCATCCCGCACCCACATGATGACGTGATCTCGATGGGAGGCACCTTCATTACGCTGGTCAATCAGGGACATCAGGTGCATGTCGCGTACATGACCGGTGGCAACATCGCAGTTCGCGATGATGCTTGTTTGCGACACATCGACTATGTCGAGGAGAGTTCACAGAAACTCGGCGGCCTGAACCCCGAGACCGCCGCTCGTTTGAAGAAGTGCCGCGAGTTCGTCCGCGCCAAGAAGCCGGGTGACCATGACGCTGACGATGTGCTGACCCTCAAAGGCCTGATCCGCAAGCCCGAAGCGATCAACGCCTGCGAGTTGGTTGGGGTTCCTGTCGAGCGACTCAATTTTTTGGAGTTGCCGTTCTATCAAACGGGCAGCGTCAAGAAGCGTGCGATGGGAGAAGCGGACATTAAGATCGTGGCGGACAAAATCGAGGAACTGCGTCCCGATCAGATTTACTTCGCAGGGGATCTCTCTGACCCGCACGGGACGCACCGCGTTTGTGCCCAGATCATCATCGAAGTGCTCGCTCGAATTGATGCCAAGAGCTATGCGCCGGAAGTCTGGATGTATCGAGGGGCGTGGCAGGAATTCGAGCCTCACGAAATCGAACGGGCCGTGCCACTCAGCCCGGAAGTCATGGCCAAGAAGAAGCAGGCCATTCTGCGGCACGAAAGCCAAAAGGATGGGGCCATGTTCATGGGCTCGGACGACCGCGAGTTCTGGATGCGTGCCGAAGATCGAACCAAACAAACGGCTCAGATCTACAACGACCTCGGCTTGCCGGAATTCTTCGCTCTGGAGGGCTTCGTGCGTTATCACGGGCAGAAACTGTGAATGAATTCGCACGGCAGGCTAGTTTTTGAAGATGCGTAGTCTGTTCATCAAGAGGTTGGGTTTGAGGGCATGTTCACGGCAGAGAGCACCGACGGATTGTGCGAGTCGGCGGGCGAGGTTGAGGGTTGCGAGGTGAATGCCGTTCAGAGC
>SXGR01666900.1_pt1 | contig 12578 bp, 8 predicted proteins | sample 3174711 | NCBI WGS metagenome assembly SXGR01 (sample SAMN11356860, study PRJNA531348) | freshwater metagenome | isolation source: freshwater sample F1-60 | place: China: Fuxian Lake, Yuxi | collected 2017-12-25
CAGCACCTCACCCAGATTCATGTCGGGTGAATATTTTAGAAAATTCGGTACAGTTTCGAAGGCAATTTCGGGCACGTTCTGCTGTGCAAAGGCAGGAGTTGCCAGACAGAGCACAATGAGCGAACGGATTATAGCCATGGCGGTATACCTCATTGGGTGAGTTTTGGGGATCGGGTTATTCTAGGTGAAGTCAGCTGACAGAATCAAAGAGGAACTTAGCTCGGGATGCCCCGGGTTTTCCAGCCTAGAGAATCTCAAAGACAAACACCCTCGACGCTGCGGTAGGTATGTCAGCAGCATGGGTAGAGCCCCGTGAAACAAAATGCACATTCGGGCGCGTGTCAGCATCAAACCAGACCACCACTGCATCATGACCGTGATAATGCACACTGTCCTGCGCATTGTCAGCGCCCGAGGCAGCAGGAGTGTATTCCCACACTTTCACGCGCTCATTGGCCAGGCGTTCGAGCGGTGAGTCAGTCGGGAATTGCGGTAGAGAAAGCTCGCTGCCACTCGTAGTTGCTACGGGGCGTTTTATCTGCACGAATACAGCGCGCAGTGGCGCATCACTGGTACCAATCTCCGTATGAGTGACACCGGCAAGCTGAAAAGAAATATTCCAGGCTTCAGTGTGCACTGCTCGGGACTCGCCCTCATTCGAGATGATCATTCTGTCGCCGGAGCTGAAATATACACCGGTGTGGTCATAGCGATGCCTGTGCTTGGGATAGTCCTGCTGCAACCAGCTGATATCCCAGACGATGACGTGCTCGTTCTCCAGTATTCTCTGCGCTCCGTCACGCGGATAGGCGGGCGGTAGGTCTTCCACCTGGGCCTGGATCGCCGGGATTGCCATGGTAAGCAGACACAGAACCAATTTTCTCATAACAATAATACCTATGGCCTATCCATCTCGACCTGGTAGTAAGGTTGCAAGGTATCGATAGCGTCCACAGACTGTGTGTTGGCATCCCATTTGAATAATTGCGCGACAATACGGTCCTGCTCAAAATCCACCACCGTAAACCCGTTCTGTTCAAATGGCGGTACCTGTTCTTCAAATTCGAGATGCAGCGAAGGCATTGGGCGTATGCCACGGACAGACGAAGGAAAGCCCTCTGGACCAGTTGCCACGGGACCACAGAGAATATTTGTGATGGGATTGTCACTGAAATCGAGATTACCGGCACCATGCATGGTGCCTACACCTGTTGCGTGCAAGTCACCCGCGATCACCAATGGATTGCGGTGTTTCATATCGGCCAGTGCCTGCATGATCCGGTCGTGTTGACCGAGCCAGCCCTGCTGCCATTGCGGTTTCGGTATTTGCAGGGTGAGTTGGCCGGTTTCCGGGTGCAACATGTCGGGATACCACTCGCCCCACTTGCCTGCACTCCAGCCAGGCGGGTTTGAAGGGACGTGAACCAGGTGTCGGGTATCTTGCGAGGCCGTGCGCTGTATCAACCAGTCTTCTACGGTGCGATCAACAAAAACCGCATTCATTTCGCCCACAACCAATGTGCGCCGAACGTCATACAGCAACACTTCCAACAAAGAGCCATAGCGCAAGGTACCGAAACTCTCCGACAATTCGCCTCGCTCACTGCTGGTGGAGAACGGCAAGCCGTTCGAGCGTGCAACGTCAGGCAGAAATTCCGGGTAATACAGTTGTTGAGTGGCGCGTGCCAACTGCAACTGGAACCAGGGCACCGGATAAGTCAGCGGCGAATCATTTTCCCAGTGGTCATGATCGTCCTGCAGGAAATACACCGGAATGGAACGAAAGTCGGTGCCGTAGAGGGGCACGATCTGGGGACCCGCTGCCAGCTTCATGGCAGCCTCGTTGTTACCATTATTGCCGCCACCCATGACGCGCGCGGCAAAATCAAAATTCGATTCACGACCAGCCGGACTCAGTTGCCCGGCGTTTTCCCCTTGCCAGGAATGCAGGTCCCAATAGATGTGATCACCATTGGCAACCGCAGCCTGGGGTGCGAACGACAGCGCCCGGTGCAACAGGCGGCGCCGAATGGCAATGGGCAGTGCCCCGCGGCGATCACCAATGCCGAAGTACTCACCCGGCCGCCCGCCAGCGCAAGTGAAGAAGAGGACGCGTATCCGTTCCGGATTCTGCTCGGGGGAGGGAAATGTCGACAACGGCCAGGGTTCGCACAAGGCGTTATTGCGGCCATCATGCAGGGACAATTGATATTCGGTATCCGGCTGCAGCTCCGTGGCGTGAAACTGCCAGAACTCACCGCGAGTATCGTTGAGAGTACCATTCACTTCTCGGGTGCTGGAGCCAGACTGGATCCGCAGCAAGGGTGTGTCGGTCAGTGGTTGGGAGAAAGAAGCCTTGATCAGAAAGCGGGATTCATTTACGGCAGGTAACAAGTGCTGTACCAATCCTGCATCCCAGTCTGTGCTCTGCGGAGGCGCAGTTTGCTGCGCGGCAAGTTGCTGCCAGGGCCAGGTGGAGAGCCAGGCACCCGCCAGCCCACTGGCGCTGCTGCGGAGAAAGCCGCGGCGTTTCAAGTTATTCAGAGTGTGGATCTGCTTTTTGTAGCTTGAATTGCTTTTCTGATAAGACATGTCTTTTTACTCCACTGCAAACGTAGAACAAAAATCGGTAGCACAAACATACGCTTCCGCATGTGCATGGAGCTGCAGTCTCTCAACGAACTCTCTAGCCGCCCTACTCCGGAATATTGCGCTGAAACACACGCCAGTAGTACCTCTTCCCGGTGATTTGCTCCCGCCCGTCTGCAGCCACCGTGCGCGTGATCGGATCTCTGCCGAACAATTCGATAACTTCATCACGGTCGGTGACCAGCGCTACCGTCATTTCATAAATCTTGCCGTCGATCTTCATGCGCACACGCGGATCACGTTCGATGTTTGCCCACCAGCTTTTCGCGTCAGGGAATTCTGCTTCGAGCCGAAAATCCTGTGCGCTGCCGCTGATATAAAGCTCTTCACCGAGCGGCACTGCATTGATTGTCACGGAGTGGGGGATGCCATACCAGGTGCGTGTCTCCAACATGATCGTATTGCCGCGAGTAGGGTGTTGCACAGCAGTAACCCAATCCCAGTTTGATACTGGCTCACGCACAACTTCGCCTTTTAACCACAATCCAGGACCTGCGGTGCGACCGGACTCGGCAAACGCGGGACTTGCCGGATCAATGTAACGAGGTTCGAGACCAGTCACGCGCAGGGTCAGCAAGGATGCAATCAACAGGGCAAGAACTATCAGCAGGCTTGTTCTTAATGCTCGTGGCATCTTTATTCTCCGTCTGGTGGGTACTCTTTGGTGGATGGGCAGAAATCACTGGTGGGGCGAAATCAAAGTAGCCTTGAAGTGAATGATTGTCCAGTTGCATTGCCTTGTCGAATGCAGCTTTTCTTTTTGCCTTCTACAAATTCCACAGCACAGAGATTCGCTGACAGGAGAGAACGCAGCGACGAAATGCCCACAAGAACATACCAGCACAATTTCTGGAATTGTTGTTCGAATCCGTTGCTTGTGGTCGTGCAGACCTGTCAAGAAAAATCACAATTTTCCGTCTGTATTCAGTATTTCTGACTAATCACAGCGGTCATACTTTGGTCCACTAAAGTCTCAGTTTATCGAGGTAATGCAGGTATGACGTCGCAATCCATCCTCTCCAGTTCTATTGTTTCGCGCAGTTCTAAATTCAGCAAGCGCTTGCTTGGCCTCTATATTGCAGCGCTCTCCTCACTGGTCAGCGCCCAGGACGTGCCGCCCACCACAGAAGACGATTCCACAGTCACCTATCCTGCTTCCTACTTTGCCCAATTCGAACTTTACTCCGTCGAAGACATGCTGGATCGCATACCAGGCATCAATGTGGCAAGGGGAGGCGGACCTGGCAGCGGCGGCCCCGGCAGTTCTGGTGGCTCTGATCGCCGTGGATTGGGATCCGGTGGCGACCAGGTGTTGATCAATGGCCGGCGCCTTGCGGGCAAGGAAAACGAAGGCAACAACCAGCTCAGTCGCATTCCCGCCTCCCAGGTGGACTATATCGAAATCATTCGCGGTACCTCGGGCGACCTTGATGTGCGTGGTGCAGGTCAGGTAATTAACATCGTGTTGCTGCAGGCGCAATCCAGTGCCAGTGTGGCTTTTGAAATCAATGTAGACCGTTATTTCGATGGCAAATACCAACCGGGCGGCAAGGTTTCCGTTAATGGCCAGCGAGAAGCACTGACTTATTTCCTGAGTGCTGAACAGGAGCCCCGTTACGAATTTCGGGATAGCCGCGAAATCAGTAATCTGGCCAACGGCACGCTCAACGACCGCATTCGCCGCGAAGAGACTCGCAAATCCGCGCCCAATACCCTGATCGCCAACTTCGGTTATGAGATCAGTGACCGCGACATGACACACCTTAACCTGCAATGGGTTAACGATGATGAAGATGCCGTTCTGGATCGCACCATCGTGGATTACGCCTTCGCCAGTCCGGTAGTCACACCAGAGGAGGAAGATCTGGAATCCGGGGACGATTCCTGGGAAATAGGTGGAGACTACGAACATGTTTTTGACGATGGCAGTCGCTTCAAGACGCTGTTTATCGTCAACGAAGAGGATTCGCAGTTTAAGCGTGATCGCTTCAATTTTACGAATGGCACGCGGACCAAAGATCTATTCCTGGCCTCGGCTGACCGTACCCGGGAGCGGATTCTGCGTTCTACCTACAACCTCGATCTGAGCAGCGGTCAGAATCTTGAGATTGGTGTGGAAAGGGCACAGACCATTGTCGATACCTCGCTGCAGTTGGGTTTATTAACAAACAGAGCCGGTTCCTCAGCATTTGGCGGACTCACCCCGATCAATAACGCCAACGGACAAGTGGAAGAGATGCGCTATGAATATTTTGCTGTTCACAACTGGCAAATGAATCCGCGCATGTCGCTGGAAAGCACCTTGCTGTATGAAACCAGCACGATTTCCCAGAGTGGTGATGTGTCTCAGTCCCGTGATTTTGATTTCGTCCGCCCGAAACTGGATTACCGTTTCGATATCACACCTTCTTTGCAGCTGCGAACCACCATAGAAAAAGACGTGGCGCAATTAAGCTTTACCGACTTCACCGCCAGTGCCCAAACCAACGGTGGCACGGATGATGACCAGAACCAATTGGAAGGTAACCCCAATCTGGTACAGGAGAAATCCTGGCGCTATGACACTAATCTGGAATACCGCCTGCCGAATGATGCCGGTGTGCTCACTGGTAACGTGTTCTATCACGAGCTGGAGGACGTTATCGAAAGAATCGATGTGTCTACTCCCGCTAGCGTGCTCGGCGCCAACGGCAATATCGGCGACGGCGAGCGTTATGGTATGTTCGTGAACAGCAGTCTGCGGCTGGGTTTTATTGGCCTGCCGAATATGTTGCTCACTGCCCGGGTTGATCTGGAGGATTCGCGTATTACCGACCCGTTTACTGGTGAAGATCGCCGACTTTCCCGCCGGGGCCGTGGCAACACCAGTTTCGGTTTGCGGCAGGATATTCCTTCGCGCAACATGAACTGGGGTTTCGATGTGCGCAAGGGCATTGATGGCGCCAACGTGTTTTACGACATCGACAAAACGGAATCCTATGAAGGCGACCCGTTCTATTTTGCCTGGGTAGAAGCGGTGGGCTGGAACGACCTCACTTATCGCTTTGAAGTCCGTGATGGCGGCACGCGCTGTCGACTCAGAACGCGCTATGACAACCGCAGTATCGGCGATGGTGGCTTGCGTGAAATCGAGAACTCCTGCTTTACCACAGGCAGTGTGCTGGCAATCAAAATACGTGGCACTTTTTAGGCTTGATCCGAATTACGTATAAATTACACAACAACGAGAATGAGGGATTTATGACGGATACAGTATTTAAAACAAAACACTTAGTTCGCAGCTTTACATTTGGTGTGTTTGCCATGTTAACGCTTGGCTCAGCTGCATTCGCACAGCAACCACCACCACCACCCGGCGGTTATGACGGCGCCCCTTATCTCGCACATGTCCGCAATACTTATGTCTATGGAGATGTATGGGAGCGCCCCGGACTGTCTCTGCGTGACCGTAGCATGATTACTGTCGCGGTGACGCAGGCACTATATGCCACCAGTGAATTGAAGCTGCACATGGGTAGAGCAATGGACAATGGAATTACCCAGGCCGAGATTTCGGAAATCATTGCACATACTCTTTGGTATTCCGGATTTCCCACTGGCGTGAATGCGGCGCGGGTGGCCACAGAAGTCTTCGCCGAGCGCGGCCTGCCCGCAAGCCCGCCAGGGGCGTCATCGCGCACACCAGCAGAGAATCCTGAGCTGGAATTTCCGACTGCGTATCCGCAAGCTCCCTATCTGCGTGATTTGCTTAACCAGGTGCTCTACGCCGAAACCTGGAAGCGCGAGGAGCTGTCGCCTCGTGATCGCAGCCTGATCACAGTGGCCGTGGGCACGGCGCTGAATGCCGCGAGCGAGGTTCGATATCACTCGGGCCGCGCGCTGGATAACGGTGTCACCCAGGAAGAGCTTGGCGAACTGCTCATCCATCTGGCGTTTTACTCCGGATTTCCCGCTTCTATAAACGCGGCTGGAGTCATTGCCGAGGTTTATACCGCCCGTAGTTTGCCTTTGGGCGACGGTCGTTTTCCTGCCGCGCCCTATCTCGAAACATTAGTGGATGGTCTGATCTACGGCGAAACCTGGACCAGAGACCAACTGTCACCGCGTGATCGCAGCCTGGCTACGATTGCTGTCACGCTGGCCAACTACCAGACCGTGCAGCTGCGCTCGCAACTGAACCGCGGATTGGACAATGGACTGACGGTGCAAGAGATTGCCGAGTTGATTGCTCAGGTAACCCTGTACGATGGCTTTCCTGCCGGATTGAATGCGTCCAAAACATTCGCAGAAGTATTGCGGGAAAGAGGTTTGCCGCTGCCTGAATAGGATCAAAAACCAGAATTGGGGTCAGGAGGTAATTCGGGGTTCTTGATTGCTGCTGCACTCCACTCCGGCCGACCTCGCCTTGATATTGTAGCAAGTTGCAGTGTGCTGGTTTCGAAGACGGGTATAGCAAAGAACAAAGGCGCGCTTTTCCCGGATAATATACTTTATCGCTCATTCCATAACGCGAAAGCAATGTCCATAAATGGAATTCATCAGGTTGGAGAAAGCTTAACCGCAGCGCAAGGGCTAGCACTGAGCGCTAGTCCGGGGGATTCGGCAGACGGCGCGATAAAAACGCAGCACCGAGTGACCGAGGGAGACCGCAGTCCAGGGCTCCCGACCGAGCGAGGGAACCCCGGAGGGGTGCGCGTTGCGCAGTCTGCCGAATCCCCCGGGCTGGTGCGGTCTCGTAAGTACATCCATAACTCTTGAGACTTTGCACGCGGCCATTCTGTGATAGCAAATGTTGTGGGGATATCTCAGGGCCAGGGTAAATATATAGCAAGGTATTTTTACTCAGACTCTAACTTTTCCAGACTCTCGCTCTACTTTCTTTTTTATTGTGGCCGCAGCTGCCGCAGCGCATCTCCCAATATTGCTCCGCTGCGGTCATAGCCTTCTGGCATGGGCAGTACATTATTGGCCTGCTCGTAAGCCGCATAGTCAGTCATCATTTCCTGCAGCAAGGCTGGTTGAATCTGGGCCAGATCAGTGGCCTCGCCGGGATCGGTCTTGATGTTGTACAAGTGCCAGCCGGTTTCATTGGCTTGTGAGCGATTGATCACGATTTTGTAGTCGTCATTGAACAACGCCCTGTTTCCGCCTAACTCATAGCCTATGGATTTGGATGCGTCGTGCACTCCGGTTGCAGTACCAGCAAGGAAACTGGAAAAATCGGCGCCCACGATTGGCTCCACTTCCTGATTCTGCCAGCGGCCATCATGATCTTCCACGCCAGTCAGTTTGAGCAGCGTCGGTGCAAGATCGGTTACAAAAACGAATTCATCGGTCCTGGCACCATGCTGATTGATTCCCGGGCCGGACATCACCAGTGGCACGCGCAACCCGCCTTCATTGGCATTGAATTTGTAGTAGGTCAGGGGCGATGCGGCAATGGTGGCATTGCTCGCGCCAATCGCAACCCAGGAATCAGGCTCGCCGAGCGTTTCGTAGTCAGTATTGTATCCCACGATTTCAAACCAGGGGTCGAGTGGCGAACTGGCATCTGGCAGGATGAGATTGGAACCTTCTGCGCCATTGTCCGAGGTGAACACAAAAATGGTGTTCTCATATTCGCCAATACTTTCCAGATAAGCCATCAAACGACCGATGTGCATATCCATCGCGTCCACCATGCCAGCATACACTTCCATGCGGCGGGCATGGTGACGCTGTTGCTCTTCAGGCAGATTGTCCCAGTTCAATGTGCCCGGTGTTACGACCATCCCGGTATCCGCAGGAATCACGCCTGCCTGTTCCGCGGCCAGGCGCCGCTTTTCCCGCATAACGGTCCAGCCTGCATCGGAGACGCCGGCATACTTGTCTGAAAATTCTTTCGGAGCCTGCACTGGCATGTGCACCGCCTGGAAAGGGATGTAGGCAAAGAAAGGTTGATTGTCATCAGCATTGGCAGCGATAAATTCAATGGTCTTGTCGATGAAGTACTCTGAGGAATAGAAATCGTCCGGTAGCGTGTGCGGCTCGCCATCGGCATACCAATGCGGTTCATCGTAGATCGGCAGATAGGTGCGATGATCCCAGTTGTCCGCCCCGGTATCCGCCATGGCAATGGAGCGATCAAATCCACGAGCAGAGGGTAATAATTCTGGTGTATGGCCAAGGTGCCACTTGCCAGACATGTAGGTGTGATAGCCAGCCGCCTGCAAGATGCTGGCGAGAGTGACGACCTTGTCATTCAGTACGCCCTGATAGTGGGAATAGGCCAACTGCTCTGCCGGCAGGGCCTCGGGGATATTGGGTACACCGTTGCGATGACTGTCCACGCCAGTCTGCAGCATGGCACGAGCCGGCGCGCAGTTACCTGCGGTGTGGTAGTTCGTGAAGGCGATGCCTTCTGCTGCGAGCCGGGCGATATTCGGGGTATTGATTTCACTCCCAAAGGGAGAGATGTCGGTATAGCCAAGATCATCGGCAAGAATGAGCACCACGTTGGGGCGCTCTGTTGCTTGTGCGCTGCACATTGCTGGAGCGCCGAACGCAGTGACTATCGCAAAGCCTGCAAAAAACAGGGATCTTGTTTTCATGGTATTTTCATTTTCCCGCTGCTGAATAGAGATCGAAAGTATAGGAACTGCGCAGGCTGATTGTCACATACAGATTTTTTAGGGCAATGCTTCTATTGCTTGCCAGATTTGCTGTAGTGTTACTCAAGACCTGACAGGTAAACACCTTTAATAATTTGTAGATATGTCTTCGAGCTGACCATGAATCTTTTCAATCTGAATAGCAGTCGGCGCAATTTTCTTCGACGAGCGGGCAAGTTTGCGGCGCTGGCGGCTTTTTCCGGGGTCACGCCGCTGTCACTGGCTCCACTGATAGCGCAGACTGGTTCATTACGCATTCGCGATGTACGTGCCTATCCGATTTATATCAACGAGCGCTCTGACAGACTGAATGAGGTACCGAGTTTCGACGGTGACGATGACCCACGCCGCTGGAATTATGGCGGACCTTTCGAACAGTTACCCTCAGCGATCATCGCCATCATCAAGACCGATCAGGGAATCACCGGCTTTGGCATGGGGGCAGGCGGTAGCGCTGCAGTCGAGATAATCGACAACCACCTCAAACACCTGTTAATCAATGCCAACCCTCTCAAGGTGGAGCAGTTGTGGGATCAGATGTATACCTCGGGCGTGTTGTACGGTCGCCGCGGCCTGTTTCCCATGGCGCTGAGCGCGCTCGACAACGCCCTGTGGGACATTGTCGGTAAGTATGCCGGCAAGCCCGTACATGAACTGTTAGGGTCCGCCAATCGGGACCGTATTCCCATCTATCAAACCAATGGCGATTTCGCTCAGGCCTATGCCAATGGAGTGCGCAATTTCAAGCGCACTACCCAGGGTGGGCCGCGCATACCCCAGGCAACACTCAACCGGTTTACCGATTCTGTGCTCGAAGACAGGGACAAGTTGGGGCCGGATGTGCGACTGATGACAGACTGTGTCTCTCGGGATGGAACCGTCGAGTGGGCAGTCGGTTTTGCAGAACGCCTGCGACCGGCAAATCTGTATTTTATGGAAGAACTGCTGTCACCGGATGATGTGTTCGGTTATGCCGAGTTGGTAAATCGGATTGGTGGTAAAGGCGAGCGCTGGACCAGAATTGCCTGCGGGGAGCACGAGTACACTCACTACGGTTTTGATGTGCTGGTACGCCTCGGCTCGGCGGAGATATTCCAGCCGGATATCACCTGGTGTGGGGGCACCACCTCCGGGCGCCGCATCGCGGCGCTTGTCGAGGGTGCAAATTTAGAGCTGATTCCGCATCGAGGGGCATCTTGCTGGGGATTTCCAATTGCAATCAATGCCAGCAGTTGTTCTATGGCCGAGAGTTTTGATGTCGGCTCTCCGATGCTCGCGGCCATGTCCTGTGAAGTGGTGAATGGCTTCGTGATTGCGCCAACCGCGCCGGGATTTGGCACGACGCTGACTGAGGAGATGGTGCTGGATTATCAATTGGCCAATCGAATCTGAGCAGGCAGATCAGGAAGCAACGCTGTCTGCCGATTCAACCCGAATTATCTGCCAGGTGATCGGTAGAAGATCATGGGCATCTCAGATCGCTCCTGATTTATTAGCAGGCCACCTTAATTCTCAACATGAAAAACCTGTGCTCGCGCAAACGCCGGCCGTGCCATCAAGTCTGCCAGATAGCGTTGGCAGTTCGGCTTGTAGCGAACATCCAGTCCCAGCCTTGTGCCCATAAACAGAGCAAAACCCACCGTGATATCCGCAATCGTAAGCCGGTCAGCACACAAAAATTGTCTGCCTTCCAGCGCCGACTCCACCGACCGCAGTCGTGAGAAAAACCACTGCGAGTAATCATCCACCACCTGCGGCAGGCGCCGCGCTTCCGGTTCCAGTTTTGAATAACGCAGCACCAGTGCGAGTGGAAAAGTCAGCGTGGCATCGCTGCGATGCAACCAGTTCAGGTATTCCCCGTAGGCCGGTTCGTCCGCGCCCACACCGATCGGATGAGGCCCGTGCTTCTCGACCAGATATTGGCAGATAGCCGTCGATTCGGTCATCGTCAAATTGCCATCGATAAAAGCAGGCACGGTGCCGAGTGGATTGATGTCGAGGTAGCCCGGGTAAGTAGCTCGCGGTGGAAATTCCATTGTGACGAGTTCGTAGGGGAGTCCCATTTCTTCCAGAGTCCACAAAGGTCTCAGGGAACGGGAATTCGGGCAGTGGTAGAGTTTCATGGAATTACCTGCAATCCTGAATAAAAGTGAATCGAAGGTATCGCCCGAACCAAGGATTGTCCAGCGAGGCTCACTGCGCATCTGATAGGCAAAAAAAGCCCGGCACTAGGGCCGGGCTTTGCTTCAGTTCAGAACTTCAACTGAGAAGGGAGTTTAGTCACTGCCCTGATCGACAAATTTGTACTGAACGGCGCCAAAGAACATCTCATCCCAGCTTTCGTTGCCCCATGGTACTGCACGAGCGGGGTCTGGATTCGCTGGATTTTGCGGCGAATTATCGAATGCGCCTACTGCAGTGATCTTGGTTCCGGCTGGCACAAACTTCGGTTCTGCATAGGTGTAGCTGAGCTGCCAGTTGTAATTGTACTTGGCGATATTGATCAGCTCCTCACGGCTGCCATCGGGATAGTCTGCGTAGAAACGCATATATTTGCCGCGGAAATGCATGTGAGGCAGGTAGCTGTGGATGTTCGCATCTTTTTCAATAGTGATGGTAGACACCTGTTCGAAGTTGGGATCCTGCGGCGGTATCGTAGTCCAGGTGTTAGGGAAAATGCAGGCGCAATTACCTGACATCCTTTCTTCTGGTACTTCACCCTCCGGATACAACCAGACACCGAGCTGGCCGGCATCCACTGTTTCGCGTCCGTTCGGTGTGTAGTGCATGTTCAGCGTCAACACTGAACCTGCTTTGAGCAATCCGCCGGTGTTTTCCGGCAGCATGCGCGGTGTGGCACCCGGCACATAGGCAGTAATATCGGCCTTGTCTGGAGAATCACCCCCGAGGAATCCACCACGGCGCTGACCGTACTCCTCCGGGAAATCCAGCCTGTTTACGGTGTGGTGCAATACAGTTGGATCGCCTGCAATGATCTGCGAACCGCGCACCCATCGGTCTGTGGGCATGTCGAATTTGACTTCCACGTTGACGAAAACACCGGCGCCAGTTGCAGGTACTGTAGTGGGGGGAATATCCAGCACCATGTCAGGCTCGCCGAACGCCCACTTGGTTTCAGGCCAGGTCAGCTCGGTCAGCGGATCATTGCCATCACCGCGGGGAGCACCGGCTTCCACCCAGGCGATGATGTTGCGTACGTCACTATCATCCACGAGGCGGTCATTGATGAATTCACCAATGTGGCCATCGATTTGTCCG
>SXGR01138702.1_pt1 | contig 12576 bp, 11 predicted proteins | sample 3174711 | NCBI WGS metagenome assembly SXGR01 (sample SAMN11356860, study PRJNA531348) | freshwater metagenome | isolation source: freshwater sample F1-60 | place: China: Fuxian Lake, Yuxi | collected 2017-12-25
CTTTGATCGTACTCGAAGAATAACGACTACGACAGGGGCAGACTGGGCAGTTATCAAAGTGATTCGTGGCGAAACGATTTTTTTATCTGCCATATTATCCCTTCACACAAACAACTTGCTTCAACGTGTGCACGACCTCAACGAGGTCTGACTGCGCGGCCATTACGGCATCAATATCTTTATATGCCATTGGGGTTTCATCGATCACGTCTTTGTCTTTGCGGCATTCTACTCCGGCGGTGGCTTTGATGTGGTCGTCGATGGTGAATATTTTTTTTGCTTTGGTGCGTGACATCACGCGACCAGCGCCGTGGCTGCATTAACAGAACGATTCGGGGTTTCCCTGTCCTCGCACGATGTAACTGTGGGCGCCCATGGAGCCTGGGATTATTCCCATGTCTCCTAGGCCGGCGCGTACGGCGCCTTTGCGTGTTACAAAACATTCTTTGCCGAAATGTTGTTCTCGGTTGACGTAATTATGGTGGCAGTTCACCGCCTCTAATTCGGTGGTGAACGGTGGAATACCTGGAGTCATGCGCACCATTTGGATTAAGTTTTCCATCATTACTTGGCGATTGATGCGAGCATAATCCTGCGCCCATTCCACTGCCGCGACGTAGTCGGTGAAATGCTCGGTTCCCTCTGTGAAATACGCTAAATCTTGATCGGGCAAATCGACTCCGGCTTTACGGCAATCTTTTTTCGCCATTTCAATAAAGAACGTACCGAAACGATTTCCGATACCACGCGAACCTGAGTGCAGCATAAACCACACGCGTTGCTCTTCATCTAAGCACACTTCAATGAAATGATTTCCAGTTCCGAGCGTTCCCAAATGGTTGACCGAACGAGTCGCCGAGTCGCCGTCCTTGGCCAAGAATGGAGTGCGCTCAACAATCTCTGCAAAGCCTGCCGCTAAGTGTTCTTTCCATAAATTATCGACACGCACTGGACGCTTTCCCCAGGCTCCTCGGTCGTTACGTCCACCTTCATCCGTGCGTCCATGGGGAACCGCGCGTTCAATGCGTTCACGTAATTCTTTCAGCGAGGTCGGTAAATCTTTGGCGGTTAATGAGGTACGCACCGCGCACATACCGCAGCCAATATCCACACCAACGGCGGCAGGAATAATCGCGCCAACGGTTGGAATTACCGAACCGACCGTCGCGCCAATACCCATGTGCACATCCGGCATCACCGCAATATGGCGGTGAATAAACGGCAACCGTGCCGCATTGATGAGCTGCTTACGCGCTTCGTCTTCTAACGGCACCCCGCGCACCCAGGCTTTAATGGGCTTCGCATCGGCGACGGATATTAATTCGTGATTGGACATGATGTGACCTTATTTATGTGATGTTGTTAGTGTGAAGTAAACGTGATGAGACGTCGCTCGGCAATTAATTCATCGTTCGTCGTTAGATCCTGAATTGATGCCGCTACTGATTCTTGCATTGGTTCCTGCATTTCTCCTTCCCAGCAATCGTAGAGCATGATTTGGAAAGAAGCTGGAAGGATAGAGAGATAGTGATGTAACGCTAAGCGTGATGGCTCGCTGTTCTCGCCGTGGAAATCACAACTGCAGCCCGATGTCGAACCGGCGTAGCGAACACACCAATTCTTTGGAAAATGAGCACGCACGGCCTCATGCCGTTCTGGCAACGCTTTGACGCTAAAAAGCAACGGGTCCGTGGGAAAGACGAGCGGCAGTTCGCAAGTGGATGCGATGAAGAGGGCATGGCACATAGGTTTATTCCTGCTCTTCCTAGGCATTCGACATGCCAATAAACATGGAGTTCTTAATCTGTGATTAAAATAATCGTAAGTTTAGTCATATTATTTACTTACGATTTTTAATCGAATAGCCCGGCTCTCGACCTTGCTGAATAGTAGTCGCTTATATTCTATTATCTTCTCTTATCAGAGACATTGATACGTGAAGTACCTGAACTGCTTCATTGATTGCATCATGATGCGCATGATGATGCTAACGCTCATAGAGGAGCTTTTATGCGTACCACGATGACCGTCGACGATGATCTGTTGCTACAAGCAAAGCAGCGCGCGGCTGAATCCGGTCTCAGCGTGAGCGACGTAATTAATAGTGCACTGCGGCGTGGTTTGACTGAAACTCCTGCGCGTCGCGTGGCGGAATCGGGCACCATTACTTACGGTACGGCGAAAACCGTTGGGCCCGATGACGAGGCGTTGCGCACCTGGCAAACACGGTTGGATGATGAACTCGGTCGCGATAAGGCTGGTTTGTGACTGGCATGTATATTTTACCCGATGTGAATGTGTTAGTCGCTGCTCATCGAATTGATCATCCTGCACATCAAGCTGCTAGAGCTGCACTTGATGATGAAGGACACCGTGGGTTTGCGCTTTGTCCGCATTTATGGAATGGGTTTATTCGTCTGGTAACGCATCCGTCTATTTTTTCCCCACCAACCCCGCTAGCAGTTGCGTTAGATACGGTGCGCGAATGGCGGCAACGACCAACGACACGCATCCTTGCCGACACTCCGGCTTCCTGGGATTTATTTGAGAAATTATGTCGTCTACATCGCGCCCAGGGTAATGCGGTTTATGACTTACACTTGGCGGCCTTGGCCATCAGTCATCGCTGCGTTTTGGTGTCGAGTGATCAGGGATTTGCGCGTTTTGACGGACTGCGATGGAAAACTCCGGACGCTTTAATATGACGGGCGCTGCGACAAAAAAAGTGAAGCCTCGTCCACTCGTCGCTATTGGTTTACTCGGCCCAACGTTGGATGCTGGTGGTGATCAGAAACGTTGGAATCGTTGGCGACCAACGGTTGGTTTATTTCAGCAAAGCGAACTTGCTATCAGCCGTTTTGAGATGTTGCATCAACGGCGATTTGATGGTTTAGCAAAAACCATATCAGCTGATATTATGCAAGTCTCTCCGCAAACGACGGTATTGAGTAAACATATTGAGTTTAGTAACCCGTGGGATTTTGAGGACGTTTACAGCACGTTATGGGGATTCGCCCGCGGTTATGACTGGAAGCCAGACGAGGAAGATTACCTCATCCATATTACGACCGGCACGCATGTGGCGCAAATTTGCTTGTTCTTATTAACCGAATCGCGGCATTTCCCCGCACGTTTAATTCAAACGTCACCCAGCACGCGCGAATCATCGTTACCGAAAAGTCCAGCTGGGGTTGCTTCAATTATTGATTTAGATCTGAAGAAATATGACAAATTAGCACAGCGCTTCGCAGAAGAACAACAGGCGGGCACCACGGTATTAACGGCTGGTGTGCCCACGCGAAATAGCGCCTTTGCCAAATTAGTTGAACGCGTTGAGCGCGTCGCAGTGTCATCACGCTCACCCATTTTATTGGGTGGGCCCACGGGTGCGGGAAAAACCGTGCTCGCGCGGCGCATTTATGAACTCAAAAAACAACGTAATTTAGTCGATGGTCCATTTGTGGAATTAAACTGCGCAACAATTCGTGGTGATCAGGCCATGTCAGCATTATTTGGTCATCGCAAAGGGGCGTTTACTGGGGCGCTGAATGATCGTGACGGTTTATTGAAACGGGCTGATGGCGGCGTGTTGTTTTTAGATGAAATTGGCGAATTGGGATTGGATGAACAAGCCCTGCTGCTGCGAGCCATTGAAGATAAAATATTTTTGCCCGTTGGCGCTGATAAACCGGTGATGTCAGATTTTCAATTAATTGCCGGTACAAATCGTGATCTCGATGCAGGAGTTCAAGCAGGACGTTTTCGCGATGATTTATTAGCGCGCATCAATTTGTGGGCCTTCGTTTTGCCAGGACTAGCCAATCGGCGTGAAGATATTGAGCCGAATATTGATCATGAATTAGAACGTTTTACGCGCGATAGCGGTAAACGCATCACCTTTAACGCAGAGGCGCGTGCGCATTTTTTACGCTTTGCCCATGCGAGTTCGTCTACCTGGGCAGCTAATTTTCGCGATTTGGGCGCAGCCGTTACGCGTTTGGCGACGTTAGCTGATGGTGGTCGAATCGATGAAGCGTTGGTGCGAGAAGAAGAACAACGATTAATGCAACAATGGTTGCCCGCTCGTCCAAGCAACGAAGATATTCTGACTCACATTATGGGCTCGCGCAGCGAAACGCTGGATCGTTTTGATCGCGTACAACTCACTGATGTGGTACAGGTTTGTCGCCAATCACGGTCAGTATCTGATGCGGGTCGCACCTTATTTGCGCTCTCTCGCACCAAACGAAAAGTCACCAACGACGCGGATCGCTTACAAAAATATTTAGCCCGTTTTGATTTAGATTGGGAACAGGTGCGCCAAGGTTCCTGACTTGCGGCATGGGCATCCAGCCCACCATGTGCGCGCATGCCAACACCTGCCGCTGCCGCTACCGAAATCTTATCCTGGTTCGGAAATCGTTCGCTTGCCGAGATTGATTCCGATATTCGGTTAATGACCAACGATCATCCGATATTACGTGCGGCTGAAAATATTGCCGAGGCGGCAAATAGTGATGATGAGCGTTTACGCAGCGAAGGGCTACAGGCATTATTTGCTGGGGTCGTGGAACCGCTCAATGATGGTTTCACTCCTGCTGGTCGTGCCATCTATGCGCGGGTATTTGGGCATATGGTTTGGTATGTGGTACAACGGACTCCAACGCTACAGGCGGCACTAGTCGCGGCTGGAATTACCTCACAGGCCGAATTATTGAGCCGTCACCATCGCCTACGAACTCAAACGGTTCCCGCACCAACGCTGGTAAAACGCGTGGTCGTGCTCAGTCGCGTCACCATTGGTGCAGATATTTTGCTCAGCAGTGTGGTGTTACAACGTTTACATCAGCGTTATCCCACCGCTGAATTAGTTTTATTGGGTGATGGAAAACTTGCAGGATTATTTGGGGGATTACCCCAGGTCCGCGTCCGCCCCATCAGTTATGCACGCCGTGGACCGCTGCGCGAACGTTTAGCCAGTTGGCTGACCGTGAGCGAGGCCGTGCGTGAAGAAGCGCCGGATTTAGTGATCGCGCCGGATTCGCGTTTAGATCAATTAGGTATTTTGCCCGTCTGTGCTGAATCCAAATATTTCCTTTGGGAAAATTTACAACCTGAAGGCAAACCCGTTCGTAGTTTGGCCACGTTATTAGACGAATGGTTGGCTGACCGTTTAGCACTGAATCGTAGTCCCTCTATCGTGCCACGCGTCGCGCTATCACCAAACGCCTCTGTGCTGCAACAAACCCTACGCGCAGCGTTCGGCAGCAGACCAATTGCGGCGATTAAACTTGATCATGGTGGTAATATCGCCAAAGCCCTGCCACGCAGCGCAGAGGTTGCGATTTTAAAACAATTCCGCGCACGTGGCTGGCGAATTTTATTGGATCGCGGTTTTGGTACCGATGAATTAGCCAATAGCGATGCGCTATTACATGAGGTCGGCTGGACAGCGTGTGATATTGATGACAGCGATAAAGGTCTGGGCTTAGCGGTAAATCAGCTTAACCGCGATCAGCTCGCATCACATGACGTTATTCGGTTTCATGGTTCCATTAGCGGTTGGGCCGCCGCGTTAGCCTGCTGCGGACACGCATTGAGCTACGACAGTGTTGGCCATCATTTAGCCGGCGCGCTCAGCATTCCGGTCACGGTCGCGTTCACTGGATTTATTGATCCTGGCTTTCCTATTGCCTGGCAACCACGTGGACGAGCCGCCATTTCCTTAGTGCAAATCCCCACGGCGGAAAAATCTTTGCCCGCTACTTGGGAGCCACTATTGAGCCAAATTCCTGTGGCGTAACCATATACGGTGTTTCTAGTTAGATGCTTTTCAAAAGGTCTGATTGTGACCGCATAATCGTACATAACATGTGCCCCCCGCACTGACGCCCCCTGGCGGAGTGCGATTATGAATAACCAGCCGATCAACATCAATCCGAGCCCATCGATCGTACCTGAACCACAGGTCAAGATCGCCAGCGACACGCTCCCGCAAATCGAAGAATTGACCATCGGTGAACGAGCGACGCGCATCTTGTTAGGCGCGCCGCGCGATTTGCGTGATCGAACTATTTTTCATAGCATTACCTTAGTGTCAGTGTTGGCCTGGATTGGTTTAGGCGCTGATGCGCTGTCGTCTTCGAGTTACGGCCCACAAGAAAGTTTTCGCGTTATTCGCGATCATCCGCATTTAGCGTTAGCCCTTGCTCTACTGACGGTCAGTACCGTTTTTCTTATTTCGTCGGCCTACAGTCGCTTAATCGAAGTATTCCCTAACGGCGGTGGTTACGGCGTCGCTTCACGCATGCTGGGCGCGCGGGTTGGCGTGGTGTCGGGCTGTGCGCTATTGGTTGACTATATTCTCACTATTACCGTTTCGATTGCCGCTGTTGGTGATGCTTTATTTAGTTTTATTCCTGCTGTCTGGGCAAGCTGGAAATTTCCAATTGAAGTAGGTATTATTATTAGCCTGATGGTGCTGAATTTACGTGGGGTAAAAGAATCCATCGTTTATTTGACACCAATATTTATGCTCTTCGTCTTGGTCCATATCGTGCTTATTGGTGGTGGTTTAGTATTACATTTAGATGCCACCCAGGCCGTCGCCGAACGCGTAACCACGGGTTTTTCTAACGATGTCAACACCATTGGTTGGATCGGTATGCTTATGCTATTATTAAAGGCTTATTCGTTGGGCGGCGGTACCTATACCGGCATTGAAGCGGTGTCGAATGCCTTGCCGCTGCTGCGCGAACCACGCGTCGCCACAGCCAAGCGCACGATGTTGTACTTGGCCATTTCTTTAGCGGTTACTGCCGCTGGTTTATTACTCTGCTATTTGATTTGGAATGTGCAGGATGTTCCTGGGAAAACGGCCAATGCCGTGCTCGCCGAAATGGTCGGAGCGCATTTACCTTTTAGTCATGCTTTTGTCATTGCCGTACTGGTCACCGAAGCAGCATTGTTAATTGTCGCTGCTCAAGCTGGATTTATTGGTGGTCCACGCGTGTTAGCCAATATGGCAGTGGACTCCTGGATGCCGCACCGTTTTAGCGCGCTGAGTGAACGCTTAAATACCGACAACGGCGTTTTAATCATGGGCTTCTTAGCGCTATGCGGTTTATGGCTGACGGATGGCAATATCACCATGTTAGTGGTGATGTATGCCATTAATGTATTCCTGTCATTTTCGCTCACCATGCTCGGTATGATGCGCTGGTGGTGGCGCGAAAAAGCTACGAGGTATCTGAAAGCTCGACGCCTATCCTTATTCGCTGCTGGCTTTGTCATTTGCGTCACGATTTTGCTGGTAACTATTTGGCAAGAATTTGATCGTGGCGGCAGTATCGCACTCATTGTCACCGGCTTACTAACCGCGCTGTGTCTAATTATTCATGGGCATTATCGCTTGGTTTCAAAGAAGCTGCACACCCTCTATGCCGAATTAGGAAATCAGCCCAGATCAACAACGCCGCCCAAAACTCCATTTGACGTTAAAGCACAAACCGCCGTCGTCTTAGTTGGTAATTATGGCGGACTCGGCATCCATACCGCGCTCAACGTGTTCCGCGTATTCCCTGGGGTCTATAAAAATTTAGTGTTTATTAGTGTTGGCGTGGTGGATTCCGGGGCATTTAAAGGACAAGACACGTTAGACCGTTTACGCGATCGCACGCGCGAAAATTTACAGCGCTATATTGAGATGGCCAACGCCTTAGGCGTTCCTTCAACTGCGCATATGGTTATTGGTACTGATGCAGTTGACGAGGCTGAAGAACTCTGCCTGCATATGACAAAGAAATACAAAAGAGTCACCTTTTTCGCTGGGAAAATTATCTTTCAACGCGAACGCTGGTACCACTGGTTACTGCACAACAATACCGCTAATTCGCTTCAGAAACGCTTACATTGGGTCGGCCAAACGATGGTAATTATACCGGCGCGGATCGGAAAAAACTAAGTTTAGATTTACTGCGTAATTTGGCGGCGATAAGCGCGACTGCCTTCGCCTTTATTTTCTGGATGATGCAAGGCGTTAATCGCATTGCGATAGAGTTCGACTAATGCCGGACCAACAACGCTAATATCAAAGCGTAAACGTGCATCGGTTTGCGCGGCCGTTCCCATTCGTTCACGCTCGACGGGATCCATCAACACACGGCTTAAGGCTTTTTGTAAAGCGTCATTATCACCACCAGACACCATCATTCCGGTTTGATCATGGTGAATAATTTCTTCTACTCCCGTATGTGCATAGGCAATAACCACGCGGCCAGCTCCCATCGCGGCAATGATAGGTGCGACTTGTCGTTCAGTCGATGACATCACAAAAATATCGATGAGCGGCAATAACATTCCTAAATGAGGACACCAAGATAGTTCACACCATTTGTTCATCGATTCGTTGAACAACGTTTCGCGTAAGTTGGCTTCATAATCTGCATCGGCATAGGCAATAATTACTTTAAATACGATGCCGGAATGATGTAACGCTTCTAATACTTTAAGAATCGCTTGAGTAGTTTGGTCACCGGGCACAGCAAAAAGACCGATGACGGGAAGCGTCTGAGTAGGTGCGGCCTCGCGTTTCGATTCGTTAATTATTTTCTCAAAATCAAAGGCATACGGTAATTGCGCTACGTTATCATTCGCAAGTTTTGCCCGACTTACATAATGTGCACGATGGGCTTCGGTTGGGACTAATACCCAACTAATCGATTGATGATTTAAATCTTTTGCTTTAGCAGGAGGTAATATGTCATCGATGCTGACTAAAATGGGGACCGTTAATTCTTTCGCGATGGCACGTGCGGCGGACATCGCTTCGCGACCATGTAAATGCACCACATCGGGACGCCACTCGGTAACTTGTTCCATTAAGGCGCGTTTTCCGCCCAACCACCAACTCGCTCGACCTGAACGATAACGTAAAATCGTGACGCCTGGAATATCTGCGTCATCACCGGCTGCGAATGCGACTTCATGGCCTTGCTGTTTCAGCCATGCAATTGCCGTCAGGACGTCACCAGTTTGAGCCGCATGCAACGATGTGGCTAAATGCAAAACTCTCAATCCGATCATGGGGGTGAAGCTCGATCCACACCTTGCGCGCCGCGTTGTTCATCAATGACATCTAATTCTTCACCAGGTACGGCATAGCGCCCAGCAAACCACGCACCCAGGTCACGCTCACGACAGCGTTCGCCACAAAATGGAAATTGTTTCGGGCGCAGGTCAGCAGCTATCAGCACTGGGCGGCCACAGGTTGGACAGGTCATAGTTTCGGCCATCGGCGAAGAGTTTCAGGCTCGTCCGCCAGTGTCCAGCTTTGTCAGTGGCTGGACCAAACGAGCGTTCGTTCCATGCTAGCAAACATGTTATGCACGCGTGTCTTGTTGGTGCTGATGGCGGTGGTTGCCTGCCAAAGTGCCGATCCCGCCCGTTCGATTGATAGCTTGTTAGCGCAGGTGCCCAAAGGCGGCGTTGCGGCAGTCGCTATGTCGAACCTCACCGAACGGCATTGGATTATTCGTCGTAACGCTGAGCCAGGACTCAGCTTAGCATCAACCGCCAAGCTTATCGTTTCGTCTGCCGCGCTGCTTGGTTTAGGAGAGAATTACACTTTTTCCACGAAGCTCGTTGGTCTTGGTGCCATCGGTGCCAACGGCAGCCTTCCTGGTCTTGGAATTATTGGCGGAGGCAATCCCTGCTTCGACGAACACTTCGCCCCTGGTCGCGATCCCGATAATGTCTTCCGAGCCTTCGCTGCTGAGCTCACTCGCCAAGGTGTATTGCGTATCGACGGAGATCTGGTGATTGATGCCAGCCTCTTCAGCGGACCAATTCGACCAGACACTTGGCCAGCCGATCAAGTAAATCAACAACGCTGGTTTAGTGCGCCTGCGTCCGCTTTTGCTTGGAATGATAATTGTATTGAAGTGCGTATCGTTCCTCAGGCGGTCGGTAAAGCCTGTCTCATTCAAACACGACCAGCATCAGCGAAAATTACCGTAATTAACCAAACTCGCAGTTTAGCGAGCGGCGCGGGCCGCAATGCCATTTCACGTTCTTTATCGTCAAATACGATTACGGTCAGCGGAACCTGTGGCCAAGCTACGGCATGGTTTCCACTCGCCATTGAATCTGAACCTGACTTATTAATTGGCGACCATTTCAAAGGCATGCTTATTGCCGCTGGTATTCCGGTAACCGGAACTGTTCGCTTAGGTCCAGTCTCTGTTCAGGCGGGTCCACTATTACTTCATTCGCAACAGCCATTAATTCCTGCAATTACTCTATTCAATCAACATAGTCAAAATTTCTATGGTGAACAAATATTGCGCTTACTCGGTGTTCATAAACGCGGAGAAGGATCTATCACCGCTGGCTGCCAAGCAGCCACAGCAATTATAGAGGAACATCTCGGCACCGGTATGGGACCAATGACATTATTAGATGGCTGTGGCTTGAGTTATGGCTGCAGCGCAAGTGCGACCTATTTGGTTAATTTACTCGATGGCATGCACCGTCACGCGCAAGGAATCAATTTCCGCGCAAGTCTGAAAGACCGCCCAGCAACCGGCGTACGTGGATTAGTCAAAACCGGAACCCATAACGAGGCCAGAGCGCTCGCTGGTTATTTTGACGCCCCAGGCGGACAACAATACGCTTTTGCCATTCTGCTAAATCGAGGACAATCAAACAGCATCGCCTGGGCCGATAAACTCCGCGAACAGTTGTACCAAGCGCTCGCTGCTGCAGCCGCCCGTTAGGACCGTCGCAACATGAAATTCCTCCCCTCAGTGCTGTTGGCGCTCCTCGCAAATCGAGGCAGTCGGAAAAATCTCGCCGTGCTCGGGCAGTTTTGTCTCACCTTATTGGGTGTCATTATCCTCTATGCTTTTTTATTTCAGTTTTTAATGCATCTGGAAAATCAAAAGCATAGCCTCATGAGTGCCTTCTATTGGGTTATGACCACCATGACGACGTTGGGCTTTGGCGACATTACGTTTAAAAGTGACCTTGGACGTTTTTTTTCCATGCTCGTCATGCTAACGGGCGTGTTCATGTTATTGGTGATGTTACCCTTCACCTTTATTGAATTGCTCTACGCCCCCTGGATGAAAGCTCAGTCAAATGCCAGAGCGCCGCTTCAAATCGATCCTAACGTAAATGGTCACGTCATTATTGTGCATTTCGGCCCCGTTGCTGAATCACTCATCGACCGTTTAAACACTGCTCAAATTCCCTACGTAGTAATTCTAAGTGATTTAAATAATGCCTTAGAGCTACATGACCGCGGCATTTCGGTCATGCTTGGGGAAATTGATTCGCCTGACACTTATCGCAAGGCCGGTGCAGAACGAGCCTCTTTAGTTGCCACCCTTAGTACAGAATTGGTCAATACCAACGTCGTATTTACCGTGCGTGAAGTGGCTGAAAACGTCCCCGTTTTTTCCACCGCGCGCAGCGATACCGCTGAAGATGTTTTACGCCAAGCTGGAAATACCCAGGTCTTGCGCCTCGGCCGCATGCTCGGGCTCGCCATGGCACGACGCACACATGGTGGTGATAATTTAGCGCATGTCATTGGTTCATTCGGAGATTTATTAGTCGCCGAAGCGGCTGTCCACGACACCCCATTAGTCGGGAAAACGTTACGCAGCGCGCGTATCCGTGAACACTTAGGAATTGCCGTTGCCTGCGTGTGGACTCGCGGCTCCATGCAAGCAGCCGGTCCCGATACGCTCATCGAAGGACAATCGATGGTGGTGCTGATCGCCACCCGTGCACAATTAGATGCCTGGGATGAAACATTCTGTATTTACAGCGCTAATTCAGATCCAGTGCTGATTATCGGTAGCGGTCGCGTTGGACGAGCAGCCATAGAAAATCTTACCGCGCGACGCATTCCCTATCGTGTCATCGATAAGCAGCCCGAGCGTGCCATTAATCCTGAGTTTATGATAGCTGGAGACGCCACCGACCGAGCGGTTTTAGAACACGCTGGAATTGAGAAAGCCCCCACGGTTCTCATTACCACGCATGATGATGATACGAATATATTTCTAACCATTCTATGCCGTCGCATGCGACATAATATGCAAATAATTAGTCGCGTAACACGTGATCGTAACGTCGTCACCATGGAACGCGCCGGTGCCGACTGCGTGCTGTCGTATGCCACCATGGGCGCAAACGCGATCTACAATCATTTACGCCACACGAATGTCCTTATGCTCACCGAAGGACTTAACTTAGTACGTGTTCGAATTCCGCCCCAATTGGCAGGAAAATCTCTAATTGAATCAAATGTCCGCGCCGTCACTGGTTGCCTCGTCGTCGCCATTAATACCGAAGCTGGCACTGAAGCACTTCCTCCGCCAGATAAACCATTGCCTGAAATCGGTGAATTATTGTTGGTTGGCGACGAAGACGCAGAATCGCGATTTCTCCACCATTACCGCACCGGGCTAGAAAAATAATTTACCATGCAAAAAATATATACTTACAAATCCTGCTCCACCTGTCGCAAAGCAATTAAACACCTGGAGCAGGCTGGTATTCAAACGC
>SXGR01125864.1_pt1 | contig 12573 bp, 12 predicted proteins | sample 3174711 | NCBI WGS metagenome assembly SXGR01 (sample SAMN11356860, study PRJNA531348) | freshwater metagenome | isolation source: freshwater sample F1-60 | place: China: Fuxian Lake, Yuxi | collected 2017-12-25
GATTATAAATTTCATCTGGCATAACCTCTTTAACGATTCTAAGTATATTAGATGCATCACTTAAATCGCCATAATGTAGTTTAAACTTTGCATTATCTGCATGAGAGTCTTCATATACATGGTCGATTCTTGCTGTATTAAAAGAACTAGATCTTCTTTTAATGCCATGCACAATGTAACCTTTTTCCAACAGGAGCTCGGCTAAATAAGAACCATCTTGACCTGTTATACCTGTAATTAATGCTGTCTTTAAATTCTTCATTTTTAATGCCGTAATTTTTTATGATTAAGAATATAGTCATTACACGTATCTTTAAGTCCATCATAAAATAGGATTTTGGGGCTCCAACCTAGACTGTTTATTTTTCTACTATCAAGCAATTTTTGTGGTGTCCCATCGGGTTTATTTTCATCAAATATTATCTTACCTTGAAACGCAAATATTTCCTTTAACATCTCAACCACCTCAAGAATTGTATAATCCATACCGTATCCAACATTAATATGACTAACGTTATTATCTGTAATAGTATTTTGATAATTTTTTAGGGGTAGATTCATAATAAAAAGACAAGCATCGGCAAGGTCTCTCACATGAAGGAATTCTCTCCTTGCTTTGCCTGAACCCCATATAGGAACATAGCAAAGTTCATCTACAGTCGCCTCATGGAATCGACGAATTAGCGCGGGAATAACATGGGAATCAGTCGGATGATAATTGTCGCCTGGGCCGTATAAATTAGTAGGCATAACAACTCTATAATCAATCCCGTGAGTAATTCCGTACTGACGATTGTAACTTTGGCACAACTTTATACCTGAGATTTTAGCAATCGCGTAAGGTTCGTTAGTAGGCTCTAACAGTCCAGATAATATCGACTCTTCTTTGATTGGTTGTTCGCTGTATTTTGGATATACACAGCTAGAACCTAAATAAAGTAACTTTTTAGTTCCGGCCACAAATGCTGAATGAATCACATTAGATGTGATCATCAGATTTTCATAAATAAATTCAGCTGGATAAGTATCATTTGCATAAATACCTCCAACCTTTGCTGCAGCTACGTAAATTTGATCAAATTTTTCATTTTCAAAAAAAATCTTTACTTCACGTTGGTCTAATAAATCCAGCTCCATATGATTCTTAATAACAATATTTTTAAAGCCAGATTCTATAAGTTGTTCCAAAATTGCAGATCCAACCATTCCATTATGCCCAGCAACGAATATTTTTTGTTTTTTTAAATTGCTGTTAGTTTTCATTTGTGTAAATTATTCAAAAAAACCATAAAAGGTAGAAGATCAAAAAAAATTTACTAAGATAGATTAGAAAAATATAGATGGAAATGAATAAACCAACATAAATTGAAATTCACCCCAATCTGGAAATTTTTCTATCGTAAATCACATGATATGCTTTATATGGATATTTTTTTAAAAAAAATTGATGAAAAGTATAAAAATAGTACATTGACAATTAACAAAGCTAACAAAATGAAAAAAAGCTTATATGAAGTCAAATTGTATCATTAATATTTAAAAAACAACTCCAAAAAAAATTTACATCTCCATCTTTTTAAGTCTATAAAAAATCTAGCCATGAATCATTTGAAAGATTCAAAATCTTGACATTTTTTTTCTTTAGAAAAATGTTTAATGAATAATATTGCTTGAATAATAAAAGTTCATTTTGAAGAACCATTATTATATTTAATTTATTCCAATGAGTTGAATCAGTAGCTTTTTTTCTTATATCCATATTATTAGGAAAGAAATTTTTAATGTTTTTTTTATAATTTTTTAAAGTGGTGTGATCACAACCAAGTAAATTTAATTTCTTGTATCCTGCCAAAAATAAAATAGGAATTGCAAGGATTGGAATACTCCAAGGTCTCATTTGGGATCCAAAACGATTTATATAAAATACAGAATTAAATGGAAATGTCGGTACATAAATAATCTTCCTTGTGTTTATTTTAGCCTTTTCAAATAATTTCTTATTTCTTATGTCTGTGACTAATACGGTTCGACTCGGAAGCTTATAGTGAATATCTTTAATCCAATCAATAAAATTATTTTTTTGAAGCGGTTTATGATAAGAGGCAACAAAATGAGCAATAGGATTAATTAAGTTTATATCTTTATGAAGGTAAAAATTACTAAGCGTAAAACAATCATTCCCAGAAAATTTCCCAACATCAAAGTCGTTGATAGATGGCCCTGTTGCAAAAATATAACACTTCAAAGATTTTCTATTTTGTATTATAGGTTTAAGATCAATTCCCCTTGGGCACAAAAATAAACCGTAAAAAAAACCAAAAAAAACCAAAAAAATTTCTACCATATAATAAGGAAATAATGAGCTTAAAAAGCGAAAATTAATTTTCATAATTTAAAAAACCTTTTTGATTGCTTTGAATGTAGAAACATAAAAGACAGTATTGCTAATGTGTAACCAAAGAAAAGTGCAATTTGCGCTGAATAAACTAAAAAATATTTGGATAATAAATATACAATTAAAACTGAAATAATCATGAATAATGAATCTATAAGGATCTGAACACGAAAATTCCCACGCGCGATAAGAAAAGCACATATAATCAAGTACACTGACCTCACAAAATCAACAATTGCTTGAGATTTAATTAATTGCCCTGAGTTAAATTTACTTCCAAATATCAAATAACTAATGGAGTCAGAAAATATAAATACAAAAAATAAAAAAGGTGCGAGAATAATAATCAAGTGTTTAATATCTCTTACGACTACTGAACTTCTAAGAGTTAAATTGCTATATTTACTAATTAAAGAAAAATTTATAAATGCACTCACCAGCTGAACAAATGTATCTGAAAATCTCTGAGCAGCCTGCCAATTCCCAACTTCAATAATCGGCAGAGCGTCTAATAATAAATTCCTTAAAATATAAGGTGTGAAATTAATTACTAAACCAGACCAAATAGATATAAAAATTATTTTTTTATATTTTTTAATGAAATTGAATTTTGGTAAATCAGAGTATTTTCTTTCATTATTAGCATTTAAAAAAATAAAAATTAAAGGCAATGATAGAATAAATCCATGCGTAGCATAAGCAACCAAAGGCCCTTTGCTGTGATAATAAAAAATTAAACACCAATTCCAAATAAACAATAGAAGAAGTGCAAACATTCCAAATATTAGGTGATGCTTTTGCTTTTTCATACCATTTAAAGCTCCTCCTATAGCACTATTAATAGGAAAGAAAAGCCCTAAAATTATAATTAAAAAAAATTCTGATGTTGACAGGCTTATATATTTTTTTAAAATTAATGTCGAAAGTATAATTAACGGAAATGATACTAAAAGAATCCACTTAGTTACTTTTAAAATATCTCGATCACTTAAGTAATTTCTTTTTATTGAGTAAAAATTTGTACTTATAATACTTAAAGGATTACATAGGAAAATTAAGACAACTGTAAGTAAATTTATGTAATTAGAAAAATTAACCAGGCCCGCTGGGCCCAATATATCAGAGGTGATTCTAATAATGAAAAAACCTATGGCCATTCTAAAAAAAGTCAATAGGATTCCCTCAATACCCCCGGAGATTAAAAGTTGTAGAGGATATTTAAGTGATAGTTTATTCATTTTCTCTATTTAATCACAAATTAAATTGATTAATTGAATCCATTTTTTTCACTAGAATTTTTGCTAGATTTAAATCTTCAGGAAAATTGATATCAAAAGAAGCAAAATAGTCCAATTCATATAAGTAGGGATTATTACCGAAGAAATAATGGTTAGTCTGAAAATCTTTAAGTTTTTGAATAAAAATTGCCCCATCTTGAAAATAAACAGGTTTTAAATCTTTGGCAAGAGTATGTTTTTCAGCCCAAGGATTGTAATTAACTGGTTTTTTTTCATCACTCCACATATGACTCTGAATTTTCGTGACGCTTATTAGGCTATCGTATTGCTTTATTTTTGCTGCTAAATCAAAAAAAATATTCAAAGCTTCAATGTAGTGATTTCCATAAACAAAAGGATTGGTGCAATGTGCCCATATTGCGAATTCTCCCTCGACTCTTTGTGAAAAATCTCTAATCATGTCATTTGCTGATGATTTTGATTCGTCACATGTTAATGGATCTCGGTGAATAGCAATTGCACCATTTTTTTGAGCTTCATCCAAAATCAAATCACTGTCTGAACCTACGTAAACTTTACTAATACCTGCATCTTTGAGTTGTTTAATTTTTCGAGCAATTAATGTATTGCTATTTAACATCATAAGATTTTTATCTTTTACGCGAACAGATCCGGCTCGGGCTGGAATTAATGCTACAACTTCTTTTAAACTCATCTTTTCATCCTTAGTCTAGTATAAGACTATATTCATCATCAATACATTTAATATCATCTTCTCCCAAATAAGAATCTGTTTTGACTTAAATAATTTCAAATAGTTATTGATATAAAGCCTGAGTTTTTAATTTGCTTTTCTAAGCACAAAGCAAACGCCCCATGTGTTATGACTTGGCGTATTCTTAGTTAAAAATTCTTCAGTATGTTCGACAACAAAACCATTTTGGTTTGCAATAAATGTTAATTCGGGTATGGAAAAATGCCGCATAGTGTGAGTCCCTTCAACTTTAGAAAGAGTTTTTGTTTTTTTATCTGTTATAAATATTATGCTATTGACATTTACTTCATTTAGATTTTCAAAAATATCAGGCTGCGCTACTCTTAAAATTTCAATATTATTGTCAGCTATTTTTTTTACTCTAACTTCTGGTTGATTGAATATTACTGATGGCGAATACCAAACATCAAATATAAATAAGCCGTTTTTGATTAGATGATTATAGGTATTTTTGAATAAAGCTTGTAATGAATCATTTTTAGTTATATAACTTATAACGTGGAATAAAGATACCACTGCATCAAACTTTTTATTAAGAGTTACTTCAACAATATCTCCTATTACACATTTAAAATTTTTGGTTTGCTTTGCTTTAGACGCCATCTGGACGCTTTGCTCTATACCAATTATTTCATACCCATACTTTGTAAGAATATTTGCATGCCTTCCCGTACCAGAACCTAATTCTAATATTTTTTTGCCACGCATATTAAATTGTTTTAGTAAATTGTGAATGTATATTGACTCGGCTTTGTAATCTTTATATTTATATAACAAGTCATAGTATTTACTAATATTATCAAAAACCTTATTTGAATTTGTTTTGTGAATATTCTTTTTCATAATAGCCCGCTTCATTTATTTTTAGCTAAACAGCAATTGTATTCTTCTTATTCTTTTGTGAGTCAAGCTGATAAAATACATATGAAATAATTAATGAAAAAATAGCTTTATGTGAATTTAATGATTTTTTAAAAAATTGTGAAATTTGATGAAGATTGATCATTAGAGAAAAGCCTTATTATAAGTATGTTGTTCTAACCCTATGAATATATTGCAAATTTCATATATTTTACTTTAGTTTTTTATGCCAGTTTATAGCGGTTTTGAGTATATCTTCAATTTGGGTATATTTTGGCTTCCAATTTAATAATTGCATAGCTTTGTTTGCACTTGCAATCAAATAAGCAGGGTCACCTTCTCGCCTATTTGTATTTTTAAAATTAACGTGAAGCCCAAGTGAATCAAGGGCTCTAATTATTTCACTTACTGAAAAACCTATAACTGTGCCAAGATTTATAAATTCTGATTTTGTTTTTAAAAGTATGGATTCAACTGCTCTAATATGCGCGTCAGCTAAATCTTCAACATGAATATAATCCCGAATAGCCGTTCCATCAGGAGTCGGGTAATCAGAACCATATATATATAATAAATTGCCTTTTAAAGCTGATTCGATTGCCAAGGGAATAAGATGTGTTTCAGGGTCATGTTTTTCTCCAATTTCACCGTCTTTACTAGCGCCTGCAGCATTAAAATAACGTAAAGAAATCTGTGAAATTTTATTCTGTTTTGCAAGATCAACTAGTATTTTTTCAATCATTAGCTTACTTTGTCCGTAAGGATTGATAGGAGACTGGGGACAATCTTCATCAATTAAATGATGATTTGGATTTGGCATGCCATACGTTGCACAAGTGCTTGAGAATACAATCTTACGTATATTAGTTTTTTGCATTGCCTCTAGAAGAGATAATGTTCCACCTACATTATTTTGATAATATTTAAAAGGGTCAGTTACTGATTCGCCAACATATGCACTTGCTGCAAAATGAATAACGGCAGCAGGTTTATATTGCTGCATAATTTTTACAAGTAAATTTGTGTCATGAAGATTGCCTACCTCAAGAGGCCCCCATTTAACAAATTCACGATGTCCCGTTGAAAGATTATCGTAACAGATAGGCTCAAAGCCATTAGCAGCTAAACTTTTAGATGTATGTGATCCAATATAACCTGCACCACCTGTCACTAAAATTCTACTTTTCATATATCAACCTCTTTCAAGTAAATCTTATGTAAATACCTTATCCACAACATCTTAAATATTTAACTAACTCCACTTAGCGTACTTTAACTTTGATATCTCTGAAGTTTTTATTTATTTAAGATTTGCTAGGCGTGTATTCACTCACCCAAGTGCGCAATTCTTTTTTAATATTTTTTTCGTTTAAAGTTTCGAGTGTTTTGATCCACTTTATGAGCTTAGGTAAAGATTTTTGATTGAAGCGTTTCGCCTTGGCGATCTTAACTTTTGGGTGTGTTGTAGGAAGCGACACTTCATCGATACTTAATAATTCTTCAAAGAGTTTTTCACCAGGTCTTAAGCCCGTGAAGTTAATTTTAATGTCATTCTCATCAAAACCTGAGAGTTTAATCATATCTTTCGCTAAGTCCACGATTTTAACGGGTTCCCCCATGTCTAATAAAAAGATTTCACCACCCTGTCCCATTAACCCAGCCTGTATCACAAGTTGGGTAGCTTCAGGGATTGACATAAAATAACGTGTAATCTCGGGATGTGTAACGGTGATGGGTCCACCTGATTTAATTTGTTCGCGGAATCTTGGAATGACACTACCACTACTACCTAAAACATTACCAAAACGTACCATGATGAATTGAGTTTTCGATGGTGACATACCTTGACATACCATCTCAGCTAAACGTTTTGTGGCTCCCATCACATTTGTAGGATTAATAGCTTTATCGGTCGAAATAAGAACAAACTTTTTAACCCTTACCTTTTGACAAGCGAGCGCTAATTCATAAGTACCCAAAACATTATTCTGGAAAGCTTCGATCACGTTATGATTTTCCATCATGGGGACATGCTTATATGCTGCTGCGTGAAAGACCAGAGAAGGTTTATGGTTTTTTAATATCGTGTTTATGCGTTGTCTATTTTTAATATCCCCCACAAGATAAATTAAGTGAACATTTTTTACTTTGTCTTTTAACTCAAGCTCTAACTGATAAAGCGCATATTCAGAAATATCAAAACAAATCAGTGTATCGGGTTTAAATTTAGTAATTTGGCGACATAACTCGGAACCAATAGAGCCCCCAGCCCCTGTGACCAAAACGGCTTCTTTTTCAATTAAGTCTTTTAATCCTTTAGCATCAAGATTTACCACATCGCGACCTAAAAGATCTTCGACATCTACGGAACGCATCTGTGAAACACCTAAGCGTCCTGCCATCAAATCATCGATATGAGGGACCGTCAATACTTTAAAATCTAAGGCGTTAGCAAGACTCATTGCACGACGCCGGTCTTGGTGCTTAGCATACGGCATCACGATGATGGCGTGATGCGCACTAAAACGCGCTTTTATTTTGGGAAGCAAATCTAAATTACCGTGTACCTCGATGCCTAAAATTTCTCGGCCATGCATCTTGGGATCATCATCTAAAATACTCACGATTCGCCAGTCCTTACTTTTTGAAAGGTCCCGAAGCATAGTGACTGTGGCTTCTCCAGCACCTAAAATAATAACGGGTTTACCTGAGCTAAGATAAGTCCCGTAGAGTTGATGTTCCTTGAGAGCGCGGTAAATAAAACGACTACCACCCATCATAAAAATAAGAAGCAATGGATCAAGAATTAAAATAGAGCGCGGCACAGGAACTTCAAGACGCAACATGAAAAGAAATGCCGTCACTGCAGTCGATGTAATGATAACTGTCAATAAGATACGTTTTAATTCAAGTAAGCTTGCAAAACGCCAGGTGCCACGATAAAGGCTAAATAGAATAAAAGAAAAACCATACAACAGTATCACCATCCATAGAGTGCGATGTAATAAAACTATGTATTCTTGCGGTATATCAAAATTAAATCGTAGAAAAAAAGCTATACACCAAGCAAGACCAGCTGCTAATAGATCATGGCTAAATGCAAGCATGCTACGGATATTGGGTAAGAATTTTTTCATGGTAATGTCAGAGCGTTATAAACCATGATTATAAATGTTTCGGCTGCAGGTCTTATACATATTTATATATAAAGCTTAATAAGAAATACCGTCTTGTTTTAAAACTTTTAAAATCGTGATGCATAAAATTTTAATGTCAAAGACAAAAGACTGTTGTTTTAAATATGCGATATCTAAATTAACTTTATCTTTAATAGATAAAGTATCGCGGCCATTGATTTGTGCCCAGCCTGTGACCCCAGGTAACAAAAGGTGCACTTTAGCTTTTGTGCGAAGTTGAATTAAATCATGCTGATTAAAGAGTGCAGGACGTGGCCCCACAAAGCTCATGTCACCCCTAAAAATATTATAAAGTTGAGGCAATTCATCAAGGCTTGTTTTGCGTAAAAAAGGGCCGATAGGTGTTTCGTATCTCTTGGGGTTTCGAAGGAGATGCGTTGCAACTTGAGGGGTCTCTAACCGCATGGTTCGAAATTTGGGCATACTAAAGATTTGATTGTATCTACCTACACGACTTGACCAGTGGAATACAGGGCCTTTGGATGTGAATCTTACAACTGTCGCGATCAAAATTAACGGTATAAAAGATGAAGCTAAAATAATTGAAGCTAAGATAAGATCAAAAATGCGCTTCATAAAGTTTAATTTTAACGACATATCCCATTCATTTTAGCAGAGCGTTTAAGTGCTTATCATGAAATAACAGTCACTCTTAAACCTTCATCTAGAGTCTTTGGTGGAAACCAGGCCAATAATTTTTTAGCTTTAGTAATATCAACCTCTAACGACCCAAGCAAACGATCGCCAAAATCTTGACGACCTAAAATATTAAATAAAAAAGATAAGATTCTGGGGTGAAGAGGTATAAGTCTTGCTGGCTTACCAATGTGCTTGCCAATACGACGTAATAAATCTGTGGTCGAAATATTTTCATCGTCTGATATCAAGAAAGTTTGGTTAGCAGCCTTAAGATGAGAAATAGTCGTTAAAATAAAATCAACTAAATTATCAATACCAATTAAGCTGCGATTATTTTGAATAGCTCCTAAAGGCAGCGGTATCCCTCGCTTCACATATTGAATCATCTTTAAAAAATTTGCTTTAACATTAGGACCGTATGCTAAAGGAGATCGAATGATCACAAGCTCCATCCCGGTATCTTTAGAAATTTTTTTTAAAGCTTCTTCTGCTTCCCACTTAGATATTGCATAAGCATCTTGAGGATGAGGTAAATCAAGCTCACTAAATGGTTTATTAAAAGTCGATTCACCATTAACCTTCACAGTACTTAAAAAAATAAAACGTTTAATGCCTTGTTTGGCTGCTATTTTTGCAAGCGCGATAGTTGCATTAACATTTATATTTCTAAATTCTAAAAGAGGATTGGCAACTTTATCGTGCATAACATGAACACGTGCAAGTAAATGAATCACAACATCAATATCTCGCAAAGCATCAGTCCAATTAGTATTACTTGACGCTTCCATATTTTCAAAAACTTCAATTTGTCTTGGAAATTGGATTGTTTTTTTTCTAACGCTAGCGCGAATAAAATAATTTGTTTGTAAAGCAAGTTTTGATATCAGAGCTCTACCGATGAACCCATTTGCTCCGGTTATTAACAGATTACTCATTTTTCATTTGATCCAATAAATCACATAGTAAGAGTCGAATGCATAGTCACACTTATAATTTTGTCACTACAATTATATTTATAGCTCTAAAAGAGGATTAATGAAAGAATTTATAAAATGTTTTTAACTAAAATAACTTAACCAGAAAATTTCTTCAATATTCTAAAGTAAGGATCGTCAATTTAAAGTAAACTTAAAATATGTTTAAATTTTTAAAATCACAGGAATAAACCTAACCATGAAAACCTCACTAATATGGATCGATTTACTCATGTTAAGTCTCATGATTTTAAGCTTACCTAGTGTTGAGGGCCCTAAAAATATTTTTTTAGTGGGCTATCTTGTCACCAGAATAATTTCAGAGCTTCAGCAATTGAAGCGAGGTCATTTGCACTGGGGACAATGGGATAGTGTATTCATTGCTATCGTCTTCACAGCTTTTTTAAGCACACTATTTGCAGGTTTTCCGGGGCTTGAAGAGTGGAAGGGTTATAAGGTCTTCCTCACCGCAATTTTGACGGGATGGCTTTTAAGTCGCGCACATTATTCAAAAAACCAATACCATAATCTTTTTAAGCTTATCGTGTTAAGTACCATACCTCCATTAGCATGGGGGCTCTATGAAAGTCTCGTTATTCACTCGAAAACAACTCTAGAAATTCATTCGGTCGGACATGTCAACCACTCGGCCATTTACTTAGTTATGATCTTTGGAGCCTCTCTTGGTTGGTTCTTAAGTCAGTTCAACTCTATTAAAAATGAAGTCGGTCTTAGATGGAAAAATATACTTTTGTGTATTCTAAGTCTTCTATTTTTTATCAGTTTAATTATTATGCAATCTAGGGGAGCTTTTGGTGTTGCAGTTCTCTTGGGCTTATCTCTTCTATTTTTATTGGATACAAAAAAGGTGATTAAAACAGTAGGCGTCGGAGTAATCGTCGGTATCCTTCTTCTCAATGTGACCTTAAAAACAAATATTATTCAAAAGCAGATTGCAAATAGTAAAAATAATAATGTTTTAGCATTTCGTGACCGTGTATGGAATGTCTCTTTAGAAGCCTCGCGATTTTATCCTGTCTTTGGAATTGGCTTGAGTAACTGGCATTTCATTAACCTTGATCATCTAAAAAAATCTGTCGAAGCTAGGGGTGAGTTATTTGATCACGAACACTATGCCTTTCCCGGGCATTCTCACAACCTGTATTTATCAGCGCTTGCTGAGAGGGGGATCGTTGGACTCATTGTCACATTTTTTTTCATGGGAGCCTGGATAAGAAACCTTATTAAAACTTTTGATTGGGCAAGAAAATCAAGAGAAACTTCTTATCTTTGGGCAGGATCATTTAGCGCTTGGTTTGCGACCTTCGGCATTGGTTTAGTTAACACGACTTTTCATCATGAGCACGGTATCCTTGCATGTTTATTTTTAGGTATTTATTTAAGCTATACACGTCTTTACCAGGGGAAAAATAAAAAATATCTTTCTTTATGAAAATAATTATCCTAAAACGTGACAAACTTGGCGATCTTCTTCTCACCACCCCTATGCTTCAACTTTTAAAACAATATTTTCCCTCATCAACACTTTCAGTGATTGCACCTCAATCTTCTGCATGGATCCTAAAAGATGCAACATTTATTGACAAGCTATACAGTTATCCTCAGCCTAAATCCTTTAATATTAAAGGTATTCTATCCTTCATTAATCAGTTCTACATTTTTTTAAAAATTAGAAGTGAACATTATGATATTGCAATTGCAGCAGGCGGCGAATATTCGCATCGTGCAGTCAAACGAATGCTTTGGATGAAAGCAAAGAAAACAATCTCATATGTTCCTAAAACTAAAATAATTAAAGGGGTTAGTGATCCTATTTTTGAAGTCAATCATAAAGAAAATATTACTCATGAATCATTGAGAATAGCGAAGCTTCTTAGTCCAATCATTCCTTTGAAAAAAAAATTAAAATTACCTCAGCCTTATTTTCAACCTCCAGAAGATTGGCTTAAAAAAGCAGAGTCTTTTCTAACTCAACATCAACTTCAAAAGAAAAAATTTGTTGTTTTTGGATTAGGTGCAAGACGTGAGAAAAAACAAGCCTCTAAAGATCAAATTATTGCGACTGCTAATTACATATACAAAAAATATCAAATAAAAACTATCCTTGTTTGGACTCCAGGGCCAAAAAAGAATAAAGATTATCCCGGAGACGATGAAGAAGCTAAAGAAATACTGAATGGTGCACCTAAAGAAATTATTCCCTTAAGAGCCCCTCTTGACCTAACGATTGGTATCATTTGGTTAGCTCGTAAATCAATTTTTCCTGACAGTGGATTAATGCACTTTGCAGCTGCAAGCCCTGGTGGTGTCATAGGGTTATTCGCTGAAACAAATGTCTCTCCAAACCCATCCCAATGGGGACCTCTTGGTCACAACTCAACTTATATTGAGGCAAAAAAAAATATTAAGGATCTAGGAATAAAATTCATATATAAAGAATTAAGTAAGTTATAAAGTTATAATAAGAATATTA
>SXGR01130521.1_pt1 | contig 12572 bp, 13 predicted proteins | sample 3174711 | NCBI WGS metagenome assembly SXGR01 (sample SAMN11356860, study PRJNA531348) | freshwater metagenome | isolation source: freshwater sample F1-60 | place: China: Fuxian Lake, Yuxi | collected 2017-12-25
CCGACACCGTGGCGCGCGTGCGGGAGATCGGCTTCCGCGTCGTCTCCCAGATGGAGCTGCCGCCGGGGCGTTACCAGCTCCGGATCGCCGCGGCCGAGGAAGGCGCGACGCGCGCCGGCAGCGTGCTCTACGACCTCGAGGTCCCTGACTTCTACAAGGCGCCGTTCGCGATGAGCGGCGTGGCGATCACGTCGGGGCGCTCGACGGCCATGCCGACCGTGCTGCCGAAGACGCCGCTGAGCGACTTCCTGCCCGCGCCGCCGGTGGCCTCGCGGGAGTTCGAGGCCGGCGACGTGCTGGCGCTGTTCACCGAGTTCTACGAGAACGCCTCGAACCTGCCGCCGCACGTGCTGGATCTGGCAACGACGGTCCGGGCTGAAGACGGGCGCGTCGTCTTCGAGGATCGCGAGGAGCGGTCGTCCGCCGACCTGCAGGGGAGCGCCGGCGGTCACGGCTATCGCGTGAACATCCCGCTGACGGGTCTCGCGCCGGGCACGTACGTGATTCGCGTGGAAGGGAAGTCGCGCGCGAACACGGAGGCCGCCGCGGCAAAGGATGTGTTGATCCGCATCCGATGAAACTGGATCTCATCCAGACCGTTGCGTTCGCCGGCGTCATCCTGTTCCTCGGCTACGGCCTCAAGAAGCTGATTCGGCCGCTCGCCCGGTACAACATTCCCGCGCCGGTGGCCGGCGGCCTGCCCGTCGCCGCGCTGCTGACGGCGGCCTTCACCGTCGACTGGCAGCCGATCGCCTTCGATACGACGCTTCAGACCCCGCTGAACATCGCCTTCTTCACCTCGGTCGGCTTCGGCGCCAGCGTCAACCTGCTGCGCCGCGGCGGCCCGCTCGTCATCGTCTTCACCATCGTCGCCAGCATCGTGGCCGTCCTGCAGAACGTCGTCGGCGCCGTCGCCGCGATGGCGCTGGGGCAGCCGCCGCTGATGGGCGTGCTGGCCGGGTCGGTCACGCTGACCGGCGGCCCGGCGACCGGCCTCGCCTTCGCGCCGCTGTTCGAGCAGGCCGGCGTCACCGGCGCAGCCACGCTCGCCGTGGCAGCGGCGATGGTCGGCATCGTCTCGGGCGGTGTCATCGGCGGCCCGCTCGGCACCTGGCTGATTGAACGCTCCCGAGCCCGCGCCGCCCGCACTCCAGGCACCTTAGGCACTCCAGGCACCCCAGGCACCTTAGGCACTCCAGGCACCCTGGGCAACGTCGCGGAAACGCACGTTCCCGAGCCGTTGGCAACGACCCCCGCGGGCGAGGACGGCGAGGCCTACGCGCTGCTCAAGCACCTCGTGCTGATGCTGGCGGCGATGGGCGCGGGCGTGTGGGTCAGTGCGTGGATCGGCAGCACCGGCTTCACGATGCCGGCGTACATCGGCGCGATGATCGTCGCCGCCATCCTGCGCAATCTCGACGACTTCACGGGTGTGCTGCGAATGTCGCAACGCGTGATCGACGATCTCGGGAGCGTCGCGCTGGCGCTGTTCCTCGTCATGGCGCTGATGACGCTGCGGCTCTGGGAGCTGAGCGGCCTGATCGGCCCGCTCGTCGTCATCCTCACGCTGCAGGTGGCGCTGATTGCGGTCGTGTGCCTCGTCGTCATTCCGCCGGCGATGGGCCGCGACTACGACGCGATGGTGATGTCGAGCGGCTTCTGCGGATTCATGCTCGGCACCACGGCCAACGCGATGGCCAATATGGGCGCGCTGGTAGAACGGTACGGCCCTGCCCCGAAGGCCTACCTGGTCGTGCCGCTCGTCGGCGCGTTCTTCATCGATTTCGTCAACGCCCTGCTGATTACGGTCGCGCTCAACATCTGGCAATAACGTTGCAGCTGGGCCGACCTGAAAGGTCGGCCCCTGCACGTAGGGCTACGCGTAGGGCGGACCTTGTCAGGTCCGCCTATGCACAGCTCGACCGGTCTGTCCTCGCGCGCCGCCGCCGCGCTGGCCTACAGCGGCTGGTGGCTCACCGGCGCCATTTTCTGGTTCATCGAGCGCCGCGACGCGCAGGTGCGTTTCCACGCCGCCCAGGCCACGGTCACCTTCGGCGCCATCGCCACGTTCATCATGCTCTGCGCCGCGCTGGCGATCGCGTCGCTGTCGTTTCTGCCTTCGATGTTTTCGGTGCTGACGTGGCTGGCGGTCGGCGCCTGGGCCGGCGGCGTCCTACTGTGGGCGGTGTCGATGTGGATGGCGCTCAGCGGCGATGAGTGGAGGATTCCCATCGCCGCTGACTGGGCCGAGCGGCTGACTATTCGAGCTTCTGCAGCAGCGTCGTCTTGATCGTGCCGTTGGCGTGCTTGAACGCGTACTGATTCCGGTCCATGCCGGGATTACGCGGCGTCTCGAGCACCACGGTGACGACTTCGCCGGGCTGCAGCGGCTTCGGATGGCGATAGTTGGAACCGGTGACGGGGTCGCCCGCCTTGTTGTACCAGAACTCCTCGACCTGGAGGCCGGCGATGGCTCCCGTCGCGAGGTTTTTCAGCCTGAATGTGGTGATGATGCCGTCGGCGCCCCGCTTGGTCTTGCCGGCCTTGATCACCGGCTTGAGGTAGCCGAGCGCCGCCTCGCCCCGTACCGGCGCTGAGAGCCGCGCGGCCGGTGCGGCCGGTGCGGCGGGCGCCGCTGCGCGGCCCTGATCGGCCGCAATGCCCGCGGTGAACAGCGCGACGCCAGCGAGCGCCAGCAGCAGATGTCTCTGACGGTCCATGAGAGTCCTCCTGGGAACCGGAATTATAGGGGCGATTATAGGCGTTTGGCGGCCGGTTTCAATAGCGGCGCAGGACTACATTTCGCCGTTCCAGTCCTCGGGGTCCGGGTTCGCCGCCCGGAAGATCTCGAGATGCCACTTGCCGCCGCCCCACGGCTCGATGACTTCCGTGGCGACGACGTCCACCAGAATCTCGCTGAATGTGCGCCCTTCAGGGTCGCCTTCCAGATGGTAGGCCTCTTCGTCCCAGCCGAAGTTCGGATAGAGCACCATCGTCAGGAACAGGTCGTACCCGTCGTCCACGACGATGATCTGGCCGCAGGGGCGCTTGATGGTCGAGTGGTAGACGAGATATTTCTCCGCGCTATGGGCGCGGATGTAGCGCTTGAGCGCGAACTCGCGGGCGACGATCTCCTCGACGGCGATCTTCTTTTCCCAGCAGTCGCGGCAGTAGCGCTCCTCGCCGCGCGGCTCTGACACGTCCTTCGCGCTGCAGAGCGCGCACTTCGATTTGGCGACGGCGGACTTGCGGGCCATTCGCCACGATCTTACCCGATGATCCCCAGGCGACCACCGGCGGCGTGGCCCGGAAACACGCGGGCGAGCGCCTCGCGCGAGGCGCCAAGATGGCCGGCGACGACCTCGCTGAAGACGTCGCGGAAGTCCGTCGTCACCGCGAGGTCGCGCCCCTCGAAGCGGTCCTGTTCGTCGAGCCCCGGCCAGCGTCCGTAGACGCGGCCGCCCTTCAAGTTGCCGCCGATGACGAACAGGGCGTTGCCGTGCCCGTGGTCGGTGCCGCCGTTGCCGTTCTCCGCCGCCGTCCGGCCGAACTCGGACATCGTCAGGATGACGGTGTCCGCCATGCGCTCGCCGAGATCGGTGGCGAGCGCCGCGATCCCCTGCGTCAGATCGCCAAGACGGTTGGCCATCTGGCCGGTCGCGCCGCCCTCGTTGACGTGATGGTCCCAGTTGCCCGACTCGGCGAAGCCGAGTTCGAGGCCGACGTCGGCCTTGGCGATGCGCGCGATCTCCTGCAGCGCCTGGCCGAACGGCGATCGCGGGTAGGTGGCGCCGGCCGCGGGGGTGTACACGCCGCCGGTCGCGCCGCGCAGCGTGCGCATCGCCTCGAAGGCATCGGCGGCGGCGCTGCCGAGCAGGCGATCGTTGGCATACATCGATTCGATCGATCGTCCGTGCCTGTCGCCGCGCACGCGGAATTCCTCGACGGATCCGACCGCGAGCGACGGCGCGCGTCCCTGCAGGGTTCTCGGCATCTGCCGGGTCACCGCAACGCCCCGCAATGGGTTCCGACTGGCCCCGAGCGACGTCGAGGGATCGGTGCCCGCCTGCAGGTAGCGGTTCATCCAGCCGTCGCGCGTGCTCTTGACGCCCGGCGTCGCCGACTCCATGTAGTCCTGGGCGTCGAAGTGCGAGCGCGTGGCGGCAGGCGAGCCGCACGCGTGGACCACGGCGAGAGAGCCGTTGTCCCACAGCGGCTTGAGCGGCGCGGCGGCTGGGTGGAGGCCGAAGAAGCCCTCCAGATCGATGGCGCCGCCGGCGTGCCCGGGTGGCGCGATCGCGATCGATGGGCGAAGCGCGTAGTACGAGGCCTCGCCGTACGGCACCACCATGTTCAGGCCGTCCACGGCGCCGCGCTGAAAGATCGCGATGAGCAGCTTCCGCCGCGACGTCGCCGCCGCAGCGGCCCGGCCGACGAACGACGGCGCGAAGCCGAGCGACAGCATGGCCATCGCCCCCGACTTCAGGAAGAGTCGTCTGGACGTCATGGCTACCTTCGCTGGAATTCGGGTGACGAGACGGTGGCGGCGTCGTTGCCCGCAATCTGCTGCGCGACGTTGATCCGCGTCACGAGCGCGCCGGGCGAAATCCAGGTCTCCGCGGTGTCCTCATAGCCAGTGGGCGGCTGGCACATGTAGAGGGGCATGCCGAGCTGCCGCAGGGCGCGCAGCAGAACCTGCGGCTCGGGCAGGCTGGCATCCCGTGTCCGGACGGCGCTGACCACGAACTCGAGCGGCGTCTTCACCTTTGCCTGCCGCGCCTCCGGCGCGAAGAACTCGGGCGACGTCACGATCGTCCGTACGACCTCCCGCAGATCGCCGCCGGTCTGAGTGAACCGCGCCGCCGCGCGTACGACGAGCGCTTCCGGCGGCGTGTCGCTGACGAAGCGCCGCGCCAGCTTCGTGGCGATGTGGCGTGCGGTCGCGGGATGCGCGGCGACGATGTCGAGCACGCGTTCGCCGTCGCGGATGCCGCCGCCGGCGGGGAGGCGCTGGCCCAGCACCGCCTTCTCCCCGTCGTCATGCTGCGCCCGCGCGAAGCGGAACCCAGCCTCCGCGGCCGAGTCCATCACGCCGCTTCGGCGAGGCAGGCCTGTACCGCTGATCGTCCAGCCCGTGAACGCGCGGGCGACGTTGACGATGTCGTCCTGCGAGTAGCCGCCGTCCACGCCAAGCGTGTGGAGCTCGAGCAGCTCCCGCGCGTAGTTCTCGTTCAGCCCGCGGCGCTTCCCGTCGGGTCGCCGGTCCTGTGCGCCGGGATTCACGCTGAGCCAGTTGTCCAGATAGAACAGCATCGCGGGGTGCTGCGCCGTGGCGCCCAGCAGGTCGCGGAAACGGCCGAGCACGTGCGGGCGAATTGCGTCGCGCTCGTAGGCGGGAAGGAATACCGCGACGCGTCCTTTCCCGGCGAACACGTTGAAGTGGTTGAACCAGAAGTCGACGAGCAGCTCCTCGAGCTGCCGCTCACTGTCAGCGGCGCGGATGAGGCGTGCCGACGCGAGATCCTGCACCGCCGCGCGCGCCTCGCGCCGTGCCTCGGTGCCACGGGCGAAGCATGCCTCGCCCCTGCAGGCCTCACCCCGCGCGGCAGGGGCGACGCAGGCGTCGCCCGTACACGGAGCGAGCTGCCGATCGATCCACGCCGCCAGCCCCAACGCACGCACTCGATCGACGTCTCCGGGCCGCGGCCCGAACGTCAAACGGCTGAGCGCGTGAGACACGGCGGCCGCATCGCCGGGGACGCGCACCACGTCGGCGCGGAGTCCGGGGGTCGCGAGCGACGCCAGCAATATCGCGGTCAGCAACCTGAACATGGTGGTTTAGACGCGCCGCGCGCGGTACGGATAGCAATCACAGAATTCGCGCGTGCCATTACATTCCTGCAGCAGAGATGAGCGCGATACCGTCGCGCTCGAGCGCGACCGTATTTCCCGACAAATCCAGAATGTCTAGGAATTTGTCCGACGCGACTGCGGACACCGCTCCACGTGCTCGTGGTTTGAACCTTGCTCTGTTGCGCCATCGAGTTCGTTACCACAGCGACGTTCCTGTTCTCCCAACAGGAACCGCATCTTTCAACTACTGATTTCGGAGAAGAGACCAATGCGGATCTCGCGAGCCATGCGTGTACTGACGGTGACCGGTGCCTTGACCCTGATGGTTGGCGTCGCCGCGCCAGCGTCGGCGCAGTCCCAGCAAGCCAGCCTGTCGGTGGCGGCGGCAGTGTCGAAGAACTGCACCATCACCGCCACCGCGATTGCGTTCAGCGCGTACGACCCGGTCGTCACCAACGACACGGATGCGCTCGACGGCGAGGGCGGTCTCTCGGTGGCGTGCACCAAGGGCGTGAATCCGGCGCTCTCGCTCGGCTCCGGCGGCAACGCGGCGGGCTCCCAGCGCCGGCTGGGGTTCGGATCGGAGCGGCTGAACTACGACCTGTTCTCCGACTCCACGCGCAGCACGCCGTGGAGCACGAGCACGTCGATCACCATGGGCAGCGCACCGTCGAAGGTCGCGCGCCCGGTGTCGGTCTACGGCCGGATCGCGGGCGGCCAGGACGTGCCCGCCGGCGCGTACGCGGACACGCTCCTCGCGACCGTCAACTTCTAACCGTCGAACAGGATTCCAGTGAACAGGCACCGCTCAGTGATCGTCCGCGCGTTCGCGGCCCTCGTCATCGCCGGGGCGCTGGCGAGCGACGCTGCCGCCTCGACGTACAACGTGAGCCCGACCCAGGTGTTCCTGGACGGGCGCACCTCGAGCGCGCTGCTCACGCTGCGCAACGACAGCGCCGAGCCGCTCCGGTTCCAGCTGTCGGTGTTCGGGTGGGATCAGAGCCCGTCCGGTGAGATGACGCTCACGCCGACCGACGACATCGTGTTCTTCCCGGCGCTGGTGACCCTGGCGCCGAAGGAAGAGCGGAAGATCCGCGTCGGGCGCGTGGTCGGGGCCGGCGACGTCGAGCGGAGCTACCGCATCTTCGTCGAGGAGCTGCCGCCGCTCGAGAGCGTGACCGGCGGCAACGCGGGCGTGAAAGTGCTGACGAAGATGGGCATTCCGATCTTCGTGCGTCCCGCCCGTGAGGCGACCGCGCTGGCCATCAAGGACATCGCCGGCCACAATGGCAGCCTGACCTTCGCGCTCGCCAACTCGGGCACGGTGCATATCGTCCCCGAGAAGGTGATCGTCCGCGGCTTCGCCGGGGGCGCGCCGGTGTTCGAGCAGCAGCTGTCGGCGTGGTATCTCCTCGCCGGGGGCCGCCGCGACTTCGACATGCCGCTGTCGGCGTCCGATTGCCGCGCGACGTCGTACCAGGTGGAGGTCGCCTTCGGTGAGTCGAAGGTCGATCAACGCATCGACGCTCCGGCCGGCGGCTGCGCCCAGTAGTCAGACATGCGCGTCCGTGTCCTTCCCGCATTCGTGACCGGCCTGCTGGTGCTGGCGGCTGGCCAGGTCTCGGCGCAGGAGCAGCGGACGTTCCTCGAGATTTCCGTCAACACGGTCGCCAAGGGGGACGCGCTCGTCGTGATGCGCGGCGCCGACGTCCTCATCCCGGTCAGCTGGCTGGGTGAGGCGGGCGTGCGCGGCTTCGCGGGGACGCGCGACACGATCGACGCCCAGGAGTTCGTCTCGCTGGCCTCGCTCGCGCCGTCGGTGACGTTCACGATGAACGAGCGCGACCTCCGGCTCGAGCTCACCGTCAGCCCCGATCGGCTCGAACGGCTCGTGCGCGACCTGCAGCAGGGCCGTCCGGCCAATCTGGTCTACCGCCGCGACACCTCCGGCTTCGTCAACTATTCCGTCAGCGGCGGCAGCAGCCGCGATTACGGATTCTTCTCCGAAGCGGGACTGAGCGTCGGCGGGGCGCTGCTCACGAGCACGCTGTCGGCGTCGCCCGGTTCGGTGACCCGCGGGCTGACCACGCTGACCATCGACGATCGCACCCGCATCCGCCGGTGGACGGTCGGCGACACGTTTGCCACCGGCGGGACGCTCGGCGGCGACGCGCTCCTGGCCGGCGTCAGCGTCGGCCGCGAGTTCAGCGTCGAGCCGTACTTCGTGCGGTATCCCACGTTCTCGCTCTCGGCGCCGCTGTCGGCGCCCTCAATTGTCGAAGTCCACGTCAACGGGCGCCTCGTCCGGCAGGAGCAGGTGCAGCCGGGTGTGCTCGACGTCCGGAACCTGCCGCTGACGACCGGGTACAACGACACGCGGATCGTGATTCGGGATCCGTTCGGCGGCACGCGCGAGGTGGCGACCGCGTTCTACTCGACGGCGTCGGTGCTGGCGCCCGGCGTCCACGACTATCAGTACAGCGCCGGCGTGAAGCGCGCGTCGGTGACGCAGCGCAGCTTCGACTACGGCACCCCGGCGGTCCTCGCGCGTCATCGCGTCGGCATCACCAGCGTGCTGACGGCGGGCGGCCGGGTGGAGGCCGCGGGCGACATGGTGAGCGGCGGCCCGACCGTCAACCTCCGGCTCCCGTTCGGCGAGTTCGAGGGCGCGCTGGCCGCCAGCCGCACCGGCGCCGATCGCGGGCGCGCGCTCTCCGCCTCATACGTCTATTCCGCGCGGCCGATGAGCGCCGGCGCGACGCTGCGTCTCTCGGACGCGCACTACGCGACGCTGAGCCTCGGCTCCCGTGACGCGCGGCCGGGCACCGAAATCAGCGTCTTCGCCGGCGTGCCGGTGTCGGGCGGCCTCAACCTCACCACGCAGCACAGCTACGCGCTGCTGCAGGACGACACGATCCGTCTGCGATCGGAACTGCTCGCGTCAACCCGGCTGAGCCGCAACGCCCACCTGATGGCGACGGCCTCGCGGGTGGATGAGCGCGGCGCGCGGCACTTCGAGGCGAGCGTCGGCGTGATGGTGATGTTCGGCGCGCGGACGAGCGCGACCACGTCGGTCGCCCACGGACCGCAGGGCACGCACGCGTCGTTCGACGTGCAGCGGCCGCTGCCGATCGGGACCGGCTACGGCTATCAGCTGCGCACCGACGATCAGTCGGGCGGGCTGCCGTCCGGCTCGATGCAGTATCAGGGGCCGCACGGCCGCTACGAGGTGCGGCACGATTCGGCCAACGGCCGTCCGCACACCAGCGTGAACGTGTCCGGCGCGCTCGTCGGCATCGGCGGGGGCTTCTTCGCCACGCGCCCCGTGCGGAGCAGCTTCGCGCTGGTGCAGGTGCCCGGCGTCAAGGATGTGCGCGGCTTCTCGAGCAACCGCGAAATCGGCCGCACCAACAAGAGCGGCAACATCCTGGTGCCGGACCTGCTGCCGTACTACGGCAACCTGTTGAACATCGCCGACTCGGACGTGCCGATCGACTACGTCATCCCGAAGGTCGCCGCCACCGTGGCGCCGCCGTACCGCGGCGGCGCGCTGGTGCGGTTCGAGGTGCAGCGGCTGCAGCGCAGCGTCGGCCGCATCGTCCTGCTGGTCGATGGGGTCGAGCACGCGCCGACCTACGGCGAGCTGACCGTGGTGTCGGGTGCGGAGCGCCTGTCATCGCCGATGAGCGCGACCGGGCAGTTCTACTTCGAGAACCTGCCCGCCGGCACGCACACGGCGACGGTTGAATCGAAGGAGGGCACGTGCGCTTTTACGCTGACGGTTCCGGTCGCCGAGGGTGCCGAAGCGAACCTCGGTGTCGTGCGATGCGAAGTGGCAGGAGTACGGTGATGCGAATAACGTGGACGATGGCGGCGGTCGTCGTGGTGGCGGGCCTCTTCGGACCCTCGCCGGCCGAGGCAGCAAAGTGCACGATCACGACGGCGCCGATCGCGTTCGGCAGCTACAACGTCTTCTCGTCGGCACCCGTCGACTCGGTCGGGTCGCTGCTGTTCGACTGCACCGGCGCGAAGAACGTGTCAATCGCGATCAGCCAGGGGCAGAGCGGCAGCTTCCAGCCGCGGACGCTGCGGAGCGGCGCAGAATCGCTGTTCTACAACCTGTTTCTCGACGCGGCGCGCAGCACCGTCTGGGGCAACGGCTCCGGCGGCACGCAGACCTACGTCACCGATCCCGGCAAGGACCCCATCACCGTGACGATCTACGGGCAGATCCCGCCCCAGCAGGACGTGAGCTTCGGCAGCTACGCCGACGCCGTCACCGTCACAATCAACTTCTAGCTGGTAGGTGGTAGCCGGTAGGTGGTAGCAGAAAAGAATGGCAGGCGAGGCAGGAATGTTCTTCCTACCAGCTACCGCCTACCAGCTACCACCTAGAAGTTAACGGTCAGGACGCGGAAGCCGGCGCCGTCCGATTCAGGGAGGACCGCGGCGGAGGTCTCGACAGCGGTGGTGACGGGTGCGGCGATCGTGCCCGGAGCCGCAAGCCGCGTCACTGGTGCTGGTGCACTCGCCGGCGCGCTCGACGCCGCCGTCGACGACACGTCGGTCCGGGGCTGGGCGGTGCCGCTGCACTGCGTGGTGAACGAGGGCGCGTCGGAATTCGACGGCGTCACCACGCAGCTGCGCACGACGCGAACGCTGACCATCATCGTGGCGCTCGACCGCCCTTGCGCGTACGCGCCGGACGTGAGTGCCAGGATGCCGACCACCGCCGCGAACGAAATCGTACGCATGAGCGACGAGATCGTAGCCGAGCCGTAAGCACAAACACAATCCCTTCCGCGAAATTTCAATTCTGATCGTGTCGGTGCTCCGACACCGATCAGAATCGTCATGTCGGTGGTCCGTCACTTTCAGAATCGCAATCACGGAATACCGCCACTTTTCCCTGGCGCAGAGCTTGCTGTTCTGTCCATCGAGTTCGTTCGACTGCCTTCCTGACCGTCCTGGTAATCGGATTCGCAGATCAAACCCTCAACAGAACGGAGAGAGAAAACGTCATGCGCGATGTCGGAGTTCGTACCCGTGCGGCCATCGGCGCCGCGGGTCTCATCCTGTCAGGTCTGATTTCTGCTCCCGCGTTCGCTGCGGAAACAGCGACGCTGACCGTCAGTGCGGCCGTCAGCAACAACTGCACGATCACCGCGGCCGCTATTTCCTTCGCGGCCTACGACCCGGTGGTCGCCAACGCCTCGACCAATCTCGATGGCGAAGGACGCGTCACCATCGCGTGCACGAAAGGCGCGGTCCCGACGATCGCGCTTGGCGCCGGCGCGAATGCGTCTGGCAGCACGCGCCGTCTCGCCGGCGGTTCGGAGATGCTCGCCTACGAGCTGTATTCCAACTCCAGCCGCAGCACGGTGTGGAACGGCGGCGCCGGACTCCTCACCACGGTGGCCGCGCCCTCGAAGGCGCCGCGCGACTACACCGTCTACGGCCGCATTGCGGGCGGGCAGGATGTGGCGGCCGGCTCCTACGCCGACACCCTCGTCGCGACGGTGAACTTCTGATGCGGATGCCGTCACTGCCGGCGGCGCTGTATGCGGCGGTCCTGTGTCTCGGCGGACCGCTCGTCGGCGAGACGCTGGCGTCGACGTTCAACGTCAGCCCGACGCAGGTGTATCTGACCGGGCGCGACGCCAGCGCCCTCCTGACGCTGCGGAACGACAGCGACCAGCCGCTGCGGTTCCAGATGTCCGCGTTCGGGTGGGATCAGCAGCGCTCGGGGGAAATGGCGCTGACGCCGACGAGCGACGTCGTCTTCTTTCCGGCGCTGCTGACGCTCGGTCCGCGTGAAGAGCGCAAGATTCGCGTCGGCCGGGTCGTCGGCGCCGGCGACGCCGAGCGCACGTACCGGCTGTTCGTCGAGGAGCTGCCGTCACTCGAGGCGCTCAGCGGCAACCCCGGCGAAGTCAAAGTGCTCACCCGGATGGGGATTCCGATCTTCGTGCGACCGCTCAAGGAAACGGTGGCGGCGACCATCGCGACGGTCGAGCACGTGGATGGCGCGCTGACGTTCACGCTGGCCAACTCCGGCACCGTCCACTTCGTTCCGACCAGCATCGTCGTCCGCGGCGTCGCCGACGGCCGGCAGGTCTTCGAAGGCCAGCTGCAGGCGTGGTACATCCTGGCGGGCGGGCGCCGCGATTTTGCGTATCAATTGCCGAGACCTGACTGCACCCGCGCGACCGCGCTGCAAGTGGAAGTGGTGTACGGCTCGTCGAAGATCGACCGCCGGCTGGACATTCCGGCGGGCGCCTGCACGCAGTGACGTTCCGCCGCCCGTTCATCATCATCGCCCTGCTCGCGATCCTGCAGGTGCCGCTGGCGGCTGCGGCGCAGGCCCCCTCGGCTGGCGCCCGTGGTCCCCTGAGGGAAGTCGAAGGGGAGCAGCGGACCTTCCTCGAGGTCGTGATGAACGGCGTCGCCAAGGGCGACACGCTCGTCGTCCTGCGCACGGGCGACGCGCTCGTCAGTACGTCGTGGCTCGCGGATGCGGGCGTCACCGGGATTGCCGGACGCCGGGAGCCGCTCGACCGCGAGGAGTACGTTTCGCTTGCCTCGCTGGCGCCGGCCGTGACGTTCGCGCTCGACGAGCGCGAGCTGCGGCTGGTCCTCACCGTCAGCCCGGATCTGCTCGGACATCTCGTGCGCGATCTGCAGCAGGGCCGTCCCCGCAACCTCGTCTACCGGCGGAA
>SXGR01344719.1_pt1 | contig 12572 bp, 9 predicted proteins | sample 3174711 | NCBI WGS metagenome assembly SXGR01 (sample SAMN11356860, study PRJNA531348) | freshwater metagenome | isolation source: freshwater sample F1-60 | place: China: Fuxian Lake, Yuxi | collected 2017-12-25
ACCTTGTATCTACTCTAGTTATTGGACTCGACGAGCTCATGCGAAATGCGAGGGTCCAATCGCATGGAAGGCCATCTGTTTAAGTTGCAAGAACGGATAGAGCGCCCCGTAGTACGGGAGTCGCAGTTTGCATCGTTTCGGGGCAAGCTGCCATTAGGCGGAACATTTCCGGTGGGGAACCAAATTCAATGGGTGTGAGAGCAGGCAGTAAGCCGCGAGACGATGTGCGCCAAGGTGAGCTTGATGACGCCATCTTTGCTGCGAGCTTCGGAAAGCTGATCCGCGACGAAGGCCCGGACATCTACCGCAAGGCCGATCACTTCTTTCAAAACACCCATCCCACCGCCGCGCTGTCTAAGCTCTGCCGCGACGTGTTCAGTCGACTCGGCTCGACGACCGAGGCCGGCGCGATCCTTCGCCTCTCGACCGGGTTCGGGGGCGGCAAGACCCATGCGCTAATGACCCTTTGGCACCTAGCTAAGAACGTCGGTGACCCGACCATCGGAACGGACCTGCTGCCCCCGGCGGGCCGTCCGAAGGGGATCAAGGTTGTTGGCATTGACGCGGAAGGCGCCGGCTACCCGATCTTCGCGCGGCACGGCGACCAGGAAGCCCGAAGTCTCGCCGCGCAACTGGCGGCCCTGTTTGGTGGTGCGAGTATCCTCAATGCATTGGGCGAGGCCAATTCCGCAGCCGCCTCACCTGATGCGGCAACAGTCGAAGCGATGCTGCCAAATGGACCCGTTCTCATCCTGCTCGATGAGTTGGTCCTGTACATGGCCAAGCTGACGCAACAGGAGGTCGGAAACCTTGTTGGCTTCCTGCGCATGCTCTTGACGGCCATCGTCGGCCGCAAACAGGCGGTACTCGTCATAACCGACCCGAAAGACCAGCCCGCCGACGTCGAGAATGCTGCACGCCTTGAACATCTGGCACGGGTGATCGAACAGCAGACGGGACGCCAGGCTACGGTCATTGAGCCGATCGGCGACGAAACCGCGCAGGTCATCATTCGTCGCCTGTTCGACAGCGTGGATTCCGCGGCTGCAGCCAAGGCGTCAGCTGACTATCACGCCCTCTACCAGCGGGTCGCGGAGGAGCACCCGAACCTGGTGCCCGAGGAGGTGCGGTCTCCCAAATATGCCGAACGCATCCGCACCTGTTACCCGCTTCACCCGCGGCTCCTGAAGACGGCCGAGGAGCGCCTGCGGGCGCTACCCGACTACAACCTCTCGCGCGGCACGTTGCGCCTCTTCGCCCGCATCATTCGTGGGGTCTGGGACGATCCGATGCGCGACCCGGAGCTGATCACCGCCGGTGAGATCGACTGGTCCAGTCGCCAGATCCAGACCGACCTTCTGCAACGCCTCGACCGCGAGAAGTTTCGTGCCGCCGTCGGCGCCGATGTCCTGGGTCATGCGACTGAGCTAGACCAGGCGGGTTGGGGCGTGCATCGCCGCGTTGCTTCTGCCCTGCTGCTGGAAAGCCTACCCCTTGAGGCCCAGAGCGGCCTCGGTCCGTCCGATCTCACCCTCGCCGTGTTGCGCAGCGACGAAGCCGGGACCGAGCCCGCGGAGGCGCTGGACCATCTCGCTGGAGCCTGCTGGCACCTTTACCCGATGAGCGGCTCCGCCAATGCCTGGCAGTTCCGATACGAGCCGAACATCCTCAAGCAGATCGAGGAGCGGATGAGCCAGGTGCCGCGGGTAGACGCGCTCGACCGGCTCAAGACGGATGTGCAGAAGTCATTTCAAGGCGCTTTTGCAAAGCTCCTGCCCTGGCCGCCTAATTCCAAAGCCGTCCCCGAGCGGGCGGAGCTTCAGCTCGCCCTCTGTGAGAGCGATGAGATCGCCAAGGCAGTCGTCACCTACAATGACGATACTCCCGGTGCACAGACCATGCGCACCTATCGCAATGCCATCCTCGCCGTCGCTCCCGACAACTCTGGCTTGGATAAGGCAATTCAGCGGGTGCAGCGCCTCAAGGCGGCCGAGGAGATCGAGGATGAAACGCCGAACTCTGAGGCCGGGAAGCTGGCTCGCGAGCAGCTCAGGAAACAGAAACCAGAATTGATCAAGGCTGCAAGGCTGGAAGCGGCACGCGCGTTCAATCGGCTCGTGCTTGCAGATGGCAGTATTCTTAACATCGATGAGCGATTCATCGTACCGCCTGACTCTTCTCCACTGCAGCTCCCCTCGGGTCAGGACGCGGTGCGTGCCTTCGTCGAGGACCGGAAACTGATTTACGCGCCTTCGGACAGCCTTGCGCCGGACTACTTCGTCGAGCGTGTCTTCAGCGGCGCTGTGCCCATGGCAGAGATGCCGGAGGCACGGACCACGGCAAGCCTGCAGCGACGTTTTCTCGGCGCCCAAGGCCTCAAGCTGGTGACGGACCCCAGCGTGATCCGCGCTTCAATTTTGCGAGCGGTCGTCGATGGGCGGCTTGTCGTCCGACAGGATGACGGCGCAACCTTCGACAAAGACGGCTCCGTGCACACCACCAACGGCGTTCGCCAGCGCGATCCGCATCGGAAGCTGACAACCTTGCCGATGGACGAGGCGACGTTGGTGGTAGAAGCAAAGAGCGACACGGCGAAGGAATGGCTGAAGACCTCCGGGCTCGGCGAAAAGCCATTGAAGCCGGGCGAGCTACCTATCCCGCCGCCGCCGCCGAAAGGTTCCGGCCCGACGACCACGACCGATTTCGCAGTCGCCTGTCAACTCGCTGACAAACGCCGCTTGCTTCAGCTTCGAGTCACCTGCTCCTCTGCCGCCGACGCGCAGAAGGTGCTGGGAGCCACCCAGTCGTTAGGTGCCCCGCTGGTGCAAATCGAGGCTGAGCTGATCGGCGACCTGAAGGATGGCGGCAAGTTGAATTTCAGCGTAGCGGACACCAAGGTCTCCGCCGCCATAAAGCCATTGACCATGGCGCAGACACTGGGCAATGCGCTGGTGTCCGGCAGCAGCATCCGCGTTGCGGTTGTTCTGGGATTCGGGATCGAAGGCAAGCCCGATCTCGGCACGCTGCTGCGGACCCTGGAAATGCAGTTACCGGAAAGTAGCAGCATCGAGGCCCGCTTCGCACCTCTGTCCGAGGCCTGAGGCGATGGCGAGCGTCCGCGAACAGGCCACACGCGCGGCCCCCTTCGCGCTCCGCCTCGTGCAGCGCACGGGCGGGCTCGCGGGTATCATTTACCGCCGCCGAGTCAACGACCGCATTGAGGAGCGCTTCGACCGTGTGGCGGCGCTTTCGCCACTGGCCTTGACCGCAGCGAGCGGCTTGCTGCGGGCCGCTGTGCGTGCCGGGGGCGGCTCGGCGAAGCTGGAGCCCGGCCCGTATCGGCCGATCGATGCCGATTGGGGGGTACGGGTGGCGGGCTTCGCCATTGTCGCGCGCGGGCTGCGCGACGCTCGTCGTCTTTCTAAGTCGGCGGAGCACTTCCGCGCGGCGGATGCGACGGAGGCTGCGGCCTGGTTCGGCCGCATGCGGGACGGGCGCGGGCTGCGCTGGGTGCGCGCGCTCAGGATCATCACAGAGGCGGTGGCATAGAATGGAGGGCGGAACCGGAGCGGCGCGGCCGCGACTGCTGATCGAGGACTGGCTGCCGGCGACGGCGATCGGCGTTGAGTGCATCCGCGAGCGCAGCACAGGCCAGCAGCCACCCGACAAGCGCTTTCATGTCTGGTGGGCGCGCCGTCCCCTGGCCGCCAGCCGAGCTGCTGTGCTGGCTAGCGTGCTGCCCGCGGACTTCCCGCGCGACGTGTTCGAGCGGCTCTTGGGCTTCTATGGCTCCGCGGACCGCGTAGTGAAGGCGGAACAGCTCTTGGTTGATGCTCGCGCGAGCGCCAAAAAGATCAAGAACCCGCATGGATCGCGCGCGTTTCGTGCGCCGATACACGCCAAAGACATCGCCGTAGCGCACGCAGCGGCAAAGCGCATCTGGGGGCACCTGCCGACCGTACTTGATCCAATGGCGGGTGGCGGCTCCATCCCGCTGGAAAGCGCGCGGCTCGGTCTTCCTACCCTGGCGAATGAGTACAACCCAGTGGCGTGTAGCGTGCTGGAAGCGACGCTAGACTACCCGTTTCGCTTCGGGCCGAAGTTGGCCGATGTTGCACGAAGATGGGGCGCGGTCTGGCGCAAACGGTTCGTCGAGCGGATGGACCAATTTTTCCCGACACCGGAGTCGGCGGCGCTTCTTGGAGAGGATGCAGCGCCTTCACCGCCTCCGCTTTGCTACATCTTCGCCCGCACCGTGCCCTGCCCGACGACCAGACACCAGACGCCGCTTGTGCCGGATTGGCACCTGCTGAAGCAGAAGGGAGGAATCGCGGTGGTGGCGAATCCAGTAGTGGATAAGCCCGCAGGCACCTGGACGACCGAGATCCGTTCAATCGAGGTTGGTTCCGACGCCTTGGCCGCCGCGCCGCTACGCACCTACAGCAAGGGCAAGGGCATCAGTCTGTTTACGGGCGAAGCGATTCCGGCCGAATGGATCAAGGCGCAGGCGCAGCAGGGAAAGTTGGGGAGCGCACTTTATGCGGTGGCGCTGAAGACTCCAAAGGGACTGAGGTTCCGCCCGCCCCTGCCCGGCGACCTCGAGGCGCTGGAGTCCGCTGACACGCAATTAGCTCAATGGCGTGGCGGATGGGAGGCGAAGAACCTTATCCCTACCGAGATCATTCCAGACGGCGCGAAGACCAGGGAGCTCATGCAACGCGGGATCAAGCGTTGGGTCGACATGTTCAGCTCGCGACAGTTGCTTGGATTCGGCGTGATGATGGAGGAGTTGCACACGCTGCGTCCTTCGATCATCGCCAAGGAAGGTGAGGAGCTGGGCGAGGCGGTGCTCCACTTGTTGGCGTTCGCGATCGACAAGATGGCGAACCGCAACTGCAAGTCAGCGACTTGGATTTGCCAAGCTGGCATTGTCGGCCAGGTTTTCCAACGCCACGACTTTTCATTCAAGGCGACGTACTCGGAGTTTGCAGCATGTGTTGCCGGGGGTGGGCTCGCGTGGGCGATTGAGAGCGCCATTGACGGCTACGAGGAACTTTCAAAACTGCCACATGCCGTAGCCAGGGCTTCGACCGAATTGACACAGGGCTCGGCGACTTCGCTTATTAGCCTCGCCGACCACTCGCTCGACGCAATCGTCGTAGACCCACCATACTCGGACAACGTGCAGTACAGCGAATTAGCTGACTTCTTTTACGTCTGGCTGAAGCGCAGCCAAGGGTACCGCAGGCCCGAGTGGTTCTCTTCAGTGCTCTGCGAGAACTCTGAAGAAGCCGTGAAGAACGACTCCCGCTTTCGCGTGGGAGTGAAGAAGGCCAAAGATGCCGCCGCCGCTGCACAGGTGCACTATCAAAGGCTGATGACACAGGTGTTCTCGGAGGCGCGCCGCGTTCTGCGCACTGATGGCGTACTGACCGTCATGTTCACCCACAAGAAGCAAGAGGCGTGGGAGGCGCTCTTTGCCTCCCTGATCGAGGCCGGCTTTACCATCACCGCCACTTGGCCCGTAATGACTGAAGGCGCGCACAGCCTGCATCAGGCCAAGAAGAATGCGGCACAGTCCACCGTCATCCTTGTATCGCGGGTCCGTGCCGCGAGTGCTGGCATTGGTTATTTCGACGCGCGCATGCAGAGCGAGATCAAGGCCGCGGCCGAACGTACTGCTGAGCGTCTCGCGACCGAGGGCCTCAACCCTGTGGACCAGCTCGTCGGCAGCTTCGGTCCGGCGATGGAGGTCTTCTCGGCTCATGACCAAGTGAAAACCGACACCGGCGAGACGGTCGCCGTTGGTCAGGCGATCGATATTGCCGCAGATGCGGTGGCCAACTGGCGTATCCGCCAGCTCGCCAAGGGTGGTCTCGCCGGCGTTGAGCCGGAAGCGCAATTTGCGCTGCTCTGCTGGGCCACGCTGCGCGCCGCCGAGTTCCGCTTCAACGAGGCGAAGCTGCTCGGTCACGCGGTCGGAATGGATGTCGGGACGCTGGAACATGCGGGGCTAATCACCCGCAAAGCCGACAAGGTGAACATCCTATCTGCGGCGGCCCGGAGGCGCGAGACTCCACTGCGTGAGGAAGAGGCACAGCAGGTGTTGTTCGGTTGGACGCAGGGCGGGGGGAAGCGGCTGAAACGGGCCGATGCATTGAAGATTCACCCGCGCGACCCGGTCTTCCGGACGCATCTCGACCGTGCTCAGGCGCTGGCGTTGGTCTATTCCGACGCAGGTGGCGATGCGGCTGGGATCGGTGCCGCGAAGGGTTTTTCCGCACGCCACGGGATCAAGACCGGTGACGCGACGGTGCGGCTGATCGAGGCACTTCTACAGGCAGCCCCGCCAGCCGTCCGCCGCGAAAAGAGCGAGATGGCCGGCAAGTTCCCCGAGTTCCGGGCTTGGCATGCCATGCTGCAGCCGATGTTCGGCACCTCGCCGCCGGACTGGATGGAGAAAGGCCCCGATCAGCACATGCTGGACCTGCTTTCCCGATCCGGTACGGCGCCTGAGGACGATGCGGCAGAGGGAATTGAGCAGGCGGACGAAGACGACGAGGAGGAGGACGAGGAGGAGGAATGAGCCTCTCGCTCCGCGAGCTTAAGTGGCCGCGCTTCCTGCGCGCCCCGGACGGGCAGCTCGTGTCGCAGCTCTATGAGCCGGCGTTGCGGCGGGCTGTGCGCTATGACCGCTGCTGTGCCTACTTCTCGTCGTCGGTCTTGTCCGCCGCGGCGTCGGGCTTCGGGGCCTTCATCGAGAGCGTGTTGGATGGCAAGGTCACGACCAAGCCAGCCATCCGGCTGCTCGTTAACGAGGAGCTGGCTGAAGCCGATGTAAAGGCGCTGCTGGATGCCGGCGAGGAGGCGCCGCTGATCGAGAGCCTCCTTGAACGCTTCGGCAGTCCCGCGACAGCCTTGCAGAAGCGACGGTTGGAGATGCTGGCCTGGCTGGTGCGGGAAGGCTGGCTGGAAGTCAAAGTCGGCATCATGCGGCAGGCCGACGGCATCCTGCACGCGAAGTTCGGGCTGTTCGTGGACGCGCAGAACGAGGCCGTGGTGTTCGCCGGTAGCGGCAACGAAAGCGCCAGGGGCGTCCGCAGCAACTACGAGAAGCTAGAGATCAGCGGAAGTTGGACAGATGCTGAACGCTATGCGCACTTCCGCGATGAGTTCGCAACGCTATGGTCGGGAGATGATCCGGCAGTCGCAACGGTCACGTTGCCAGAGGCGGTGCGCGACGCGCTGATCAAGCTGGCGCCCGAGGCACCGCCCGCAACGGAGGGCGAGGATAGCTTGTGCCGCCAGCGTGCAGCGATGCTCTGGCACTACGCTCTCGCTTCGCCGTATTTCGTAGAGGGAGGCCCCGCAACCTGCGACGCCATGGCGCCCGTCACCCTTTGGCCGCACCAGCGCCATGTGGTGAGCGAGACGGCCGCTGCTTGGCCGGAGGGCCGCCTGCTTTGCGACGAGGTCGGTATGGGCAAGACGGTGGAAGCCATCCTGACGCTTCGCCGACTGCTGGCTGGCCGCGGAGTTCGGCGCGCGCTGTTGCTGCCGCCCGCAAATCTGATGCCCCAATGGCAGGGGGAGCTGCGCGAGAAGGGTGGATTGCGCGTTCCCATCTTCATTGGGCCGCGAACACTGATTTGGCCAGACGGCACCAAGCAGGTGATATCCGGCCTCGCCGAGGCTTTGGAACAGAACCTGCTCCTAATCAGTCGCGAGACGGCTCGCACCGAAGACAACCTGCCCGTCCTGCTCTCCGCCCCGCGTTGGGACTTGGTGCTGTTGGACGAAGGACACGCCGCCCGGCGCGCAAGTCAGGTCGAAGGCGAGTTCAACACGCCGACGCTTTTGCTAGGCCTGCTGCGGCGCCTTCAAGTCACCCGCCAAGCGCGGAGCCTCATGATTCTGTCCGCCACGCCCATGCAGACCGATCCCTGGGAGCCGTGGGATCTGTTGCAGGTGCTTGGCGAGGGCGGGCTATGGCTATCCGGCTTCCATATCGTCAGCCGGTTCTACCGAGGCGTTGCCGATCTCCAGGCCGGACGGCTTTCCCGTCTTGAGGCGCAGGCGTTGGCGCGAACCCTTCTCGCGACGCCCGAGCGGCCGTCAGCGCCGGCAGAGCTTAGCCTGCCGCCGGCCGACGACACAGCGGCCTTCGCGAAAGTGCTGTGCTTCCTGCCGGGAGCAGCCCGTGAGAGGGCCGTTCGCTGGCTGCGAGCATGCTCGCCGCTAGCCCGGCGCATGCACCGAAACACGCGGCAGACACTTCGGCGCTATCACCAGATGGGTCTGCTGGACCGCGCCCCGCCCGGGCGTGATGTCAAGGAAGACCCCTTCGATTTCGAGACCGACGAGGAGCGTCAGGTCTATGAGGCAGTGACGCGCTACATCGACCGGCGCTTCGAGGAGCTGGAAGGACAGAAGCCCGGAAAAGGGTTCGTCATGACGATTTATCGGCGACGCGCGGCGAGCTCGCCCTGGGCGCTACGAAAGAGCCTTGAACGCCGTGCAACTGGGCTGAAGGCGGTGATCGCGCAGCGGGCCTACGACGACACGATCTTGGAGATCGATGACGCGGCGGAGCTCGAGGATCTGCTCAACGTGAAGCTAACCTCGGCTCTTCCCGAGACGCCCGGGGAGGCGCGCGCGGAGTTGAAGGAAGTGGAGGAGCTTCTGGAACGCGTTGATGGTCTCGGAGGGCTCGATACCAAGCGAGATCGGCTCGTGTCCTGGGCGAAGAAGCTAACAGCCGATGGTCGTAGCGTTCTGATCTTCACGGGCTACTCCGACACAATGGAGTACCTGAGAGATAGCCTTGTCAGCGCGTTCGGTGGCGCGGTGGCGTCCTATTCCGGCGAGGGAGGAGCTTTCCGATCGGCGGCCGGGTGGGCGCTGGTTTCGAAAGTGGCAGTGACGAAGGCGCTGCGTAACGGCGAGATCAAGGTTCTGGTTTGCACCGACGCGGCGAGCGAGGGATTGAACCTTCAGGCGGCTGGAGCACTCGTGAACTTCGACCTACCTTGGAACCCGTCGAAGGTCGAACAGCGGATCGGGCGTATTGATCGCATCGGTCAGGAGCAGCCGATGCTCCCGATCGTGAACCTGTATCTGCAGGAAAGCGTGGATGAGCGTGTCTACAGGGCACTGGCAACTCGCTGCGGGCTGTTCGAGGCCTTCGTCGGACCGATGCAGCCAGTCCTCTCAAAGGCCATCAGAATGCTGATTGGCCGTGAGCATGTCAACGAAGAGGCGCTCGCGAAGGCCGCCGACGCCATCAAAGCCGATCCGGCCCTCATGCAGGCGTTTCCTGAGGACGAGCCGGTGCCAATGGCTGCCGAAGAAGGCCTTGTCCGGCGAGATCACACCGAAGCGCTACTCGCTGCGCTCGACGGAACAGGCGTGAGCGTGCAGGCCGAGAGCAATTCCGTTCATCGGATCGGCGCCGGCCCTCTTCGGATCGCGACACATCCTTCCGGCATCGAGACCCATGTGGACGCAAGCTGCATTGACGGACTTGATCCACGTCAGTGGGACCTGCTGCGGCAGCTGCAGCAGCCGGGCGAACGGCTGCCGCTGGTCGTCGCATCGGCCAAGGCGGACGGTTTCCAGACGATGGCCGGTGCCTGGGTGTCGCCTGAGGGGTTGCGGCCGGTTCGGTCCTTCGCCGATCTCCGTGCGTTGGTAGCAAGTTGGGACGGTCGGGAAGCCCCGAAAGGAGCATGGCAGGCGGCCCGCTTGCATCTGCTTGCTGAAGCTCGGGGCCATGTCACCGCCGCGAACGGCCGCCAGGCTGCGGTCCACGCTGCTAGCCGTTCGGAGCAGGCCGACGCTGCACGTCATCGCCTGATCGAGGAGCTGGGTCGAACGCTGATCTGCTTCGATCCCGACACCGATGATCTGAACGGGAAGTTCCATCAGCTCGCCAGTGACAACTCCGCAACGGCTGAGCGTCTACAAAAAGTTTACGCACATTTGGACGGGTATCCGAATTGGGACGAGTTCCACCTGACCGATCTGCGCGCCTATCGTGCTTCGCTAACCTCTAGCCAGGTTAAGACTCGTCTGACCGGCCGTGAGCTGGACGCTGCGCTTGGGGACCCGCGTTGGGCGTTCAAGGGATGATCGAGGCGGCGATTCAGGTTCGCCGAGATCGTCTCCTCGCCAGGGTGCCTTTCGGCTTTGGTATATGCGCTCCACCGTGACGCTGGACATGCTCGATGAACCCAGCCGTGTCATAAACAGAACGGCACTGTGTCAAACCAATTGCCTTGCATCGCCGTCGCGGGAAATTTCAAGACCGCATCGGAAATTGCGAAAGCGCGCTCATGGCGACGCCTTCCGGGGTAACTATCGGGGTAACTCGCGTGAGGTCATCCAAAAATAATAACAATATCAGCGCGATAGATGCCATGTGTGCTTCCCACTCTCGCATTCGTCGCGGAGCCGGCCGTTGAAGCTTTGAGAGTTTCAGGGAGCGGGTCACCCAGACCAAAAAGCCCTCGCCAGCTCCCATAAATTACCTCGAGCGCGTACAGGCACGCGCCTGCTCCCTCATCACCCCATAATCGGCGAGCATCTGCTCGATCGCAGACCCAGCCGGCAGTTGCTCCAGCTCCCCCGCCGCCCGCGCCAGGAACTCCCGCCTGTATGCCGGAACCGGTGGGCAGCCCCCTCCATCAGAACGAGCCGTCGCGCATCCGGCGAGCAAGGTCGCCCCGATCGCGAGGACGGCGAGACGCGGCATCCAGTTGGTCATGTTGCACCTCGATGGTTCTGCGCATGCGCTCGACACGCTCGGCATTGCGCCCGGCCTGTCGCGCGCCGAGCAGGATCGCGGCGACGGCGCCAATGATTCCGAGTACCCCCGCAAGCTTAAGGGCATAAGGAGCGAGAAGTCGGCCGATGATCGCGATCACCGGAGCCCCCTGCGACGATCGTCAATCCGGGCCCAGATCATGTATGCGATGCCGGCGAGCGCGGCGGCGCCAACCACCCAGGGTGCCAACTGAAGCAGCGACTGCAGCAGCGGGATCGCGGGCTCAACCTGGCGGATGACCTCGGCAGTCAGACCGAGGACCGTCGCACCGGCAGCCACCTGCCCACCCTGCACCGTCCGCGACTGCGTCAGCGGTCTCTGCGGCGGTTCGACACCGGCCAGAACCAGTCCCGCGTCGATCTCGGCATCCGTGTAGCGCTGCTGCCCGTTCTCGTGGCGGATGATCGCCAGCGTCAGCGGATGTAGGACCGCGTAGTCGTGCACGTCGATCTCGTCGTCCGGCTCGACGCCCACGCTGGCGGCGACAGCCCGCACGTAAGCGCCTGTGTCGTTCTCGTTCGGCGGCGCCCAACGGCCGATCATCTGCTTAACAGTCTTCAGGCCGACCCTGTCCTGGTAGGCGATCAGGGTCCGAGCCAGCGCCCGGATTCCCCATTTGGCGGAAGCGAACTGGAAGAACTCCGAATCCGTCTGCTCGGCCGCCAGCCCCTGCCAGGGATCGGAGGAGCGGCGCAGATTGCCGGGATTGTGGTTTCGAATGCCGCGCGGCGGCGAACCGGCTCGATGGGTCGAAGCGGTCATGGTTCTCTCCCTCCAAAAACAAAAAAGCCCGCCGGATGGCGGGCAGTACGGACAACAGCGGTAGCTGCGTCAGGCGTCGGCAGGTTCAGCAACAGCGATGGCTAGAGTTCGATCACAGCCAGCGAGACTCTCCCCTGGACTGGGACCGGTCCTCGCGTTCGCCGCTTACCGAAAAGTCGTTGTGACCGGTCGGCCGGGATGTGTGATGCTTGCGGGCGTCATGACTTCGATCGACGGGATCACCCTTACTGCGGTGACGATTCCGCCGATCAGAAAGGAGACGCTGCCATGTGGATTGCAGTGATATCGCTCGTCGGAATCCCAGTGGCTATCTACTTGATCACCACTCTCGTTCAGCACGGCGCCTGATCTCTTCGCCAGTGACGATCCGGGTTCCAGCCAGCGTGCGACCCCTCACGACACGCCGAGCTTCACGTTGATCGCCAGGCCGGCGAGCAGCGCGGCGAGGAAGACGATGGTGAAGAACTTGACGACCGTCTGCCAGATCGTGCGCTTGGCCTGACGGAAGGCGCCGAGAAGTCCGCGGAGATCGCGAACATCGTTCGACGCCATGGAATCCTCGAGACCGATCGCAGCGAGAGCGCGTCGTGCCCCCTCCTCCGCCGTCCGCTGCATCAGAGCCTCGAGCGCGTCGGTGGTCATCACGATTTTTTCATCCATCGTCATTTCTCCAGTTTGACGCCGCGACGACACAGCGTGGGGCGCGGGGCTCTCAAGCTCGCTACTGTTGCAGAACCGATCCGGTTCACTCGACGACCGGCCATTTCTTCATGATCGCATCGACCGCGGCCTTATCGAGGTAGCCAGCGGTCTTGAGGGATTTCAGGCCTTCGCTGACAAGCGGGTGATCGCGTCGCACGCTCGACACCAGCTGCGTCAGCTTGAACCACAGCGGCGCCAGCGCCGCGTCGTTGCGGCATTCCATCAGTGCCGCGTCGTCGATGCCGGCGACGGTCTGGATGAG
>SXGR01214023.1_pt1 | contig 12571 bp, 14 predicted proteins | sample 3174711 | NCBI WGS metagenome assembly SXGR01 (sample SAMN11356860, study PRJNA531348) | freshwater metagenome | isolation source: freshwater sample F1-60 | place: China: Fuxian Lake, Yuxi | collected 2017-12-25
ACTGGCACTGCGGCATAACAGAGAAAGGACTTCCCAGGCACAACGCGATGGCGAAGAACAAATAAGAAAACGGGCCAGCGCGAATGCACAGGGTTCTACCCGCGCGAAGAAATATTAAACGAAGAATATTACCATGAGCTCTCTACGTTTCATCGACGCATTACTAGAACAACTGTTAGCCGAAGACGATTTGGTGAAGAACAAAGTGTCCCAGGCAACATATGTTGTTAAGAAAGTCAATCCCACCAAGCATGAACTAGTAAAGCCGAATATGTCGGCAAAAGAGATTCAGCAGTTTGAAAAGGGACGCACACAGGCACGTGCATCGGCGGGTGAGCGAGAATTCGATGCCCTCCAACAAACAGACCCCGATACATTAGCTGCGATTGAAAAAATTTCTGTCCCTAAAGATATTGGGCCGGAAACCCCCGATACTGCGATAGGAAGCAATGCAAAAGCCGAGAAACAGCTCGCTACTCGCATGGCGCAACTGGGAAAAGCATCGGCAGATTACATGATCGCCATGAAGTCTGTTACAGTGAAATTAAAACAGCAGAAGCCCGACTTGTCAGAAGAAGAACTTCTGACGGCAGTCAAAGCCGAAGTCAAAAAGCAGGGGGTGCCTAAGCCCCCTAGTTATGATTTGTGTGCGGTATCGGTGCCTGGCACCAATCTTTTTTGCGGAAAAAATAAAGAAATTCCCCGTGATAATATGCCACAACTTAAAACAACGGCGGTGCCTAACACTCCCGCATGGAAAAAAGCTGAAGCTATCGCAAAAGAAACGGGCGGCGACCCAAATAAAGTTGAAGTGAACGCAGAACAAGCGTTCTTAGCTTATCTTAAAGAAAAAAATGTGGAGATTCAGTACGACCAAACAATGGCTGCGACTGAAATGAAAGCGACACAAAATCAGTTAAATGCCGACAAGGTAGCCGGTATGGCCTGGTCATTGTATTCCAACCCAGCCACGAAAGATCCAAAACACCCGCTGCGTCAGCCACTGATTGTATCCGCCGATGGTTATGTTCTCGATGGCCATCATCGGTGGGCAGCCCTCGCGACGTACGACATCATGCAGGGTAACAAAAATATGTCCGATATTCCTGTTATTAAAGTTCAGATGGACATCGAGGATCTAGTCAGTTTAAGCAACGACTTCGGTGATACGTATGGACTCGCCCGCAAGGGTATGGGTGCCAGTGCCGAGAAAGTCAAGAAGTAGGATGTTATGAAAATGACAAAACTCAAAGAAGAAGTTCCTACCGTAAGTGCCGGCTCGGGAGCCATCGCGGGCATTGGTGTAGGCCCAGACGGCGAGCCTGGAGTCGATATGACACAACGCCGCAAGAAATGGAAGAAAGACGAGCAACAATCAACACCGATAGAAATGGTTTCTGACAAACGAACGATGGAAGAAATGTTCGACGAGCTAAAATCAATCGACGAAGACCTTCGTGACTGGTTTGGCAAAGGTAAAACTGGGGGCGTTGGTGGTGGGGGTTGGGATCGATATAATACCAAAGGCGAACGCATTGGTAAGTGTGGGGATGCGGAAGATCGCGGGGGTGACGGCGAAGGCAAACCCAAATGTCTCTCCAAAGAAAAGGCCACACAACTACGAACACAGGGCGGGACCAAGGCAATCGCCAACGCGGTGAAACGCAAGAAAGATCAAGATTCCGTCACGAACCGTAAGGGTACTGGTGGAACCCCCCGACCCGTCAGCAATCGCATCGGTGAGGCGTCATTACAGGAAAAGAATGTACCCACTAATCCTGAACTCTGGAGCCGAGCAAAATCAGAAGCGAAAAAGCGGTTTGATGTGTATCCGTCAGCGTATGCCAACGGCTGGGCCTCCAAATGGTATAAAAAACGCGGTGGTGGGTGGAGAAGCAAGAGCAACGAAGCGGTCGTAAAGACCGAAAGTAATACGCCCACAGATCGTGAATTTGCCACAGATTCGCTGACGCAAATTTATAAGAAGGATACACCGGGACAAACCACACACACCGAAGTGGTGGTGACTGTTCCTCACAACCAAACAGAGGAATTCATGAAAGACCTACTGTCGGAATTGGTAGCGATCAGCGAGGCGTGGCAGAAAATTACCACTTGTCAACAGTGCAAACGTCCCCTGTCTCCCCGCGAACAGAAGCTCGGGTTTCGTATTTGCGACAAGTGTGTGACCAAGAATAAGAGCGGTATCTGGGGAAACGATAGTGACGATGAATATGAGGAGCAGATTGAAATTACGAAAGCCGATCCTTCACTGCATGAAGCGGAATGTGCGTGTACCGAATGTCAAGAAAAAACGGCGCTTGGCGAAGGACTGCCCGTGACCCGTAAACAGATATCACGAGTCGTGGTGGATTACATGCACGGCCGTGATGGTGGATCACTGTCGCAAACTCGATTGGTATTGGTTGCGTCTAATTTAGCCCGCCCCCAAGCACGGTCAGAATCATCGGTCATGGCCTTCCTGAAAAAGAAACATCCCAAGGAAGAAATAATTATTCTCAACTTGGATTTCTTGGATAGCACCGGCAAACCAATTAACGAGGCCGAATATCAAGGACGTGCCGTCACGCTCAACAAGCCATTTCGAACACCAGACGGTCCCAAAAAGTTCTCGGTGTATGTGCGCAACGACAAAGACAATATTGTCAAGGTCAGCTTTGGCGACCCTGACATGGAAATCAAACGAGACGATCCGGATCGTCGATCCAACTATCGAGCACGACATGGCTGCGATAATCCCGGACCAAAATGGAAAGCAAATTACTGGTCCTGCCGTATGTGGGCCGGCAAGTCGGTAAGCGATGTCATCAGTGAAGACAAAATGTCATCCGTACTCATCGCCCTTCCAAAGCCTAGCATCCACAGTGACGGCCGTGGGTTTTGGAAAATTGACAATGACGTTTATCGGGCATCAGTCAATGGCGGCAAAGATGTCTACGGTGCGCCACTTGACAAACGATGGGAATCCTCGTATAATCATTTTGTACAATATTGGGACAGCGTGCATGCCAAGCATTATGTAAAAACGAAAGACTGGATAAAATAATATGAAAAAAATGTTACAGGTAGTACTGATTGTTGGTATGGGGTATATGTTGAGTGGATGTGCTGTCAGGATGAATGGCGGCGGCTATGATTCAACAGGTGCCGTTGTGGGTGGAGTCGTGGGTGGAGTTGTGGGTGGAGTCGTAGGGGCAATTATGAGCACCGCTATAAATGACGACCCCGAGTATCCTTTGTATTATCCTAAGTATATAATTCCAACCTTTCCATATGAGACGGGGTATGGTGCTGGGTATGCCGTAACATATCCAGCGTGTCCTATTATGGTACCAACTCCAATATATCCAACTTATTATGGACGGAATTCCGAACGAGATATTGCGTGGGTATATCCACCGACCGATCCTCGTTGTATTCGTAATTTCATGTTTTACGAGCAACATCAGCGACAACAGGAACGCCGGCGTTGGTGGCGCAGGTAACCCCTCAACATTCTACACCTTGGTTCTAAAAAACCAAAAATAAACCCTCACGTTCGGATATGACAGAAAAACGTCATATATTTTCTGTCAGTCTAACTAAATATTCATATGCGCAAGTTTGCTTGGCTCACATTTCTCACTGGCCTGCTACTCTCGGTCGTTGCCGGATTTTATTCCGTCATCGGGCTAGCCATGATCTTCTCGGGTGCCTATTGGCCCGTTATCGCTCTTTCCAGCATTCTCGAACTCGCCAAATTAGTTGCGGTCTCGTGGATGTATCGCTACCGGCAGTTCGCAGGGCGTTTCTTCCGTCTGTATTTTTATAGTGCCATTCTCGTGCTCATGGTAATTACATCAATGGGCATTTTTGGATATCTGACACGGGCCCATGTTGAGAGTGAAAGCACCTATGCCACGGCTCAACTCACGCTTCAAGAAATCCAACAGCGCGGAGATCAACTAATCGACGAGCGAACCCAACTCAATACCGAACTCAGAACACTGAACGAACAGTCTAACCAACTGGTAAAACAGTTAGGCGATGCTCGGCGATTGCGAGGATCTCAAGGTGCCGTAGCCGTCCAACGTGACATGGCAACCCGTCGCAACACCTTACTGACCGACCTAACACGAGTAAACACAGACCTCGCGTCTGTGCAAAAAGAACGAGTGACAATAGAAACCGAGACAAATGCCGCAACTGCCGATATTGGTCCTCTGCGATACGTTGCGCAAGCATTATACGGCACCGATGACGTCACCACGGTGCGCCAGTCCGTTATGATTTTAACCGGCATTCTGATGATCGTGTTTGATCCTATGGCTATCATGTTGCTGATTGCTGCCAATATTTTGTTTCTACGAACATCATCTTCGGCATCTCCCATAACGGTTGCCCCAAATGTGATACCAGAACCATTCGTTGATGTCCCTACGGCCAACGATACGTTTGCCGAAAATGAAATTAATACCAACCGAACCGACGTGCCAACTCATTTGATTCGCGGAATTGAATAATTTTTGATATAATAGACCTCTTATGAGGAATATGATGAACACTCAAATAATTAATCGACGGGCCGTTCGTGGACATGCGTGGCGAGATTGTGAATTTTGTGGGCGGGACAAGATCGATCGCAAAGGGCAAAAATTCAACTACCAGTATATCAGTGAAAAAACTAATGATTGGGATATTCATATATTTTGTTCAAAGGTCTGTTATTCGGCCTGGCACAGCATGAATGGTGGCAAATAGGTCATCACAATGCCGCTGTGGGACTTTAAATGTGAATCGTGCAATCTTGTAATGGAATTATTATTCCCCTCTTATGAGGCCTCAATGGTTGTCAAATGCCCGCATTGTCAATCGGTATTAGTGCGACAACCCGCATTGGGGGGATTTGTCGTAAATGGCTATAATGCAAAAACCCTGTACAGCAAAAAATCATAATGTACCCAGACTCGATAGTTAAACTCACCTCATTTAATGTAATGACAGAATTTCAGCATCTGTCCGTAGAAGAACTACGAGACCTTGCAAAGTCGCGTCAACTCCCCTATGCAGTGGCATTAGCAAATATCACCGGCGATTTAAACACGGGAGTGATAATTCGAAGTGCTTGTGTGCTGGGCGCCCAGCGAGTGTTTATTTTTGGTAAAAAGAAATATGATCGTCGCAGTACGGTTGGCGCACACAATTATATTGAACTGGCACATTTTGAGTCTCTCACCGAAACAGAACCATTCAATTGGAACGAATCTTTACAGATTATTCGAGTGAATGGATATACCCCTGTTCTGATTGAACAGGGAGGTGCACCGCTCTATGACTTTGCACCATCACAAACCGTGGGCCCCGTCTGTTTGGTCTTCGGGGCCGAAGACAGTGGCATTCCACTGAACATATGTCAATCGGAGCTATGTTATACCATCCCACAGCCTGGGGTATTGCGCTCACTGAATGTCTCTACCGCAGCAAGCATTGCCATGTGGCATACCATGATGGAACTAACCCGCGCCGTAGATGTCTAAATACTATTAACAAACACCCATGCTCCTCTGAGCGCAAAAGGACAATATTATGGCTATGAAGTTACAAATTTCTGAAATTCTCACTAAGCTAAAAGAATTTACAGGCGAGGGCGCCGTCGCCAAGAAGGCAGACTGGCTGCGTCGGAATGATAGTGCGACCCTTCGACTAATTCTGAAGCACGCCTTTGATCCAAACATCACCTACAATTTACCCGAAGGCGATCCCCCATTTAAGTTGAATGAGAATGAGATTGACCAGACAGAAACGACCCTCTTCGCAGAGACACGAAAACTCGGCTACCTCTGGTTACAGCCTAGCGCCGCGGCCCTAAAGGACTTAACAAGAACACAGAAAGACCAACTCACAGAGCTGGAACAGCAACAGTCCGAAAAGGGTAAACTCTTACAGGAAATGCTTACAGCATACCGTGTAGCCGAACAAGAGATTGTCGATGCCCGTGAGATGATTGAGGTTAATCGAGTGCGGCTCAAGAAGGCGATCGAGAACGCATCTCGTCTCCAAAAAGAGGGACAGGAGTTCAACACAAAGATCGAACAACTGAATGCCTATGTGCAGCAAGTCACCCAATCAATGATCGGGATCAACGCGCAACTAATGAATCGCGACACCCCAAACACCGAACAACGGATTCCAAAATATAAACTGGAAATGCAATTCATTGGGTTGCTTGAATCCCTCCACCCCGACGAAGCCAAAGTGCTGCTTGGTGTCAAGAACAAAACATTAGCCAAGCAATTCCCTATTACGAAAGATATAATCAAGAAGGCATTTCCCGAACTACTTTGAACATGTGGATAGCTGTCGAGGACGCATAAAACTTGACAGCCGTATAAATATCAAGTATATGAAACTCCTTCCATTTACCACATGGCAGTCATTGCATTCGTCGTTGCACGAAGCATCCGATCGCACGGTTATTAATCATTTGACTCATGCTGAAGATTTGATCATCACTGATTATGTGAAGGGTGCCCAACAAGCGGCTCGTATGCTCAATGGGCTAACAGCATTTTTAAAAGGTCATGCAGACTCCCCCGTCAATCTCTCGGTCAAGATCGACGGGTCGCCAGCTATCGTGGTGGGAAACGACCCGCGTGATGACGTCTTTTTTATCGGCACCAAAGGTGCCTTTGCAAAAACCCCAAAAATCGCAAAATCTCTCGCAGAGATTAAACAATTATATGCTGGCAAAGACGGACTCATTGACACGATGACTGTGGCGTTTACCGCCCTCAAGAAAATCTGGCCAAGAGGTAAAATTGTTTTTCAGGGGGATGTGCTGTTCACTCCTACGATAAAAACCCGACAGATGATTGATGGTCAAGATTATGTCACGTTTAAACCCAACACCATCGTCTATGGATTACCCGCCGAAAGCGATTTAGGAAAACAAGTACTTGCCGCAGAATTTGGTGTGTGTTTTCACACGACCTACACTGGAGATACTCTAGAAACGCTCTACGCGGCTCCTGGCGCAATAACGACTGGACTGAAGCAGTCCCCTGCGGTCGTGCTCTTCTCACCCCGCTATCAGGATTTATCGGGGACGCTGACCTTTACAAAAGCAGAAACCACTACCTTACAGACATTGCTTGCCGATATTCAGGCTCGCACCACAAAGTTGTCAGGAAACAAATTTCTCTCTTTTCTCAAATCAACGCCGTTATTGCAATCTGAGTTTATGATTTTCCAGAACACGCTTGTTCGAAGCGGAGAGCCGATTACATTGAGCCCGAAAGTGTTTGTCGCACGATTTGGAGCACATATCAACATGCGGGGTCAAAAAAGCGCAAACACCAAGAGCAGCGAGGCCGGAAAAAACACCACCGCGCAAAAGTATGCGGCGCTGGTCGAACTCGTTTCCGAGAACGAAGAGGGACTGGTGGATATTCTAGCATGGCAACACGCAGTCACCCTTGCGAAAACATTTATCATTACCAAATTGAACTCGGTGGGCGCGTTAAAAACCTTCTATGCGTCAGATACGGGTGTCGTGGCCGGTCATCATGAGGGGTTTGTCGCCACCGACCGCCGAGGAAACTTCGTCAAACTTGTCGATCGAATGGAATTTTCACGCTTAAATCTCACACAAGGCCGATTTCAATCCACGTAAGTCTTGACCATCGACATATTATGCTATATACTCTTGAACAATTAGCGTCGTGACAACAGCTTCAGTGTCTGTCATAATCGGGGCGAAGTGAAGAAATCACTGGTATGATGGTTGAACGTCATAATGTACGACAAGGATGTGAAGCACGTCAACCCTGACGATTCACAATGATTCATAATTGGTATAGTGACGGTTATGAGTCATCCCGTTGGGCTGCGCAAGCGGCGAGAGGCAGGAGCAACGAAGACGTTTTCGTTGACCGGTACAGGACAACCGCCGGTAGTAATCTCCACTCACTATATGTCGACACACGGCTCCACGGACGCAACGCCGGTAGAGACATCTTTACTCCCTTGAATGGGAGAGGTGTCTCTCCAACTCTCCACCCGCAACAAGTAAAACAACAGATACTAACACAAATAAAGATCATGATAAATACTATAATTATAGTGCCCAAATGATTTTTTAAAATGAGGAATTTCCATGCCGATGTATGATTATCAATGTCGCAATTGTAACCAGCAGTACACTGACGTATTCTTATCTATTACAAATCGAGACAACCCCACTATTGAGGCCTGCTCAATATGTGGTGTGGTGGGGAAAATAGAACGTTGTGTCGCAGCACCAGGCATTGGTGACGCCATGCGACTCGGGCGCATGAACCTTCCGACGACGTGGACAGATAAACTCACGAATATGAAAAAAAATTATCTCCACAGTACGATTAAAGTGCCGTCACCAGGCAAACGCGAAGTTTAACTTTATCCTATAGTACCGACAGGGGGAATTGATGGTATACTAGTGTCTATGAACCGTACATGGACATCGACCTCAATTCCGTTTAATAGCACACCGCGGCCCATTCCTCCATCAACGATTAACTATGCACCAATTAATTTACAGTTGCCTATTGAGGAAGTCACACATGACGGCAAACGATGGTATCTCTATGAGGGACAGTATTATCCTTCTGTGACGAACATGATTAGTGTGACGGATACCGAAGGAAAAGCCGCACTCAATGAGTGGCGGCGTCGTATTGGACATTCGGCCGCCACAGAGATTACGCAGCATGCCGCAAAACGCGGCATGCAATGGCATACCTTTTGTGAACAATTTGTGTCAGGAGAATCAATTCCGTGGTCGCTCTTTACAGACCCCAATGATGCGACTTATGCAGCACATATCGCCGAAACGCTCAATGCGAAGGTGCAATCTGTGTTGGTGTCCGAATCCCGAGTGGTGTCAGCCCACTATGGACTGGCAGGTCGTATGGATATGGCCGTGCGACTCCATGACGGACGATATGCCATTTTAGATTTTAAAACTGGCAAAAAACTCAAAAGCGGCAATCGATTATTGAATTATGCCCTGCAATGCACATTCTATGCCGATGCCTTGTCAGAACATTGGTCGCATGGTACAATTGATACTATTATTATTGCACAATTGCTTCCCGAACGGATCGTGTGGCAAGAAACGTCACCGGCACCTTATCGATCATCACTACAGGAACGAGTTAAATTGTTTGCGGAAATAGTCAACACAGAGCTACAGTAGCTCGTACGCTATACTAGGAGATTGATAAACTAAATATCAATGGTAGTCGATGAAACGTAGTATTCGCGCAACGAGTAGTACGTGGAGACTATCGTCCAGTCACTGACGTGAACCGGAGACACCCAGAGCTGATTATTATCAGTTCGTCATGGCGGCTTAGAGTCGTTCTGCTAGTGCGAAAGCATCTAGCGCGGTACCGCGTCGTGCCGAGCAACAGAATACACGCAACCCGCACATGAGGGAAACGTCATGTGCCAGCACACCGGCTCTGCTGCCTTAAACCGACTGTTATTTCCGCTCCATTAGCACCGATGACGGGTGCATCGTGGTCTATTGCGGGAGCAAAACGTTCCCTTTTATTTGTATTGGCTTGGTGAGCACATGAGAGTGACTATTCGCATTTCTTTGGAAGGAGTTTGTATGAGACAGACAATTCGTGCATGGGGGCGTCGCGCACTTGTCCGTGTTCCAATGGTTTGTGTTATTTTGCTTGCGACACTTTCATCAACTCATAGTTCTTCGCGTGGGGAGTCGGAGTATTTTCCTACGACAGTTTCCCCGAGTGTTGATGTCACCGCGACTACGGCCGTGACGCCTTCGGTCAAGCGACGTACACCGATGAAACGACCTACCTCCTCGGTGTTGTGTTTGGCGCAAAATTTGTATTTTGAGGCGGGCACAGAACCTGCGGCTGGAATTGCGGCCGTCGCCGCCACCGTGTTCAATCGTATGGCGTCAAAAAAATATCCACAATCTATTTGTGCCGTGGTATATCAACCGTTTCAATATTCATGGACGTTGAATACGAGTAGATGGAATAAAACTCCACCCCAGATGTTTATCACCTTAGCCCAAAAATTTATACGAGATCGTGATATACTACAAGAAGATTATCCTGTGACTCATTTTCATCGAGTCGATATTCTACCCAAATGGGCACCCACATTGACGTATGTGTCTACTCTTGGGCAACATATATTTTATCGCATGTAAACGCGTGTATGAGTATTGCAATATGCCGTTGATTGGATATGGAAAGCTGTTCCTTCGTGCCGATGAACAACTGACCGAAGAAGTGCCGACCCCACAACAGTTTACTCGCATAGTGGAGTTACTGGTGAGTCGCTATCGATTATCGTATCTTGATGCCATTATGGCTCTGTGCGACCATTATGGGCGTGAATATGACTCGGTCAGAAAACTCCTCACCCCTAAATTAAAATTGACACTTATGGGAGAATTGGCGCATCGGCGGCTGTTAAAAGATAAATCGTACTTGCAAGATAAGCTCGGATAGTGGTATACTAGTCATGTTGTTTATTACCTATGAACCTACGTGTACACCAAAGAAAAGGAACCTATGTCGCCCTCACAATTTCATTCACTACTCAAAACAAACTCGTTAGACAAACTTCGGCAAGCTGTTAAGAATACGACCGGAGAAAACTTCAGCAAAGACCACGAAGGATACTGGAAGCCGACAGTCGATAAAGTCGGCAACGGAAGTGCCATTATTCGTTTTCTTCCGGCCCCTCCACCCGAAACCTTGCCCTTCGTGACGTTTTATCGTCATGCTTTCGAAGGACCGAACGGCTGGTATATTGAACTCAGTCGTACTACACTGGGAGAAAATGACCCACTCGGTGAATATAACAGTCGCCTGTGGGCGACTAAAGATGAGACCCTGCGAGATCAGGTGCGCAAGCAGTCTCGGAAACAGACCTATGTCTCAAACATTTATGTGGTGCAGGACAAAGGTAATCCCGAAAACGAAGGCCAGGTCTTTTTGTTCCGATATGGCAAGAAAATTTTCGAGAAGATTAAGGAAGCCATCGAACCCAAGTATGAGGGAGATGCGGCATTCGATCCGTTCCAGCCGATCGAAGGCGCCAACTTCCGGTTGCGTCAGAAAAAGCAAGCCGGATTTCCAAACTACGACGATTCGGTCTTTGAATCACCGAGTCCCCTATTGAAAGGCGACGAGAAAGCGATTCTCCAGTCATTTAACGGTCTGCGTTCATTGACGGAGCTTGTCTCGCCCGACAAGTTTAAGTCGTATGAGGAACTGAAGAAGAAGGTGGATCGGGTAATGGGGTTTGATACGAGTGTGTATCTCACGCCGAATGATGCGCCTTCAGATGCTCCGGTGCGTCGATCGTTGGGACGCACGGAAGAGCCGTCGGTGCCCGTGCCGGCGTCTGCACGACCGTGGACACCACCGTTGGTGTCTGATGAAGATGATGATGTGGATTCGCGTTTGTCAAAGTTCGACGACGAATAATCCGTTAGTGATGAAAGACGAGAACCCCACGGAGCAATCCGTGGGGTTTTTTATTTTAAGCAAGACCACTGTGACGAAGCGTCGGTTCGCGATCGATCGGTGATGGAATAAACGTCGATGCTGAGTCACCCCCACCACTTGACACAATTGTGTTACCACCATGCACAATATTTGTTGACGACCCGCCACTACTAGTAACACTGCCAGGGTTTCCAAGACTTGCTGTAGTAGCCACACGACCTTGTGCTGACATATCCCCAGCTAACTGAGAGGTGGAGGGTGTGTTCGGTGCACCGCCTTGTGCTGACATATCCCCAGCTAACTGAGAGGTGGAGGGTGTGTTCGGTGCACCGCCGCCGGCAGGCGGCGCGCCACCCGACTGCGAATCTGTTTCTCCTAAACTGGTTGTTTTTGCCGAAACATCTATGTTCGAGTCGGGAGAATTTTTGCTGCCTGCGCGCATCATAGCAACAATTTTTGGCGCTCGCGAGCCTACTTGACCATACCATTTTGAATTTTGTAACCCAGAGGCGGCCCCCTCGGCATTGCCGAGGGCAATAGCTTTGCTGGTGTTAGGCCACTTACGCGACCATGCAGGGCCCATATTGAAGGTTAAATCTGTTAATGCGGCTTGTCCCGTAGCATTAAATTTATTGAAGCCAGAAATACCTTCTGCGGCCTTGCGGTGATGTTCATAATCTTTGTCAAACATTGCCATTACTTCATCATGCGAGAACGTACGATTCATCTCGGGTGGAAGAGTCTTACCGTTACCAATTAAATGTCCAACTCCGACTGTCCACAATCCCAAGGAATCTTTATAGGGCTGATAGCGAATACCCTCATGCGCAATAATCATTTTTGTCTCATCATTTAACGATTGTATAGGTTCAACCTTGGATGCGGTGACCGGATACTCTGACGATCGCGATGGTGTCTGTGTAGGCGCCGAAGGTGTCTGTGTAGGCGCCGAAGGTGTCTGTGTAGGCGCCGAAGGTGTCTGTGTAGGCGCCGAAGGTGTCTGTGTAGGCGCCGAAGGTGTCTGTGTAGGCGCC
>SXGR01208998.1_pt1 | contig 12567 bp, 11 predicted proteins | sample 3174711 | NCBI WGS metagenome assembly SXGR01 (sample SAMN11356860, study PRJNA531348) | freshwater metagenome | isolation source: freshwater sample F1-60 | place: China: Fuxian Lake, Yuxi | collected 2017-12-25
CCGACGGTTTTCGCGCGCTCTATCCCGCGAAGAGCCGGTTCCATCTCGACTTCGAGTTCAAGAAGGACGTGAACCTTGGCCTCGTCGTGAAACAGGTGCGCGAGATTCCGAATCCCGCGACGACGAACCGCACCGTGCCTTATCTCATCGACGAGCCGCTCGAATGGGTCGTGGCCCAGCGCGAAGCGGGTGATGTCTTTGGAAATCACAGGCTGAAATCGATCTGGGCACTGCACGCCGCGAACATTCGCCTCACGCCGACCAATCTCGCGCGCGGCCTCTATACCACGGGCCGACTGGATTACGTCGAGCGCGGCACGGTGCAAACGCTCGGTGGCGCGATTGCGTCGTGGCCGAATGCCTCCAACGCGCCGTCGGGAGCATTGAATTTCTGGACCACCGGCACCGGCACGAACCAGCGTCGGTGGACCTTGAACACCGCCGTCATCACGAACGTGACCGGCGCGACACCGCCCGTCTTCACGCAGAACGATTTCGAAACCTACGTGAGCGTGGATTACGCGACGCGTCAGCCGACGATCTCGCAGCTCGGGCAAATCACCACGACGACAAACGAGATCGCCTTCCTCGAACCGCGCCGCGTCCCCAGCCCGACGGACATCTTAAAGCAATACACCGCGAGCAGGCCCGGTGTGGTGAACATCGAGATCAAATTCTACTGGCCGAACGAACCGCCCACCGCCGCCGGTTACACCGCGCCGCTCGTGCGCTTTGTCGAGACGCGCATCACGGGCCTGACCACGCAACCCATCGTTCTGACCGGCTACTACTCGCAGACTTACCGCCCCGGCCATCACAACTTCACCGAGGAATTTATCTTCGAGCCGCGCCTGGAGCCGGGCCTGCCTGCTGCCACGCTCGCCGAGTTGCAGGCCGCGAACATCCAGTTCCTGCACGTCCACTTCGGCTTCACCGAGGATCAGATCAACGTGTGCGGGCTGGATCAAAGGATGCGGAAGCTCTGACACGAATCGGGAAAGCTGCCAGCCTTTCTCACTTTTGCGCTCCGTCTCGAGACATCAGGCCGAGCGAATGAATTGCTGCGGGCAACGTCCGACTCTCCGTCATTTGCATTTCATCCATCGTCCATGCCATTGCATCCCATGTCATTCGTGATCCGTCTCCTTGTCCCGGCCGTGCTCAGTCTCTCGTTCGTCGCCTCGGCCGCCGAGTTCACCGCCAAGGATCGCCAGCCAACGCCGCAGGAACTCGCCACGCTCCCGGCTGTCGTGCCCGAGAAGGCAGAGAGGTTGATCAAGGAAGTGAAAGTGGCGGACGGCTTTGAGGCGACCATCTTTGCCACGCCGCCTGCGGTGAACTATCCGGTGTTCGTCGCCGCCGCGCCGGATGGCACGCTCTACGTGTCCAGCGATGGCAACGGTTCCATCGACCGCAAGCCGCATCTGGGCCGCGTGCTCCGCGTGCGCGACACCAACGGCGACGGGCGCGCGGACGAAGTGAAGGCCTTCGTCGCGGACGTCGATTCGCCGCGCGGGCTCGTCTGGGATCAGGATCGGCTCTATCTGCTGCATCCGCCCGACATCAGCGTCTTCATCGATCACAATGGCGACGGCGTGGCCGACGAAAAGAAGACGCTCGTCAGCGGCATCGGCTGGACCTTCAAGGATCGCCCGGCAGATCACGGTTCGAACGGCCTTGAACTCGGTACCGACGGTTGGCTCTACGCGGCGATTGGCGACTTCGGATTCATGGAAGCCGCCGGCACCGATGGTCGCAAACTCCAGATGCGCGGCGGCGGAGTCGTGCGCGTGCGCCCCGACGGCAGCGGATTGGAAACCTGGGCAGACGGCACGCGGAACATCGTCGAGGCGGCCGTCAGTCCGCTGCTCGATCTCTTCACGCGCGACAACACCAATGACGGCGGCGGTTGGGATGTCCGCCTGCACCACTTCAGCGGCCTCACGGACCACGGCTATCCGCGGCTCTTCAAAAACTTCCCGGACGAAATTATCCAGCCTCTCGCGGACTACGGCGGTGGTTCCGGTTGCGGCGGCGGATGGATCGATGAGCCGGGCATTCCGGCCGCGTGGAACAACTCGCCTTTCACAGCCGACTGGGGTCGCGACTGGATTTATCACCACGGCCTCACGCCCAAGGGCGCGACGTTCGCCGCCGGCCAGAAGGAATTCATTCGCCTGCCGCGCGTGACCGATCTCGATGTCGATGGCAACAGCGCCATCTACGCCGCGAGCTGGAAGGGCGCATCGTTCACGTGGGTCGGCCCCGAGGTCGGCTACATCGCGCGCGTCACGCCCAAGGGCCACAAGCCCGAGCCAATGCCGGAGTTCGCGAAGCTCGGCAACGAACAGCTCGTCGCGCTCCTGAACTCGCCCAGCCACACGCGCCGTCTCGCCGCCCAACGCGCACTCCTGCGCCGTGACAAGGTGGAAGCGGTGCAACGTTCCGCTCGCGTGCTCGCGAAAGATTCTGGAAATCCGATCGCGTCGCGCGTTGCTGCCGTGTTCCTGCTCAAACAAAAGTTTGGTACCGCCTCGCACTCGTTTCTCAACAGCCTGATCGGAGACGCCACCATCGCGCCGTGGGCGATGCGCGCGCTGACCGATCGCGACGATCAGTTGAAGGACATTCGCGTCGCCGGCATAACGCGCGCACTGCGTTTCACCGATGCGCGGGCGCGCAAGGAAGCGCTCATCGCGCTGCAACGGATCGCGACGCCCAAGGAGCACAAGCTGATGACGCCGCTGCTGACCGACGCCGATCCGGTCGTGGCGCACACGGCGATGCAGGTGCTCATCCGAATCAAGGCCGCCGCCGCCACTCTCGCGTTGCTCGATGATGGGAAGGCGTCGTCCGCCCTGCGCGCCGGGGCGTTGCGCGTGCTGCAATCCATTCACGAACCGCGCGTCGTTGAGGCGTTGATCGCGCGGCTCGGGAAGGAATCTTCCGAAGCCAGCCGCACCGGCTTGATCACCGCGCTCTGCCGTTTGCACTTCGTGGAAGGGAAGTGGAAGGGCGACTCGTGGGGCACGCGGCCCGACACTCGCGGGCCGTTCTATCAACCCGAGCCCTGGAGCGAGACACCGAAGATTGCCGCAGCCTTGAAGGCGGCGCTCGACCGGTCGGGCTCCAGCGAAGCGGCGTTCATCGGACGTGAATTGTCGCGGCATCGCATCCCGGCCGGAGCTGCGCTCGACACGCTGATTGCCCGTGCGAAGACGGAGCCGACGTTGCTCCCGGCCATCGCCGCGCAGCTTGCGCAGGCGGAGGACGTGCCGGCCAATGCAGTTCCGCTCCTTATCGCGGCGGCAAGAGCTGACGACACTCCCGATGCGGCGCGCGCCCAGGCGGTCATCGCGTTGACGAAGACCGCGAATGCCGACGCGTGGCGGGCGGTGCTCGCGGCGTTGCCGCGCGTCACGGGCACGAAGACCGAGAACAATCTCGCCGAGAAGGCGCAGGGCGCGGTGAACAACGCGGCGAAGCTCGATCAGGTTCACGCGGTGTTCGAGGAAGCGGCGGCGACGATGGTCGGCCCGACGGCGCAGCTCGCCGATGGCGTGCTGCTGAGGCTCGCGTCGCGCAAGATTGGTTCGCCCGAGGCGCGCGCCTCAGCAAACGCCGCCCTGGACGCCGGCTGGGCGAACCCGAAGCGCCGCGCGCAGATCCTCCGGGCCGCGTCACGGGCGGGCGATTCGAGCCGGGCCGCGCAATTCGTCGCGGCCATCGACGATCCCGACGCGACGGTGGCCGAAGCCGCGCGCGAGGCCGTGCGCCGCCTGAAGATAGATCCCGAGAAGATTCGCGCGGGGGCTGCGGCGAAGAAGGTTGGTGAGCTGTCCGCAGATGCGGTGCTGGCGGCGGTTGTTCCCATGAAGGGCGACGTGGCGCGCGGCGAACAAGTCTTCACGCAGATCGGCTGCAACGCGTGTCACACCGTGAAGGCCGACGAACTGTTGAAGGGGCCGTTCCTCGGCACCATCGCGAACGTGTATCGACGGCGCGAGCTGGCAGAGGCAATTCTACTGCCGAACCACACGCTCGCCCAGGGCATTGTCGCGACTCATTTCGAGCTGAAGGACGGCACGGAAATCGATGGCTTCGTTGTGCGCGAAGCGGCGGACGCGGTGACGATCCGGACCATCGCGGCGCAGGAGCAGGTGATCGCCGTGACGCAGATCGCAAAGCGCGAGAAGCAGGAACGGTCGTTGATGCCCGAGGGACTGGCCGCCGGGCTGACCGTCCAGGATCTGGCCTCGTTGCTGGACTACATGGAGAGCCTCGCGAAGTTGAAGTGACCGGGAGGAGCTGGTGCACCGGGCATCCAAGGCTTGCACTTCCATTCTGCCCTGCCGAATCTTGCCGCCATGCAATTCGGGATTTGTAGCGAGATTTTCAAAGACTGGAAGATCGAGGACGCCATGATCTTCGCTCGCAAAGCGGGCTACGACGCCATCGAGATCGCGCCCTTCACCATCGCCAATTACGTCACGGACATCTCCGCCTCGCGTCGCACGGAGATTCGTGACGCGGCGGCGCGCGCAGGCATCGCCATCTCCGGCATCCACTGGGTACTCGTGCAGGCCGAGGGCATGTATCTGAACCATCCCGACGAGGCAATTCGCACGCGGACGGCGAGATATCTCTGCGACCTGGTGGATTTCTGCGCGGATCTCGGTGGGAAAACGATCGTGGTCGGCTCACCCAAGCAACGGAACATCATGGACGGGGTGACACCGGAACAGGCCCGCGACTGGGCGCTTGGGACGTTCCGCGATTCGGTGAAGCGCGCGGAGGATCGCGGCGTGACTATCTGCTTCGAGCCGCTGGCTCCTTCGGAGACGAACTTCATCAACACCGCTGCGGATGCGATCACGTTTGTGAAGGGCAATCCTTCACCGAACTTCAAAATCATTCTCGACGTGAAGGCGATGTGCTCCGAGTCCAAGGCCATCCCGCAGATCATTCGCGAGAGCCGCGGGCACTTCGCCTACTTCCACGCCAACGATGCCAACCTGAAAGGCCCGGGCTTCGGCGACGTGGACTTCAAGCCCATCGCCGCCGCGCTGCGCGAGGTCGGCTACGAGGGCGTGGTGTCGGTGGAGGTGTTCAAGTTCGAGGAAGGCGCGGAAGTCATCGCGACGAAAAGCATCGAGTATCTGAAGCGGACATTCGCGTGAGTGACCTCCCGCCGGGCGTCAGCGCGCCTCGACCGGCATCCGATAGCACGCGGCTTCCTTGTCGTTGCGCACGAGGAGGAACTCGCCAGCCAGCGCGGGCGGATTCCAGGTCTTGTCCGTGAGCACCTTGAAACGCGTGAGTTCGCGCAGCCCGGTCGGCGATGGATCGAGGAGAACGATTTCGCCCGCCTCCGCCATCACCAGCAGCCGTCCGCCCACGAGCAGGATTTGTCCGTGGCCGTACTTGCCGTCCTTCCTTTTCATTTCGCCCGTGGCCGCGTCGAGGCAGGCCATGAAGCCGTCGTCCAACCCGTAGAGGTGGCCGTCGTGCAGGAGCGGGTTGCTGAACTTCGACTTCATCCGGTTCGTGCGCCAGACCTGGCGGGCCGTCCATTTGCCTTCCGCATCGCGCGTCACGGTGATGCGCGCGCTGCCGGTGCCGTAGCCGCTGGAGAGAATCACGTCATTCGTCCCGATGAACACGGGCATGGCGACGTGCGGATGGCCGCCCGGCCACTTGTAGGACCACAGGGGCGCGCCGTTCGTGGCGTCGCACGCGACGAGCGAATCATCGAACACCAGCACCTGCCGCAAGCCGCCGAAGATCCGCAGCGTCGGCGAGCTGTAGCTCGCGCCGAACTTCCCGCCCGCCCAACGCACCGAGCCATCCGCGATGGCATACGCCACCAAGGACTGGTTCGCGCGGCCGCCGGGGTTTGCCACCACCACGTCATCGAACACGAGCGGCGAACTGCTAAGGCCCCAGTCGGGCACTTTGCCGTCGTGCTCGCGCAGGATGTCCTTGGACCAGATCTCGCGGCCCGTCGCGAGTTCCAGGCAGGTGAAGCGGCCCGTCGCACCCTGGGCGAAGACACGTCCGCCGGCGACCGTCGGGTTCGCCCGCGGACCTTCGCCGGCGAGCGTGGTGAAGTAACGCGCCGTGTCCGCGTGCGACCAGACAAGCCGACCGGTTTCGAGATCGTAGGCGGTGATCAACTCCTCTTCGCCGCGCTGTTCCTGCGTTACGGCCAGTCGACCAGCGACGACGAATCCTGACCACGCTGCGCCCACGGGCTGACGCCAAAGCTGGACGGGCGGTTGTGTCGTCCAGTTCGTCGCCAGTCGCGGCCCGGCGAGAATGCCATTTCGATCCGGGCCGAGGAACTGTTGGAAATCAGCGGCACCCGCCGGTCCTACGGAGACGCGATTGGTCTGCGCTGTTGTTGCCGCCGGCACGGGTGTGGGGACGGCGACTGGAGTTGAGCGGCGAGCCCAGCGCGGTTCGATGATCGGGACGAGGTCGCCATCCACGCCGTGAATGCGGAACACCGCCGCGAGCAGGCCCAGCGTGGCGATGAAGCCGGCCAGCCCGCCAACGCGTCGCCACCAGGTCAGTCGCGAGAAGGCGAGCAGCCACACGAGCAACAGGCCGAGCAACACGAGCACGACGCGGGCGACGTTGAGGTTGAAGTGTTGCTGGGACTTGTGGGGGATGAAGAACAGGACGGCGTACGCGATGGCCGCTCCGGCGACGATGACCACGGGGGGCCACCAGCGGGCGCGCCGGGGCGCTGGCGAAGGTTCGCTCACGGGCGTGGCCCCTTGTGCTCCGGGAAATCCTTCACGTAACGCCGGAGCAACGCCGCTTCGTCCCCGCGCATGAGATAAATCTTCCCGCGCACTTCCTTCCGCTCGCCGGGCTTGAGGCCGCCAAGACGAAAGTCCGAGTGCAGGCAACGCGCGACGCCCTGGAACAATTCCTGGTGCGGCTCCCACGCCGTCGCAAAGATCCATTTCTCATCCGCGCTGTAGGCTCCGATCAATCCGTGATCCGGCACGATGCCGCTGAGGGGACGCGGGTTCACGTCTGTGCGCGGCACATGCGCGGGGCACCAGACCTGGCCGGGTTCGTAACGCGCGCGCAACGCCCAGTCGCGTGTCGGCATGCGCGTGAGCTTGCCGTCGATGGAGAGGAAGCAGCGCGGGAGATAGTCGGTGGCGTTGCCCGCCGACTTCTCGTCGAAGCCCATGAAGGCGCTCAAGCGCACGCACGGCTGGGCCCAGTGCGCTTCGCTGCGGCGCGGGCCGGGGTTGTGCGCAGTGAGCTGGAAGTCCACTTCATCGTCGCCGGCGGTGATGATGTGCTCGACGGTCACGCCGTCCGCGAGTGTATCGCGGAGCTTCACGATGCGGCCGTCAGCGCTGGCGTGGAGCAGCACGTTGGTGTGCGGGATGACGGTGTGCTTTACCCAGTCCGCGTCCGTGGAGTTCGCGCGGCAATAGGCTTCGAGGTAGTTGATGCGAATCTCCCCGGGCAGGTGCACGCCGCGAATGATGAGCCAGTGCCCGGAGCGTTCGAGCGCGAGCGCCGCGGCGCGGGCCGGCGGACTGACCGCGAAGAACGAGAGAAGGAGTAACGAAAGGAGGAATGGCACCGGAAGGACGAACATCCGCCTCGTCACCTCGGCGGCTACGGGAGCGGTGCGGGAACGCATGGAAGCCATCGATGTCACTTGGTCATCGGCCAGCCGGCCTGGAGAATGGCTTTGTAGCCGCCGGTCAGGGATAGGACGTTGGTGTAGCCCATGCGTTGCGCGACATCGCAGGTCAGCGCGGAGCGGAATCCGCCGCCGCAATACATGATGATCTCGGCGTTCGGATCGGGGAATCGCTTCTCGATGTCGCGTTCGAGAATGCCCTTGCCGAGATGCTGCGCCTCGGCGGCGTGGCCAGCGGCCCATTCGGCGTCCTCGCGGACATCGAGCAGCACTGCAGCGGGATTGCGCGCAAGACGTTCGCGGGCTTCAGCCGGAGTGATCTCGCGGATGCGGGGGCGGACTTCGTTGACGACTTTCAGAAAACCAGGCGAGTGATCCATGGCCCCGACGATAGGCGCCGGTGATTCGGGGTCAATCTGGAAGACGGACGCGGCGGGTCACACCACGGCCACTGGATTCTCCAGTGTGCCGATGCCGCTGATGTTGATCTTCACGCGGTCCGCCGCCGCGAGGGTGAAGCCGTCCGGCGGCACGATGCCGGTGCCGGTCAGCAGCACGGCTCCGTGCGGGAACTTCTGGCTGCGGAACAAATACTCCACGAGCTCGGGGAACGTGCGCTTGATCTGTCCGACGGAGGTTTTGCCCGCGAACACCGGTGCGCCCGCGCGCTGAATTTCGATCGCGATCTTCCACGCCCGCGCATCCGCTTCCGTCGCGCCGACGGTGACGAACGGCCCGAGAGCGCACGAGCGGTCGTAGATTTTCGCCTGCGGCAGGTAGAGCAGGTTCTCGCCCTCGATGTCGCGCGAGCTCATGTCGTTGCCGATGGTGTAGCCGACGATGTGGCCGCGCGAGTTGAGCACGAAGGCGAGCTCCGGTTCCGGCACGTTCCACGTCGCGTCGCGTCGGATGCCCACGGCGTCGCCTGGGCCGACGACTTTCTCGGGCATCGACTTGAAAAACAGCTCGGGACGCGGCGCGTCGTAAACCTTGTCATACGCCGTCGCGCTGAAATCGCTCTCCTCCATGCGCGCCTTTTTGCTCCGGAGATAAGTGACGCCTACGGCCCAGATTTCCTGCTGCTCGACGGGCGCGAGCAATTGCACGTCGGTCAGCGGGAATTCCGGGAGCTTCTGCCCGGCCAGCGTGCCGAGCTGTGCGGCGAGACCCTCGAACTCGAGCAGGCTGGTGAGGCGGTCGATGCCCTCGGCGGAAAGATCGAGCACCGAGGAATCGTTCTTCAGCAGGCCGACGCGCGGACGGCCGGACCCGGATTGGAAGCGGCAAAGTTTCATGGCGCTGAGTTAGCCACGGAAGTGACGCGGATGGAACAGCGAGTTTTGCCCGGCGGGTTGGGTATCGACAGCGCGATTTCGCGGCCTAGTCTTCGCGGGTCGAATCGTCATGAAAGAAGCCTACATCGCTGCGAAGGAACGTTGGGCGCGCAAAATGGCCGGGAAGGAAAAACCGGCGGTGCGCTCGGAGAACCGTCTGCCGCCAGGACAGCGGCAGGTGCATAATTTCCCGGTGCTGGATCTGGGCATCCGCCCGGAGGTGCCGCTGGCGCAGTGGGAGTTGAAGATTCACGGGCTTGTGGAGAATCCGGTGACGTTGAACTGGGAGCAGTTCATGGCGCTGCCGCAGTTCAAGGACGTGAGCGACTTCCATTGCGTGACGACGTGGAGCCAGTTCGACATGGAGTTTCAGGGCGTCGCGTTTTTCACGCTGGCGGATCTGGTGAAGCCGAAGGCGTCGGCCTCGCATGTGTTCTTCAAGAGCTACGACGGTTACTCGACGAACAATCCACTGGATGTGTGCATGGATGACGACGTGATGGTGGCGCATTCGTGGAACGGCCAGCCGCTGACGAAAGAGCACGGCGCGCCGGCGCGGGTGATCCTCCCGAAGCGTTACGCGTGGAAGGGCGCGAAGTTCATCCGCGACATCCAGTTCATCGACCGCGACATCCTCGGCTTCTGGGAGGTGCGCGGTTACTCGAACACGGCGGACCCGTGGACGGAGGATCGGTTCTCGTGAAGTGTCCGCCTCGTTACCTCGGCGGCGACGAATGATCATCCGCGTTACATTTTATTCCTACTTCAAGGAGCTCGCGGGCGTGGCGAACACGACGGAGGAGTTGCCGGAGGGCGGCACGCTCGGGGCGTTGCACATGCGTCTGATGACGCGGTTCCAGAAGCTGGCGGCGATGGAGCGTTCGACGCTGATCGCGGTGGGAGTGGATTATCAGACGCGCGATCACGTGTTGAAGGACGGCGACGAGGTGTCGCTGTTTCCGCCGGTGCAAGGGGGCTGAGTCATGCGCCGCGAACTAACATTGACGACAGAGCGCATCGACGAGGCGGCCTTGGTGTCGTCGCGTCAGATGAGCGCGGGCGCGGGTGCGGCAGTGTATTTCTCCGGCGTGGTGCGCGGGCAGGAGGGCAGCGAGGCGATCCGTGCGATCGAATACGAGGCGTTCGAGGCGATGGTGCGGCGGCAGTTTGAGTTGTTGTTCGATGAACTGGCGGCGCGGTGGCCGCTGGAATCGGTGCGGCTGGTGCATCGGCTGGGCGTGGTGCCGGTGAACGAGGCGTCGCTGTGGGTCGAGGTGATTGCGGGTCATCGCGGCGAGGCGTTCGCGGCGTGCCAGCATTTGATCGACGAGATGAAGCGCGTGGTCCCGATCTGGAAAAAACCGATCGCGTGAGGAGACGGGTTTTCCGGGCGGTTGGCTTGTCCGCCTCCTTGCGTCCGCGGCTACGATGAGGTTCGGAAAGAACCTTGTGTGTTCAGGGATTTTGCTCGGCGTTGTGAAGCCCGCTGTGGATGACCCGGCAGAATTCCTCCGTCGAGTAGGGTTTGCAGAGCAGTTCTCGGACGCCGGCGGCCCGGAAATCAAACTCAAGTCTCATGCCTGGTCATCCGTTTCTGATTCATCAGCCTGAAAACGCTGTGCAGCATCCGCCGGCTTTTCTATCGTGCCGCTCCGATTGATCGAAACAGAACTCAGCAACATGAACACACCCGGACAAGTCACTTCCGCCCTGCGCGCTTCACCGCGTCAATGGCTTGTGACGGGTGCGGCGGGCTTCATCGGCTCCAGCCTTGCGGAAGCATTGCTCGCTGCCGGCCAGCCGGTGGTGGGCTTGGATAATCTCACGACGGGCAAGCAGGAGAATCTCGCATTGCTCGCCAAACTCGGCGGTAAGAACTGGCGGTTCATCGGCGGGGACATCAGCGACGCGGCGATCTGCGAGGCCGCCTGTTCGGGAGTGGATGTCATCCTGCACGAGGCCGCCCAAGTGTCCGTGCCGGAGTCGATGGAGAACCCGGTCGCCACGCACGCAGCGAACACGACGGGCTTCATGAACCTGCTGCTCGCAGCCCGCGCGGCGAAGGTGCGGCGCGTGGTGTATGCGTCGAGCTGCGCGGTGTATGGCGATTCGACGCGCCTGCCGTTGAGTGAGGATCAGAAGGCGCAGCCGCTCTCGCCGTACGCGGCGAGCAAGCTGGCGAATGAGATTTACGCGGGCGCGTTCTGCCGCAGCTACGGGATGAGCGCAGTGGGGTTGCGCTACTTCAATGTTTTCGGGCCGCGTCAGGATCCGAACGGAGTGTACGCTGCGGTGATTCCGCTGTGGCTCTCGGCGATGATCGCCGGGCGCGAAATTACGATCTTCGGCGACGGCAGCACGACGCGGGATTTCTGCCACATCTCGAATGTCATCCAGGCGAACCTGCTTGCGGCGACGCTCGATATGTCGCCGGGCGTGCACGAGGTGGTGAACGTCGCGGCGGGCGGGCGGACGAGCTTGAACGAGTTGTTCGAGATGTTGCGCGGGATGTTGGTGGACGAGTTCCCGGGGCTAAAGGCCTTCGCGCCGAGCTACCGGCCGTTTCGCGCGGGCGACATACGGCATTCGCAGGCGGACATTGCGAAGGCGCGGCAACTCTTGGGTTACGAACCGGCCTGCACGGTTGAGCAGGGCTTGCGGAACGCTCTGGCGTGGTATAGGAACCCGCCATCGGGCTGACAACGCACCGTCATCGGGCAGCCGTAAAGCAGTTCGGTTTTCTTCCGATTAACTCAAAGCATGAACATCGCAATCGTTGGGCTTGGTTACGTGGGGCTTCCGCTGTCGCTCCAATTCGCACGTTCCGGGGTGAAAGTCCTCGGGCTGGACATTGATCCGCCAAAGATCGACGCGATCAACAAAGGCCAGAGTTACATTAAGCACATCGAGCCGGCGATGGTGCAGGAGCAGGTGAATGCCGGGCGGCTGTCGGCCTCCACTGATTTCTCCCGCGTGAAGGAAGTCGAGGCGGTGATCATCTGCGTGCCCACGCCGTTGAACAAGAATCGCGAGCCGGATATTTCCTACATCCTCGAAACCGGCAAGGCCATCGCGCCGCACTTGAAGAAGGGCACGCTCGTGGTCCTCGAATCGACGACGTATCCCGGCACGACGGATGAGGATCTGTTGCAGGTGCTCGAAGCGGGCTCAAAGCTCAAGGCGGGAACGGATTTCCATCTCGCGTTCTCCCCCGAGCGTGAAGACCCGGGTAATCCTGCCAGCAAGGTCGCGACGATTCCCAAGGTCATCGGCGGCCTGACGCCCGCCTGCCTCGAACGTGCGAAGGAACTTTACGGCAAGGCGCTCACGACGCTGGTCCCGGTCTCATCCTGCCGCGTGGCCGAGGCGACGAAGCTGCTCGAGAACATTTTCCGCAGCGTGAACATCGCCTTGGTGAACGAGCTCAAAGTCGTTTACAGCGCGATGAACATCGACGTGTGGGAGGTCATCGAAGCCGCGCGCACCAAGCCGTTCGGTTACATGGCGTTTTATCCCGGGCCAGGAGTGGGTGGTCACTGCATCCCGATCGATCCG
>SXGR01438692.1_pt1 | contig 12565 bp, 9 predicted proteins | sample 3174711 | NCBI WGS metagenome assembly SXGR01 (sample SAMN11356860, study PRJNA531348) | freshwater metagenome | isolation source: freshwater sample F1-60 | place: China: Fuxian Lake, Yuxi | collected 2017-12-25
AATTGTTGATGTAGTTTTTCATTGATGCCAAAGAAAAAATCTTCTCTTCCGCAATCAATGATTATTTCAGACTCGCCTGGTTTTATTTTATCAACTAGTCCTGTAACAGAATAGTCGATCCATCGTTGTGCATGCAGCGTGGTATCTCCTAATAGTCGTAATAAACTCCAGCTGCTTTTTCGAAAACGAAGATCAACGCCACCGCTCATACTGCCACAGGCACCAAAGGTGGTGCTGTTTTTTAATCCGAGATACAAACCACCATGTCCTCCCATACTTAATCCAGTAATAGCTCTTCCCATTCGATTGGCCTTGGTTGGGTAGTGGCTATCAATGTAGGCTGGAATTTCAATAGTAATGTAGGTTTCCCACTGCAGGGAATCGATTTCGGGACTGTTGATATACCAATCGTTATTTCCCTCGGGACAGACCAACATCATCTGATATTGGTCGGCATAGATCTTAAGTTCCGGCACCCTGATAATCCAGTTGGCATACCAGCCGCCGTAACCATGTAATAGGTAGGTTACCGGGTAGAGCCCTTTTTGTTGAGTAGAGGCTGAGGGTTGGATAACCACACAGCGAAATGATTTTTTCATTGCCTTACTCTCAATCCAGACAGTATCTACGATTGCTGCCTGGACCGAGAGTAGTGCTAATGAAAATAAGACAAGTAAGAAAGCCTTACGCATGCTTAGAATCCTTTCTTAGCTTCTTGTGCGCGTTGCATCGGGTTTCCGCTTTGGCCTCCGGCACCACGACGGGGTCCTTGGCCTTGCTTGAATATTGTAAAGCGAGAAGGTGCTTCAAATTTATTCCAGCTATTATTTTTTTCGTCGATGTCAGCTGTTTCACGAAGTGGATCCAACTTAACAGAAGCTACTTCTTTGTCTTTGGTAAAGGCTTTGGTTACTTTTTTCTCATTTAAACGCCAAACCTGTGCTGGAATTTTTTCAACTTCTTTAGATCCATCCTTGTAGGTCCACTCAATGATAATTGGCATGATCAAACCTCCTTTATTGGAAAAAGTTAATTCGTATTGATGGAGGTTGCTGAAATTAGCTTTTTCCTCAGCTGTTAACTTCTCTGGGGCAGCGCCACCAAAGCTCATTTCAATTTGTGCGGTATCATAAGGCTCCAATCCGCGGGCATAACGCCAGTAAAAATCACGCAGGGTAGTGTCAGCATCCGTTGCAAAAGTGATTGATTTGTCCTCACGGTTGCGAATCTTGGAGATGTCCTCAAAAGAATTTACTAAGGGACGATCTGCGCTTCTTTTAAAAGAGCTCGCTCTTCCACCTGCTTGTGTAGCGGCTGTATCTACCATCGCATACTTTACAGTATCAAGTGAGATATCACAAACATCGGTGCTATAGAACCAACCTCTCCAAAACCAGTCTAGGTCTTCACCACTGGCATCTTCCAATGTACGGAACAAGTCAGCGGGCTCAGGATGTTTAAAGGCCCATCTTCTGCAGTATTCTTTGAATGCGTAATCAAAAAGCTCACGACCCATTACCGTCTCCCGTAAAATATTCAATCCGGTAGCTGGTTTTGAATAGGCATTGGGCCCAAACTGAACAATATTGTGACTATTACTCATGATGGGCTCCAATTGATCTTTAGGAAGCTTCATATAATCAGTAATGTAGGCAGCAGGTCCGCGGCGGCTTGGGAATTTATTGTCCCATAATTCTTCTGCGAGGTATTCAACAAAAGTGTTGAGTCCTTCGTCCATCCAGCTCCATTGTCTTTCGTCACTATTGATGATCATGGGGAAAAAGTTATGTCCCACTTCGTGAATGATCACTCCTAACATTCCATTTTTAGTACTCTCACTATACGTACCATCTTTTTCTGTTCGTCCGTAGTTAAAGCAAATCATGGGATACTCCATTCCATTGGATGCTTCAATACTTTGCGCTACAGGATAGGGATAAGGGATCGTAAACTTCGAATATGATTTAATCGTATGTGCAACTGCTTTAGTAGAGTAGGGACGGTATAATCCATAAGCTTCTTTGGGATATCCGCTCATGCACATTACTTTTTTACCTTCTACCATGGCTGGCATGGCATCCCAAATGAATTTACGGGAGGAAGTCCAGGCAAAGTCGCGAACATTATCTGCTTTGTAAATCCATGTTTTCTTTTGACTTGATTTTTGTTTCTCTGCAGCTTTTGCTTCTTCGAGGGTAACTACTTCTATTGGTTCTTTAGTAGTTTGAGCCTTGTTCCAGCGGCTAAGCTGAGCAGGACTTAGTACCAACGGATAGTTTTGGCATTCTCCTGTTGAAAGTACCACGTGATCAGCTGGCACAGTCATTTGTACTTTAAAGTTGCCAAATGTCAATGCAAATTCTCCACGGCCGGTGAATTGCTGATTTTGCCAACCCTTAAAATCACTATATACGCAGAGGCGAGGATACCATTGGGACATGGTGAAAAGATGATTTCCATCCTCAGGGAAGAATTCATACCCTCCACGTCCGCCGATGGTCATACGGTCTGTGATCTTATAGTTCCAATCTAGTTTAAAAGCAAATCGTTGACCAGGCTTCAATGGAGTGGGAAGTTCAAGGCGCATCATCGTTTTGTTGATGGTATAACGCAAGGGTTTTCCCAATGCATCCGTTAGCTTGGTGATTTGGAATCCAAGTCCATTATCTCCCTTTTCCTCAGCTGCTTGTTGCAATTGCTGTACGCTCAATTGTCGGCTTAGCGATGAACTATTTTGGTAATTAGCGTTATTGACAGAACTATGCTCGTTCTCGTCCAACTGAAGCCACAAATACGTGAGTACATCTGGCGAGTTATTAAAATAAGTAACTGTTTCAGCCCCTTTTAATTTTAAATTTTTTTCGTCCAGTTCACAGACAATGTCATAGTCGCAACGTTGTTGCCAATACTTAGGTCCTGGAGCACCGCTGGCAGTGCGGTATTCATTTGGTGTTGGGAAAATAGTGCCCAACTGTTCAAACTTGTTACCGTGATTACTACCCGGATTGTTTTGAATGTTTTGTGCTTGTGCGGAAATAGTTCCAACAAGCAGCAGAAGAATTAAGAGCAGGTTTCTCATGATTGATGTATTAAAATTTTAATGGAAATCTATTGTAACAAATTCCAATGGAAACTCCCAAGGCAAGTGAGGATATTAAGTAGGAGTAAATCAATGGAGTAACTTTCATTTTATTTGTGATTAAGAAAGTGAGTCCCAGCAATAGGCTGACAATAACGAGTTGTCCAGCCTCAAGGCCTAGGTTAAATCCTAGCAGTCCCCATCCCAATTGTTGGTCGCTGGCCAGCATCATTCGGATTGTGTTGGCAAAACCCAACCCGTGGATCAAGCCAAAAAAAAGAGCTAAGGCATAACTTTTAAAGAGAGGTTGCGGTCCTGCGGATTTTTCAAATAAATTTCGTGCGGCCGTTATTACTATAGTTAGCGGGATAAAAAATTCTACCCATTTGCTGTCTACCCGAATCCAGTCCCACACACTTAGTACCAGCGTCAAGGAGTGACCCACCGTAAATGCAGTAACTAATACCAAAATTGCTTTCCAATCTCGCCAACTATAGAGCGCTATGAGTGCAAGAAGAAATAGCTGGTGATCCAACGCATCTAAGCTGATAATATGCTCCCATCCAAAGGGAAAATAAAATTGAAATGCCTCCATAAGTCAGCTAACTATTTTCAAGAATCCGATCAAGCTATGAAAATAATCCAGAGTTTTGTGATTGGAAAATATTTTATGCAAGCGGTACTTACCTTGGTTGGCTGGCTTTTATGGGGAATTTTCCCCTTGGGGGATCAAAACCCAGTTATCCATCCATTTCATGTGGGCGTAGTGGAGATAAATCATAATGCTGCTGAAGCCACCCTGGAGGTACAGTGTAAGCTTTTTACTGATGACTTTGAGGCCGTGCTTTCAAAAGTCTATAGGCGAAAGGCAGATCTTATAGCAACTTCCCTTCATTCAAGTATGGATAGCTTGGTGCAGCATTATCTTAAAACGCATTTGTCCCTTCAGGTGAATGGAAAAACTGTATCGCTGAATTATTTAGGTTTCGAGCAAGAAAGGGAGGCTGTCTATGTATACTTGGAGGTTGAGAAGGCTCCTTCAATGATTGAAAAGGCCGCTGTTGAAACTAGTCTCCTTTATGAATTATACGATGATCAGGTTAACCTGATCCACTTTTCGACTCGCAATAAGCGAAAAAGTGCTAAGCTGGAATACCCTGCAACAAGCGCTTCATTAGTTTTTTGATTGCTACTCCATATCCTCTCGAATGGATTCGCTGATTTCCACTAAAACTTTATCGATACGGTGCCCATCCATATCAATGATTTCAATGGAAAATCCCTTCCATTGAAATCTCTCGCCTGTTTTAGGAATCCTTTCCAGTTGGTGTAAAATAAATCCGGCCAGCGTGTCAAAATCTTGTTCGCCCTCATTCATCCATTCAGTTTTGTCGAATCGGGACAGAAAATCATAAAAAGGAATTTGTGCATCAATCAAGAAACTTCCATTCTCTCGTTCAATGATCTCGTAGTCGGGCCCTTCCTCTTGTGGAATCTCTCCCACAATAGCTTCCAAGATATCATTTAAGGTCAGCATTCCCTGTATGCTTCCATATTCATCAACAATAAACGCTGAATGAACTTTGGATGTTTTAAATCGCTCTAATACTTGATATGCAGAAATATTTTCCGGGATGAACAAGGCAGGTTGCATCACCTCTCCCAGCTGCAAATGGTCAGGACTTACATACAAATCTTTGATCGATACAACGCCTTTGATGGTATCGATACTGTCTTTGCAGATTGGATAGGCCGAGTGAGGTTCGCGTATAATCTTTTCTTTGATTTGATCTTCCGTATCTTTTTCGCTAAACCAAATAATATCACTACGGTGTGTCATCAGCGAAGTGATACTGCGGTCGCTGAGATGAAAGACTCTTTCAATAATTTCCTGTTCTTCCTCTTCAATATTACCGGCTTCAGCTCCCTCCGTAATAAGGGTCTTAATCTCTTCCTCCGTGATGGCGTCGTTTGAACCTTTTCTAATTTTAAATATTTTGAAAAACAGAGTGCTGCTGCTATTGAGTAACCAAACGAAGGGATAAGTAATTTGTCCAAATACCCGCATCGGGCCCGCTACAGCTATAGCTAATTTTTCTGCCCGAATGAGTCCAATTCTCTTGGGTATTAATTCGCCAAAAATTATGGAAACAAAAGTGACCAGTACTACAATAATCAATGTAGCCAGTGTATCCGCTAGCTCAGGTTCTACTCCCTGATTTATCAAATGTGGTAGCAGTTGTTCACTAAACTGTTCTCCGGAATAAACCCCGGTAAGAATTGAAATCAGTGTGATTCCAATTTGTACAGCCGACAAGAAAAGCTCCGGGTGATTTGAAAGTTCCAGGGCCCGTTGGGCGCGTTTATTCCCTTTTTCTGCTAAATGTTCCAGCCGTCCTTTCCTGGCAGAGACTAATGCAATCTCTGACATGGAAAATAATGCATTCAAAAAAATCAAGACGCCAAGGATAATGAAATCCATCTGTTTTAAATCGAGTTTTCGCTACCGAAGATAGCAAATCGAGGCTGTTTGTTGTATTGCTTTGCAAAGAGTGCTGCAACGGTGGTTCCTACCATTGCACCAACCAAAACATCAGCGGGGTAATGCACGCCTACATAAATCTGCGCGTAGCCAACCAAAAATGCCCAAAAAAACAATAAGTATCCAGTTTTGCCTAGCCATTTGCTAAGGGTTAAAAACATAAAGGTGGCTATTGCAAAATGATTGGCGGCATGATTCGAAATAAAACTAAAACCAGTTCCACAGTTGGGGATACGTAGCAACACCTCCCCGGCCAGTAAAGGATCGTTGCATGGCCTTAGCCGTTCAAAAGTCTGTTTTATTAGCTGGTTACCGATAAGATCTACCATCCCCACAGTGGCAATCAAAAAAAAGATCCACCAGCCTGCTTTCTGTCTGAATCGGTAAATCAGTACAAGGAGCAGTATTACGTATGCTGGAATCCAGAAGGAGGGGGTCCGCCAAGAGGGTAGCAGCCAATCAAAGAAGGTGTTTCCCCCCGTGGAATTAACCTGTTTAAATAACCAACGATCCAATTGTCCGATTTTTTCCAAGCTAGTAATCTTTTGTACTAACAAAAGTAAGGAGCCTTACTGTTTAAGTTATGTTGTTTCTTTGCAGCATGTTCAGGTCACATCTTCGGATACCAAAGACCTTGTTGTGGGTCATTAATTTATTTTTTTTATTACTCCTGCTATTCACCACTTATCGGATTATAATTTTTTTTGCATTCAGGCCTGCTGATCTGGGATGGGAGCAGGTTTCATCCTCGTTTATACTGGGTCTTCGGTATGATCTTCGTTGGATTGCTATTGTATTGCTACCGATTGTATTATTCAGTATTCAGCCCTCGTTATCTCCTTTTTATTCTGATTCCAATAAGCGATATTGGACCTGGTATCTGGCTATTCTGACCTTTGTGCTTTTCTTTTTTTTCGCAGCTGGTTTCGGAAGTTTTTCCTATAATCAAACACCCCTTGACGCAGGTGCTATGAATTTTGCAGAAGACTTTACTATTTCTGTGAAAATGATCTGGCAAACTTATCCTTTGTTATGGATGCTTGTGGGCTTGATAGCAGCGGTTCTCAGTTTCCGATGGATGTATCATAAAAGTCATTGGCAGGTAATCAGTCAAACTGATGGCTTGGGCATTCCACATACACGTGGCTTCTTTATTGGAGGTGCGTTATTATTGAGTCTGTTTGTACATGGTTCTTTTAGCGTACATCCTCTTAAAAGGGAGGATAGTTTTCGTTTTCAGCAAAGCTTCTTGAGTTATTTGTCGATTAATCCGCTTCAAAATTTTGTTGGTACGTTAAGTCTTCGTCAGCCCAGCTACAACCAGGATCGTGCCAGGGCGCTGTATCCTGTTTTAGCAAATTGGATGGATTGGAAGTCTCCGGGTTCACTTTCATTTAACCGATCGGTTGGACCAAGAAGTACAGCCACAGAGAGCAAACCTAATATAGTGCTCATTCAGTGTGAATCATTTAGTATGTACAAAAGCAGTATGAGTCGAAATCCTCTTCATACTACTCCGTTCTTTGATTCACTTTCCAAAAGAGGGGTATTTTTTGAACGTTGTTTTGCTCCTACCTTTTCCACGGCAAGGGCTTTGTTTGCAATACTCACCGGAATTCCAGATGCGCAACTATTTAAATTTTCCAGCCAAAATCCTTTGGCGTTAAATCAATATACCCTTGTCAATAGTTTAGAAGAGTATCAGAAGCATTACTTCTTAGGCGGAGATGCTGAGTTCAATAATTTTGAGGGTATTCTCCGTAATATTAAGGGATTGACCATGCATACAGGCATGCGTTCGTCCATTCCGCCAATTAATGTATGGGGGATTAGTGATAAGGATTTGTTTTTGGAAGCACATCAGGTTTTTAATGAGGCAAAGGCACCATTTTTTGCTTACATACAAACATCCGGAAATCATCGTCCTTTTCAACGCGCTATTCCTCTTTCCGATAGTGGCTTTATCCGTGACACACTACCCGAGGATAAATTAGCAAAGTTTGGTTTTGAGTCAGTGGATGAATACAACGCTTTTCGCTACACGGATTATTGTTTTCGTTCTTTTTTTGAGAAAGCCTCCCGTGCTGATTATTTTTCTAATACCATATTTGTACTGATTGGCGACCATGGCGTAGCAGGGAATGCGCTTGCCGTATATCCCTCTGTCTGGACAACGCAACGGCTCACTGACCAGCATGTGCCACTTTTGTTTTACGCGCCTGGTTTACTGTCTCCACAGCGAAGAGAGGAGGTAGTTTCACAAATTGATGTATTGCCGACTATTGCAGGCTTATTACATCGTCCTTATGAAAATCGAACCTTGGGTCGGGATTTGTTGGATCCTACTAAAAAAAATCATTTTGCTTTTGTTACTAACGCATCCGATCGGATTGGGTTGGTGACTAACGACTATTATTTCACTAGACATCTAAATACGGGGGAGGAATTATTATTGTCCTTAAAGGATTCTATTTCAACGAAGTCATTCGGTGAGGTGAAAAAAACTCAACGAGCACTGTCTGAATTAACAGACGCGATTTTTGAGACCTCCCGATATCTAATTATGAATAATCGAAATTATTAGTTCTCACGCTGCGCGTAGAAAATCATCCGTGGTGATTGACCGGCATCAAAGGAATTTAATTGGTAGTCTCCCCACACTGATTTTATGGTAAGGCCCTGTTGAAGGAGCAACGCTGAGAGGATTTCTTTTGAAAACCGCGCCACTTTTTCGGTATGCGTAAGTACTATTCCTTTTTTAGGATCTTCTACGTCAATACGTTTATACAAGTGAGTGTTGTCATGCCAGCGCTCAATCGTAAAATTTATCTGACGTATTTGTTTTTGTTCTTTCGTCACCAGCTGTTGTATGGCCACTTCGCTATTTACATAATCCAAAACTAAGATGCCATCTTTTTTTAATGCGGTAGCCATCATATGTAGCGCTCTCGCATGCTCATGCTTCGAATTGAAGTAACCAAAGCTGGTAAAAAAGTTAAACACATAGTCCATGCTTCTTGCTGTATACAGCTGCCGCATATCGTGAATCTCAAAATGAAGTTGCGGTGTAGCAAATTGGTTTGCATACTTTATATTTTCCGGAGCTACATCGATACCTGTAACCTCATAACCATAACTAGCTAGTTGACGACTATGTCTTCCTCTTCCGCACCCCACGTCCAACATTTTTGAATTAGGGTTTGGTTTAAAGTAGTCTACCAATGTTGTAATAAAGGCTGCAGCCTCAGCGTCGTCCCGGTTTGCGTACAATAGATGATAATAAGGGGAATTAAACCAGTTCTTAAACCACACTTTTTCTTCCATGCTGCAAAGGTAACATGAAGTACTTCCTTTTGCTTCACAAGCTGTATTTTTGCAGGGCAAAACCTACCTATGTCTCTAATCAAAAGTATTTCCGGAATTCGAGGAACCATTGGGGGCCATGTGGGAGAAAATCTAACACCTCTTGATATCGTAAAGTTCACCGCAGCATTTGCAACAATCATTTGCGATGGAAAAACAACTCCGCGTATGGTGGTGGGGCGGGATGGAAGAATCAGTGGTTCGATGGTGCAACAATTGGTGATGCAAACCTTGGTTGGATTGGGTGTGGAAGTAATTGATTTAGGTCTTAGCACTACTCCTACAGTTGAATTAGCGGTACCTGCTGAGAAAGCGGCAGGAGGAATTATTATTACTGCAAGTCATAACCCACAGGAGTGGAATGCGCTCAAGTTGCTCAATGCGGAGGGAGAATTTATTAATGCTGAGGTGGGAAGGAAAGTACTTCAGTTAGCAGAGAAAGAACAATTTCAGTTTGCCACGGTGGAGAAACTCGGTTCTATCGTTTCCAAAGATTATTTAACAACTCATATCGATGCAATTATTAATTATCCCTTGGTCGATGTAGCATTAGTTGCGTCCCGCCAATTAAAAGTGGTGGTGGATGCAATTAATTCAACAGGGGCCACTTATGTGCCTGCTCTTTTGAAAAAATTGGGTATTCAAGAGGTAATTGTGATCAATGAAAAAATAAACGGACAATTTGCGCATAATCCCGAGCCACTCCCTGAACATCTTCGAGGACTTTGTGAGGAAGTAGTGCGTCAAGGAGCTGATCTTGGTATTGCAGTGGATCCGGATGTGGATCGTTTATGTTTTGTAAATGAGGACGGTACTTTGTTCGGCGAGGAATACACGCTCGTAGCTGTAGCTGACTACATTCTTTCCAAAAGAAAAGGAAACACTGTCAGTAACATGAGTAGTACCAAATCACTTCGGGAAGTAACTATTTCAAGAGGGGGAGTTTATACGCCCGCAGCCGTGGGCGAAGTCAATGTGGTGAAAAAAATGAAAGATACCCATGCTGTTATTGGTGGGGAGGGAAATGGGGGAATTATAGTTCCTGATTTTCATTATGGTCGAGACGCATTGATTGGAATTGGACTTTTTCTCACCCATTTTGCTGGACAGGATAAAGCGATGAGTGGGTTTAGGAAAAATTATCCGAATTACTTTATCTCAAAAAATAAAATTGAACTTCCTGAAGGAATAAATTTAGTGGTGTTACTGGATAAGCTATCCGAAAAATACAAAAAGCAGCCCCAGAATAGGGAGGATGGGCTTCGTATTGAGTTTGACCAGGACTGGGTGCATTTACGCGCCTCTAATACAGAACCAATTGTTCGCATTTATGCCGAGAGTGATCTGGAAACAAAGGCGAGCAATATTGCTCAACAACTTTTGCGGGATATTCGGGAAAATTCCCTTTCTGGATCCTAGTGTATATTCGCATAACTCATGACACGCGTCTATTTTGATAATGCTGCTACCACTCCAATGGACCCACAGGTCTTGGAGTACATGATTCCTTTTTTGCAAACACATTTTGGAAATCCTTCCTCTATTTATTCATTCGGACGAGAAACACGACTGGCAATTGAGAATGCTCGAAAGTTGGTGGCTCAATTATTGGGGGTAAAGCCTGGAGAGATTTTTTTTACAAGCGGAGGAACAGAAAGTGATAATATGGCAATCTGGTCTGCTATCGAAGACTTGGGATGCAGACATATTATTACCTCACCGATTGAGCACCATGCCGTTTTACATACTGTAAACGCATTGGCAAAACAACGACAACTCTCTACGGAGCTTTTGCGAATTTTACCGGATGGTCATATTGATCTAGCTGATTTAGAGAGAGCATTGGCTTCCTCTTCAACACGTTGCTTAGTAACCTTGATGCATGCCAATAACGAGATAGGAAATTTATTAGATATTGAAGCGGTGGGCGCGTTATGTGAAAAGTATGATGCAATTTTTCATTCAGACACAGTTCAAACAGTTGGACACTACCCGTTGAATTTATCGAAATCAAAAGTTCATTTTGCTACCGGTGCAGCACATAAGTTTCATGGTCCAAAAGGAGTAGGTATTCTTTTTATTGCTGAACATGTAAAGGTTAATCCGCTTATTCATGGTGGCGGGCAAGAGAGAAATATGCGAGCAGGTACTGAAAATGTTTCAGGGATTGTGGGTTTTGCCAAAGCATTAGAATTAGCTGCTTCTAATCTTCAGCACGATCAAACACATATCCAATCCCTCAAAACTTATCTAGCAACTCAGCTGCAAGCACAAGTGCCAGGTGTGCAATTCAATGGAGATTGGAATGGAGCTTGTTTGTATACAGTTTTGAATGTTTCTTTCCCTCGTACTCCTCAGTCAGAAATGTTATTAATGAGCTTGGATATGCAAGGTATCTGTGTTTCTGCTGGTAGTGCATGTAGTAGTGGCGCCAACCAGGGTAGTCATGTAATTCAGGCATTGCCAAAAGGCAATGTGGGTGTTCCTATTCGTTTTTCTTTTTCAAAATTCAATACTAAAGAGGAAGTAGATCTCTTACTGGTTAAATTGAAGCAATTGCTCTAGCCTAATTTTAAAGGCTGTGCCAGGGATTTCGGCGGGTGGACTGCATATACTTCCTGAGATCTCTCCAAAACGCAAGTATCATGTAAATCACAATAGGGGATCCTAGTGTCATTACTGAGGTGTAAAGGAAATACTGCCTGATTCGGCTGGTAGAAATGCCCAGTTTGAGGCCAATGGCAGTACAAACTCCAAACACATTCCATTCAACCAGGCTTTTGAGCTTTTCCATAGAAGGTTTCTTGTGTAAATACTTCCAAATTTACAAAAGTCCAACGTTACCTCCCCCTGATTTTTCTTAATTTTGCAGCGCTATATCTCCAAAAATCAATTGTATGGTGTTTGATCTGAATCTGATAAAGAAATTATATGCTGCTATGCCAGCCCGTGTTGATGCTGCCCGTAAGTCCCTGGGTCGTCCTTTAACGCTTGCTGAAAAAATCTTGTACTCCCATCTTTGGGAGGGCCTAGCTCCTGTCGATTTCAAGCGGGGTAAGGATTATGTGGATTTTGGACCTGATCGTGTGGCCATGCAGGATGCCACAGCGCAAATGGCTCTATTGCAGTTTGATACTACAGGTCGTAAAAAGGTAGCTGTTCCCTCCACAGTTCATTGTGATCACTTGATTGTTGCCAAGAACGAAGGCAAAGCTGACTTATCAAAAGCGGTGGCTGATAACGAAGAGGTCTATAATTTTCTTGCTTCGATTTCTAATAAGTATGGCATAGGGTTTTGGAAACCGGGTGCAGGAATTATCCACCAGGTTGTGTTGGAGAATTATGCTTTTCCAGGTGGTATGATGATTGGAACGGATTCTCACACGGTTAATGCGGGCGGTTTAGGAATGGTTGCTATTGGAGTAGGTGGGGCAGATGCCTGTGATGTAATGGCTGGCTTGAGCTGGGAATTACTCATGCCACAATTAATAGGAGTTAAGCTGACTGGAAAATTGAATGGTTGGACTTCTCCCAAGGATGTGATTTTGAAAGTGGCCGGTATTTTAACCGTCAAGGGGGGT
>SXGR01021188.1_pt1 | contig 12561 bp, 10 predicted proteins | sample 3174711 | NCBI WGS metagenome assembly SXGR01 (sample SAMN11356860, study PRJNA531348) | freshwater metagenome | isolation source: freshwater sample F1-60 | place: China: Fuxian Lake, Yuxi | collected 2017-12-25
GGAGCCATGAGGGATAATTACCGCATTTTGATCAATTAGTTGCTGTTCAATCGTAAAAAAATCCCGGAACTTATCGACCATGATAATCTGATCCGCAACGCCATAACTACGATATGGCCGATCTTTGCCTTTTTCGCAGATACAGATAGTTTCAAAGCCCTCATCCTTTGCTCCCTTCAGAATCTGAAGAGCGGTGTGGCTTCCAAGTGTCGCAATTTTGTAATCTTTAAAATTCGCCATATATTAAAATCAAATATACAAATAAAGGGTTTTTCTGTCTATAGAAAATTCAAAACAATGATCAATACCAAGGCCAAACGATATACCGCAAAAGAAACTAAAGTATGTTTTTTTAGAAAATGCATCAATCCCGCAACGCTCGCAATTCCGAAAGCAAAAGAGCTTACAAATCCCACAATCATCGGCATCGCCTCCACCGCAAACTCGCCCTCACTGCTCAAAGTCGTCAATAGAGCCGCTCCAACCATTGCCGGAATCCCTAAAAGAAAAGAAAACCGCGCCGCCGCACTTCTCTCAATTCCCTGAAAAAGTCCGGCCACAATGCTCGAACCCGAACGCGAAACTCCCGGAATAATCGCCAAAGCCTGCGCAAATCCAATGATAATTGCCTGTTTCAAGCCAATTTCTCTTTTCGGCACTTTCGTATGAACTTTCTCTCCAATAATAAAGATTACTGCAATAAGCGCTAACATCACCGCTACTCCCTTCACATTTCTAAAAATACTATCAATCAAATCTCCTGCAAAAAAACCAAATAACACCGCCGGAATTGTCCCCACTACAATATATAAAATCAATTTTCCATACTCATCATCTTTGCTCAATCTACCGCTAATAAACTTGAAAAATGCCTTAACTAATCCAGCAACATCCTTCCTGAAATAAATACAAATCGCCAATAAAGTGGCAATATGCAAAGCCACGTCAAAACTCTTCAAAGTATGAGTCTCCAGGCCAAAAAATTCCTCCGCGAGCACCAGATGCCCGCTCGAAGAAATCGGCAAAAACTCTGTTATTCCCTGTATCATCCCTAAAATAAATGCCTGAAAAAGGTCCATGTAAAGCTATTTTATTGTTATATCTTTAGAAGTTTTTAGAAAATTTTTAAAAATTATTGCTCTACCTTTTTGATCCATCATGATGGATCAAAATTTTGTCATCCGTACATGTTAGGATGACAAAATGGTAGGCTAATTGCAAAAATTTTCTAAAAACTTCTAGTGTCTAAAATATCTACGACCTGTGAATACCATAGAAATCCCTAACTCGTCAGCTCTCTGAATGATCTCCTCGTCTCTAACCGATCCTCCTGGCTGAATAATAGCCGTTACTCCAAGATTTACCGCCATTTCCATCGCATCCGTGAATGGGAAAAAAGCATCCGAAGCCATTACCGAACCTTTAATTTTTTCTCCTCCTTTTATTCCCGCAATCGTCACACTATCCACGCGTGACATCTGCCCTGCACCAATTCCGGTTACGACAGTTCCTTTTGCCATTACTACCGCATTCGACATCACGTGTTTTACGACTTTATTTGCAAATAACATCGAGGCGACCTCCTCTTTTGTCGGCTGTTTTTTTGTTACCACCTTCAAATCCGCTTCAGTAATTTCATCAGTATCTTTAGTCTGTATCAAAATTCCTCCCGCGACTTTCTTAATATCTGTCTTTAATAAATCTAATTTAAGCTCACCAGTCTCGATAATCCGCAGATTTTCGCGGGTCATCAGGCGTTTCAAAGCCTTTTTCTCAAATGAAGGCGCAATAATCATCTCCACAAACATCTTTTCATTTTTCATATGATCCACAATCGCCTCGTTTACCTCTCTGTTCAAAGCGATAATCGAACCAAAAGCCGATAGGGGATCAATCTTATAAGCATCGATAAATGCCTCCTCAATAGTTCCGGCACTCGCTACTCCACATGGATTATTATGCTTGATATAAACAACGGTCGGCTCTTTAAACTCCTTCACAAGCTCTAAAGCACTGTCTCCATCTACCAAATTGTTGAAAGACAGTTGTTTTCCATGAAGGACCTTTGAATTGGTAATGTTTGAATCGTGATTCTCTGGATTGCGGAAAAATGCCGCTTTCTGATGAGGATTTTCCCCATATCTTAAACTGGTTACTTTTTCATAATGCAGATCTAAAAGCTCCGGTTCATCCAAAAGTTTCCTGAAATAATGATCAATCGCCTCGTCATATCTGTAAGTCATCGTAAAGGCCTTCCTCGCCAGCTTTTTTCGTGTTGAAAGCTCCGTTTCACCCTTTTCCAAAATCTCTTTAGCTACCTCATCATAATCTTTTGGATCCGTAACCACCGTTACAAACTGATAATTTTTCGCCGCACTGCGAATCATCGATGGCCCGCCGATATCAATATTTTGAGTAGCTTCTGCCTCACTAACATCCTCTTTTTCTACGGTTTTCTGAAATGGATATAAATTCACCACCACCATATCAATAAATTCAATCTCATTCTCCTTAGCCGCTTTTAAATGTCCCTCATTATCCCGCAAAGCCAAAATTCCACCATGCACCTTTGGATGCAAAGTCTTCACTCTTCCATACATCATCTCCGGAAAACCTGTGTAGTCAGAAACGTCTTTTACTTTTACTCCAGCCTCTTTCAATGCCTTGGCCGTTCCGCCTGTCGATAAAATCTCAATCCCTTTTGAAATTAACTTTTGTGCAAATTCAACAATGCCTGTTTTGTCAGACACACTAATTAATACACGTTTGATAGCCATTGAAATTTGAATTAAGCCAGAAAGATTCTAGTGATTCTGGCTCAAAAGTCAAGATACAGGATCGTCCCCACCCTTACTCCAGGGGTTGCATCTAAGAATCCGCCACATCCCTTTAAAAGAACCTCTTATAAGCCCATATTTAAGTATCGCATCCCTGGTATAAGTCGAGCAGGTCGGATGAAATTTGCAATAACCATGTGGCCAAAAAACTTTCAAAAAACCATGGTCAGGTGACAAAGTCTTCTGATAAATGGAAATAAAAAAAACCGCTATCTTCCGCGGTATTTGCCAAATAAACTTCAACATTTTAGTAGTAGTTTCCTGGATATTGTTTCACGCCATCTTGAATAACTTCCCAGTGAAGATGGATACCGGTGACACCGTATACACGGCCTGTATTTCCCATAATTCCAAGTACGTCACCCTGATTTACCCACTGGCCGTTCGAAACATTTACACTATCCATATGCGCATATAGAGTTTTTAAACCATTTCCGTGATCAACAATCACATGATTTCCATAACCGCCGCCCCATGTTCCTGTAGAAACCTTTATCACTGTCCCTCCTCCAGCTGACCAAATTGCCGGCTTGCTTGTATTGGCAATATCAAACGCGTAATGTCCTGCTCTGTAGCCCTGTGTAAGCTTACCGTTAGTCGGGAAGATAAATACCTTTCCAACTGCCGGAGCCGTAGTTGCTGGGTCAATGTTTACATAACTCGAAGGTCTAGTATCACGAGTTGAAGTTGGTGCTCTAAAGTTACTTGCAAGTGTGCTTGGAGGATTGATTGGTCTTGCACCAGGTAAAAATAGGCTTTCTCCTTTTACTACAACCTCACTCGCTAAGCCATTCTGTGCAATAATCGCATCTGATGAAATGTTGTATTTTTTCGCAATCTTCTCTAAAGAATCACCGGCGGCCACCTTATAACTCACTCCATCAACCGGTGGAACTAAAAGTTTCTGATTTGCTCTGATCGAATTCGCATTAGTTAAGCCCTTTTCCCACATAATTGTCTCCACGCTCACGCCATATCTTGAAGCAATCTTTGAGAGTGATTCGCCGTCTTCAATTGTATGTACCGCAAAATCTGTTAAACCTACACGACTGGCATCGTCAGTTTGTGGGTTAATCTTCACTAAATATCCATTTTCATCTGATACCAATACGTTGCCAGGATAAGCATATTCATTAATATAATCGTAAGAATAGTTCATCGAAACCGTTGTAAATGTGCCACCAGGTGTAAGCGATGTAACAAAAATTGCTCCCAATGCTACTAAACTAGATTGAAAAAGCAGACGTTTTGAAGGCGCCTGGGGAATTACTTCTGTTAAAAATTTAACTCCTGACCCAAAAGAATTAACCCCAGTTCTAATAAGGGGGATATTGAAAAATCTTGTGACAGGCCTTGAAATAAATTTTACCGCTTCCGAGAACTGAATCTTAACCAGATGACCGCGAGAAAAAATTCTCAAATGACGGCTTTTTCTGGCAAATTTATTTACCTGTAGTGTAGCTTCTGTTACGGCAATACTCGCTTGCTTTTTCAGGCTATACATAAAAATTGAATTTCTTGATGCCAAGTGTATATAGTTCAGTATAAAAAGTCAATAGCTGTGTCATTTGCCTAAGCCAAAAAAGCCTCAAAATTCCCTTGCAAAATAGTGGTCAATTTGATAACTTCCGACTCACTTAGACATTTTTCTGCTCTATAGCAGGACTGTAGGGCTAAAAGTTCTAATTTAGATCTTAACCCGTAGAAAAATGGAAAACTACGAAATTATGTTCATTCTTGCTCCCGATTTAGGGGAAGCTGGAACGAAAAGCGAGCTCGACGAAGTTCGCAGCCTGATTACTTCAAACAAGGGTAAAATTACCCACGAAGATATTTGGGGAATCAGAGAGCTTGCATATCGCATCAAAAAGCACGATCAGGGCTTTTATGCTGTATTCAACTTTCATATGGAAACGAGCGGTGTGAAAGAATTAGATAAGCCGCTGAATATTAACCAAAAAGTGCTTCGCTTCTTGGTTGTCAAAACTCCAAAAAATTATGAATTTAAGACTTTGGAGGATCTTGAAGCTGAAAAGCTACCTGCAGTTGACGAGGCGGAAGAGGCAAAACGTGTTGCTAAAGCCGCAAGAGCAGCCGAAAGCGCTCGAAGAAATGAAAGACCTGAGCGTAAAAAACCTGAAGTAAAGGTGGAAAAAGCAGTTGAAGAAAAGCCTGCTAAGAAAGAAGAAAAAGAGATCAAAAAACCAAAACTTGAAGATCTCGACGAGAAGCTAAAAAATATCATCAACGATCCTGATATTTCATTATAATTATTAAATAACAATCAAGAAAATGAGATCAATCAACAAAGTCATTTTGATCGGAAACATTACAAGAGATCCTGAACTTAAACAGACTCAAAACGGCCAGGCTGTAGCGACTTTCGGCATTGCCACAAACCGTGAATGGATGACAAGCCGCGGAGAACGCAAAAAATCTGCAGAATTCCACGAAGTTGTAGCCTGGGCAAAATTGGCCGAACTATGCCAGAATTATTTAAGAAAAGGAAAATTGGTTTACCTTGAAGGATATCTAAAAACCCGCAGCTGGGAAACGGAGGCCGGTGAAAAAAGATTCCGCACTGAAATTGTTCTTCACGATATCATCATGTTAGACAAACGCGCTCACGGTGAAGGCGAAGAGGATGATATGTTACAGGCCCTTCCAGAAAGCGAAATGGAAGTGATGTACGATGAAAGTGAAGAAATGAAAAACGTATTTTAATCCTTAATTTAAGAAGATATGCCAAATTTTAAAAACCGTCAGTGTTACTTTGACAAGAACAATATCAATCATATTGATTACAAGAACATCAAGCTTCTTCAGAAGTTCGTGACAAAGTATCGCAAAATTGTTCCAAAATACTATTCTGGAACATGCATTAAACACCAGAAAACGCTTTCTACTGCGATTAAAAGAGCCCGTTTCATGGCTCTAATCCCATACACTTCGTAGATTGTGAGCGAAGCGAGCACCTTTATGAGCCTAATTTTTAGCAAAAATTAAAGGGAAATTCGATAAATTTATCGCAACAAAAAAGTCGGAATGATCATGATCTTCCGACTTTTTGCTAAATTTGAGGGTTTCCCTTTAATTTTAGACGATTCTGTGGTAAAATATTTAGATTTATTGAGATTGCGAGGTTCAATTTATTGGACCGAGCACATTCTTCCAAAAACCAAAATGATTAAAAAGCTAAAACAAAAAATTCAACACAGAAAAATCAAAAAGGCTCAAGAAAGGGAGTATTTACGCAATTTACCCTCATCTTTCGATGACGAAAAGATCTCCTGGATCACGCCGGAGTACATCAAGTATGAGAAGGGTCTGATCTGGAAAATTGCTGTAATTTTGCTAATTTTAGCCGCAGTTTCCTGGGGAATCGTTAGCAAAGCCTGGACATTCTCTTTGGCCATGGTTGTATTTGCCGTTGTTTACTACGCAATGATTCATCGTGACCATCCAAAAGCCGTAAGAGTAACGCTTTCAGATATCGGCATCAAAGTCGGACACCGCAAATATTCTTATAGCCAGATTAAGGCGTTTTGGATTATTTACAATCCGCCATATATCAAAACCCTGCATATTCGCGTGCAAAACGATATTGCCCTCGATATTCCGATTTATCTTCACAATCAGGATCCTGCGGAAATACGCGAGTTTCTCATTGAAAAACTACCGGAGCTTGAAGGTCATAAAGAATCCTTCAGCGACGTTTTATTAAGAATTTTTAAGATTTAGAAATGTCACCATTAGAAAAAAATGACCGCGGGCCAAACGACCAGATCAACGACAATGATCTGGCGGCCAGTAGGCGTAAAAAAGATGAGATGGCTAAGGATTTGTTGCACAAACTTGGGTATAGCTTGGATGACAAAGAAATGAATCTGGAAACCGATCGCAAAAATCTTTATCAGGTTGTGATAGAGAAGATTATGGCAATCCCTCTAAGTACTGTCGAAGGCAACTGGGCTTTTAAATTACGAGAACTGGAAGCCAGAAAAAATATGGGTGAAAAAGTTACAATTGCTGTTCTTCAAAAAGAAGTTGAGCCTTTTGCCAAAGAGATGGGGGAAATTGTGAAAACAATGCAGGCTTATATCCTTGAAATGACCAAATATGCTGAGGGTAAAAAACTGACCGCGGAAGTTCTTTCAAAAATGATTCATGGCTTAAATACCAAGGTTAGCTCTGTTGCTGACACTTTGCTCCTAGATAAAGCCAAATATGGCGATTTGATCGAAGCCATGAAGTGGTCTCTTGGAATGTCCAAAAAAGTTGATGGAACAGAACATTCAGTGGCCTATAGTGAGACTGCCGCGATTGCCGCTTTAAAAAAACATTTTAAAGATCCTGAAGTTGAGAAGTTTGTATGGACGATTGTCACTTACATGGATCCGGAAGAGAAGAAAATCGCCTTTTTAGTTGATTACATCAAAGAAGTGCCAGATCCAATGAAAGTACTGGAGGCAGGCAATCTTCAAGGTGCTCTAAGCTCTCTAGAAATGGAAGAAATTCTTACTAAAAGCGGAAAATCTCCAGATCCGGTTGCCAAGAAACGCGAAGAATACGATGCTATCTGGAATACTCAGCAGGAGACTATAGTTAAAAAGACAAAATACATGATGGGGAAATCTGTCGGCGCACGCAATGCCGCCGGAGATATGATCACAATCAAAAATACCATCGTTTTCTTGTTGAAAGCCTTTGCCGTAGGTACTCTTACCGCCAATACTGCCGTTTCACTGTTTTATAAAGGACGTATCAAGAATCCCGCAGAAGCTGTTAAAAGCGCTGTTACTAATTTCTGGTCCCTTACTGCTGCTACTGGTCTGGGAATCGCTAAGCTTGCTACAGCAGAAGAAACTCCTGGTGAATATGTCACAAAAACGGACTCAGCCTCAAAAGAACACGCCAAGGCGAATGTTCGTAATGTGATTAAGGGCGAGCCGGGCTTAGTTCCATTTTTCGATCTGGATAATTTCTCAGGGGCAAAAGCAATTTTCGATTTCAGCCAGCACGTGAAAAAAACGGTTAATGATGACAGCAACCCGCTTCCGGCAAAACACCTCACAGTAGACGCCTTCACACAGTGGTTATCGACTCAGCCTGGCTATGAAAAATTAAAAAAATCCAACATTCCACTTCATGACGATGAAAAATTTGCCACTATAGTCAGATCTTTCTATGTTCTGAAAATTGGCGGTGTTGATGCCGAAAAATACAAAGACAAAATTAAAGAAACTGCCTAATGGAAAACCAAAATCTACAATTAGATTTTACGAAATATGAAGGTTGGACCGGTCCTGCCGGAATTTTTGGCTCATACCGCGAAGATCATCTTGGAGCAGTTGCTTTTTCTCATTATCTCAACAAAATCAAACGGGAAAACGGCGATAAGCTTCCATACGACAGCTGGGAAATTATAAATCCCGAAGGATTTTTGGCATTCCTTGAAGCTGAACATACTAGCGGTAAAAATTATGAAAATCTCATCCAAAAAACCAAAGAAATGATTCGCCGAGGTGAAATGAATTATGATAGTACGCTTTATTTTGCCAAAGCCTTCAACGATCTCGGGCTTTTGTATAAGCGCGATGAGGAAGTGAGCACGATGTATGAAAATTTAGCCGCAACTCATTTTGAGAATCCTCAAAACTATCAGCAGCCTACGGCTGTTTCTGAATCTAAACCTCAGGAAACTTCATCGGCAGAAAAAGTAGAAAATACTTCACCAGAAGTTAAAACCGCAGAGTCGAGTGAAGAAAAAGTCGAATCAGCCAGCTCATCTGAACAAGTTAACCATGAAACCGAGAGCTACGCAGGTTACGACAGTGGTCTCTCACTTTTATCGGGTTGGACGGGGCCGTCTGAACAAAAAACCGAAGATAAGCCGTTAAAACCGGAAAAAGTTGAAGAGCCTGTAGCTCAAATTGAGCCTAAAGCGGAAATCCCGGTTCCTATTGAAAATGCAATTCCTCAAAACTTTGATTTTAAAAATATCCCGACTCAGGAAACCACAACAGTAAACACCGCGGATGATAGCAACTACAAAATCAACAGCACCGTGGAGGATAAAATCCCTGTGGAAAACTATTCAGTTGTTAAAAAGACGCCAAAAAAGAGGGTAGTTATGCTTCCGCAGGAACGGAAATTTAATGCGCCATTCGAAAACATGCTAAGAACACGGAAAACCAAAAAGCCTAAGAAAATTGAAGAAACCCCTCAGCAGGCGCCTCAAGTAGAGCAGGGATATAACCAGAGGTCCGAAACGGCCCAGGAACAAAGCTCATACAGCAATCCGGTTCCTGCAAGCGCCGGCTTCAAAATTGCCAAAAGAATGGCAGTCGCGACTGGTGGCAGTTTTTTAGGATTGCTAAACATGGCACCCTCTGCCGATGCATCGGGATTTGCCCACTCAATAATTGGAATTTTCTTTTAAAATGAATACAAAAATCAAAAAAATCGGCGTTAAAATAATCTTCATTCTGGCCCTCAGCTTGTCTTTGTCCTCCTTCGTTAATGTTCAGCTTTTATCTGCAGCACCTTTGAACTGTAGTGCCGAAACTGGCTGGACACCAGTCGGCAGTAATTGTGAAAATCCTAGCAAAGAGGCCACCTGTACAGCGGTAGGAGGTGTTAAGGATATTAATATCAAAGACAAGACCGTCTGTAAGGCTGTAGAAGTGGCTACACCCGATGAAAAAGCATTAGAGGGAACGACAAGGCTGATTATTGCAATCCAGGGCTTCATCAATCGTTTTATCTGGCCTGTCCTTGTCATGATCGGCGGCCTCCTCGATAACAGCCTTCTTTTCGGCAATGGTATGGAAGAGCGCCTGCGAGCGATCTGGGTCCCGATCCGAAATCTTGTAAACATCTTATTTGTCATCATTCTAGTTGGTATTGCACTTTATAACGTCCTTGGAATCGGCGACGACAGCGACAACTACTCGCTGAAAGCGATTCTGCCAAAAATTTTAATCGGTATCATCGCCGTGAACTTTTCATTCCTGGGAATCAAGGTATTCCTGGATGCGATAAATGTCCTCACCGTCTCAATCTTTTCACTTCCAAGTCAGGTTTCTGTGGGGCTGGACAAAGTTTTAAACTCCGAAAATCCAAAGGATAAAGAGGTGATCAAGAAATTTTGCGAAAACTTCAATGGATATGCAGTTTCAAGCTTTAGCGCCTCTGGTACAACTGCAGAAGAAGAAAATCTCAAGGTTATGGAGAAGACAGCTTATCAAGAAGTTGCCAAAAAATTCGGAGTCGCTGTTTCTCCGACTGCCACCCAAGAAGAAATAATTCAAAAAGCCAGCTCCACTCTGGATACCGCTGATAAAGCAAAGTTTGATGACGCTCTTAAGAAAGAATTAGACAGCAGCCTCAAAAACGCAATTTGTCAGGCTGACAATCAAGCGTTAACTGAGCAGGGCAAGGCCTTCCTTCTCAAATGGAATAGCCAAAATTCCGCGCTCGCAATGGTTCTAAACATGACCAATCTTGTCTTCTACAAAGACATCCACCTTTCTGTCGGCAATATCTCAACATTGTTCATCAACACGCTCTTTTCTACAATGATGTACATTATCTATTTAGGCTCATTTTTAGCCTTATTTATCGTGTTGTTAGCCCGTCTGGTTGTGATGTGGGTGGCAATTGTAATGTCACCTGTGTTACTATTGGGTATGGCTGTGCCATTAATTAAAGAAAAAGTGAGTGCCTTCGGCGATATCCAGGATAAGTTTATCCAGAATGCGATTGCGCCTTTGTCGATCTCTATTGCCATGACAATCGGCTGGATCATGCTCCAGGGAATCCAGAGCGTAAACAGCTTCGATTCTAGTAGCTCCCTGAACTTCAACAGTGCTTCCGGCTTCCCTGTAGTTGGTTTGAATGATCTCCAAAACTTAATCGTTGCCCTCGGAACGGTGGGAGTGGTCTGGCTTGCCGTATTTGGCGCCGCCAGCAAATCAATTGCCGCTCCTGTTACCGATATGATCAAAGGCGGCCTCGAAAGAGTCGGCAAATTTGTCGGAACAATCCCGATCAAAAATCTACCGATCATGCCTATTACACTTCCAAGTGGTCAAACAATTCAGGCCAGCATCCCAATGCTTGCTGATACATTAACTCGAATTGAAGAAGGACCACGCAAAGAACGTACAAAGTTAAGTGACGCCATATTTGGTACTGGAAAACCGGAAATTGACGAAGTTCTTAAGACTAAAGATGGAAACCGCGCCCGCAACCTTTTGAAAACCTATAAAAATGAACTCGAAAAAGGAGATCCACATGCTATGAAAATAGTTAAAGACTTAGCGAAAACTCCTGAGGCTTTAAATAATTTTGAAGATAGAGAACAAAAGTTAATTAAAAAAATTGCTGAGGCAAGTACTGACGCTGAACGTCAGGCAGCATTAAAAGAATTATTCGAGCTTCCGAAAATGAAAATGGCTCGCGAAATTACCGGAAGCGATAGTGAGGATACAGCCGCAGCGCCATCCGGACCTACGGAACCTACGATTAGTGATTCAACCAAATTCACGCAAACTGGTGCTGCTGCAGGTGCACCTGCTCAGGAAGTAGTTCTTCCAGCCGGAAGACGCAACGCGATGAAAAAGCAGGCGACAACTCTTATAAAAAACATTACTGACAGTAAAAAAGACGATATAACAAAGCAGTTAGAAGGTACTGCATTTGAGGTAGAAGTAGCTGGTAACAAGGCCAAACCGACGGCAAAACAGCTGGAAGCAATTATTGGAACTGAGGAATATGGCAAACTGAAAACTGTTTTAGGCAATGTTGATGATAACAAAGTTAACGAACTTCTCGGACATCCGCCGGCACCGCCAACGCCACCAGCAGGAACCCCATAAAATCACATGACCAAAATTAAACCACAACAAGAAGGCCAACTATTATCTCTCGAACAGGAGCGGGTAAGACGCGATTTGGAAAGAAATATTACCAACCCGCATGCGAAAGAACTTGCGGCAAAATTTAAATCCATCGAGCCGGACGTCTTAATTGAGGCCAACAAAGTGATTCAGGATCCAAACAAAATGAAAGATCCTGCTTACCAGCAATGGGTAAAATGTTTGGCAAAAGGTCGTTTTCCGAAAAAAGGAAAACACGCCTTAAGCTTCCTTAGATCTTTAAATGGCACTCCGAACGAGCAAAAGTATGCCCGCAAATTAATGGGATCTTTAAGCGACAATACCAGTGGTTCTCTCTCAGAAAAAGTCGAAAAAGACCACTTGAAAACCCTTCATATCTTACGCGAAAAAGACGTGCAGGAAGAGACGCGGGAAAGAACTCGAAGTACTACTACGGCAATTGTCACCAGTGCTGAAACCCGCAAAAGAATTGAGAAAACTATTGAGGTCAAAAACGACACTTGGCATTTCGAACAGCCAAATGAAAAACTGAAAGAAAGAATGGAAAAAATTGACCAGGAGAGGCTGGCTCTTTTTCACAAAAGCAATACTGTCACCAAAGAACTGGATAATCTGCAGGCAGAAGAGAAAAAAGATGAAGCAAAAATTCAGAAACTGAAAAAAGAGCTCGATCTCTTGGACAAAAAAATCGATGCTCTTAATCAAAAAGTTGAGCCTTTGCGAACAAAGTTCAATGATGATTGCGAAAGAATTAACACTTGCCGCAAAATTATCCAAAATTTTTCTTCGGCAATTTATGTTAAAGATGCGCGCAAATTAAC
>SXGR01468571.1_pt1 | contig 12561 bp, 16 predicted proteins | sample 3174711 | NCBI WGS metagenome assembly SXGR01 (sample SAMN11356860, study PRJNA531348) | freshwater metagenome | isolation source: freshwater sample F1-60 | place: China: Fuxian Lake, Yuxi | collected 2017-12-25
CGACTGTGGACATTTCGCCGCTCGTGGTCGTCACGTTGGCGGCGTGGGCGGCAAGGAACAACACCCCCCGTGCAGACGGGTGGCTTGCTTGGGAGTGACTGTGAACCCTCGTACCGCTGCACTCCTCGAGGTTCTGTTGCTCGCCCTGGCTGCGGTCGGCGTGACTCTGCTGGTGGGCGCGCTGTTGGGTTACATCGCCGGGGTGGGTGCCGGCTTGCTGGTGGTGGCTGCCATCGGGTTCGTGCTGTTGATCGCCTACGAGAAAGGGGCTAGCTGATGCTCGCTAATCTGCTGCGCCCCCGTGAGGCCCGCTCCATTCACCCAACGATGTCGCAGTCGGATTACGCGCGACAGTTGGAACGGTTCGCGTTTCTCGGCACTCAGTACGGGGTGACGGGTTACGAGCACGAAGCGACCGAGCAGGCGATGTCGAACGCTGCTGTTGCGGCGGTTGTCAACTTTCGTGTGTCGGTGTTCTCGGAGGCGACGTTCAAGTTCCAGGTGTGGCAGAACGGTCGCCCCGGCCAGTTGATCGGCAACCCGTCGCTGTCCATCCTCGAATCACCGTGGCCCGGTGCGGGTACTTCCCACCTGCTCGCCACAATGGAAGTCGACATCTCGGTGTACGGAAACTCGTACTGGATTCGCAGCGGTGACCAGCTCGTGCGTCTGTCGCCTGAGCATGTGACCATCGTGACCACCGATGTCGAGGTGGAGGGCGTCAAGGTCGCTGACGAGCTGATCGGCTACGCGTATCAGCCGAAGAAGTCTGACTCGGCGGTGATCTTCCTTCCGAGCGAGGTGGCGCACTACCGGCTTCACCCTGACCCTGAGCATCCGTTCCGTGGCACCTCGTGGTTGCGTGCGGTCCTGTCCGATGTGACGGCTGACAGCGCGATGACTGGGTACAAGTCGTCGCTGTTGCGGAACTCTGCCGTTCCCGGGTTGGTGTTGAAGGCTGAGCCCGGCGTGTCCGAGGAACAGTTCGTCGCCGCTCGTGAAGCTCTCCGTGCCCGCCACACCGGTTGGGACAAGGTGGGCCGCACCCTCATGTTGGGTGCAGGGTTCGACGTGCAGGTGGTCGGGTCGTCCATGCAGCAGTTGGACATGAAGGCGTTGCAGGGTGCGGGCGAGTCCCGTATCGCTGCGGCGGGTGGCGTGTCGCCGGTGCTGGTGGGTTTCTCGGAGGGGTTGCAGGGTTCGTCCCTGAACTCGGGTAACTACGGCTCCGCTCGTCGCCGGTTCGCTGATGGCACGGTGCGTCCGCTGTGGCGTGCGGCGTGCACTGCACTCTCCACCCTGGTGCCGCCGCCCGCTGGTTCGCGGTTGTGGATTGATGAGCGAGACGTGTCGTTCCTGCAAGAGGACGTGAAGGACGCCGCCGACATCAAACACACCGAGGCGAACACGATCGAAGCGTTGGTGCGTGCCGGTTTCGATCCGGTGACGTGCGTGGACGCAGTGACCTCGAGCGACTACAGCCGCCTTGCACACACCGGCCTGTATTCAGTGCAGTTGCAGCCCCCGGGCACGGGTGAGCCGACGCCGCCTGCCCGCGCTGAACTGGTGGTCGCTGAGCCCCGCACCGCCGAGCAGTCGTTCCACATTCACCTACCCGAATCCACCGAGGTGGAGCTGCGGCAGGATCGGGTGGTTGATCTGCTCGAGCAGTTCGGTGACGCGCTGGTCGCGATGGAGGCCCGCACAGCAATGGCCGACGAGCGTATGGCGAACATGCCCGCACCGGTGGTGAACGTGGCCGCACCGAACGTGACGGTGAACGTCCCCGAGACTCCGGTCCAGTTGACGTTGGACATGCCGACCCCGGTCATCAATGTTCCCCCGGCGCAGGTGACTGTGAATCTGCCGGATGACGGCCCTTCCCGCAAGACGGTGAAGTTCACCAAGGACAGCGACGGCCATATCACTGGCGCGTCCGTGATCGGGGAGTGACCTAGATGGCCTTCACGATGACAAACCGTGGGCTGTTCTACCTGATGAACAACGCCATTAGTGCCTCCACCGATTTCCGGTGCCTGGTGTTCAAGACGACCACGCCGAGTGTTGCGGCGATCCGCGATTACAACTTCGTGTCGGACCTGCTGGCAGCGACCACGGAAGCTGCGGCGTCGGGCTACTCGCGTGTTGATCTTGCGGGTGTGGCGATTGCGGAGAACGACTCGCCCGACACGGTGACCTTGACGGCGACGGCCCCCACGATCACCTCGGTGGCAGCGGGTGAAACCTGGCTCGGCATCGGCTACTACATCGAAGGCGCGTCGGACGCAGCGCGCACACTGATCGCCGTGGACGTTCCGGCTTCGTCGGTGACCACTGACGGCAACAACGTGGAACTGCCCGCGTTGTCGATCACGGTAACGGGCAGCTGATGGCTAGCGGAATCGGCACTGCCACCCTGGACTTCGGCGCACACCCCGGCAGCAACGAGGCGTCTGTGGCCGTCACCGGTCAAGCGTCCATCTCCGGCACCTCCAAGGCTGAGGCGTTCATCATGGCCGACGACACCACGGCCGACCACACGGCGTCCGATCATCGGTACGCCGAACTGTTCATGTCGCTGACCTGCGGCACCCCTTCGGCCGGCGTTGGTTTCACGATCTACGCGACCGCTATTGACAAGCTCACCGGGCAGTTCGCTGTCCGCTACGTGTGGAGTGACTGATGGCTCTTGATGTCAACCTGAAGGACAGCTCGAGCGGCACCCCTGCCGAAGTCGATGCTTCCGGCAACCTGCTGGTCACCGTTCCCGGCTACACCGCCGCCGGCGTGGTCAGTGGTGGTGGTCCCGCGCAGGGTCCGACGATGTTCGTGGAGAACGACCCCGGCACAGTGACCGGCGCGCGCTACGTGCGTTCGCCCGAGGTGGACGAAGACTTCCGTCTGCGCGTGGCGCACGACCACATTCTCGACAAGGAGACGTTCAACTACACGTCGCAGAACACCGGCAAGCACTCGCACACCTTCACCACGCTGACCGCGACGGTGAGCGCCAACGGCCTGCTCACCAACTCCGGTTCGGGTGTCGCTACGACGACGGGCATGACGTTCGGCACCTTTGCCGAGTTCCCATGCGCCCACGCCGCTGCTTCGGTGTACGTCGAGACGAACATCGCGCTGAACGTGGCTGTGGCGTCGATCCCGTCGAACGCAGTGATTGACGTTGGCCTGTTCCGGCGTGGCGCATCGACCCCGTTCGCACCCACGGACGGTGTGCACTTCCGGTTCTCCTCGTCGGGCATTCAGGGCGTCATCAACAACAACGGCGTGGAAACCGTCTCGACGTTCGGTGACCCGCTCACCTTTGCCGCCAACGGAAACCATAAATACACCATCTCGGTCACTGAGAAGGAAGCTGAGTTCTGGGTTGACGACATTCGGCTCGGCGGCATTGACGTGCCGGCCGCGAACGCACAGCTGTTCCGCTCGGCTTCGCTGCCGTGGTCGGTGCGTCACGCCAACACTGGCGCGGTCGGTGCCGTGTTGCAGGCGATCATCTCGGATTACACGGTGTCCTATGGTGGCCCGATCATCGCATCGACGCTTGCCCAGATCGGCAACCGGGTGAACGGCTCGTATCAGGGTCTGTCGGGTGGCACGCTCGGCACGCTGGCCGCGAACATGGGCAACTCGGCCGCCATCCCGGCCGGTGCTGCCGGCTCGAACACGGCCGCGAACTCGACCGGCCTCGGTGGTGTCGGCAACCTCAACGCCGCCGCCGCCGCTGCGACCGACTTCGTGCTGAACAGCTACCAGGTCCCGGCCGGTACGGTCGCCGTGCAGGGCCGTCGCCTGGTCATCACGGGCGTGCGCGTGTCGGCGGCCAACCTCGGTGCCGCTGTCGCAACCACGGCCACCACCCTGCTCATCGGCCTGGCGTTCGGTCACACCGCCGTGTCGCTTGCCACGACGGAGACGGCTTCGTTCGCCACAGCGACGACGCACGCCCCGCGCCGTCTGCCGCTCGGGTTCATGTACTGGAACGTGGCCGCACCCATCGGTGCGACCCCGCAGAACGGTGACATCGTGCAGACGTTCGCGAACCCGATCTACGTCAACCCCGGCGAGTTCATCGCGACCACCGCCAAGTTCGCCTCAGGCACCGCCACCGCCTCGCAAACCATCGGCTACACCGTCACCTTCGACTACGGCTGGGAGTAACTAGATGTCGCTGCTACTTGCCCTTGCGGGTGGCGGTAGCGGACCCGGCACGCAGACGTGGACCGGTTCAGCAGGAACCATCCTCATCTCCGGTACCCCCGGTGCGTTCTCTAGCGGCCCTCAAGTTTGGGTCGGCTCCACCGGCACCATCACGATCACCGGCTCGTCCGGTTCGTTCATCGGCGGCACCACCCCCGCTGCAACCGGTGGCGGGGCCGCTCGTCCCCGTATGCGCTACGAGCGAGTACCCAAGCCCGAACCGTTCACCCTCACCGACAACGACCTCGCAGCACTCGCGCTGGTCCTACTCGAAGTGTGAACGTCGGTAGACACACCTACGGAACCCCGACAGTCCACCGCTACGACGGAGAAGGCGAACCCGATATCACCATCGGTGCCTACTGCTCCATCGCCGCAGACGTGGAGTTCCTACCCGGTGGGATGCACCTCACTGACCGCGTGTCCACGTTCCCGTGGCAGAACGTCGGCCGAGAGGGACACCCGCCAACCTTGAGAGGGCCTATCCGAATCGGGCATGACGTGTGGATCGGGCGTGGTGCCCGAATCCTCGGCGGTGCACACATCGGCAACGGGGCGATCATCGGCGCATACGCCGTGGTTGCCGGGCCGGTGCCGGCGTACCACGTCGCAGTTGGCAATCCCGCCCGCTGCCATCCCCGACCCCACGCCTCTTGGGCATCACACCTGGCGCGCATCGCCTGGTGGGACTGGCCCGACGACGACCCGCGCCTCGCGGACGTGGAGCGAATGACCCTCGAACAGTTCTGCCGCACGTACGGCTGAGAGGAGTGCCGGTATGACCGCACTTGACGAACAGATCGACGCGCCCGAGGTGGAGCAGCGCACCATCGTTGCGCCGTTCACCCTGACGCGCGCAGCGTCGGAAGATGACGGCCTGACCCTCACGGGTTACGCGGCAGTGTTCAACAGTCCCACCCGTATCTCGGGCTACCAGGGTGACTTCACCGAGGTCGTCGCGCCGGGTGCGTTCAAGCACACCATCCGCATGTCCAAGCCGGTGATGCAGTTCGACCACGGCCAACACCCGCTCATCGGGTCGCTTCCCATCGCGTCCATCAAAGAACTGCGCGAGGACGCACGTGGCCTGTACGTCGAGGCCCGAGTGTTCGACAACTGGTTGACCGAACCGCTGCGCGACGCAATCCGCGAAGAAGCGATCACCGGAATGTCGTTCCGTTTCTCCGTCGTCAAAGACGCCTGGGCGAAGCGTGACGGCGACCAAATCCGCACCCTCAAGGAAGTCAAGTTGTACGAACTCGGCCCGGTCGTACACCCGGCTTACGCGGACACCGAAGTCTCGCTGCGCTCCCTCGAGCGCGTGACGGGACTTCACATTCTCGGCAGTTCCGAAGCACCCGAACTCAGTGCTGACGAACCCGCCTGTGACGACCCGGCCCCGAGCCAGTCGACGCGCACCAAAGCACAACGCCTCGCACTGGCAAACGCCGTGCGACAGATCCTCTAGGAGGCTGCCATGAGCGACAAGCTCCCCACCCTCCAGGCTGAGATCGAGGCTCGTCAGGCTCGCATTGACGAACTCGCCACCCTGGACGACATCACCCCCGAGCTCGACGCCGAGCTCACCGCCGCACTCGATGACCAGCGCGCCGCACTCGCGCAGCGTGACGCCATCGAGGCCCGCGCCGCCGCTGTGGCCGAGGTCCGCGAGAAGGCGACCAGCTACACCCCCAGCGTTCCGACGTTCGTCCGCAAGGTCGAGCAGCCGGCACCGACCGAGGTCCGTCACCTGACCCACGGCGAAGCCCGCGATGCCGCCATGCGCGTGCTGGACACTGCTTCGGATGTGAAGATCAGCGCACGTCAGGCCGAGCACGTTGAGAGCCTGATGCGTGCCCGCACGACCGACCTTGACGGCAGCGCGATCGCCAAGCGTCTGCTGCTCACGGAGAACGAGCACTACCGCTCGGCCTTCACCAAGGCAATCAGCCAGGGCCAGCCGGCGTGGACTTCGGAGGAGGCTCGTGCGCTTCAGGAGTTCCGCGCTGCCAGCATCGGCACCGATGCCGCTGGTGGTTTCGGTGTCCCGGTTCTGATCGACCCGACCATCATTGTCACCAGTGGTGCGAGCGACGTTCCTGTCCTTCGGGTGGCCCGCGTCGAGACCATCACCAACGACGAGTGGAAGGGTGTCAGCTCCGCTGCCGCCGCCTGGTCGTGGGACGGTGAAGCCGGCGAAGTGTCGGACGACATGACCACCCTCGCGCAGCCGACCGTGACCGCCCACAAGGCGCAGGCCTTCATCCCCTTCAGCCTCGAGGCTGGGGCAGACTACCCCGGCTTCGCGAGCGAGATGGGCAAGCTGCTCGAGCAGGGCTACATGGACCTGCTCGCCGCCGCCACCATCACCGGTACTGGCTCGAGCCAGCCGTACGGTACGTTCACCCGCCTGGACGCCACAGTGGCGTCGGAGGTCGTGGTCACCACCGACGGCTCGTTCGGTGCCGTGGACATCGACAAGGTGTGGGCTGCTCTGCCCGAGCGGTTCCGTCGCAACGCCAAGTGGCTGATGAACGTGGACGTGGAGAACGAAATCCGCGCCTTCGGTTCGGGTACCGCCACGTCGCGGTTCACTGTCGATCAGACCAAGGAAGGCATCTCCCTGCTCAACGGCAAGGAAGTGCTGCTCTCGGACTCGGCTCCGACCTTCACCGGCACGACCGGTGCCAGCAACATCCTCGTCGTCGGTGACTTCAGCCACTACCTCGTGGCGCAGCGTGCCGGCATGAACGTGGAGCTCATCCCGCACCTGTTCGCGACGGCCAACAACCGGCCGAGCGGTCAGCGTGGTCTGTACGCCTACTGCCGCGTGGGCGCAGACTGGGTGGCAACGAACGCCGCCCGCCTCTTGCAGAACCAGTAGACCCAGGTCTAGCTGGTATGATGGTGGGGCCGGGGGCAGCAACCCCCGGCCCCAAGCCATCAGTCAATGGAGGACCAATGGCCGAAGATCACACTACCCTGCGTCGCTGTAGTCGCTGCGAGGAGATGCTTCCCCGCATCGCGTTCTCCCGCCGAACAGCCGCCGCCGATGGGCTTCACCCTTGGTGTAAGCCATGTGGCAACGCCTACAAGCGCGAGCGACTGAGCGACCCGACTCGGGCAGCCGCCCACCGCGAATGGCGCAGGCAGCATGACGGGTACGACCGCACGAAGCGCGCCCGCTACCTCTACGGCGATGTGGACCTTGACGCCATGCTTGCCAGCCAGAACAGCCGTTGCGCCGTGTGCCAAACAACCGAACCCGGCGGGCGGTGGGGAACTTGGCATGTGGACCACGACCACGCTTGCTGCCCAACGATGAAGTCGTGCGGCCGCTGTGTTCGCGGCCTGCTTTGCGCCAACTGCAACACGGCGCTTGGAAAGTTCGGTGATGACACCGAAGTCATAGCTCGGGCGCTCGCGTACCTCAAGGCGAGCCGCCGCTAGATCGCTGGGGGTGCCCTTGCGTCACCCCCTGCTGACCGTGGTTGTTCCTACGATCCCGGGCCGCGAGTCCCTGGTGTCTCGCTGTCTGTGGTCGATCACCGAACAGGCCACGGACGAGGTACACGTCCTGTGTGTGCAGGGGTCTGGCAGGTTGGGCGACAAAGCCAACCTTGCCGCCCTGCACACCGGGGCGAAGTACCTCACCATCGTGGACGACGACGACTACCTCGACGGTGCGTACGTGTCCCTTGTGTTGCCTCATCTGGAACGTGGGGTCGATTACGTCGGGTTCAAGGTTGTTCAGTGGATCGACCAGCGGCTTGACGGCATCGGCTCCACGTCCGGTGAGCATTGCGGCTACGCACGACGTGGACGCAATCACGGCCCGTGTCCGAAGGGTGTCACCTCGGTGGACATTTGGCGGCAGGTGCCGTTCGGGAACTCTTACACCGCTGACCGTGTGTGGTCCGAGCAGGTGTTCCCGCACATCAGATCGCACGCGTTCGTTGACCGCGCGCTCTACGTCTACGACCACCAGCCCGCCACGTCGGCGTTCTTGGGTGGCGGTCATCGTGACGTGGGCGAGTGGCCGTACGACGCGTCACGAGTCGAGTTCTTGACTCTCGACTGAAGTCGCCCCACCGGCCGATCGGGCTGACGGTCGGTGGGGCTCATCAGCCCAACAGCCCTAGGAGTAACCATGATCGTGTACGCACGCGGTACGGCAAGTGTTGGCTGGCAAGACGGTTTGATCCGGCTCAACGAGGGCGACGCCTGGTGGGCGGATGACCCGTTCGTCCGGGCGCATCCGACGTTCTTCGGTGACAAGCCGCCGAAGGTGCATGGCACGGTGGCGCGGGTGGAGCAGGCGACTGCGAACCCGGGCGAGAAGCGTGCCCGCAAGTGAGTCGCACCACACCGAAGAAGCCGAAGCCGGCTGACCCGGTGACCGTCGCCTACGTCCATGACATCGAGGTCGCCTACTCGTGGCACGCCTCGTTCGTGGACATGATCGGGCACGACATGACCAACCACGGGCGTGTGTTGCGTGGCGGGTACATGGGTGTCCGGTACGGCACGGGTGGCATCGTTGAGGCCCGCAACACGGTGGCGCGCCGGTTCCTTTCCCGGGATCGTGCGGACTGGTTGTTCTGGATCGATACGGACATGGGGTTCGCTGCCGACACCATTGACCGGCTCATCGCCAACGCTGACCCGGTGGAGCGTCCTGTCGTCGGCGGGTTGTGTTTCGCCAACCGCGAGGTGGCGTCGGATGGGATGGGCGGGTTTCGCACCACCGCCATTCCGACCATCTACATGTACGGCGAGAAGGACGACGTGTACGGGTTCAACGCTTTGGCGGAGGTTCCCGACAACAAGCTGATCCGCTGTTCTGCTACCGGGTCGGCGTGTCTACTGATTCACCGTTCCGCGCTCGAGGCGGTCGAGGCGAAGTTCGGGGACACCTGGTACAACCCGATCCCGAACCCGTCGCTTGGGCCTGGGTCCACCATCTCCGAGGACTTGGCGTTCTGTGTCCGGTTGGGTGCGTGTGACATTCCGGTCCACGTCCACACCGGGGTCAAGACCACCCACCTGAAGCCGATTTGGTTGTCGCATGAGCACTTTGGTTGACGTGATCGTGCCGGTACTGAACCGGCCACAGAACGCCGCACCATTCATGGAATCACTCGGGGACGAAACCCGGGTGCGGGTGTGGGTGGTGGGCGAGTTCAACGACCGCGACACCGTGGCCGCGTGGGAACAACTCGACTGCAACGTGATCGCAGACCCGTTCGCCCACACGTTCGCAGAGAAGGTGAACGTGGGCTACAGCTTCGGTGCTGCCCCGTGCGTGATGTTGGCCGGCGATGATTGCCGGTTCACGCCTGGTTGGTTGGATCAGGCGATGGGTACGGCGTCGCTGTCCCGTGCAGCGGTGATCGGCACCAACGACGAAGCCAACCGCAGGGTGGTGCGTGGCTCGCACTCGTGTCACCCGATCATCCGCAGGTCGTACGTGGAGCATGTCGGCGCATCATGGGATGGGCCTGGGATTGTCTGCCACGAGGGCTACCGCCACAACTACGTGGACGACGAGATCGTGACCGCAGCGAAACAGCGTGGCGTGTGGGTGTTCTCCCCCGGTTGCGTTGTCCGGCATCTCCACCCGGTGTGGGGGACTGCGGAGAACGACGCCACCTATCGGCACGGCAACGAGCATCGTGACGCCGACCGAGCCCTGTTCAACTCTCGACGGGAGCGTTATGCATCCTGAAGTGCAGCAGTTCATTCAGTCGTGCAAGGAAGTTCCTTACGACGGCGCGGTGGTGTACGAGGTCGGCGCGTTGAACGTCAACGGTCAGGCGCGCGACATGGTGCCGCAGACGTGGACGAAGTGGGTCGGGTTCGACCTCGTAGCTGGTGACGGCGTGGACTTCGTGGGTGATGCCGCCGAGTTCCTGCCGGGCATGTTGCCGTGTGACGTGATGGTGTCCACCGAAGTCCTCGAGCACGCCCCCGAATGGGAACGTCTGCTCGGTGCGATGTGTGACGTGATCCGCCCGGGCGGGTGGCTGGTGCTGACCTGTGCCGGCAAGGGCCGTCGCCCCCATGCGGCTGACGGTTCCCCCGGTGGCCCACACCCTGGTGAGTACTACATGAACGTGGAGCTGCCCGATGTGGCGGCGGTGTGTGCGGCGCACGGTGTGGCGCAGGTGTACGGCGAAGAAGGGTGGCCGGGCGATACCCGGTTCCTTGGGCGAAAGGCTGACTGATGGCGAACCTCATCACTGACAGTCAGGCGAAAGCGTGGCTCTCCATTGCCGACAACGAGGACGACGCGCTGATTGCTGCGCTGACTTCGGCGGTGTCGCGTCAGGTGCGCGCCCACTGCGGTCGGTCGTTCAACTCGGAAGCCAACCAGGTTGCCACGGCCCGCTATTACACCCCGCTCGATTACTGCACCGTCATCATTGACGACGCGTACGAGATCACGGCAGTGGCGACGGACAACGGCGACGACGGCACCTACTCGACGACGTGGAGTTCGTCGGATTGGTACGCGCTCCCGGCGAACGGGCAGAGCGCGTCGGGTGAAACCGGGTGGCCGTACACCGCTATCAAGGCGGTGGAGTCGCGCGAGTTCCCGTACGCTGCTCGTCCCTCGGTGAAGGTGACGGCGAAGTGGGGCTGGTCAGATTCCGACACGGCCGACATTCCCGCCGATGTGGAGCTCGCCTGCCGAATGCTGTTGGCCGAGTTCTACAAGGCGCGTGACGGTGGTTACGAAACCTTCACCACCGACAACGGGTTCACGGCGATTCGCCGCAACACGGTGGTGCGTGACCTGTTGCAGCCGTACAAGCGTGAGCGTGCCACCGAGATGCGTTTCGTGGTGATGTGATGGCGTCGATCTCCACGACGCGTCAAGCGATCAAGGATGCGCTGGTAGCGATGCCGCTGCGTGCGTTCGACTACGCACCACAGAACCTTCCGACGCCATGCGCCATTGTCGGGTTCCCGTCGCGGTACAACCCGAACGACACTTTCAGTGACACGGCCACGTTCGTGATCCCGGTGTCGCTGTATGTCGGCTACGGGTCGAACCGTGCCGCCGAGGATGCGCTCGAGGCGTATCTGTCTACGTCCGGTGACGCGTCGGTGGTTGCGACCATCGAGGCCATCGGTGCCAACTACGCCGTGAACGCAGTGCGTGACTTCGGTGTGTTGCAGAACGACGCCGGCCAACCCGTTGCTCTCGGGTGCGTGGTCGAAGTCGAAGTTCTCGCCTAACCGCGAGCATCAGCCCAGCACGGGTACGCCCGGCGACAAATCGAAGGAAGGTACGATGCGGGTTCTAGTGGTCCATCCTGGGCCCTGGTTTCAGCGTGGCAGACGTTCATCGCGGACTGCTGAAAGGGTTGAAGTCGTGCGGTGCAGATGCCCGCGAGTTCAACCTGCATGACCGGCTCAACTTCTACAGCGAGGCGTGCCTGTCGCGTGACGGCAAGTACGTCAAAGCGTTTAGCGAAGAAGCCGCGATCAGCATGGCAGCCAAAGGGCTAGAAGCTGTGCTGTACGAGTGGTGGCCCGACGTGGTGGTCATCGTGTCGGGGTTCTTTGTCCCGCCCGAAGTGTGGGGTGTGCTTGCCCGCCGCCCGCATCATGTGGTGCTGTGGTGCACGGAGTCCCCGTACGAGGACGCCAAGCAGGCGCAGCAGGCCCGCTACGCCGACACGGTGGTACTCAACGACCCGGCGAACCTGGACTCGTTCAGAGCGCACACGAACGAGCGGACGTTCTACTTCCCGCACTCGTACGACCCCGACGTGCACTACCCGCGCGACCCCGACCCCGACCTTGTGTGTGACTTCGCATTCGTCGGTACCGGGTTCCCGTCACGGATTGAGTTCCTCGAGCAAATCGACTGGACGGACCTCACCGTTTCTCTGGCGGGGAACTGGCAGGGCATCACTGGTCGCTCACCGCTTGCGCCGGTCCTGCTCCACGAACGCGACCACTGTCTCGACAACGCCGACGCAGCTAAGCTCTACACGTCCGCGAAAGTGAACGCGAACCTGTACCGCAAAGAGATCACCGAAGGCGGCACGGCTGACGGGTGGGCGATGGGTCCACGCGAAGTCGAACTGACGGCGTGTGGTGCGTTCTTCCTACGTGAACCGCGTGGCGAAGGGGACGAGCTGTTCCCGATGCTGCCCACGTTCACCGATCCTCAAGAGTTCTCAGACCTGCTCCGCTGGTGGCTTGCCCACGACGCAGAGCGCATGAACGCCGCTGCGTCAGCCCGGGCAGCGGTGGCCGACAGAACCTTCACGAACACTGCGGCGCGTCTGCTGCGGATCGTGGAGGGCGTCGGCAAACCCGTCACCC
>SXGR01624131.1_pt1 | contig 12557 bp, 8 predicted proteins | sample 3174711 | NCBI WGS metagenome assembly SXGR01 (sample SAMN11356860, study PRJNA531348) | freshwater metagenome | isolation source: freshwater sample F1-60 | place: China: Fuxian Lake, Yuxi | collected 2017-12-25
AAACCAACACAGCGCCACGTCGAAGTAAGTGTTGCGGGCAGAGACGGCTGCAGCCGCACGAGCGATCTCACCACGCACCATTCGAAAGCTCGAAAAACTCTGCACATAAGGATTCCGCGTCGCGATGACGGCGAACCTTTTGAAGAGGAACGACGACAAATCGCGGAACGAAGAGCCATGCGGACCCGTGCGAGGGCGTGCGTAGACCACGTCGACCGAGGACATCACCGCCTCGCGCAAGAGCGTCTCCAGTTGTTCGGGAGGATGCTGCAGGTCTTCATCCAGCGTCGCCACCCAATCTCCCGACGAATGCAAAATGCCGGCGATCGTGGCGGGATGTTGTCCAAAATTCCGCGACAGGGCGATAACACGGAGCCACGGAAAAAGTTCTCGCAATTCCTCGAGAACCTCGGAACTGGAATCCGTCGACCCGTCATCGACAAAGATCATTTCCGCCAACGCCAGCGGTGATGCCTCCCGCTCCCAAACTTCGCGAACCGTCGCCAATCGCGCAGCGAGCGTCCGCAGATACGCGGCTCCTCGATAAACCGGTACGACGGTCGAGAGCGTCAGTTGCCGAAGCGGTGCGTCCTCCAAAGTCGACTGGTTTTGGTACGACCACAGGCTGTGCTCAGCAGCATCCGGCGGATGATCCTGAGCCGTGTCGCTTTTGCAGACCAACGCTCCACTTCGCAGTTCATCATGGTCACGACGGCTGGTTTCCACAGGCAGCCCCCCGAATGATCAAGGTCACATCACGGCCTCCTGGCCAGAAGCCTGATCGAGGACCGAGCACGTTAGAACATTCTTAAAAGCACTTCCCGTGCCAGCCCGTTGTCCGTGGGGCACTCGATTTGCATCCTCGCGAAGCGGACCAAAGCGTCGAGGTCATGGAGTCGCTGGCAATCACCGGATTGCACGCTAATTCCCCTGAACGGAGCTGTTTAAATTCGGAAGCGTTTCGATAACTCAGCGACAACATCAACGCCACTGCATCGCCGAAGTCTTTCGTTCTGACCGGTCCAGAAACTTTCCGTCACGGAATCGATCTATGATGCTTGCCGATCACGCACCTTCGACGGCTCCGCCATCGCTGACCAGACTTTTTTGCGTCTGGTTGGGAATCATTTTTTTTCTGAAATGGCCGTCGCTCACGGAACCGCCTGTTTGGGATGCGGCCTTTGGACTCTTCCCCGCGGCCTCAGAATTGGCGAACAACGGATTCAATGTTCTGAGTTTGTTGCAGCAACCGACCTACCATAATGGGGGACCGAATTGTCATGCAGAATCGATCGTGACCTGGCTCACTGCGGCCGTTTTGTGTGTGTGGGGGGCCAAGGTCCAAAGGCGTTCGCTATTTTGCATGTCTTGCACTTTGCCACCGCGGCTTGGACGTTGGCTGTTCTGCATCGTCTGACGGCCAACTCATTGGGCCGCTGGTTGGCTTGGATGCTTTGTGGAGACTTGCTGTTGTGCCCCTTGTTTCGCGTTCAAGTCGGTGCCATGTACTTCGAGATTCCTCTGGCCGCTTGCACGGTCAGTGCCGTGGCGGCTTACGCGGATGGCAAACTTGGACGAGCGCTGATTTGGTCCACGCTCGCGGTGATGGTCAAGCAGACTGGATTGACCGTAGCCGGTGCTCTGGCCGTGGCAGCTTTAGTCCGACGAGGCTCGGCGACGAAACGACTCGGACTGGCACTGAGTTTTGCCGGTCTCGGTTTAGCGGTGGCGTTGGGGCCGATGGTCTGTACCCCACTCCTGGGAGCGGCCAGAGACCCCTCGCCACCTGGCAGTTGGTGGGAGTTCATGCGTGGCAATCACGTTCCCTACTTGGCCTGCATTCCCGATTTTACAGTCGGTTGTTTTCTGTTTGTTACCGTTGGGCTGATTCGGTTTCGCGAGACTTGGCAATCGTTGGCCGGTGAATCCTCGTCAGACGCGCTCGAGTCGGTCGTCCCGTGCGCAGACGAGACTCTTCCCCTCGGAACTGACGGATCGAACGTCAGCGAGAACAACCCACGACGCAGCCCACCGTCCAATGCTGTGGGTGTGGCGTTTCTGTTGACGGTGATGTTCGGACTCTTCTTCTTCGTGGCACCGTACTTTGCCCATTTGGACTTCTTTTGTTTGCCACGGTACTTAGTGCCGATCCTGCCGTGCGTGTTCTTGGGAGGCGCGTATTGGATCGCGAGGCTGACCTCCTCGCGGCTAGCGGCGATCGTCCTGGCAGTGGCCGCGATGTTGTTCGTCGGCAACCGAAATGGTGCGTGGTATCCCGCCGATGACAGCAATAACGTCGCCGTGCATGAACGCAGCGAAAACTATCGTGGGATCGTCGCGGCGCAACAGGAGTTGGTGCGAGTCGCGTCCAATCTTCCTGACGATGCTGTGATCTATTACGGACTCCCGGAACATTACTTCTTGAAGTATCCGTGGATGGGTTATGCAACTCGCCGGCATCCGGGAGGGCGCTGCGTCTTCCTGCCACAGGAACGCCCCAAGTCGGCCAAGTCGGAAGACCAGCCCGAGCATTTCTATGTCATTCTGGACGCTCCGTTTCTCGGAGATGAATCGTTGCGGGCGATCCTTCGCAACGCGATCAAAGATCCCTCGCGCCAGGTTCTCCAACGGCGAAAAATCAAACGCGGCCCGTTTGACGTGAGTCTGATCGAAGTGAAACCGAAGTCGCCGAGTTCCGTGGAATCGGGAGGCTCTCAACAACATGACTGATCTGATTACTCCACGTACAGAAACTCGTTGCTGTTGAATAACACTCGCACCAAACTTGGCAATCCATTCTGCGCCGCAAACGGGCGGAGTTCGGTGGCTTCCGCGGCGGATGGCTTCCGCCCCAGAACTTGTTCCACGAGTTGTGCGATGTCTTGATCAATCGCGTCGCGTCCCAAGTTGTCCGCCAATCGCTCGGACATCCGCAGCATGAACACCGATGGAGCAGTCGTTTTGCGACCGTTCTTTGACGACTTTTTGGAAGAAAATGGCCTAACACGTCCGATCCTACTACGTTGAATTGAATTGGGGCAGGCTCCATCTCCTCGTCCGCCGTTCTGTGCTTTTCGCCCCGCTTCGTTTAGAAGATTCCTGCGCATTCCTTGTCTCTCATGGTCGGAGGTCAGCATGGTGGCTCGCAGCGTTCGTCGCGTGTTGGTGGCTGGATTATTGATGGTGGTGGCGGCTCCGCTGATGGCGGCGGAGAAGTTGAATGTGCTGTTTGTGGTGTCGGACGATTTGTGTCCTCGGCTGGGTTGTTACGGCGATCCATTGGTGAAGTCGCCGAACATTGATCGGCTGGCGGCGCGGGGCGTGCGGTTCGAGCGGGCTTACTGTCAGTTTCCGCTGTGCAATCCGTCGCGAGCGTCGTTCCTCACTGGGCTGCGGCCGGACTCGACCGGCGTCTACGAGAACTCGACGCAGTTTCGCAAGAACGTGCCCGACCACGTCACGCTGGGGCAGACGTTTCAGAAGGGGGGCTACTTCGTGGCTCGCGTCGGCAAGCTGTATCACTACGGCGTGCCGGCTCAGATCGGGACCGACGGGCTGGACGATCCGCCTTCATGGCAAGAGCGGATCAACCCGCGCGGCCGCGACAAAGACGACGAAGAGAAGATCTTCACGCTCAACCCCAAGGGCGAGGGGCCGGTGCGGTTCGGCGGGACGCTCAGTTGGCTGGCGGCCGACGGCGAAGACGCCGAACAAACCGACGGTCTTTCGGCGGCCGCCACCATCAAGTTGATGGAGACGCATCGCGAGAAGCCGTTCTTCATCGCCTGCGGATTCTTCCGGCCGCACACGCCGTATGTCTCGCCGAAGAAATGGTTCGACTTGTACCCGCTCGACAAGATCAAGCTGCCGGTGCTGGCCGCCAACTACAAAGAGGGGGTGCCAGAGCCGGCCTTCCTGTCGCACAAGCCAGAGCAGTCGAACATGACCGACGAACTCCGCAAGCAAGCGATCCAGGCGTATCACGCCTCCACCAGCTTCATGGACGCGCAAGTCGGCCAGTTGCTCGATGGGCTGGATCGGCTGAAGCTGGCGGACAGGACGATCGTCGTGTTCTTCAGCGATCACGGCTATCACCTCTACGAGCACGGTCTATGGCAGAAGATGTCGCTGTTCGAGAACTCCGCACGCGTGCCACTATTAATCTCCGTCCCCGGTAGCAAGCACACGGGGCAGAGCTGCCGAAGACCGGTTGAGTTGATTGATCTGCATCCAACACTCGCCGACTTGTGTGGCCTGCCCGCGCCGAGCAATCTCGATGGGAAGAGTCTCAAGCTGTTGCTCGACAACCCGAAGGCGGACTGGGACAAGCCGGCGCTGACGCAGGTGACTCGCGGCACACCGACGATGACGAATGCTCCGACCGTCAAGCCGACGATTGTTGGACGCTCAATGCGCACCGAACGCTATCGCTTCACCGAATGGAACGGCGGCGAGAAGGGGACGGAACTTTACGACCACAACTCCGATCCGGGCGAGTTGAAGAATCTCGCGAATGATGCGGCTCAAGCAGCAACGGTGGCTGCGCTGCGGAAGGAATTGCGTTTGCGCTACAAGTTAAAGGATTGATTGCGAAGAACCATGTCGTATAGGTCGCGACTTTGATTGGTGTTTGCGTGCTTGGCCTGAAAGGCCGAAACGCGACGCTCAATTCTTCGTGACAGCCTCATCCAAATTCAACAACGCGCGAGCAACCAGCGACCAAGCGGCCCGTTCGCGGGCGTCTCCCTCGTCTGGCCCGGCGAGCGTCGCGGCATCGAGTTCTTTGGCGGCGAGTCGTTCGCGTTGAGTCTTCAAGAAACGACTCAGCATCGCAACCTCGTCATCGGTCGGCAGTCGTGTGAGGCAGCGGCGAAAGAGTTCGGCGAGTCTGGCTTCATCGCTGCCGTTGTTCATCGCGAACTGGCGACCGAGGGCTTGCGAGGCTTCGGTGAAGATGACGTCGTTGAGCAGCGTCAGCGCTTGCAGCGGCGTGTTCGAGACTTCGCGGCGGACGACGCACGCTTCGCCGCTGGGGGCGTCAAAGGTTGTGAACATCGCGAACGGCGCGGTTCGCTTCGTGAACGTGTAGAGACTGCGGCGATGCCGATCGAGGCCCTCGCTGACCTTCCAGGCGAGTTGCCCATAGGTGCCTTCGGTGGTGATGTTCGCCGGTTGTGGCGGAAAGACGCTCGGCCCGCCGAGCTTGCGGCCGAGCAGTCCGCTGACGCTGAGTAGTGAGTCGCGCACCGATTCGGCTTCGACGCGGAAACGGGGACCACGAGCGAGCAGTTCGTTGCTCGCGTCTCGTTTCAGCAACTCCGGAGTGACGCGGCTTGACTGCTGATACGTTGCGCTTGTGACGATCAGGCAGTGCAGACGTTTGATGGATTTGAGATTTGGAATTTGAGATTTCAAATCGCCGACAAACTCTATCGCCAGCCAATCGAGCAACTCCGGATGCGTGGGCAGCGCGCCTTGGAAGCCGAAGTCTTCTTGAGTGCGCACGATTCCACGTCCGAAAAACGCGGCCCAATGGCGGTTGACGGCGACTCGCGCAGTCAACGGGTTGTCCGGGTTGACCAACCACTGCGCGAGCAAAACTCGGCTAGGGGATTTGTCTTTTGGCAATGCGGGCAGGAACGAGGGGATGCTCGGTTCGACACGCTCTTTGGGTTGCAGGAATTCGCCGCGATGATGGCGGTGCGTCGGGCGTGGGTTGCTGTCGGGACGCTCCTGCATGACGAGCGACGTCGGCAGCGTTGGTCGTTGAGCGCGCAGAGCCTCGATCGCCTGACGTTCGCTCGCCAGTTCCGGAGCGCTTGCGAGGAAGTTGCTCAGGATTGTGTTCGGCTTAGTAGCGTTCTGCCGCTTTTCGGATTCCTTGCTTAGGGGTTGGTTCAAAAAGATCGTGAAGTCGCGTTCAAGCTCCGACGAGATCATTGGCAGTTCGACCGCTCGCGGGTCGCTCGTCACGGAGATGCGGAACCTGCCAAGGCCAGCGGCGTAGTACCGTTCAAACAGCATTCGCAATCGGAGCGCCCCAGCGTTTTTGAGCGGCTCCGCGAGTTGAAAGACGGCAATATGTGGTTTGCCTTGTCCGCCGTTGATTGACCAGCCAGTTTGTTTGTTATCGTCAAGCGCGGCCATCGCATTGCTGTTGCCGCTCGCGAAGGACTGTGTCGCGCGAGCGAACCGACGAGTCGTCGCCGTTTTCGGATCGTCGCCGAGGGACAGTTCAATGTCGCTCAGAAAGAAATCGCCATGCGGGCCTTCGTAGTAGACTCGGCCGGGGCCGTGCTTCGGCAGACGATCGTCCGGCAGAGCTTCAATGCGGACGGCGACGATCTCCTTCAAGTCCGACTTCAACGTCAGCTCGTACAAGTCGCTCTTCGACATGTCGCCGCTTGCAATGACGATGCCGCCGTCTGCGACGGTCAACAGCGGCAAGTTACTGGTCGCGGAGACAATCTGCGGCGACTCCCAACGGATCAGCGACTTAAGCATCTCGTCCAGCCACGCCCAGTATTTCAGGTCGAATTGCCGCTTCCGACGCTCCATTTCCGAGCCTTCCAATTTGGTCCGTTGTCCGAGGCTGACGCGGAACTTGCCCAGCGTGTGTTTCATCCCATGCTGCTGTTCGAGCCGGATCGTCCACCGCGCAGTCTTGTCTGCGAAGCCCGCCGGCTGTGCGAGCACGAAGGTCGCGGTACGGTTCACGTTCCAATTGCCGGGTCCATGAATGGCCCAGCCGCCGGACTTCGTGTTACCGTCGATCGCTTGGGCCACTGCAAACTGATCCTGCGAAAAGTCGGCCGAGGCGTTGGCGAATTTGAGTTGCTGAGCCTCACCCGGCACATCGCGAGTGACGATCGACGCGGTGATCTCGCTGAGCACGAAGTTTCCGTGCGGTGTGCGGCCGGGGCCTTTGCTGGGCAGTTTGTCGTCGGTCAATGCTTCCAGCCGAATCGCGGCGACGTCTTTGAGATCACTGTCGACTGTGATGTCATACTCGTCGGTTTCGGGGTTGGGGCCGCTCAACAAAACGCTGGCGTCGGATTGAATCTCCGCAGTCGCACCGTTGGCGGACGTCACGGCGAATGGCTTGATCGGCGTCCAGGTAAATTCATCCGGCAACGGGAATCGATTCGGCAGGTCGGCTTCGAGTTCCACGATGCGGCGGTCGATCTCGGCTTGCTTGGCGACGAGGTCGGGGACCGGGATGTCGAACTCTGGTTCGTCGGCGTTGTTGAGCAATCCGAAGAAGCGGTAGTAATCGGTGTGCGTGATCGGGTCGTACTTGTGCGTGTGGCACTGAGCACACCCAATCGTTAGCCCCAGCCAAACGGAACCGGTCGTGGCGACTCGGTCGGTCATCGCGTGGAAGCGGAACTCCAGCGGGTCGATGCCTCCCTCTTCATTGAGCATCGTGTTGCGATGAAAGCCGGTCGCGATCCGTTGCTCGGTGGTCGCACTCGGCCGCATGTCGCCGGCGAGTTGGTCGATCGTGAATTGATCGAACGGTAGATCGGCATTGATCGCGTTGATGACCCAGTCGCGATACGGCCAGACGTTCCGAGTGCGATCCTTTTCGTAGCCGTTCGTGTCGGCATAGCGGGCCAGATCGAGCCAGCGCCGTGCCCAGCGTTCTCCATAGGCGGGCGACGCGAGCAAGCGATCAACCAGTCGCTCGTAAGCCTCGGCTGAGGAATCGCTGATGAACTCATCGGTCTCGGCCGGAGTGGGAGGCACGCCAATCAAGTCGAGAAACACGCGGCGAAGGAGTGAGTGTCGATCGGCTTGTGGAGACGGCTTCAGTCCCTCCGCTTCCAATCGCGCGAGCACGAATTGGTCGATGCTGTTTCGCGGCCAGTTGGTATCTCTCACCCTTGGCAATGCGGGACGTTTCGGTGCGACGAATGACCAATGCGGACGATACTCCGCGCCGCTGGCGATCCAGCGTTTGAGGATGTCTCGCTGCTCGACGGTCAGTTCAAACTTGGTCGAAGCGGGGGGCATCTTCTCTTCGGAACCGTCCGGCAGATTGATGCGGCGAAGCAACTCGCTGGTTTCCGGTTTGCCGGGAACGATGGCTGACTTGCCGCTGTCGGCAGGTTTGATCGCCGCATCTCGGACATCGAGTCGCAGTCCGCTTTGACGTTGCCCCTCATCCGGGCCATGACACTTGAAGCAATACCGCGACAGGATCGGCCGCACGTCTCGCTCAAACGACGGCGCGTCTGCGGCGAGAGCCGATGAAGTCCAGAGGCACAATCCCATCAATGCTAGTTGGCAGGTTCGATTCATCACGATCAACCATTTCTCTTCAACAGATTCGTAACTTTTGGAGTTTCATCCGTGCCTCGGCTTTGCTCCGCCGCGGCGGAGCAAGGCCGGGGCACGGTTGGTGACAGGCCAGCCACAGACTGACTCATGCGGTCTCGATCGCAGCGACGTCTTGTAGGCTGAGTTCTTGGATCGCTTGCTCGCGGATTTTGAATTTTTGAATTTTGCCGGTGACGGTCGTCGGGAAACTCTCGACGAATTTGATGTACCTCGGACATTTGAAGTGGGCGAGATTCGCGCGGCAGAAGTCGCGGATCTCGGTGTCGGTCGCGGACAAGCCGGGACGCAGGCGAATCCAAGCGAGGATCTCTTCACCGAATTTGCGATCCGGGACGCCGACGACTTGCACGTCTTGCACGCTGGGATGCTGATAGAGCAACTCTTCGATTTCGCGCGGGGCGATGTTTTCACCGCCGCGGATGATGAGATCTTTGAAGCGGCCGGTGATGCGGAAGTAGCCGTCGGGTTGGCGTAAGGCCATGTCGCCGGAGTGCAGCCAGTCGTCCGCATCAATCGCCTGAGCCGTCCGCTCCGGCAGGTTGTAGTAGCCGAGCATGACATTGTGTCCGCGGCAACAAAGCTCGCCCGACTGATCATCGGGCAGCGATTGGCCGGTTTGCGGATCAACGATCCGCGCCTCGATGCCGGGTAGGACTCGTCCGACAGTGCCGACTCGCTTCTCGATCGGGTCGTCAGTACGCGTCATCGTGATCAGCGGCGAGGCTTCGGTCAGACCGTAGGCAATCGTGATCTCTCTCACGCCCATGTCTTGCGTGACACGCTTCATCAGTTCGATCGGACACGGACTCCCCGCCATGATTCCCGTTCGTAGCGACGAGAGATTCCGCTGAGCGAAGGTACCGTGTTCGAGTTGTGCGATGAACATGGTCGGGACGCCATAGACCGTCGTGCAGCGTTCGGCTTCCAGAGCCTCGAGCGTGGCGTCGGCTTGGAAGCTCTCGGCGGGAAAGACCATTGTCGCACCGAACACCGCCGCACAGGTTGTTCCCAGCACGCAGCCGAAGCAGTGATACAGCGGCACGGGAATGCAAATACGGTCGGTCTCGTTCAACCGCAGACACTCACCGCAATAGAACGCATTGAGCAGCAGGTTGCGGTGAGTCAGCAAAGCCCCCTTGGGAAACCCGGTCGTGCCAGAGGTGTATTGCAGGTTGATCGGATCGCTTGGCTTCAATCCCGCTTCGATCTCGGTCAGGCGCGCGACGGGCACCTCGTCGCCACGCGCGAGCAACTCGTCCCAGCCGAGCACTCCGGGATGCTCGTCCCCACGCATGCGGACGACCCATTGCAGTCGAGGAAACTTGGGAGAGTGCAACTTGCCGGGTGTGGAGGACTTCAATTCGGGACAGACTTCATCGAGCATCGCGAAGAACTGCGACGCTTTGAATTGCTCGATTAGTGCGATGCCACGCAGGTCTGCCTGGCCGAGCACGTATTCCAGTTCGGCCGGACGGTACGCGGGATTGATCGTGACCAGCACGACGCCGACCCGCGCGGTGGCGAATTGGAGAATCACCCACTCTGGCCAGTTGGTGGACCAGACACCGAAGTGATCGCCCGGTTGCAATCCGATCGCCAGCAGTCCTCGTGCGGCGCGATCGACTGCTTGATCGAACTCGGACCAGGTCAATCGGACTCCGGCTTGCGGAAAGATCAACGCTTCTCGCGAGCCAAACCGCTGAGCGGTGCGACGCAACACCGGCCCGAACGTCAGCTCATCGACCCACGGAGCGATGGTGGTCATGTTCCGGTCTCCACGAGGAAGGGATTCAGCGAGGCAGGATAAGGCGAGCTGCAAAAAATAGTAGACCGCACACTCCATGTGCGGAACTGTCGGCTCCCAGAGTGTGCCGGCTACTATTGATGCCGCAAACATCCCAGGAGAATCACCATGAACGACGTCGTTCTTCTTTCCGCCTGCCGCACACCGTTCGGCAAGTTTCAGGGTACGTTGTCATCGCTCTCTGCGACCGATCTGGGGACGCATGTTGTGAACGCAGCGATCGAGACGGCTCGCGTCGAACGGGAAAGAATCGACGAGGTCATCCTGGGCAACGTGCTGGCCGCGGGGGTCGGTCAAGCACCCGCTCGGCAAGCGGCGTTGCGAGCGGGACTGCCGACGACGGTCGCGGCGTTGACGATCAATAAGGTCTGCGGTTCCGGCTTGAAGGCGATCACGCTGGCGGCTCAAGCGATTCGCGCCGGGGACGCGGACGTCATCGTGGCCGGCGGCATGGAGTCGATGAGTCGTGCTCCGTATTTGTTGGAACGCACGGGACCCCCGTTGGGTGAGCGAAAGCTGCTCGACGTTCTGTCGCAAGATGGTCTGTCGTGTCCATTCAGCGGACGCTCGATGGGACAAATTGCCGAAGCTCTCGCCAAGTCCGATGGGCTGACTCGTGAAGATCAAGATGGATACGCCGCAGAGAGTCACCGTCGCGCCGTCTCCGCGGATGCACAAGGTCTATTCGATCACGAAATCGTTCCCCTGACGGTCAAGCAACGCAAAGCGGAACTGATGGTGACTCGCGACGAAGGACCGCGAGCGGAATCGACCTGCGAACAACTCGCGCGGCTGAGTCCCGTCTTTGACGCGGCTGGTACGGTCACGGCCGGCAACGCCTCGATGATCAGCGACGGTGCGGCCGCGGTTGTGGTGGCGTCGCGCGTGTTTCAAGAGGCTCATGGCCTGACGCCAATCGGACGCATCGTGGCTTACGCCACAGCGGGGACGGAGCCGAACGATCTTTTCGTGGCTCCGGTTGCCGCCATTACGAAGGCGCTGCATCGTGCCGGCGTCGCGATCAACAACGTGGATCTATTTGAGATCAACGAAGCCTTTGCCGCTCAAATGCTGGCGTGCGTGCGACGACTACAACTGCCGCTGGAAAAAGTGAATGTCCACGGCGGAGCGATTTCGCTGGGGCATCCGTTGGGAGCCAGCGGTGCACGAGTCGTCACGACGTTGCTGCACGCACTGCGACAGCGTCATCAGAGATGGGGCGTTGCAGCGCTGTGCCTTGGTGGCGGAAACGCGGTCGCGGCGGTGTTCGAGCGCTTGTAGTGACTCGATTCATCGGGTCGAAATCTGACCCCATGAATTGGGTCACTACAAGCGCCGTGGAATCGTCGCGTTATTTTTTTGACGCTCGCAGGCACGCGTGAAACGCGCTGACCGCATCTTTTACGACTATGCCGTTGCGAAGTCCGTCTTTGCAGGCGGCCGAGCGGATACCGACGATGTCTGGGTCGAGCGAGTGGAGATCGTTGAGTTTGTCGCAGGCTAATCCGCCCGCCAGCGCGACGACTCGGCCTCCTTGATGCAGCGCGTCGGCGTGACGTTTGAGGTCCGCGCGGCTGATCCATTCCCACAGGCTACGTCCTTGTTTGGCCCATGTGTCGAACAGCACGCCGACGCAACCGCCGGACTTCGTGAGTGATTCCTCGAGAACAGCATCGACGATCGCGGTTGGGGAGGGAGCACCCGCTGCACGCCAATCGGCATACGCGACCGCAACCCAGTGGAATTTCGTTTTCGCGTTCGATTCGAACTGCTTGCGAATCACTTTCCAGCGATCGGGCCAATTCGCATCCTTGCCGACCTTGGCGGTGCCGACTTTCAGATAGGTGACTCCCGCCGGCACCTTGGGGATCTTCTTGAGGTTGTCCCACTCGGAGAGCTCACCCAAGGCGACGCTGATGGGGATGGTCTTCGATTTCTTGCGAACGGCGTCCACGATCTTGCTGATTTGAGCCGGCGGAACCATGCCGAGCGGGCCGTTCTTAGGCTCTTTGATGTCGAGGACGTCGCAACCACCAGCCAGTGCGGCTTCGGCTTCTTTCACGTCGCGAACACTCACCAGCAGCCAGGGAGTGTCGCCCGCCGCAACCGGGGCTTCCTTTGTCATTGATCTTCGCTTTCAAGAGTTGATTGACCGAGTAAATCGTAGGACTCGGACACATCATCCGCAATTCCGCTAACAAATGAGCAGTCAGATGGCTGCTTCCGAATTCCGGCTCATCCGCATAGAGTGGTGCCAGTGAGTCGTACCAACCGGACACGCCGTCCGATCGCGATTCCCCCTGTCCTTGCCCACCACTCCCTTTCCATTCGACGACATCACATGGCCGAAGATCCGAAGAAAAAATTCGCCGCCGATTCCTTCAAAAAAGGGACCGAGGCAATGGCGAAG
>SXGR01351700.1_pt1 | contig 12556 bp, 6 predicted proteins | sample 3174711 | NCBI WGS metagenome assembly SXGR01 (sample SAMN11356860, study PRJNA531348) | freshwater metagenome | isolation source: freshwater sample F1-60 | place: China: Fuxian Lake, Yuxi | collected 2017-12-25
AATTTCCAATGACTGCTGTCTATTGGGGTCCCCTTTAAGGCAATAATTACCAGCCCTAAAGTCGCGTATCCCAAAACCAAGTACCACATGTTTAAAATGCGAATAGATATAAAAAATGCGACCGCTAATATGTCAATTCCAAGAAATGCCAACCTAGCCCAACCACGCAAATAATCACCAGGGTCGTTATTTCTATATAAATCGGAAATAACATATCCTGCAGATGTGATGAATAAACTACAAATTAAGAAAGATACTGGCTTCCATAGCCAAACTTGCTGCCTGCATTCGGAACGGTGAATAAAAAATCTATCAAAAATAAAAAATGGTAATAGCGCCACAAATAATAATTCGCCAACGAAGAGCTCTCCCCCAAGAATAAAAGATAGGTGCATGCATGCACCACAAACCATGGCCATAACTGACGGCCATGACCTTGGTAAAACTTGAAATTCTTCTTCCTTCGATACCAGATTGCCTTGCATGATGCTCAATACTGTCCGTGTGCCATATGCAAGACAAGCGGATAAGCGCTTTCGCTTTTATACCTGATGATTTGAACAACTCAATTTCCTCGTCCTATGAGTTGCCGCTCAATCCATTGAATTTTAAGGTCTGTACTTCGCTAGGATTGAGCGCTCGTCCATATATACGGACGTCGTCCATTCTGCCTTCCATTTGATGACCGAAAAGCAGTCGGTAGACACTTTGGTTCATGCGAAGTGCTCCCGTTTTATTTTCCACTCTCATGTTTCCGTCAATATAGATTTTTAGACTCACACCATCAAAAACACCGGCTATATGCGTCCACTTTCCAAATTCACTAACTGGAGCTTGAACTTCAATTCTGTCACCGATACCAATTCCTGTTAAGATTCTAAGCCCCAAAGAATTTGTCTGTGGCTCTAAGACGCCAAAATGAAAGCCTTTATTGTCCTCCCAAACTTGGTTTGAGAGTATAACAGGGTACTGACCATTCATTTGATTTATTTGATTCGAATTGAAAACCCAAGCCGTAATAGAAAATTGATCCAGGTGCAAAGCTAATCCATCTTCGGATATTCCGTAACTAGCTCCATTTAATTCAATCGCGCCTTCAATGGTTCCCGTTTGCCAACTCGAACCATTGGGAAGTTGAAGGTGAATTTTATTTCCGCTACTATCGAAAGCCACCGCACCCTCTTTTTCGTCGAGTCTCCAATATGCGAGTAAGTCCTGATTTAAATCATCATTTGCATAGACGGTAACATACGTGTCTTCAAATGAATATAAATCGCCATCTGTCACAATGATTCGGAAAGCATAACCGCCCGACTTTGTAAATACCACCGAAGTTGAAGATGCGTTAGCTTGATAAATTTGCACTGGGGCTGGGCCATTCAACATTATCCAAGAACAGTGCAATGCATTCACCGGAACGGTATCATCGATTAACTCCGCCGTAAGGTTGGTCAATTCTGTCAACGTTACAATTTGATGATTGTTACTTATAGTAATTACTGGTGCGGCATTACTTGGCGCAGTGCCTGCGATCGCTTTTAATTCGCTAACAGACAACGCTCTGGAGTACATTCGAAAATCGTCAATCTTGCCATTATATTGTGCCCCTACTCGCAACTGCCAATCTGGAGAATAATTTATTGTCAGAACGCCAACTTGAGAAGAGTTTAAAAGCACACCATTGCGATATACCTGCATTTTATCGCCATCGTATGCAACCGCCAAATGAACCCATTCGTTTATGCTGTCTTCCGTAAAGGAGAGGATTTTACGGTCCTCGACTGACTGACCATTCATGATCATGAAATGGAGGTCGTTTGAATCTCCAAAGGTTCCAAAATAATAGCCCGAATTACCCTCGTAGTTCAGTGTGTTAAAAAGCGATGTGTACGCATACATTTTGGACAGTTTAACATTGGAATTAATCCAAATTGCAACCGTAAATTGTTGCGTTTGCCAACCCTGATTTGCGGCTGAAATTACATATTCTTCCCCATTCAAAGATAGGCACTTTCCTAATTTCCCTGGCACATGAATCGCTGCCTCCTGTAAGTTCCCTGCTAGACTTCCAACATATCCTAATTCTCCTTCTTTGTTTTCGCTCCTGGTGTTATCTTGAACAATATACCCACTCTTTTCGTCAAACGTCCAATGTAAAACAAGATCATCGGGCGCCTGAACCTTGACAAAAGCGATGGCCAGGTCGACGCTCCCGTAATCATCTGACATGGTGTAAGTGAAAGAATCCGATCCGATAAATTCCTGATTTGGGCTGTACACCAATGATTGGCCATCTCCACCCATTGACACTATGCCGTGTGTCGGCTGTCCATATTCGACAATTTGTGCGACGCCACTTGCAACGGTGTCATTTGCTAAGACTGGTACCGAGATGGGTGTGTTTACACTAGTTGTCGCATCGTCATCAACTGCCCTGGGGCGAGCAAAAATTATGAGCGTTGAGCTTGCGCTGCCAACGTAATTCATGTCTGTAATTTGTGCTAAAACTGGATAAGCGCCAACCTGAATAGGTTCAATGACGCTATTATTATACGTCACCGCTACATTAAGTTGGCTTGGGTCAGTCACGACCGACACCGCATGCGATTTATAGTCAAAAACCTGACTGAGATTTGACAACACGATGGTGGCCTGTGCTTTCTGAACAACCAACGTCCGGGTTCTTCTTCCTTGATAATTACTTTCATTAATCGTCCCAACTACGGTATATCTGCCTGCATTTATCGGCGCAGTAGCTTGCCCATTATACGTTATAACTACGGCTAGACCTGTTGGGTTTGTTGCGGCCAATGCCTCTCTTGGATCGCCATTATATACTTGGAGTAAATTACTAAGCGTAACTGTTGCCGTCGCCTTTCGCACGACCAAGGTTCTTGATGAGGAGCCGCTATAATTATTATCCACAACCGTCGCCACCACGCGATAGGATCCGGCGTTTATTGGGGCAATGGGTAAACCTGCATAAGTAACCGTTTTTGCCAAATTAGCTGGGACCGTTGAGACTGAAACTTCTCGTATGTTTCCATTATAGGTTTGTCGTAAATCTGATACCGATACGGTGGCTCGCGCCTTTCTGACGACGAGCGTCCTGGTCGATATACCGATATAATTTGGATTAGTAATAGTCCCGACAACAGTGTAGGACCCCGCATTTATTGGGGCAATGTCGCTGCCGTTATAGGTCAGAGAATGCGATAAGTTTACCGGGCTGGTGGTAACGGTTACGTTGCGAGCGTATCCATTATACGTTTGAGTAAGGCCTGAAAGGCGCACGGTTGCTGTGGCTTGTTTTACTAACAGCGTAGCCGTTGATGTCCCTGCGTAATTGGTATCCGATACAGTGCCAATAACTTCGTAGGAACCTGCGTTAATTGGCGGAGTTACTGCACCTTCATAAGTAATATTGACCGTTTTTCCGGACGGAGAGGTCTTCGCTGTTACGACCCGTTGTTTTCCATTATAGGTTTGTGTTAAACCGCTCAGCGTGATCGTCACTGGAGCTTTAGTTATTTCTAAGCTACCAGTTACCGTGCCCGAATAATTGGCATTGGTCACAGTAGCTAAAATTGGATAAGTGCCCGCGTTTGTCGGAGCCGTACTACTACCGTCATAGAGCACTGACGTAGCAATTCCTGCGGTTGGTGACGTTGTAACCGTTACGACCCTTGGCGAGCCGTTATATACTTGCTGCACATTCATCAAAGTTAGCGTCAGCGGTGCTGGTTTGACTTCATAAATTCCATTGGTTGGTATTACTTCATAGTCATTTGCTGAGCCAGCCCCAACGCGAATCGTATACGAACCAGCGTCTGAACTCCTCGTTACATCATGGCTAATCGATGGGATCATAGTAAGTACGGCTACTGTATCTGAAAATTTAAATCCACTATACGAAACCAACGGTGCCGTTGGTGCTTCATCATAAAATTTAGTCGCATTGGCCGTCACGGTTAACGGGGCCTTTGTCACGGTCACTGACACGGTCTTGTCTGCTTTATTGTAGCGACTATTGGCTGAACCCGTTGGTGCAAATTTAGCCGACAATGAAACCGGCTGACCAGTCACATGTAAAATGGTATTGAGCGCGGGCGTGTAGGTGACTTGACCAATTCCTGCCGCGACTAAATCGACTGTTGGATTTGCTGGGTCGACCACTATTGCAGTTGGAATCATGGTCCCATAAACAAATGGAGCAGGAATATTCCAAATTATTTCTGGTTGAATTTTAGATGCTGCCGCCGCTTCTACACGTTGGCCAAAACCTGCCAGAATTAAACAAGCTACTGCAAACATCAACTTACTAACCAAGGGCGACTTTAAGTAGCTAACTTGCAACATAATTAGTCTCCAAAAAAATAACTTAATCTTTAGAAGTGCGAGCGAACGTTGTACAGCTTATGAACCGAGCATAAGCTAGCAAACAAAGTCTTCTCATCTTTACTGACAAAGCTTGTCAGGGTTTCATAAGAGCTCTAGCCCTCATGTCGCACCCAAATGGGGTCATCTGTTACAATTCTGCCGCGCTCCAATTATGTCTTCGCAATTGATCAAGTCAGCCAGTCCCTTCCAGATCCAAAGTTTGCATATAGAGACAATTGGCACATCTTTGTGTCGTCAGATACGCTTGAGATCTATGCCAACCCAATCATCCGACATCCCATCGCTCAGCCTTGCTGACCTATTCCAGTTAATTTGGCGACGACGCCGAACGGCTGGTGCAGCCATGGCGCTTACAGCGGCTCTGACTTTGATGGTCACGTTTAGCATGACGCCAATGTACGAAGCAAATGCGACATTAGTTATGGAACGTAGTCGCAAGGCGGTTCAATTCGAGACAAACTCCGATGTCGGCCTTGAATACAGCGCACTAAATACCCAGCGTGATTTAATTCTCTCCACAGATATTTTAGAAAAAGCCATAAAGAATAGTGATCTGGGATTAAATCCCGCCTATCAAGTTCGATCGCCAACCGAAATTTTAGCTAAACGATTAGTGGTTACCACTGATCGTTATAGTTGGGTTGTTACGTTATCGTTGAAAGATGAAGACCCCAACCGCGCAGAGCGCGCTTTACGTGCCGTTTTAGATATTTTCTTTGAGGCTCAGGTGGAGCGGCAACGACAACGTGGGCAGGATGCCTTAGTATTTTTATCGACGCAGGTGGCAGAGACCGATCGTAAATTAGACCGCGCACGCATTGATCAAGAACGGTTTCAATCCGAGAAAAAAATTCTTACGTTAGATCCTGATCGTAACTTTATTGCCCAGGCTCTTGCGGAATTAACCGTCAAAGGCCAAACGCTTAATCAACAATTTGCTGCTAGTGAAGCCGTCGTACGCCAATTAGATGCAGCGGAAAGCCAAGCGCCCAAACCACGCATAGAAGCCCTACTCCGTGTCGAGCCTATTGCCAACAATGGACTGGTTGTTGAACAGCAACGGCGTTTGTTTTTAGTCGAAGCGCAACGTGCAGGATTAGCGCAGAAATATTTAGAAAAACACCCACGAATGCTGGAAGTAAATGAACAAGTAGCCCGCGAACAACGCAGCGTTGAAGAAGCGGCCAAACTTGCAGCAGATGCCGTTCGCTCTGATTATCAAAAATTGCGCGATCAACGCCTTGATCAAGATGAGCGTATTCGCACGGAAGAACGTAATCTTGCCGCATATCGTTCCGATTTAGTCCTGCTGCAACAGCTTATGACAAAAACTCAGTCGTTAGAAAAACTACTCGATCAATTGACGACTCGACTCCGTGAAGAAGAAGTGTCGACACGCTTAGAAGCCCAACAAGTTTCGGTCGCTGATCAACCCCGTGGTGGCACTGCTCCCGTCAATATGAATAAATCATTATTTGTAGCGGTGGCTTTATTCCTCGGTTTTTTTGCTGGGATTACAGCGCCATTAGCAGCTGAAGTGATTGACCGACGAATTCGTAATGTAGACGCTGCCATAGAAATATCTCGCATGAAAGTTCTCGCTGAAATTCCTTATTTAGCTGGTCTTGGCAGTTTAGGTCATGCCGATCATGGACAGCCATCTGATGTCGTCGAGGCATTTCGTGGCCTCAATGCTTCTTTACAATTAGCGTTGCCGCATCAGGAAAATATATGTCAGGTTTGGCTGGTTGTTTCGAGTATGCCCGGGGAAGGAAAGAGTACGGTCGCTGCACGTTGGGCCGCTGGCTTGGCGGCGGCTGGCAAGCAAGTATTGCTGGTTGATGCCGATTTGCGCAATCCTGGCCTGCACCGTGAATTGTCTGAGCCGGTAGAACGTGGTCTGGTCGCGTTACTCGCCGGTGAAACGGATGTAGCACCGAATCCAACCTCGCGTGAAAATTTACATTTTTTAACCGCTGGCGGCGTTCCCAATAATCCCGCGGAATTATTGCACAGTCATTGCCTGCCCGAATGGCTTTCCTTCTGCCGTGAGCGTTTTGATTATGTCATTATCGACTCACCTCCATTACTGCCAGTTTCAGATGCCTTGTTGATTGGCGCGCTGGTTGATGGATTGGTCATGGTGGTGCGTGAAGGGGTAACGACTCGCCGTGATTTAGGTGCCGTTATGGAAAAATTAGGTTCTCTACGTGAAAAGTCCTTGGGTTTCGTGTATAATGGCACACGCCGAGGTCACAGCGATTACCGCTATTACGCAGCTCCGCCCGCAGTACCCACTCCTCGTGGCTAATACTGGCAGCGCTGACGTTTCCTCTGCTCGGCCTAGGTAAGGTGTATTACGGAACGCCGACTTGATGTACGTCTCAGACAATTTGCCCGTTTTGCTTGTGCAGGCATGGGTATTGCGGTGCTCTTTGGGCAAAGCGGACAGTTGCCATTTATACTACCGCTAATCGGTTTCATCATGGCGGGCTTAGGTGCCTGGCTGATACTCACTCCCCCCAATGCCGGTTTGCCTAATCGAGGATGGTTAGCAGCCCTATTTGGACCGGCAATAATCATCGCTTTTTTACAGGCATTACCTTTGGGTTGGCATCACCCGTGGCTCACAGATGACCTTGCTGCCTTGGGCCAAATAACCGTTAATGCTTCGTGGAGTATAGATAGTGGCCGTAGTTATGATTCCGCTTTTTGGTTAATGGCACTCGCCATTTCCACGTTTTGCCTTGCTGCCTTATTTTCTGGAGATCGTCGCACTGCACTTGCCATGGGCACCGTCATCGTGCTCACGGGTTATGCCATCTATGCCCTTTGTGTTGATTTACTCAGTGGACGAATCCATGCGTATTCCCATGCCATGGTCGTTGGAGATTTTGCTTATCATAATCATGCGGGTGCGGCCTGGGCCACCTGCTTACCCGTTGCCATTTACGGTGCATTTAACCGCAGTCGCTGGTTTTGGTTAGCTGCACTTATTTTATTGGTGGCAATTATTCATAGTGCTAGCCGAACCGCCATTATTTTGAGTCTCGCTATTTCCATCCCTTGGTTTTTATGGCTCTCACCAAAGGTACACCGAATAAGCACCGCCATTGGTGCCTTAGTCGTAGTTGGGATCATGTTTTCACTTATTGGTATTGGTGCAGCTGGTAATCGCTTTCGCGAATTAGGTGACGGGCAAGCCGAAACCCTCAATGGACGGTCACTTATCTGGGAAACGGCGGCTACCGTGTTAACAGAGGCTAGTCCATTTGGTTGTGGTGCTGGCGGGACCCCCATCGCAATGCAGCGTGCACCCGGCATTGATCTAACGGGAATTATTAACCATCTCCACAGCGAACCACTCGAATTATTTCTCGATTATGGTTGGGCTGGTTGCATAGCCATCATTATGGGAACTCTTTCGGCTGTCTTTATTCTTTGGCGATCTCAGTCCCTCAAAACTACTCCCCTATCAGGCGATCATTTTACTATCGCCGTTAGCTTGGGGCTACTCATGCTTATTTTACATAGCTGTTTAGACTACATTTTTCGTAATCCCGTCATCAATCTCATCGCGGTTATTTGGCTCGCTTGTTTGGTCCAACGATGGATCACTTACCAAAAAGAACGTCCGCAATTATGGCATTCTGGATTAATGATTGGCCTTTGTCTTTGTTTAACGGCATTGTCCATTTATTCGTTTCTGCGAGAGAAAGAGTTGTCTAAATTACCGCTTTTAACGGCAAATACCGTTGAGCAACCACATGCTGTTACTCCTGAATATGCGGCTGCACAGGCAGCATTACAGTTAGATTCACCTAGTCGTGCGCACGACTGGTTGCACGTGGCTGGGCACCTGGCTCCTAGTTCCCCTTCAGCGTGGCGTGCGCGTATCCTTGTTGCGATGGCGGCACATAAAATTGATGACGCATTCACCGCTAGTCGTCGTTTAATCATTTGGGCACCAGATTGGATTTCCGGTCAAGATACGATTATCCAGTTACTCGCAACGCATGGTCATCAACAGGACCAGCGCACAACGACACTTGTAAATGCACTATTACGCGATGATCGAGCCTGGAGAATAAATGAATTAAATCTATTTGCCTCACTTATCGGACATCAAGCCGTCGTTAATTCCATTCAACAACACTCTTCTGTTCGCGTTCGGCGTGCTGCCTTACCGTGGGTGCGTCAATATACCGATTTAGAACAATGGCGCGCCATTCGCCATACAATTCCTCTTCAACATCCCCTTGATCCGATTCAATTACCCGTGTTTCAAATAGATGGAGACGAACGCAAAATCATGGTCGCAATTGCGAAAGAGAAAGAAGGACGACGTGCGCAAGCCGAGCGTTGTCTACGCGCTGGATATACGCTACCGCTGGCTTTGGATCAGGCGCTGAAAGATGATGGCGAAATTGGTGAACTGTATCGCCGTCTACCAACCAACTTTCCCTTCACCAAAGATGACAAATTACGACAGTCATTGGATGGTATGCTGCACATCCCCTGGGCTAAAGCTTGGTGGACGATGCTTAATGATTCCCAAACCATTGAACATCAGGAATGGTCACTCTTATCCGCACACAGTTATCCCCCATTTCTGGAAATTGCCTTTCACTCGATTAATACTCAAAAAGATCCCGCTTTAGCTGCCCGTCTGGCTAGTTGGCTAGATGCGTTTTCGTTACCAAATTGGAACGATGCCGGATGGGGGGTGTCTTGGAGCTGGTTACGAGTGCAACCGAATACCGCCAGTATTCCCCTTCCCGATGGATGGACTGGTGTCTTTATCGATGGAAAATGGCTGGGATGGCAGCGACATTCCTTCAATCCGGTCACTTTTACGACACCCGGCATCCATCGAATCACATTAGCAACTCCACCATGAAAATCAACGCGGTCATTTGCACCGTTGAGAAAATTGCCACAAGACTCTATGGTTAATTCATTATCCACTCACTAAAGGTAATCGCTACATGTCATTATTTGTTCTCGGTGCAGGCGGACATGGTCGGGTTGTTGCCGAATGTGCACGCAGTGCTGGGCTGCACGTACTGGGTTACATCGACGACAATCCCCAACTAATCGGAAAATCGTTTATTGGATTTTCTGTTCTTGGCACCAGTGATCGATTAGAGGGTACGGCGTTATCCGAAAGCGGAGTCATCCTCGGTATCGGTAGTAATCAAACGCGTCTGCGTCTTGCTCATCAATACCTTAATAGATCGTGCTCATTGCCCGTTATTCAACACGCTCATTCATGGGTTAGCCCTTCAGCAACCTGCGGCGCAGGCACGGTCATCATGGCCAATGCGACCGTGCAAACTCTTTGTCGCATAGGAATGGCAAGTATTATTAACACCAATGCATCAGTTGATCATGACTGCATCATAGGTGACGGCGTACATATAGCGCCTGGGGTCCATTTAGCTGGAAATGTCAGCGTGGGATCTGGTACCCATATTGGTATCGGAGCATCGATTATTGAAGGTATACATATAGGCAGCGGGTGCTTGATCGCGGCGGGTGCCGTTGTGATACGCGATGTCACTGATGGCCAACGCGTCGCAGGTGTACCAGCTCGACCGATGAAATAGGAAAGATTTTATGTCTCCGACCACCTTCCCACGTATTCAACTTTCCGCACCACATTTAGGTGACCAGGAATTATCAAATATTCAAAACGCCATCGCGGAAAACATGATCGCAGTCGGGTCATATATTACGGCATTTGAACAGGCAGTAGCGAAAATAATTGGTGTCCCACATGCCGTTGCTCTCGCGAGCGGCACAGCAGCCCTTCATTTAGCCTTGCTGGGACTTGGCGTGAAACGTGGCGATTCAGTCTGGTGCTCATCATTAACGTTTTGCGGAAGCGCCAATCCCATTTTTTATGTTGGTGCTCAACCTGTTTTTATCGACTCTGATACTCGTACTTGGAATCTTGATCCGGCATTATTGGCCCAGGGACTCGATGACGCGGCTAAAAAAGGCACCTTGCCAAAAGCTGTCATCTGTGTCGATTTATATGGACAATGTGCACATTATGACGCCATCATCGCAGCGTGTGATCGCTACGATGTGCCACTTATTGAAGACGCTGCCGAGGCCTTGGGCGCTCATTATCATAATCGCGCAGCGGGTAGCTTTGGTCGAGCCAGTATTTTATCATTTAATGGTAATAAAATAATAACCACCGGTGGCGGAGGCATGTTGTTATCGCACGACGCGAATTTTATCGCGCAAGCACGTCACCTCTCCAGCCAAGCTCGTGATCCTGCGCCTTGGTATGAGCATACCAAAATTGGCTACAATTATCGGCTCAGTAATATAAATGCGGCTTTCGGATGCGGTCAGATAATGGCGCTTGAAGATCGCGTTTTAGCGCGCCGACGAGTATATTCGCGTTACCAGAAACTTCTCGATGATATTCCAGGAATTACGTTTGCCCCTGATCTCGATACCGAAACCGGAACACGCTGCACACGCTGGCTAACCGTGATGCTCCTTGATCCGGCTATTATTCGCATCACTCCACTCGCATTAATGCAACAACTTGAAAAACTTGCCATTGATTCACGTCCCGTGTGGAAACCGATGCATCTGCAACCAATCTTTGCTGGTTGTCGCGTCTTGGGCGGAAGCGTGGCCGAATCGTTATTCAGCCGAGGTCTTTGCTTGCCTTCCTCTTCGTCATTAACCGACCAAGAGCAGGATCGTGTCATCGCCGCTATTCGCGCGGCGGTTACCCACTAATTATTATTCTGCTCTTACAGCACCGCGCGAGCGCGGGATACGATTGAGCCGAAGAACGTCTTGCGCTTTTTCTGGCCAATCATGGCATATTCGGGTTCATTGCCATCCAGTACAGCGCGGCAGTCATGTTCGATTTCGGAAGCGTCTTTATAGCGTTTGTCGGGATCGCGTGCCATGGCGCGGCGAATAATGGTGGCCAAGTGTTTATTGACGTTGGGGCGTAAATGACGGGCGGTGGGTTGGCGGGTGGCGTCGCGCACTAATTGAATGGTGTCTTCAGGCGTGCTGCCAGCAAATGGCGCTTGGCCGGTGATGGCGAAAAACATCGTCGCGCCTAAAGCGTAAATATCCGTGCGGGGATCAATTTGTGCACCGGTAATTTGTTCAGGAGCAAGATAGGACGGTGTCCCGGCGATGGTCGTGCCAGTTGGCTGTTCGTTGACGAGGATGGCTAAACCAAAATCAGTCAGTCGTGGCGTGCCATTGGTTTCTAATAAAATATTGGCTGGCTTAATATCGCGATTAATAAATCCCGCCAAATGCATCGCATGGACGCCGGCGGCACAGTCACGCATAATACGTAAGGCCAATTCATCGCCTAAGGGACCGAAATTTGCAACGCGGGTTCCTAAATCACCGCCGCCAACGAGTCTCATGGCCATAAAAGGACACTGACCGACTAAGCCTGCGTCGTAGAGCGTAATAACGTTTGGGTGATCAATGGCACCCAACACGCGCGCTTCATGCATAAACGTATCAATTAATTCTGGGCTATAACCATTTCGAGCAGCATATTTAGGACTAACAATTTTTAAGGCGACCTTTCGGCGAATAACTTTGTGTTCTGCTTCCAAAATAATGCCCATCCCGCCTTCGGCCAGGATGTGATAAAAGGTGTAATCGCCAAAAGATTGGCCAATTCGTTGAATGGCTTGTTTAAAGCTGGTGGAATCATTCATGCGAACAGCGCCTTACACAGGTATGAGTACATCGGCTCAGACCGAGGGATGCCAGCTGATTATGCTGGAAATCGTACAAACGGTCAAGGCATGATGATGTTGTCCTTGATGGTTTCAAGTGTTACCTCGCAAGCCACTGGTAGGTGATTGCGTCACTTGCATCATTAATTTAATGGCGGGCTTGTCGTTTTACTGTTTTCGGGGTGATTTCAGTCTCAGCCAAACCGAAATCGAAATAGTTCGCAGCGTTATGGTAGCAAATATCCGCAACCATTTTGCCGACAAGTTTTATGTCGCAGGGCAATTGACCGTCTTCCATCTCGTTGCCTAAGAGATTACACAAAATACGACGGAAGTATTCATGACGGGTGTAGGACAAGAACGAACGTGAGTCGGTGAGCATTCCGACAAACCGTGAAATGAGACCT
>SXGR01371184.1_pt1 | contig 12554 bp, 12 predicted proteins | sample 3174711 | NCBI WGS metagenome assembly SXGR01 (sample SAMN11356860, study PRJNA531348) | freshwater metagenome | isolation source: freshwater sample F1-60 | place: China: Fuxian Lake, Yuxi | collected 2017-12-25
AGCACCTTTGACAGGTAGATATCTACAATTTTTCTATAAACAGCACTATCATTAAATTCTAATGTCCAAATCTAAAATATTTATCTTGGGTTGCTTGGCGTTTGCTCTGGGGGTATTTTTGGCATCAAAATTCTCTTTGCCCGAATTTAGTGTGTATTTGGGTCTGCTTGGGTGTGTGGTGTTTTTATGCGTGGGGATGTTTAAAGACAACAGTAAATTTCCGTTTAAGTTTATTGCCCTAAGCTTACTGTTTATAAGTTTGGGGGTGGGAAGGTTTAATTTTGCTTTAGAAGAGAATCATTTTTCTGAAGCTTTAGGTCCGGGGTTTAGTCGGGAAGGTTTGGTGGTAGCAGAGCCAGATGTAAGGGACAATCGTCAACTCTTGGCTGTTTTACCTAAGGGCGAAACTCAGAAAATTTTAATCACTACGACAAAAACCCAAGAGTTTTTTTATGGTGATTGGATAGTTGTTTCAGGTAAGTTGCAAGAGGCTAAAGCTTTTGACGACTTTGATTACGCGGGGTATTTGGAGAGGTTTAATATTTATGCGGTAATGGCTTATCCTAAAATTTTAATTTTAAAAAGCGACAGAGGCAATTTGGGGGTAGCCAGTTTATTAAAATTGAAACAAAGTTTTTCTCGGCATTTACAAAAATTTATACCAGAGCCAGAAAGCAGTTTAGCTCTGGGGATACTCATTGGTGCTAAACGGGGATTGCCAATAGAGCAGTTAGAAGCTTTTCATCGCACGGGCACTTCGCACATTGTGGCAATTTCTGGTTTTAATATTGCGATAATAGTTTGGGCACTAAGTGTTTTAGCCTGGGTGTTTGGTAGACGGGTAAGTTTTTGGTTATCTCTGGTAATAATTTTTGGTTTTGTAATTATTGCCGGAGCCTCGGCTTCGGTGATTCGGGCTGGGGTGATGGGTGGGCTACTTCTATTGGCTTTTAATATAGGTAGATTGTATTCTGTTATGCCAGCTTTAATTTTTGTTGCCACCTTGATGATATTTTTTAATCCCAAAATTTTGTATTGGGATAGTGGTTTTCAATTGTCTTTTGCTGCGACTTTCGGGATAGTGGTTTTTATGCCCTTGTGGGATAAATTAACCGAAGCGTGGTCAAAATTTTTTGGACTCAAGAATATTTTTTTTGTAACGCTTTCGGCTGTTTTAGCCACCTTGCCTATTAGTCTGGCTAATTTTGGACAGTTGAGTTTAGTAGCTTTGCCTGTCAATTTATTAATTCTGCCTGTTGTGCCTTTTGCCATGCTTTTTGGCTTTTTAACTATTATCCCAGGGTTGTCGGCAGGTTTGGCTTTAGTCGCCCAAAGCACTTTAAGCTATATTTTATGGGTTGTGACTGGTTTTGGCAGGTTGTCTTGGGCTTCGGTTCCTGTAAGTATTGGCTTTGGGACACAACTGGGGTTATGGCTGAGTTTGATAGGGATTTATTTTGGAGTAAGATTTTGGGCTTTGAAAAAAGTTAAAATGTGTGATAAAGTTTCTAAAGACCCAGTATAATTAATCAACAGATAACGCATCGCGTTAATCTGGTAAAAAACAATAAAATGAGTAATAAAGCATTAGCCTATTCTATTTTAGTTGTAGTCTTATTGGCTACTGGTGTGTTTGTGTTTTTAAGGCTTAAGTCTAACCGGGTAGAGTTTAAAGGTGAAACTGCAAATTCCACTCCAGGGGTGGCTGAAACAGACAAACAACCAGTGCTGGCTGAGACTCCAGAGGTGAAGCCAGTGGCAGTGAAGTCAGAAATTATTAATGGTTGTGAAAGGAAATTTGATCCAGAAATGTTAAAAAATAACAAAGTGAATTTAGCCGGTAAGCGAGTTGAGGTTAGTGTTAAAGGGTATGGCAAATTTGTTGTGGCGTTCGACGAGAAAGTGGCGCCAAAAACCGTAGAGAATTTTTTAAAGCTAACAGAGTCTGGGTTTTATGATTGTTTAACTTTTCATCGGCTGGCTAAAGGTTTTGTAGTTCAGGGCGGGGATCCCTTAGGCACAGGGCAGGGAGGTCCGGGTTATACTGTGCCAGCGGAAATTGGTCTGAAACATAAAAAAGGAAGCATTGCCATGGCGCGTTTGGGAGACAATGTTAATCCCAAACGGGATTCTTCGGGTAGTCAGTTTTACATTGCTCTTCAAGATTTGCCTCAGTTAGATGACCAGTATACGGTTTTTGGAGAAGTAATTTCGGGAATGGATGTGGTAGAAAAAATAGGCTCAGCGCCGGTTTTGGGAAACGCTTCGGATGGTTCGCCTCAAACCCCAATAATCATGGAAAGTGTGAAAATAGTTAAATAGTTAATTAGTTCATAAAGTTTATCAAGTATGTAAAGTTTATAAAGTAAAGACAGAAAAACAACAACGGCAAATGAGCAGTTAGTAAATCAGCTAATCAGCAATCAGTAAAATAGTAAATAAGCTGGTAAGCAAGAAAATATTAAATTAAGTAAAATTAAGTAAAATTGAACATAAATATCAGATTTAAATTTTTAAAATTTTGGTCAATTATGGTCAATCTTGGACAATACTTTTTATGCAACATTTAAAACAACAAAAAACTTTGGCTTTGGTTAAGCCAGACGGAGTGAAGCGAGGTTTAATTGGGGAAGTAATTAAACGGATTGAACGGAGAGGTCTTAAAGTAATTGGTTTAAAAATGGTTTGGGCAGGCAAAGATCATATTCATGCGCATTTGCCTAAAAGCGAAGAGTGGGTAGAAAGGCTTGGTAATAAAACTTTAAAAACTTTTACTGAATATGGTATTGACCCAGTTTCAGCTCAAGGCACCGGGGATCCTAAAGAGATTGGTAAAATGGTTAAAGCATCTTTAATAGAATATTTAACCAGTGGTCCGGTTGTGGCTATGGTTATTCAAGGTATTCACGCTATAGATATGGTCCGAAAATTGGCTGGCCATACTTTACCAGTGTTTGCCGAAATGGGCACAGTAAGAGGGGATTTTAGCGTGGATAGTCCGAGTGTGGCCAATATAGAAAAAAGAGCTATTCATAATATTATGCATGCGTCGGAAACGCCCGAAGAAGCAGACAATGAAATTGGTTTATGGTTTGGGAAAGATGAAATTCATGAATACAAAAGAGTGGAAGAAGATATAATGTTTTAAAATCACAGATGCACAAATTAGCACTGATTACGCAAATAATAAAAACCTGTTCTTAATTTTTAAAGAGCAGGTTTTTAAATTAAGTTTCGTAAAGCTTAAGTCTAGTATTATGACTTACGCTCTTGCCTCTTTTCCCCTCCCTTGAGGGGAGGGTGATAAAAAAGCCAACTTTATTACATCATTTACCCCCACCCTAACCCTCCCCACAAGGGGGAGGGACCCAAAGGAGTAAGTCCTAAGTATAATAAATTCTTGTCGAATAAATTTTAATTAGGAAATCAGTGTAATCATTTTTTAATCTGTGTATCCGTGGTTTATTTCTTTCTTAAAAATTTTTTTAAAGATAAATCTTCTAATTTCAGTTCCCGAATGCGAGCAATTAGTCCTGGGTCATGTTCAGCTAAATAGTGGCGGATTTTATTTCTAGCATTGTGAGTTTTGGCCGATTTGAGCCAATCTCTGGAAATTTTGGCTGGTTGTTTAGTTTTTAAGATTTCAATGACAGCACCTTTTTTTAGCTCGTCGTAAATACTGGCCATTTTGTTGTTAATTTTTGCACCCATCATATGCAGGCCTAAATCGGTATGCACTGCAAAAGCAAAGTCAATCACTGTAGCGCCTTTGGGCAAATCTTTAATGTCACCTTTGGGCGTATAAACAAAAATCCTATCGGAGAAAAAATCAATTTTTAAGTGTTCTAAAAATTCTTCTGGATTTTCAGTTTCTTCTTGCCAAGCTCTTAGTTCATTTAGCCAATCATTTTGTAAGTCTAATATTTGGTTGTTGGTGTCTTTATGCTCAGCATAAAACCAGTGAGCCGCCACACCTCTTTCTGCCGATTCATCCATTAAATCTGTTCTGATTTGAATTTCAAAGATCATTTCATTTTTGCAAAACACTGTAGTGTGTAAACTTTGGTAGCCATTGGGTTTGGGAGAGGAGATGTAATCTTTAATTCTGCCTGGCACAGGTCGGTAATTTTCATGAATGGCGCCTAAGGCTGAATAGCAATCCGCAGTTGAACGAGTAATAATTCTTAAAGCAATAATGTCATAAATTTTACCAATCTCGCCTTGATACTTTTCGATTTTTTTAAAGAGCGAATAAGGTCTTTTGACTCGACCTTTAACTTCTAAAAATTTTATACTCTGCTGTTTTAAAGTTTGAATTAAACCCCTTTCCATAAGCTTTAAATTTTCTTTGCGTTTTTCCAATTCTTGCTTGAGTAGGCTTTGCATTTTTTTGTAGTCTTCGGGATGGACAATTTTAAAGGCTAAATCTTCCAGTCCGTCCTTCCAAGCTCCAATGCCTAACCGACCCGCAATGGGTGCGTAAATTTCTAAGGTTTCTTTGGCGATTTTAATTTGTTTTTCTGGCAAAATAAATTCTAAAGTGCGCATATTGTGCAAACGGTCAGCGAGTTTGATAAGAATGACTCGGATGTCTTTGCTCGTAGCTAAAAAGAGTTTTCTTAAATTTTCCACATAGAATTTATCTTGACTGTTCTTCATTCGGACATGCCCCAGCTGGGTAACGCCATCTACTAAATGACTAATTTCTTGTCCGAATTCGGCTTTAATGGTTTCTAAAGAAACCGAAGTGTCTTCTGGCACATCGTGCATTAGGGTCGCGGATAAGGTGGGTGGGTCAGGAAAAATTTGGCCTAAAATGGTGGTGGCTTGTTTGGCATGTTCAAAATAATCTTCACCACTTTTGCGTTTTTGACCCTTGTGAGCATTTTGCGCCAAATTAAAAGCGCGCATAATTAAGTCTTCTTGCATGGGTGTGAATTTATGAGGAATGGTTTTGAGAAAGCTTTTAAATTGACTCATAAGGGTATTATATCAGGCAATAAAGACAGAGAAAAGGTGTTATAATGGAATTAAGTAAAATTTACTGCAACTAATTTTGGTAATTTTGTGTAATTATGATCAATTTTATTTTATTTTGTTATGCCTGAATTACCAGAAGTTGAAACCGTGGTGAGGGAATTAAATAAAAAATTAAAAAATCGGATTATCCAATCTGTAAGAGTTCAGAGTGCCAAAATGATAAGTATCGGTCCTAACAGTGTGTCTAATATTAGGACGGTTAAAAGTTATGAAGTCATTAAGTTTATAAAGTCATTGCAGGGGAAAAGGTTTTTGTCTGTGAAACGGAGGGCAAAATTATTAATTTTTAGGCTTGCCCCCTCACCCGTCCTGACTAAAGTCAGGACACCCTCTCCCTCGAGGGGAGAGGGGAAAAATGAGAAAGCCGTGCTTTTTCTTTTGGTGCATTTAAAAATGACCGGACAGTTTATTTTTGAAGATAAAAAATTACGAGCCAGAACGGAGGGGCGGTATCGGCTTTTAAATAAAGCCAGTGCGCCTTTGGTGAGTTTGCCTTCCAAGCATACTCATGTGATTTTTGAGTTTAAAGACTCTTCAAAATTATTTTTTAATGATGTGCGGAAGTTTGGATATTTAAAATTAGTAAAGAGTGATCAATTACAGCAAATTAAAGAATTACAAGAGTATGGTCCAGAGCCTTTAAATCCAAAATTTCAATATCCTCAATTTCTGACGGCCTTCACAAAACGAAAATATGGAAAAATTAAAGAGGTTTTGGTGGATCCAACTATAGTCGCCGGGATTGGGAATATTTACAGTGATGAGATATTGTTTCTGGCTGGCATTAGACCGGGAAGGAAAGTCTTAAGTATAAAGTATAATGAATTAAGGAAGGTTTATAAAAACATAAAATTAGTTTTAAACCAAGCGATAAAAGCTAAAGGCTCGTCCGTGGGGGAGTATGTCCGGACAGATGGGAGTTGGGGAGAGATGGGTAAGTATCATTGGGTGTATGGCAGAAAGGGGCAAAAATGTAAAAAATGTGGTAGCATAATAGAAAGCTTAAAATTAGGTGGCAGGACAGCAAGTTTTTGTCCAAAATGCCAGAAATAGTGACAGAAGTATGAATTTTGAATTAAGAATTATGAATAAAAAATTAAGACAATAAATCAAATGGAAAATAAACAAACTATAAATTTATCACAAGAAGATGTTTTGCGGTTAATTTATGAAAATACGCAGAAAACTAAAAAATATATGCAGTGGCAGTTTTATGTGACTATTGTTTTAGTGGTTTTGCCTCTTTTGGCAATGGCATTTGTAATCCCTTCCATTTTAAGCAATTTAGGTAGTGTTTACAGTGGAGCGCTACAATAAAATGATAGTTTGAGATTTATTAGGATTAAAAATGTTAAGATGTTAAGATGTTAAATTTATGCAAGACGAAAAATGGGAACAATTAGTGGAAATGGTTAAAAAGAATTTTAGCGGAGCAGTGCTCTCGGCGGAAGATATTATTGTGGAAACTGAAGATGGCACCCAAAACAGGGGAAATAAAAATATTTTGGAATTTTATCATCCAGATGGTTTGAAATATAAGGTAGTTAGAGAAAACAGACCTGTAGTTCTAGAGAAGAAAGAACATTTCACCCACCGTATGGGTGCGACTGCCCGAGTGGAGTATAAACATTCTGACACGGAGTTTTCCCATAAGTTAAAAGTTTATAAAGAAATAAATTTTGATGAGTGGGATGAGATAACTTTAGATAGGCTAGGGTTGTAAAGGATCTGTCTTTACTAACTACTAATGGATTACAAATATACCAATAAAGGCATTGGGGGTGGGGTTAGCATATTTTAGAGTTAGTAAAGCAAGAAAATTATGCTCAAAGATAGGATTCTCCTAACAATTCGTTTTTTTGATTTGCAAGACATTCCTCTGACGCTTTTGGAAATCCATAGGTTTTTGATTGGTGATATCCAGCAAATAAACTTGAGCCAAGATGAGCGTTGGGAACTGTATAGTGATATTTCAGAAAAAAGTTTGGCTGAATTTGTCAGCTTAGCGGAGGTCCTTATTTGTTTAAATAGCGAGTGTCAAGGTAGTCTGGTTTCGGTTTATGGGTATTACTCCCTTCCCGGTCGGGAAGCAATTTCCGTGGAGAGGTGGAAGAATTATACTTTTGCCATTTTTAGAGAAAGAAGATTAAAGCGGTTTGTACCTTTGCTCCGACACTTACCGTTTTTACGAGGGGTGGCTTTGGGTGGAAGCCAGTCAGTTGGTCAGTCCAAAGTGGGTTCCGACATAGATTTATTTGTGATTGTGGAGCCTGGGTTTTTGTGGTTGACTCGGACTTGCGTAAGTTTTTATTTTCAAATTTTGGGTTTACGGAGGCATGGCAAACGCGTGGCTAACAGGTTTTGTTTAAACCACTATGTGGCTGGGGCAAAAGCTGTGGGTAGAGAAAAAAATTTATATAAAGCTATGGAGTATGTCCGGCTACGACCTTTGGTTTACAGTCAAGGGATTAGTGAATTTTTAAATTCCAATTTAGGTTGGATAAAAATTTTTATGCCCAATTGGGAAACAGAACAGCGAGTGGAAGAGCAAAGTTGGGTTCAAAAATTTTTAGAAAAGTTATTAAATAATTTTCTTGGTAGGAGTTTAGACAAGTTTTTGGGTTTTTTTCAGAAAATAAAAATTAGGCAAGACGAATTCACTTTTGTCTTGCCAGATGAGTTGTCTTTTCACCCTCACAGTCAACATCGGGAATTACTTGCTAAATTTTTTAATCCAGAACATACGCATCGTCACCTTTAGGACGGGCAAAGCCCGTCCGGTAGGTGACTTTTGACCAATAGCTTCGTTATTTTACTGCGGTTTTTTTCGTCGTAGTCTTACTACGACTCCAAAAATCCTCGTAAAATGCCTTGCTCTTGGTCAAATGCGTAAGTTCTATAATCAACAAATTCTTAATTTTTTGTAAATTCCAGTAAAATAAAAATAGGGAATTGATTTAAACGATAGGCTAAATTATAAGTATCTGATTTTTTTTCCATAAAAATATCTTGCAGATAATTTAAATGAAACCCAGCTTGGGTAAAGGCATTGATTTGTTCAGGCAAGGTATGAAAAAAAGAAGTTAAATGACCTTGATGCCAATTAAAACTTCTGTCAGCAGATTTGGCAAAATTACAATAGGGTTGTAAGCTTAAGGTCGGTTTGAGACGGAAAATTTTTCCCCAAAAGGAACGTTTCCACTTCCCAACGGGAAACCCGTAGTAGGGATTTACCGCCATAATAATGACTTTGTCTTTAACTAAGCGGTGCATTTCTTCCGCTGTGGTTTTTATATTTGCAATATCCAATAGAGAAACATTAAAGATGGCAGTATCAAATTGATTATTTTGAAAGGGAAGAGGGAGGTTTAAATCGGTATGAATAAATTCTGTTCCAGGGCAAAGTTTTTTTGCCAGACTTAACAAGTCCTCAGAGATATCACAGCCCAGTACGCGGAAGTTTTTTGCCCGCAAGAGCTTGGTTAGCCAGCCATTGCCACAGCCAGCATCCAGAATAGACAAGTTGGCTTTTTCTGGGAGTCTCTTTAAAAGTTTTTTAGATAAAACTTGTTTAAATATTTCACCATCGGGTGAATTAATAAAGTCTAAGTAGCTTTTGACGCCCGCGGGTTTTTGATAAGAGGATGACATATGAGAATTATACCATCAAACTATTGAATAAAGTAGCATTATCACTCCTCTTGACAGAGTGATAAAAAAAGCTATAATAACAAATACTAAAGACTAATTATTAAATACTAAACAAAATTTAAATAATAAATTACAAATTATAAACAAAGATATTTAGATTTTAGAATTTGTGATTTGTTAAGGATTTAGATTTTGGAATTTAGAATTTGAAAGGAAAGTATATGAAAATCAAACCAATGGGCAACCGAATTTTGGTTAAGCAGGACAGCCAAGAAGAGGTGACTAAGTCTGGTATTGTTTTACCAGCTACAGCTGACAAAGAAAAAAAAGCCATCGGAAGTATTGTGGCTTTGGGGACTGGAGGGGAAATAGCGACTTTAGGTTTAAAAGTGGGAGACAAGGTGGTGTTTGGTAAATATGCAGGGGAAGAAGTGGAAATGGAAGAAGAAGGAAAAAAACAAGAATACAAAATTTTAAATGTGGGTAAAGAAAAAGACGACAGCGATGTGTTAGCCATAATAGAATAATAATTAACACGGATCTACGGATTTAACACGGATCTACGGATTCCAACGGATAGAATTTATATCAGTAGGCATCGGTAAATCAGTAAGTTATCAGTAGATCAGAATTATATTTATGAGTAAAATTATCAAATATGGGTTTGAAGCCAAACAATCAATTGCTAATGGCGTAAATAAGGCGGCAAATGCTATTCGGGTAACTTTGGGCCCCAATGGGAAAGCCGTGATTTTAGACAAGTCTTTTGGCAGTCCGACCATTACGGATGATGGTGTTACCGTAGCTAAAGATATTGAACTGGAAGATAAATTTGAAAACATTGGGGCTTCGCTCATTCAAGAAGTGGCCAACAAAACCAACGAAGAAGCCGGTGATGGCACTACCACTGCCACGGTTTTGGCACAAAAAATGATAGAAGAAGCTTTTGAAGCTGCAGCCCTTGCTTCTACCCAAGCCAACGAAATAAAAAAAGGTATGGATAGCGCGGTGAAATTTGTAGTGAGTGAATTAAGGAAAGTTAAGAAAGAAGTTAAGACTAAAGAAGAAATTCAGCAGGTAGCCACCATTGCTTCTTTAGATAGCGAAGTGGGTAAATTACTGGCTGAGGCTATGGAAGAAGTCGGGCACGATGGGGTAATTACTGTGGAAGAAGGTCAGACCACGGGTCTTGAAAAAGAGGTTGTAAAAGGTATGCGGTTTGACAAAGGCTATGTGAACCCCTATATGGTGACCAATGCCGAAAGAATGGAAGCTGTGTGGCAAGACCCATATATTTTAATTACAGATAAAAAGGTTTCGAGTGTGCAGGAAATTTTACCAGTTTTGGAAAAAGTGGCGCAAAGCGGGAAAAAAGAATTGGTGATTATTGCGGACGAAATTGAAGGCGAAGCTCTGGCGACTTTTGTGGTAAATAAACTTCGTGGCACTTTTAGCGTTTTGGCAGTCAAAGCGCCGGGTTTTGGCGATAGACGCAAAGAAATGCTTCAAGATATTGCGGTATTAACCGGCGGACAAGTTATTACCGAAGAAATGGGACTAAAGCTTGATGCTACTTCTTTAAACCAATTAGGGAAAGCCAGGAAAGTTATTGCCACTAAAGAACATACCACCATTGTCGATGGTCAGGGCGATAAGAAAAATATTGAAGATAGAATTAGCCAAATTAAAAATGAACACAAGGCTTCTACTTCTGACTATGACAAAGAAAAATTACAAGAAAGATTAGCTAGACTGGCTGGGGGAGTGGGCGTAATTAAAGTTGGCGCGTTTACGGAAACGGAAATGAAAACCAAAAAGTTTAAAATTGAAGATGCGCTAAACGCGACTAAGGCCGCGGTGGAAGAGGGGATTGTGGCTGGTGGGGGAGCAGCTTTAGCCAGAATCGCACCAATGTTAGACGCTGAAATTTCTAAAATTTCCGGTTCACAAAGAACAGGTTATAAAATTGTGAGAAAATCTTTAGAGGCTCCTTTAAGACAAATTGCTGCTAACTCCGGAGTGGAACCAACGGGTATAATCAACTACATTCAAAAAACCGGGGATCATTCGGGCTATGATTTTACCAAATACGAAGAGTCTAACTGGGAAAAAGGGCAAGTCGCAGATATGATGAAAGCCGGAATTGTGGACCCGCTAAAAGTTACTCGGCTCGCTTTGGAGCATGCTGTGTCTATTGCCTCAACTTTAGTAACCACTGAAGCCATTATTACCGATAAGCCAGAAGCTAAGACGCCTGCTCCGGCCATGGGCGGGGGTATGCCAGGCGGGATGGATTATTAGGGATAGTGAGTAGTGGGTAGGTAATAGTGAGTAGAAAGTCAATAAGGGAGTAAGTTGTAAGCAAAACTCCGCATTTTGAAAAAATGCGGAGTTTTGGTATTATGGGGGTATGAATGATGTTCCAACAAATCCAGAATTGTATAGAGATTTATTTTTAACGCAGCCAGCTTTGGATGCGTTACCGCACCATTTAAGAGACTGGTTAAATTTTTTTTATATGCACCCCGAAATATATCCTGTAGTAACAAAGAATGTTGAGCGAATGCTTTCAGAAAATTCAGAAGCTACAAATTTATTAGTTGAAGGCTTGCAACATGATTTAGACGGAATTGTTGAAGAAAAAATTTCTGGTTTTTTAGATAGCACTGAATTATTAACACCACCAGAAAAAGTATTTATTAGGGAAAATTGGAGAATTAATCCTGAATTATTATTGGCAGTTTCAAATACTGTGTTAGCTTGGGTTCGGAATGGTTTAGATTTATTAGTGTTGGTAAATGATTTGCGGAGCCGGGTTACTGAGTTACAAGAAGAGCAGGCTGAAATTAGACAAAGGAGTATTAAATCCCTTAAAGAGCATGAGGGGTTGGTATTATTTATGGAATTGGCTAATGAAATAGCAATGAAATTAGGAATGGCACAGGGAAGAGAAGATTATGATGGATTTTGGGAGGATATTAAGCCATTACGGTCGTATATAAACATGTTTGGTGGATATGGGGTTAGTGGATTGATTAATAGGGAAATTAATTCATCTGTAATTAATGATGAATCTAAAATTAAAAAACGAGGTTTTAGGAAGTTAAAAAATAGATTGTTTATAAATAGTAAAAAAAAGACAAGGTAATTTTCCTTTTAAATAAGCCAGAATTTAACCGCTTTTAGTGCTTGACCCCGCCCTTCGCGAAGGGCGGGGTTGACACAAAGGCGGTTTTAGTTTAGAATGTTTGGTCGTTGTTGTTTTTTAGTTTTTAGTTCTAAATTATTAGTTTTGAGTTAACTCTATGCTCCTGATTTCGCCTAAATCGGATTGGGGGCGCTAAATAGCCGTGAACAAGAACAATATTACTTTGGTTCTCCTGTCCACGGTTTTTTTGCGCCCGTGCTACCTGTTATGGTAGGATTACGGGCAAGCAAGGTCGAGGCCTAACAAGGCTCGGCCAAACCCACTTTGGGGGGTGATCCTCCCCCCACAACCCAAAGGAGGGACAAAATGACGACAATGAAGGTCGTCAAGTTTTTCGGGGACGCCGTCAAGGCGCTCCTCGGGGTGTTCTTGCTACTCTTAATAATCGCATTTTTAAGTGCGATATTTCAAGAGTAGCCAAGGGGGCAGGCAGGTGCGAATACGGATCTGCACCAGCCTGCCCCCCTCAGAATTTTATAGTCGCTTGCCAAATTTGCTTATTAGTTATTAGTGAGTAAGGAGTTATAGTATCAATCCGGATTTGATCACCCCTCCCTAACCCTCCCCCTCAATGGGAGGGAATAAATCCCAGTGCAATTTGTAAGTATGAGGGTGATAGTAAGTAACTAATTAATAGTTTTGGGAGGTGACTATG
>SXGR01478727.1_pt1 | contig 12554 bp, 14 predicted proteins | sample 3174711 | NCBI WGS metagenome assembly SXGR01 (sample SAMN11356860, study PRJNA531348) | freshwater metagenome | isolation source: freshwater sample F1-60 | place: China: Fuxian Lake, Yuxi | collected 2017-12-25
GTAACATTCGGGCTACCAGCAGTGCTTTAATCCGTGGCTGAATTTACACCGCCCCTGTATGTTCGCCACCGAGATCGTCAGCCCCAAGGGCAAGATCGTCAAACGCTATAACCACAAGGACGTAAAAACGCCGTTGGAATGCCTGGTGTTGTCGGATTGCACAGGTGCCACGGATAAAGGCAATCATGATGCGGCGCTGAAGATGATTACCATGCAGGGCGGGGTTTTTGGAGCTCATGCGAGTTCCCATGCCTTGATCGAAACGCTGGGTTGAAATGGCTTGTCTTGCCGAAGGAATATTCGTTGATCGCACTCGACACCGGCTGTAGCCTATCAGACGGTCGTTAGTTAGTTAATGTATTGGCCCGGTTATTGCTCCAGTTTGTGGCGAACCCCCTCAAGGGGCAAACTGGAGAATTTTTGATGACTGTACGGCGTGCGTTTTTTTCCATTGCGATTCGATCTGCCATGTGTGTTTTTGCAGCGTTGGCCTTGCCCGCCGCGGCACAAACGGCGACACCCAAGGTCGTCAAGGTCGGTACACTCAAGCTGGTGATCGGAATGACACCTTTCTCTATGAGAAAGTGGCGCCAGCCGGATACCGCTTCGATGTAACCGTATTTGATTCTCCATCAGACGTCACCGCTGCCGTTGCCACACGATCGGTCGATGTGGGCATGGTGGGCTATCCCGTAGCTGTATTGGCGTTCACAGCAGGGCAGCCGATTACGGTTGTGGGAGCGAGCACGGATGGCGGTTTTGGCATTGTTGCGGCAGCCAAATCCGATATCAAATCGATTGCCGATCTCAAGGGCAAACGCGTGGCCGTGCAGCCCGCATCTACCGTGGAAACATTGTTTCGCATCCGGCTCAAGGAGGCCGGGCTCGCACAGGCGGATGTGCAAATGGTGAGGTTGTTGTTTCAGGATATGCCGGGCGCGCTGGCACGAGGTGACGTCGATGCCTTTGTGGGGGTGGAGCCAGGGCCTTCCATCGCGATTTCCAATGGCGCTGGACGCATTATCGACCTGCCATACAAAACACCGGCTGGTGGTCTTAATCTGGTTCTGGTCAGTCATCCCGCTTTAATTGAAAAGGACCCCGACACCGTCAGCGCGTTTCTACGTACGCACCGGCGAGCAGTAGAGTTGGCGAAGGCAAATCCAGCGACCTACGTGGATGCGGCGGTTGCGCGCCTGGGTATTGCCCGCCCGTTGGCGGAGTTGGCCATCAAGAATATCGATGTGCAGTGGCGGATCACAGAAGAATGGCTCAGCCGCGCCCGCTTTTTTAATGAAACGATGGTCGAGGTTAAACAGATCAAACAGCCGCCAGACATCGCGAAGTTCGTTAACACCGTTCTCAACGGCGCGATTGCGAAAGAAAAATGATTCTTTATGGACACTGGCGTTCCCTTGCCACCTACCGGGTTCGGGTTGCGCTCAATCTGAAGGGGATAAAGGCGCAAGTGCGCGAGGTTAATCTGCTGACCAAAGAGCATCTGGAACCGGCATATCGGGCCATCAATCCACAAGGCTTGCTCCCAGCCCTGGACGATGGCAAAGGGCAGGTGCTGTTTCAGTCACTCGCCATCATTGAGTACCTGAACGATATTCAACCGGCACCGCCACTGCTCCCCTCGGACAGCCGTGCCCGCGCCCGCGTGCGCGCCCTTGCACAAGTGATCGCCGCCGATGCGCATCCACTGATCGTTCCTCGCGTGCGTGATTACCTTGAGCGCCAACTGGGGTTGGATGAAGCCGCCCGAATGAATTGGATAAAAACCTTTGCGCTGCCAGCGCTTGAAACGATTGAGCTCAATCTTGCGGCTGAGCCTTCCGCGGGAGCGTTTTGTGTTGGTGATTCGCCAACAATGGCTGACATACTACTGGCGTCTCATGTTATCGGAGTGAGCTTTTTCAAACTTGATCTAAAGGCTTTTCCGCTCGTGCGCGGCGTGTACGCGGTCTGTTCGGCCTTGCCGGCATTTGCTGAAGCCTATCCACTGCGTCAACCAGGTGCGCCAGCCAGTTTGTGACATAAAGCGCCAAACGATTGAAAAGATCAGGATTGGTGTGAAAGCAGATGCCGTTACTCAGGCACTATCCTTGCGGCACTTACGATTTTCCCCATGCGCGGCAGGTCGATATTGAGTATTTCCAGTAATCTGCCGGGGGATCCACCGGCTACATCCGCGCCCTGCGAGGCCAGCTTTTCTCGAACGTCGGTTGCTTTGAGTGCCTTATTGACTTCGGTATTCAGCAGCTGGGTCACCCTCGGCGGCATCCCTGCCGGGCCGTATACGCCGAGCCAGAAATCCAGTTCGTAGCCGGGCAATCCAGACTCGGCTACGGTGGGCACGTCCGGCAGAGCTTGCGAGCGTTTGGCGCTGGTGACGGCCAGTGCCTTGATGCGGCCGGCCCTGACGTGTCCCGAGGCCGAGATCATGGCGTCAACGATCAGATGCACCTTGCCTGACATGACATCAGGCAGTGTAAGGACCACGCCTTTATAGGGGATGTGCACCAATTCAATGCCTCCCATCACATTAAGCAGTTCCCCGCCAAGATGCAGCACGGTGCCGATCCCTGACGACGCAAAGCTCAACTGCCCTGGCCGCGTTTTTGCATAGGCCATCAGTTCACCGATAGTCTTGACCGGCAATGAGGGGCTGGCCCCGATGAGATTCGGCGACGTCGCGGCCAGCACGACGGGGGTAAAATCCTTGATTGGGTCGTAAGGCCGCTTCTTATACATGTGTGGCGCTGCCGCATGCGTTGAGATATTGCCGGTGCCCAGAGTGTAGCCATCGGGCTGCGCCTTTGCGAACATCGACGCACCGATGGTGCCACCAGCGCCACCGCGATTGTCGATCACCATGGGCTGGCCCAGACTGTCCGCTGTTTTGTACGCAATGGTGCGGGCAATGATATCGGATACGCCTCCTGGCGCGAATGGGACGATAAAACGTATCGGCCGCTTCGGGAAATCGGTAGTTGCAAGGGCTGGCAGCGTCGCCAGGATGGGCCAAACGGCGAATATATGCAGGTAGCGCATCGTGGTTGCTCCAGTTTGAAATCGCTTTAAATGGAGCAAGACGCATGCCTGCGCAGTTGGTGGCGCTGATCGCGATTCGTATTACCTCAGAGGACGATGGGGACACAGATGAGGACAGGTCTTGCATCCCAACATTTCCATGGTAAAGCCTCGGCGATGGCCTGGCGAATCGCGAATCACGGCTTCGTTCCCGCAACCGTCACCCGACGCCCATAGCGCTTCTTCAGAAAGTAGCCCCACATCGCCTGATGAATGGTGTGCCAGTTGTCCTGGAACACATTCGAGTTCGGCCGCCGCTTGAGCCTACAAACGGCATTTGCAGTCTTCATGCTACCAGTGACAATATCGCATGATCTGCCCCATCGTCAGGATTGGGCATTGTGCGCGAATGCGTTGCGCGGCGTATGCTCCAGTGCATGGCAGCCGGCCCTTGTGGCGAACACCAAAGCCAGCCAGCGGCAATTGGCTGTCATTCTTTGCGCATGTTGGACACCAAAAATAAAAATCAATTAAATCAAATACTTATGTAACTAACCGAGGTTGGCCATGAAACCACTGCTGGTAGGGATGTCGATTTTGCTCGTCGCCGCGCTCGCACCGGCGAGCCACGCGCAGGATGTTGCCGCGAACTTTCCAGTGAAGCCGGTGCGTTGGGTGGTGGGGTTTACGCCCGGCGCTTCCAACGACATCATCGCGCGCACCATTGGCGCACGCTTGAGCGAGCTGTGGGGTCAGCAAGTCATTGTCGACAATCGCCCCGGGGCGACCGGCACCATCGGCGGCGATCTCGTGGCGCGCTCGGCGCCCGATGGTTACACCGTGCTGCTCGCGACCGGCGCGCCGAATACCATCGCGCCGATTTTGTTTCGCAAGGCGCCGTATCGCGTGGAGGATTTTGAGTATGTGTCGGTGGTGGCGCATACGCCGCTGGTTATCGTGGTCGGGCCGTCGCTGTCCGTTAAAACGCCGCGTGAGCTGGTGGATCATTTGAAAGCGAATCCCGGCAAGGTCAACTGGGGTTCGGCCGGCACCAACAGCAGCCCGCATGTGGGCCTAGCCACTTTCGAATACGCCACCGGCACGCGCTTCACGCATGTGCCGTATAAGGGCTCGGCGCCGGCGTTGATCGATGTCGCCAGTGGGCAGATTGCCGGTATTCATACGTCGTTGGCATCCGCCGATGCGCCCATTCGCAGCGGCCGTGTGCGCGTTCTCGCGGTAGCAGGCCCCAAGCGTATGGCGAGCCTGCCGGGTGTGCCAACGCTCGCTGAATCGGGCATCAAGGATGGGGAGGCGCTGGTGTGGTTCGGCATGGGCGTGCCGCTAAAAACACCGCCGGCGATTGTGCGCAAATTGAACGCGGGCATTGCCCAGGCACTGGCGAGCGCGGAGGTCAATCGCCGTCTGGCGGATTTGGGTCTGGAAATCGTCGGCGGCTCGGTGCAAGACGCCAACAAGTACGTGTACGAGGAGGCGGCGCGCATCCGCGGCATGTTAAAAGCTGGGGTGTTGAAGCAAGAGTAAGGGTGTCAGGGTGGTAGCAGGGGCAGGTTCCGCGTCCTCTCTATTGCGTCAATTGTGCTGTTTCCTTCCAACCAAGAACTACGGCTTCGTCCCCGCTATAGTCACCCGGTGCCCACTCCGCTTCTGCGGAAAGTAGTCCCACATCGCCTGATGCATGGTGCAGCGGTTGTCCCAGAACGCAATCGAGTTCGGCCGCCACTTGAAGCGGCACTTGAAATCGTCGCGCTCAGAATGGCGATAAAGCATATCGAGGATGGCATCGCTTTCGAGCCGTGACAGGCCAACGATTTGCTCGGTGAAATTGCGGTTGACGTAGAGCGCCCGACGGCCGGTAACCGGGTGGACGCGCACTACCGGATGGTCCGAGCGCGGCAACTCGCCCACCACAGTCTTCTTTTGCCGCCCGCGCCACACGCGGTCGCCATCGTGGATGGCCGTCAGGCCATCGATCATCTCGCGCACGGGTTCAGCCAGCGTTTCGTACGCCCGGTACATGTTGACAAATAGCGTGTCGCCGCCGCCGTTTTCCGGCGTCTGGTGCAGATGGAGTATCGAGCCCATCGGCGGCGTTGGGCTGGCGGTGACGTCAGAGTGCCAGACTTCGCCCGCGATGGTTTTCGAGTTTTCGTCTGCCTTGATTTCGATGACCTCGGGGTGGCCCGCCATGCGCGAGGTGGGGTGAATATCGAGCTCGCCGAAGCGCCGGCCGAAAGCCTTGTGCTGTTCGATGGTGAGCTGCTGATCGCGAAAGAAAATCACCAGGTGGCGCATCAGCGCCGTGTGGATTTCGTCGAACTGCAGTTCGGTAAGTGTCTGGCTCAGGTCAACGCCGGCGATTTCGGCGCCGATGGTCGGGGTGAGCGGCTCGACGCGGATGCTCTTATAGACACAGTGGTCATTATCGTCAGGGCGGTCGTATGGCATGGGGTGTTTCCTCTGGTCGCTCGCGCTTGCCGGTCTACCCTTGCGGCAAGGAATCTTATGGGGCGAATTGTAGCTAGGTTATCGCTGAAGCGCGTCGAGCCGATGGTGTTTGGCTGGCGCCGCTATTATTCGGGCTTCAGGCCCGCCGTCTTGACCACCGTGGCCCACCGCGCGTACTCGGTTTCCAGCATTTTCTGAAACTCCTGCGGCGTATTGGGTATTGGTTCGATGCCCGCGGTAGTGAGCCGTTCGCGCACTTCGCGGTTTTGCAATGCCTTGTGCGTTTCGAGATTGATTCGCTCCACGATTGAACGTGGCAGTTTCGCCGGCCCCATCACGCCAAACCAGTTGGCCGCGATCATGCCCGGAACGCCGGCCTCTTCAAAGGTTGGCACATCCGGATAGACCGCGGCGCGTTTGACGGCGGCCACCGCCAGCAGCCGTATGCGCCCCGCCTGCACCTGGCCGCTGACGGTGGCAGGGCTGGGAAACGCAATCTGTATCTGCCCGCCCAGCAAATCGGTAATGGCAGGGGCAATGCTCTTGTAGGGCACATGCACGATGTTGATGCCCGCTGCAAGCTTGAACAACTCGCCGGTCAGGTGCGTAATGACGCCGGTACCGCCGGAACCGAAATTCAGTTTGCCCGGCTGTGCCTTTGCGAGTGCGACGATGTCCTTGATGGTCTTCGCCGGGAAGCTCGCCAGCACGGCCAGCGCCATCGGCGCGGTGGCCGTCGCACTGATGGGCGTGAAATCGCGCAGCGCGTCGTACGGCAGCTTGGGGTTGAATAGCGGGTTCATGATGTGTGGTGCATCACTGGCGAGCAACGTGTAACCGTCGGGCGTGGCCTTGGCCCCCAAATCACGCCCGATGACGCCGCCCGCGCCCGGTCGGTTGTCGATGACGATGGTTTGCCCCAGTGACTCCGAGATGCGCGGCATGATGAGGCGGCAGATGTTGTCCGATGCGCCGCCGGGCGAGTACGGAATGATCAGACGGATGGGACGCAGCGGATAGGCGTCGGCGGACTTTTGCTGCGCAAGCGCCGCTTGTGCCGGCATGGCGCAGAGCAGTGTGGCGGCGATCAGGTGGTTGTAGCGGGTGTTTCGCATGGGGCTGTTGGCAAGTTGAACTATTGAACGGGGGCTATTAAAGACTTTCGTGGGCACGCCATTGCTTTGCGTAGCATCTTAACAAATGCCCTTCGCGCCCGGCAGCAACCTGGGTTCCAGTTTGAGCTGGAACGACGTGGTTGAGAAAGACCCTCACTCAAGTCAGATGACGCCTGGGATTGCACTCGCATCAATCGCAACCGCTCTTTGCACATCGCAAGGAGCAATCCATGCGCTATTCCGCCCTGATCCCCGCTTGTTTGACCACCCTGCCCCAGCGGGCGATTTCGGACTTTACGAATGCGGTGAATTCTTCGCTGGTGTCAGCGACGACTACAGACCCCTCCGACGCGAGTCGCTCACGCAGGTCGGGCTGACGCACAATGCGTACAATTTCGTTGTTGAGTTTGCCTACGATGTCTGCTGGCGTGCCGGCCGGTGCCGAGATCGCGTACCACGTGGAGAATTCGAAGCCCTTGTAGCCCTGTTCATCGAGCGTCGGTATGTCCGGCGCCGCCGGCGAGCGAGCCATGGTGGTCACCGCGAGCGGCCGCAGGCGGCCCGCTTTCACGTGCGGCAAGGGTGAGGCGATGGCGCCGAAATAGATCGAGAGTTGTCCTGACAGCACATCCACCAGCGTGCCCGCCGCGCCCTTGTACGGCACGTGGATCATGCGTGTGCCGGTCATGTTCATCAGCAACTCGGCGCCCAGATGCCCTGAGGTCGCAATGCCGGAGCTGCCGTAGAGCAGCTCACCCGGCTTTGCCTTCGCCAGCGCGATGAGGTCACGCGTATTGCGCACCGGCAACACGGGATGCACGGCGATCAGAATAGGCACCTTGATCAGATTGGTAATCCACACAAAATCTCGCACGGGATCGTAAGGCAGCTTCGGATAAAGCGCGGGCGCCACCGTGTTGGCGATACCCGACCACAGCAGCGTGTAGCCGTCGGGTACGGCACGTGCAACGAGTTCGCTGCCGATGTTGGCGCTGCCACCTGGACGATTTTCCACCACCACGGTCTGGCCCCATGTATTACCCAATCGCTGGGCTACCAGCCGCGCGAGTGTGTCAGTGATGCCGCCCGGTTGAAACGGAACGATTGTGCGGATGGTCTTCGATGGGTAGCTTCGGGCGCCCTGACCGTGCGCGAATGGCGCGGCGAGAACGCAGGGAATGACGAGGCAGATCGCCAACGGATAGCGCATAATGAAGTCTTTCGTGAGGAGCGGAACCGCGTTCGGGTTATCCCTGCACCCCGTGCGGCGGATTATCAGAGGCGAATTCTACATCCGCTAGAGCCTAAGCGCTAAAAGACCAGGCTCAGATTCCCTAGGCGACGATCGAACCCGGACTGTGGGGTTCTCAGGGGCCGTTTATCGTCACGGGTGTTGTGAAAACATGCCCCCCAAATTCCGTCAAGCCGCTGCCGGCTTGGGAATCGGCACGCGATGCAGCTTCATGCCCATCGACACCGCACTGTAGTAGCCCAGCAAACCGACCACTTCCGCGATGCCGTTGCGCCCCAGCAGTTTATCGGCGCGCTCGAATACCTCGTCGGAACCGCCGCCGGGCGCCATTGAAATGGCGGCAAGTTCGTAGATCGCCCGCTCGCGCTCGTTGTCAAACACCGGCGTTTGCCCGGCGCGCATCGCGTCGAACACGGCTTGCGTGTAACCGATTTCAAGACAGCGTTTCACATGCGCCGCCCACACGTATTCCCCGCGCCAGTGGTTGGCGATGATGGAAATGATGAGTTCGACTTCGCGTTCGTTGAGAGAACCTGCCTTGTTGAGAAACGTACCGATGGTTTCCATCGCCGCCGCAAGTTTCGGCGAATGAATCCAGATTTTGTACGGCGCAAGCAGTTTGCCACGCCCGGCGACCAAGTCCGCGAACACCTTCTTCTGCGCACCGGTCATTTCGCTGTCGGGAATTTCCTTGATACGGTTTAGGTCTGCCATGGTTCTGCCTTTCCAGTGGGAGCGGTTGGCGCGCGGGACTGGGTCACCCGCCGCGTATGGGATCAAAGGACATCAAAGTACGGTTTGGCCCGCCAGATATCCAGTGAACGGGGTCGTTTGTGCAGTAGTTGGCAGTCCAGTTTCTTTGTTTTGCCGATCAACCACGGCTACCGTTTAGCCTCCGGTTCATCCGGCAGCCACAACACAATCAGTGCCTTGACGGTGGCAATGCCCGCCATGATCCACAGCAGTGTGGCGAAGCCGACACTTTTGACCAGCGGCCCCAGCAGCCATACCGCTGCTGAACTAAAGCCAAACGCCACGGTAAGCCGCATGCCGGCGACGCGAGAGCGCAGGCGGTCGTCAACATAGCGCACGATCATGGCGTCGGTAAACGGGATCGCGCCGAACACAAAAATCATCACAGCCAGCAGCGCTACAAATAAAAACCAGTGCTGCGTGTAAGCCGCGATGATCAGAAACGGAATCTGAAAAACCGATATCCACACCTGGAGTTTCTTGAACGGCGAGCGGTCGATCAGCCGCCCGACGACAATCTGAGCAAATGAGGCGATGGCATAAATGGCACCCAGCAGAATCCCCAGCATGGCTGGGTCTTCAACCACGCCGCGGAAGCCCTCTGCCAGCAATTGCGCGTTGCCGTTGGTGGTGAAGTTAAACAGGAGGCTACTGGTGATCGCTGCTGCAGTCATCACCGCAAACGCACGGGCAAGCAATTGCGGGGTGAGCGCCACCGCCGCTTTGCCGCCCTTGCCCTTGGCGGGCGCGTGGGCCTCTTGTGGGCATTTCAAGGCGAAGATCAGGCCACAGATGAGCGAAACCACGCCGGGTATGACAAATGCCGCGCGCCAGCCGATCCACTTCACCAGAAAGCCGGTAACCACCGCCGCACAGGCGATGCCCAGATTGCCGACCAAACCGTTGAGCCCGATCACCGCGCCGGGATTGGGTACGTTTTGCACCAGCATCGGAATGCCCACGGGGTGATAGATCGCGGCGAATGCGCCCAGCAGCGTCAGCGCCGCCGCGAGCTGCCAGTGGTTTTGCGTCAACGCGACGAGTATTGCCGACACGCCCATGCCGACAAAGAAAATAATCATCATTTGGCGCCGCCCCCACAAATCGCCCAGCCGGCCGGCGGGCAGCGCACCCAGGCCAAACAGTGCGAACGCACCCACGCTGTAAGGCATCAGGTCCGTCCAGTTCTTGAAGCCGAAGTCCAGAGCGATGGTCGACACCGCGGTGGCGAAAATCAGCAGGAACATGTGGTCAATGGCGTGTCCCAGATTCAGCATCAGATTGACGCTGGCGGGAAACCCGTTCGGCGGCAGCATTGCGACGGGAGCGGGAGTGCCTTGAACTTGTTCGGTCATGGTGTTTGCCAGTGGTCTTTCGCTACAATAGTCTGGGTTCCGTTGTAACACAACTGTCTTGACCACTTGACCTTCTGACTCATTGTGGACGATGGTTTTTGTTTCGGATACGTTCCATGACTTACGATTTTTTGGTGGGCCGAGCCCAGGCCACAGTCCACTTGGCATGGCGTGGCCCCGATACAAGGAAAGGCAAACAAAAGTAACCTTGTCATTCCCGCGCAGGCGGGAATCCATAACACAGTGCCAGATGGAACTCCCTATGGATTCCCGCCTGCGCGGGAATGACAAGGGTGGCAGGGGTGGTAGAAGTTGCAGAGGTGACGAAGACGGCGATGCGTCGAATCGAATATCTCAATATAAAAACATAAAATATTAAATAAAAACAAATACTTACAAATAAACTCCTCATTTAAGGACAACCATGGATATCGGCACCTTCCTGCTCATGCAATCACCGGCAATGCGTTCGTCGCAGGACATTTACGCGCGCGGCGTGGAGCAGGCGCAGGCTGCGGAGGCTCTCGGCTTTCGCAATACCTGGCTCGGCGAGCATCATTTTTCTTCATATGGCTATCTATCGCGTCCCGCGCAGCTGGCAACCTACATCGCGGCGAAAACCAAAACACTGCGGGTGGGCACGGCAGTGATCGTGGTGCCGCTGCATCATCCACTGCTGGTGGCCGAAGAAATCGCCACGCTCGATCAACTCTCCGGCGGGCGCGTGGACATCGGCTTCGGGCGCGGCTATCAGAATTACGAGTTCGAGCGCTTCGGGCTTGATCTCGAGCAGGCGAAAAACCGCTGGGATGAGTCGCTCGACATTATTCTGAATTCGCTCAAGGGCCAGGCCTTCAGCTACGAGGGCAAGCACTACAAAGTGCCCGATACCATGGTCTTCCCGCAGCCCCTGCAAACGCCGCACCCGCCAATCTGGATCGTCGCGCAAAGCCCGTATGCACTCGAAGCGGCGGTACGCCGCGGCTTTAACGTGCTGACCGGCGGCTTTGGCGTTACCGTCGAACACCTCGCCGCGTTCGGCAAAATGTTTGAGGAAGTCTGCGCAAAAGTGCAGCCGCCGGTGAAGCCGCGCGTCGGTGTGCAGCGCGCAATATACGTTGCCGAGAGTGATGCCGATGCGCGAGACGCCGCCGAACATGCGCGCTGGAACATGCGCGTCACGCTAAGCCTGCGCAACCACTACGAGCAGGTCGAAAACGGTAAAGCCATGCCCATCGTCGCCCAAAACGAGCCGGATATCGAAGATCTGATTAACCGCTACCTCATCATCGGCTCGCCGGAAACCTGCATCCACCAGATCAAAACACTGCAATCCGTGATGGGCATCTCCCACTTCAATTGCAGCTTCTGGTTCGGCGACATGGATCAGAAACGCGTACTGCGATCAATGGAGCGGTTTGCAAAGGAAGTGATGCCGGCGATCCGGTAGCGGTGCAGACGTACAGCGTTATAGCCCCGCAACGAACTTTTCTATCACGGGATTCAACTTATCAGGAAATTCTGTCAACGGAAAATGCCCCATGCCGGGCAGCCGCATGTATTCCGAGCCGGGCACGGCTTCGTGGATTTCCTTTTCGTATTCGGGCGGATTGCCGTGGTCGTTGAGGCCGCGCATGATCAGCAGCTTCGGTTTGAGTGACGAGATCCGGTCGCGCACATCAAAGGCGTCAATGGTTTTCAGGTCGTGATATTGCGACATCGGGCCAACCTGCTTGTGACGCTCCATCAGGCGGTCACGCAAGCCCGGCTCGACAAACTGCATGGCACGCAGTTGAAACGCCAGCCATTCGCCATAAGCTTTTTCATCGCGCGGCTGCTTCGCCGCACGCAGCCGCATCTCGTAAGTGTCCGGCGTACGCGTTTTGGGTTTCGCGGCAACCGTCATGATGACGAGGCCCTTCACTTCGTCCGGGTAATCCAGCCCGTACTGCAATGCAATCGAAGCGCCCAGTGTGTAGCCGACCAGCACCAGGTCTTTCTTCAGGTTTTGTGCCCACAGCCAACCGCGCACCCATTCGGTGTAGCGCACGACATCCACACAGCGTTCGCCTTCCAGATGGCCCGGCAACGTGGGCGCAACACTGCCCTTGAAATATTTGAGTTGCGGCTCATAGGCATCGGCACAAGCGCCGGCGCCAGGACCATGGATAAAAACGAGTTGCGGCATGATTATTCCTTCCGTATGTTGGAAAAAGCCCCGATCATTTCAGCAGGCCAACTTCGCGCATGTATTGCAGCACGCCGGGGTGTATCAACTCAAGGCTGGGCGCGGCCGCCATGCCCGCCTGCGAATACGCCGCATTGATGATGCGCAGATTTTTGGCCGCCGGTCCGTTGATGCCTTTGATCCTTTCATGGGTCACTTCGCCGGTCTAGCAGCCTGTCGGACTTTGCCGACAATTGTTTATTGAAATTGTCATCGAAGCCAGAGAGTAAACGTTGCTTGATAGGGGCATAGGATACACAGGCGAGGCGAACGAATGACACGATTTGTGACGGTGAATCGAGACACGGCGTACCTGCTTCCGCCCTCGGTGGATGACTGGTTGCCCA
>SXGR01292805.1_pt1 | contig 12548 bp, 8 predicted proteins | sample 3174711 | NCBI WGS metagenome assembly SXGR01 (sample SAMN11356860, study PRJNA531348) | freshwater metagenome | isolation source: freshwater sample F1-60 | place: China: Fuxian Lake, Yuxi | collected 2017-12-25
CTCGACGACGCAGATTGACGTGACCATTGATTCCAATGGCGCGACTTTCGGCATCGCCGGCATCAACCTCGCTGCCGCCAGTTATTCGAGCGCCATTGCCGCCGGCGTGACCCTCACTAGCACCACTGCGGCCGCCGCGGCCCTGGCGCTGGTGCAGACTGCCGTCTCACAGATCGCGACCGACCGCGCCAAACTGGGCGCCGTCCAGTCTCGCCTCAACTTCACCTCAGAACAACTGACGATAACCAAGGAGAACCTGAACTCCGCCGTCAGCCGCATCTCGGATGTGGACGTGGCCGAGGAGGCGACCGAGTACTCCCGCTACCAGATTTTGGTGCAGTCGGGCACCTCGATGCTCACGCAGGCCAACGCCCTACCGCAGTCGGCACTCCGGCTACTCCAAGGGTAAGTAGATATCGGCACTCCAAATGGCTTTGGGTTGGGGTAATGAAGGAAACGGGCGCGGGAAAGCGCTTTGACCAGCGACCTTAGCCCGTTTCCAACCCTGAAGCCATCGCAAGGATGTTAGTGTTTTGTGTAGGAGGCTGAAGTTATTGCCCAGTGCAAACAGACCATAGCAAGGACGCATCATGTCAACGAAAGTTCTGATCACCGGTGTGGCGGGTTATCTCGGATCGACCCTGAGCGAGCACCTGCTCCGCGCCGGCTATCAAGTCACCGGCCTCGACAATCTCACCTTCGGCCCGGCCAGCTTAAACCATCTCTGCGCCGACCCGAACTTCAGCTTCATCCGCGACGATTGCCGCAATGAGAAGACGATGGCGGCGCTCGCCAAGCAGGCCGACGTCATCATCCCGCTCGCCGCCGTCGTCGGGATGCCCGCCTGCAACCGCGACCCATGGCTGGCGCAGACCGTGAATCTCGACGCCGTCCGGCTCATCAACCGTCTCCGCAGCCCGGGCCAACTCGTCATCTACCCCAACACCAACAGCGGCTACGGCGCGCAGTCCGGCACCAGCCACTGCACCGAGGAGACGCCGCTGGAGCCGATCTCCGTGTACGGACAGACCAAGTGCCAGGCCGAGATCGAGCTGCTCAATTCTCCGAACGCCATCACCCTCCGCCTCGCCACCGTGTTCGGCATGTCGCCGCGGATGCGACTGGATCTGCTGGTGAACCATTTCGTGTACGCCGCGACCACCGACGGCTACCTCGTCATCTTCGAGAAGGATTTCAAACGCAACTTCGTCCATGTCCGCGATGTGGCCGACTGCTTCCTGCACTGCATTCAAAACGCCGGCGCGATGGCTGGCCGGCCGTACAACGTCGGCCTCGACTCGGCGAACCTCTCCAAGGCCGAACTAGCGCAGACAGTGAAGAAGCACGTCCCGAATTTCTACATCCACTACTCCGAGGTCGGCACCGACCCGGACAAGCGCAACTACATCGTCTCCAGCCAGCGTCTGCGCGAGGCCGGTTTCGAGGCCAAACGTTCACTCGATTTCGGCATTCAGGAGTTGATCAAAGGCTATCACCTTTTCGGTCGGGCTCCGTTCAAGAATGTCTAGCCTGTGAATCTCTCCGCACACATCACTCCCGTCATTCTCGCCGGCGGCCTCGGCACACGCCTCCGTTCCGTCGTGGCCGATCGGCCGAAGGTGTTGGCGGAAGTCGCTGGACGCCCCTTCCTCGCCTGGCTGCTGAATGAGATGGCCCACGACGGTTTCCGCAATGTCGTCCTCTGCACCGGCTACAAAGCCGAGCTGATCGAGGCCGAGTTCGGTTCCAGCTACAAAAACATCACACTCCGCTACTCACACGAAGCCACCCCGCTGGGCACCGCCGGAGCGCTCCGCCTCGCCACACCGCTCATCGAAACCGAACACGCGCTGGCGATAAATGGCGATTCCTACTGCGGCGCGGATACCCAGCACTGCTGGGCCGCCCACGCGCAGGCCGGCGCCTCCGCCTCGATGCTGCTAACGCATGTGGGCAACGCCGCCCGTTACGGCCGCGTCGAGACCAACATCGAGGGTTGGATCACCAGCTTGGCCGAGAAGACCGGCGCCGAGGAACCGGGACTCATCAACGCCGGGAAATATTTTGTCCGCACCGACTGGCTCCGTGAGATTCCCTCTGACCGCCCCATCTCGCTCGAGCGAGAAATTTTCCCGCACTGGGTCGCACGCGGTTTCCTCGGCGTGAAGACCGACGCACCGTTTGTGGACATCGGCACGCCCGCCTCGCTTGTGGAGGGCCACCATCTTTTCCAAAAACTAGGGGAGGACACCGAATCAACCGTGGCCCGTTACGGAACCTGAAGACCTATGATCATCACCCGCACCCCTTACCGCATCTCGTTCTTTGGCGGCGGCACCGATTACCCGAACTGGTACCGCGAGCACGGCGGCACCGTCCTCGCCACCACCATCAACAAGTACTGCTACCTCACCTGCCGCTATCTGCCGCCGTTCTTCGAGCACCGCTTCCGCATGGTGTACTCGAAGATCGAGAGCTGTAACCAGATTGACGAGATCCAGCACCCTTCCGTGCGCGAGACGCTGCGTTACCTGAACTTCAACCGCGGCGTCGAGATCCATCACGACGGCGACCTGCCCGCCCGCAGCGGCATGGGCTCGAGCTCCGCCTTCACGGTCGGGCTGCTCAATGGTCTGCAAGCGTTGCAGGGCAAGTTCGCCGGCAAGAAGCAACTCACTAACGAGAGCATCCATCTCGAGCAGGATATCTTGAAAGAGGTCGTCGGCTCGCAGGACCAAGTGATGGCCGCGCACGGCGGCTTCAACCACGTCGTCTTCCACCCGTCCGGCGAGATCTCCGTACGCCCGGTTATCCTACCGCCCGACAAGACCCGCGATCTCTCGAGCCACCTGCTGCTCTTCTACACCGGCATCAAGCGCACCGCGTCGGACGTGGCGAGCAGCTACGTGGATTCGCTCGAGTCCAAGCGCCGCCAACTCCGCATGCTCAAGGAGATGGTCGAGGAATCGCTCGCCATCCTCTCCGGCCGGCATGATCTGAAGCACTTCGGCGAGCTGCTCCACGAAGGTTGGCTGGTGAAGCGTTCCCTCGGCAGCAAAATCTCCAACAGCGAGGTGGACCAGATGTACGAGGCCGCGCGCGCGGCCGGCGCCCTCGGCGGCAAGCTCACCGGCGCCGGTGGCGGCGGCTTCCTGCTGCTCTTCGCCCCGCCGGAGACGCACGCGAAGCTCAAGGAATCGCTCAAGAAACTCATCCACGTGCCGTTCGACTTCGAGTCCGCCGGCAGCCAGGTCGTCTACTTCGACCACGAGGAAGACTTCAGCCAGGCCGAGAAGGAAAACGAGCACCGCGCCAGCCTTGTCTATCGCGAGATGGAGGATCTGATCGCCACTCAATCGCGCTAGGAATCTTATCTTATGCCCGCCACCGCCATCACTGGAGCCAAAGCCCTCCCGACACTCACCAAGGAGGACCTCATCGCATTCGAGGAGGACATCGCCGTGGAATTCAACGCGTCAAAAATCCGCGCGCCCATCCACCTCTATTCCGGCAACGAGGAATCGATGATCGAAATCTTCAAGAAGATCCGCCCCGAGGACTGGGTGCTCTGCTCGTGGCGCAGCCATTACCAGTGCCTGCTCAAAGGCGTGCCGCCGGCCGAGGTGAAACGCGAGATCATGGCCGGCCGGTCCATCTCACTCTGCTTCCCCGAATACCGCGTCCTCTCCTCGGCCATCGTCACCGGCGTGCTGCCCATCGCCGTCGGCGTCGCCCTCTCCATCAAGCGTAAGAAGCAGTCGAACATGGTATACTGTTTCATGGGCGACATGACCTCCGAAACCGGCTCGGCCCACGAGTGCATCAAGTACGCCGAGAACCACGATCTGCCGCTCCATTTCATCGTCGAGGACAACGGCAAGTCCGTCTGCACCGACACACGCGTCGTCTGGAATTCGCCGAAGCTCACCTACGAGGGCATCCGCAACCACCGCATCACCCACTACAAGTACGAGACCAAATATCCGCACGCCGGCGCCGGTCAGCGCGTGCAGTTCTAAGCCATGAAATACTTCGACGAACTCAAACGCTCGATGGAATACCTCGCGCAGGACCCTCGCGTGATGTTCCTCGGCCAAGCCGTCGCCTGCCCCGGCACCGCGATGTCAAACACGCTCAAGGGCGTCGCGCCCGAGAAACTCCTCGAGCTACCCGTGGACGAGGATATGCAGATGGGCATGACCAACGGCCTCGCCATCGAGGGCATGGTGCCGGTGAGCATCTATCCCCGCTGGAATTTCCTGCTCCTGGCCGTGAACCAGATCGTCAGCCATCTCGACAAGTTCCGCCTCATGTCGAATGGGGCCTACAGCCCCAAGGCCATCATTCGCACCGGCATCGGCGCCGAGCGGCCGCTCCATCCGCAGCACCAGCACGTCGGCGATTTCACCGAGGCCTTCCGGCTCATGTGCCCGAACATCGAGATCATCCGCCTCGAGGAGCCTCAGGATATTTTCCCCGCCTACAAGAAGGCTCTCGAACGCGAGGACGGTAAGAGCACCCTCATCGTCGAGTACGGAGACTACTACAATGAAAAGTGAGCCCACCCTCGCACCTCGCACCGTCGGTCCGTGGCCGCTGATGCGGAACAACATCACGCGCGCCGACCTCGACGCCACCATCGAGTTCCTCCAACAGCCCGACCCGATCCTCACCCAGTCGGCCAACGTCCGCGCCTTCGAGCACGAGTGGTCGCAGTGGGCCGGCGTGAAGCACAGCGTCTTCGTCAACTCCGGCTCCTCGGCCAACTTGCTCAGCATGGCCTCGCTCCGCCACCTGCGCGGCGACGGCGAGGTCATCGTCCCCACGCTCACGTGGGTCTCGGACATCGCCTCGGTGCTCCAGTGCGGCTTCACGCCGGTCTTCGTGGACATCAATCCGCGCACGCTCGGCATGGACGTGGACCAAGTGCTCGCGAAGATCACCCCGCGCACCCGCGCCGTCTTCCTCACCCACATCCTCGGCTACAATGCCCTCGACCAGCTCCTGCTCGACGAACTCAAGCGGCTGAACATCCCGCTCATCGAGGACGTCTGCGAATCGCACGGCGCCACCTACAAGGGCCGCCGGCTCGGCTCCTTTGGCTGGCAGTCGAACTTCTCTTTCTACTACGCGCACCACCTCTCGACCATCGAAGGCGGCATGATCTGCACCGACGACCCCGAGGTGTACGAAACGGTCCGCATGCTCCGCTCGCACGGGATGGTCCGCGAATGCGCCACCGAGGAGCGGAAGGCCGAATACAAGGCGAAGCATCCGGATCTGAACCCCGATTTCATCTTCGCCTTCCCGAGCTACAACGTGCGCAGCACCGAGATCAACGCCGTCATCGGCCGCTCGCAGCTCCCGCGCCTGGACGACAACAACCGCCAACGCACGCGCAACCTGCTCGCCTTCCTCAGCCACCTCGATCCGAAGAAGTACTGGACCGATTTCGCCGCCGAAGGCTCGAGCAACTACGCCTTCACGCTCGTGCTGCGCGAGCCGGACCTTGCCTTCCGCGACCGCGTCGAGACCACCTTGCGCGCGCATCAGATCGAGTTCCGCCGCGGCACTTCCGGTGGCGGCAACCAACTCCGCCAGCCGTATCTGCGAAAGCTCTTCGGTGACGCCTACAAGAACTTCCCGCGCGTGGACCACGTCCACCACTTCGGCTGGTACATCGGCAACTACCCCGGCCTCGAGAAATCGAAGGTCATCGAGTTGTGCGAACTCCTGAACACGCTCTGACATGATCATGCACCGCCCATTGGATGCCCTGTTCGTCCACGCCGATTCCTCGCTGAAGGCCTATCAGGCGCTTGCCGAAACTTACTCGGCCATCGAGCCGCCCACGTGGGCGTTGCTGCTGGCGCAGAGCTGCCGCGCCAAAGGCTACGGCGCCGGCATCCTCGATTGCGGCGCCGAGCGACTGACACTCGAGCAATCCGTCCAGCGCATCCGCGAAGCCAGCCCGCGCCTCGTCTGCTTCGTCGTGTACGGGCAGAACCCGAATTCCGGCACCACGAACATGATCGGCGCCACCGCCCTCGCGAAGGCGCTGAAGTCGGCTTATCCCGAGTACACCACCTGCTTCGTCGGCTCGCACACCAGCGCCCTGCCCAAACAAGTGCTCGCGCACGATTTCGTGGACCTCGTCCTGCTCAACGAAGGCGTGTACGCCCTGCACAACCTGCTCGCTTCCGATCTCCAGGACGACCTGCCGAAGATCAAGGGCATCGGCCACAAGCACGGCGGCGCGCTCACGCTCAACGCACCCGAAATGGTCGTGCCCCACGCGCGCATGGATCTGGATCTGCCCGGTTACGCGTGGGATCTGCTCCCCTACGACAAGAAGCCGCTCGATCTTTATCGCGCCCATTTCTGGCACGCGGAGTTCGACCACGCCAAGCGCACCCCGTTCGCCTCGCTCTACACCTCGCTCGGCTGCCGGTTCAAGTGCGACTTCTGCATGGTCAACATCGTCAATCGCGTGGACAACGCTGACGGCGTCGTCTCGGCCAGTTCACCGAACATGCGCTATTGGTCGCCTGATTTCATCACCAAGGAATTCGAGAAGCTCGCCGCGCTCGGCGTCGAAACCCTCCGCATCTCCGACGAGATGTTCTTCCTCGACAAGCGCTACTACGAGCCGCTGCTCAAGAACATCATCGACCGCGGCCTCAATCTGCGCATGTGGTCCTACTCGCGCGTGGATACCGTGCGGCCGGATTACCTCGAGCTGTTCCGCAAGGCCGGCATCAACTGGCTCGCCCTCGGCGTCGAGGCCGGCAACCAGAACGTGCGCAAAGAGGTCTCCAAGGGGACGTTCAAGGACATCAATATCCGCGAGGTCTGCCGCGAGGTTCGCGACAGCGGCATGAACATCATCTCCAACTACATCTTCGGTTTCCCCGACGACACGCTGGAGACGATGCAGCAGACGCTCGACCTCGCCCTCGAACTGAACACCGAGATGGCGAACATGTACCCCTGCCAAGCCCTGCCCGGCAGTCCGCTCCACCGCACCGCAATCCAAAATAGCTGGCCGTTGCCCGACAACTACGAAGGCTACGGATTCCTCTCCCACGAGAGCCAACCGCTGCTCACCAAGCACCTCAGCGCCGCCGAAGTGCTCGCCTTCCGCGACCGCGCTTGGCAGACCTACTTCACCACCCCCGCCTACCTGAAACTGGTGGAGGAGAAATTCGGCGTAACGCAGCGCCAGAACGTCGAAGCGATGGCGAAGGTCAAACTGAGCCGGAAACTTCTCGAGAACCAGCCCGCACCGTCCCCACTCAAACATCCGACCCCCGCCGCCTATGTACTTGCCTGACGACAAACTTGTCGCGGAGATTTTCAAAACCTCCGAGGACTTCTACCACAAGATCAAAGAGATCTACGCCCACACCGGGTACGACAAGGAGTATCCGCTGAACTTTTTCTGGGGTGGCGACAACATGCGCCAACTCACCGGCATCATCAATGCCGCCAGCACGCCGCAGGAAAAAATCGCCGCCATCCACGACACCTTCATGTTCTCGGTCAACACGAGCGATGAGGAGGTGAAGGGGCTGATGATTGACTGGTACCTCGACCACCTCCATTCACGCGGCACGCCCATCGACCAATTCGACTTCGCCATCCAGGAATCACCCGTTTCCAATCCGCGCAACGCGGTCCGCCACGGCGACCGTCTGCTCGCGCCCGACTTCCTTCGCACCGTGATCCTCGCCACGGAGATCAAGCGGCACTGCGCGCTCGCGGGCCCCAAGTTCAACATCCTCGAGCTAGGGGCGGGTTACGGCGGCCTAGCGCGCACCTTGAAGCTCTTCTTCCCAAACACTAGCTACGTTATCACCGACATCCCCGAGACGCTGTTCTTCTCCTCCATCTTCCTGCGCCTGAATTTCCCGCAGGCCAAGGTCTGCTTTGTTACCGGCGAAGAAAGCCTCCGGGAACCAATCAGCAACTATGACTTTGTCTTCGTGCCGACCAAATTCGCCGGCCTGCTCAGCGGCAACTCGTTCGAGCTGTTTTGCAACACCGCCTCGCTCGGCGAGATGCGCAGTGAAGTCATCCGTCATTGGCTGGACTTCGTGCAGAACAAAGTCTCGGTGCGCTACTTTTTCAGCCTGAACCGATTCCTGAACACGATTGTGCCCACGCAGCACGCCTGGCGGCTGGAGGAAAATGTCTGCTCCGTCTCGTTCGATCGGCGCTGGCGCATGCTGAAATGGGAGCTGGAACCAGCCTTCGCGCGCTGCCCTTATCTCGAGACCATCGTGACCCGGAACCTCGAGGTCATCGCCGAGCGCCTGCCGGTTTCGGCCAGCAACGACGCGTACGCGCGTCACTTGAGCGATCAGATCAGCACCCACCTCGCCAAGCAGGACTGGGTACGGCACGCCGGCGAAGATAACTCGATGCTGCTACGCGACAACATTCTCGCGCACGACCTCGGCCAGCAGGGCACGCTCTTCAAATTGTGGGAGGCCATCCGGCTCCATCCCTCGCCGGAGAATGTCTCCCTGATGTTGCTTCACTTGCGTTCGCTGATGCGAGACAAGCCGTTCGAGGAGATGTATTATTATCAACAGCTCCTCAAGCAGCTCCTTGCAGAAGACCCCGCCGCCACGAACCCCGCCTTGGTAATCAAGGCACGCACACTTGTCACCGACACACTCGACGCCCTGCGCAGGCCGAAGGCACCGAGAGCACCCACGCTTGTGCAGCAAGGCTATCACGGTTTCAACCTCATCGAATGGCAGGGCCTTTGCCTCGCTCTCGCACAAAGCCTCGGGCCGGTGAACCTGTGTGAGACCAGCACGGAAACGCTGAAACAGTACGCCAGTCGCGGACTTTGTCTGGCCGACGGCACGCCCGACGGCGCGCGTACCGCCGTGGACCGATTGCTCGCCACCGCCTCGCACCCGAAGACCGCTCCTTCGCCGAAAGACACGTTGGTGGGGGCCGCCTGAATCAAATCCGACATCAGTATGGATACCGTGACGCTTTTTGCCGCAGGTGATTACACTGGGTCGGCCCACTTCGGCGCGCCAGACCATTGGCAAACTCACGCCGCGCGCGGCCTCATCGGCTTCAGCAGCAGCGCCATCACAAAGTTGCGGAAACATTCTGCACCAGAGGCAAAATTCCATCTGGCCGTCGCACACTGGATTGATGGAAACGACTGGCTTGCGCAGCAGTTGCTGAAATCCATCGATACACAGCACGCGAAGAACCTGCTCGCGCTCATCTCCAAGCCGAAGATCCGGGCCATCGCCCAGTCGGTCTGGGGAGACCAAGATTTCACTGATCCGAAATTCGAAGTCCGAAACGTCGGCCTTCGCCGCAAAAAAATCTCAGGCGAAGGTTATGAGATTCCCAACAACGATACGCCCGCAGAATCCTTCACAGACATCCTGAAGAGCATCGCCGGACAACCGGCGCCCGACTTCTACTTCACCAACATGCTCGAATGGGAGCTGTTGCCGCTCAATCTCCAAGACCTGCCCTGCCCCACCTTCGGCGTCACCTCGGATTTCGATCTGCACATCCAGAACGTCCTCCCGTGGCTGCCGCATTTCGACGAGCTGATCACCGTCGGCTCTGAGGAGTGGGAGAAAGTGCGTCGGTTGAGCGGGCGGCCCGTCAGCGTCTTCCCGAAGATGTTTGGTCTACCAAAGAATCTCCCTCCGCTGAAATCCGGCGACCGGCCGGTGGATCTGCATATCTCCGGCACCATCGCCAACCCCTATCATCCGGACAAAGCGCAACTGCTCCAGCAACTGTTGCGGCACGACGTCGGCAACGTCCGGTATGTGGACGGCTTCGTGCATCCCACCGAGTACTACGACCAATTGAGTGAAGCGAAGGCCTCTTTCACCTATGTGCGGCATGCCACCTCGATGCCCTCGCGTGGATTGGAGGCCTTGGCGATGGGCTGTGCGGTGGCCACACAGAAAGGCAGCCCGCTCACCATCTGGGCCGGTGAAAAGGAAGGGGTTTTCACGTACGACTCCCCCGAGGAGTTGCCGAGCATCCTCAAAAAGGTGAAGGAAAACTGGGCTGAAATCGGCCCACGCGCCCGGCGCGGTGCTGAGATCGTCCGCCGCGAATTTGTCCTTTCCAAGTGCATCTCGCAGTTCCTGCGATTCCTCACCGTACTGGCTGCCAAGCCCCGGCCTGCCCGCCAGCCAGTCCCGCGAAAGGACCTGCACCAGAAGCGCGGCGTGCTCCGCCGTGGCCATTGTTTCGCGATGCCGACCAGCCTCTTTATGCTCACGCACAACGCGGGGCGCTGGATGCAAGAAGCCAAGCACTGCACCAAGCCTCAGTTCGCAATCAACTGCGGCCGCGAGTTGGATCTCTTTGTCACCGGCGAACTGACCGAGGCTTTCCACCATGTGGACACACTCAAGATGGGCACGGCCGAGAAGCAGGCCATGAAGGATGGCCTGCTCAAAGATCGCAACAAGCTCGCGCGACGGGCTGAAGGGATTTATTCGGAAGCGCTTCAAAAACACCCGCGCTCCTTGGGGCTTCTGTTCAACGCGCTTCGTCACGCCTTCCACCTCGGAAGCCCCACCGACATCCCGCAGGCGCTCTCCATCGCGGCCAGTGCTGTCCGCCAGCCGATTGAGTACTGGGAGATCGACGCGATGGACGACGTCTTCCCGTGGGATTATCACAGCACATTTTTCAACTACCGGAGCTACATCGACACGCTCACCAACGGTCTGATTGCCGGCAGCGTGGACCGAAAAAAGTTGGCCAACCTGATCCTCGCCTCGATCCACTATTATCTCGGCCATTACTCGGGCGACACGGCCCACTTCCGCAAGGCCGCGGAGCTGGATTGCGATTTCCATTTCTACCGTTTTTATCTCGCGGAATCGCTGCGCCGCAGCGGCGAGACGGCGGCGATGAACGAATCAGCCGCCCTCTTCACCGACTTGGCGCAGACCTCCATCCTCGTGGAACCAGCCTTCCACGCGCTCACCGAACTTCACGTCCGTCATGGCGTTGTCGTTCCGCAACTGCCGGCCATCGAGTCGGCGGTGCGCAAGTTGCGCAACATTTCGGAAGCATCCAACCATGCGTCCGATGATTTTCTCGCCATCGACCTCGTCCTGCCAACGGGCATTTCCAGACTCCCCACCCGAGAACCGCTGAACGAAGCGTCAGTCATCCCGCATCACACCCCGCTAGCCTCGCATCTCACCAGCAGCGGCAAGAAATCGAAACGGCCATCCATCCTTCTCATTCCCTTCGAGTGCGCCAATTGGCAGAACGCCCGCGCGTGGTCCTACAACGGCTATTTCGCCTTTGAAGAAGGGCTCCGCGCCCAACGCGCCGAGTTCCTCACCTTGCCCGCCATTGCGGGCGTCCCGTCGAACCATCCCGCCTCGTGGCTCAAGTACGCCAAGGAATTGTGCGCCGGTCGCACCTTCGACCAAGTCTGGGTCTGGGTCACCCACAACCATTACACGCCGGAGTTCTTCGAATGGATCCAGCAGATCGCCCCCGTCCGCGTCGGAGTGGTGATGGAATCCATGGAGCACACGCCGCAGGAATACGCGGCGTATCCGATGCTCCCCGGCCGACGCGATCGCGTCCTTGATCAGTTGCGCCACATGACGCATGTGCTCACGTTCGATGATCACGATGCGGATACCTTCCCGGCAGATCTGCCCATCAAGGCGCTCTGGTGCCCTCCCGTGGTTCCCTGGCGCAGCGTGGCGGCGCAGGTTGACCCGCCCGACCTTGGCCCTGCCGTTTTTCATGGCACGATTTACAGCCCCGAACGCAAGGCCCTTCTGGAACACCCTCTCCTCGCCAGAAAGCTGATCAAGCCTGCCCTGCCCGAGGAAAAAACCATCCTCCCGAAACTCTTCGACCTGCTGCAGGCACACTCGCTCAACAGGCTCAACGCCGTTCAAGCCGCGGAAATGCCGGTCCTGACGAACTATATGACCGGTCTCCGTCGTCTCCGCCGCCAGCTTTTCGACCTCTGGCTCGAGGGCCTACGCGCCGGCTACGCCTCGGTCAACCTCCCCTCCATCTTCAAATGCTACGCTGGACGCGTGGTCGAGAGCATGGCTGCCGGACGCCCAGTGATCTCGTGGGATGTGCCGCGGGCGCGCACCAAGGCTCTCTTCACACCGGGCTGGGAAATCCTGCTCTTCGACAAAAACAAACCCGAAGAACTCGCCGCGCAGATCGATCGGCTCCAGAAGGATCCCGTCTTCGCACGCCAACTTGCCGAAAACGCCCGGCAAAAAATCCTGCGCTACCACACCGCCGAGATCCGCGTACGCCAGATTTTTGACTGGATTCAGGACGGAAAACGGCCAGATTATGGTGAAAACACCACTCCCGAGTCCGGCACGCATCTTGCTTTGAATTGCTCGAAAACGAGTGTACCTATGTCTCAGCCTCTCATCCGCCAGTACGAAGCCTTGACCGCAGCCAGCACGCTCCTCAGCCAGGGCGACCGCGCCGGTGCCGTCGAAATCCTGAAAACTGCCGCCGAAGAATTCCCGCAG
>SXGR01130184.1_pt1 | contig 12547 bp, 5 predicted proteins | sample 3174711 | NCBI WGS metagenome assembly SXGR01 (sample SAMN11356860, study PRJNA531348) | freshwater metagenome | isolation source: freshwater sample F1-60 | place: China: Fuxian Lake, Yuxi | collected 2017-12-25
CACCGTGTTCAGCGCACCGCCGCTGGTCGTCGTAACCGCCGTAACGTTGGTGTTCAGAAGCCAGTTCAGACCGCCTTCCGCACCGATGTAGAAGCCCGGCGACGGAGACTGAGCCTGGGCGGCCATCGGCAGCGCGATCAGAGCCATCGCAGCCAAAAGAGATTTTCTCACTTGTTTGTCTCCCCAAATTGCCAACCAAATCATCTTGAAGCCCACGATACACTGACTCGGAGAACTTTGGGAAGCCCCGTGGAAAGCCCCGACAGACCACAATTCATTTCTTGTCCGGAGTGGCAAATCCGTCACACCGGGCAATCGTCACACTGGGCAACGAAGCAATGGCGGGTTTGTCTTGTCGACGCCGCGATTGCCACCATCGCTACTGACTGCTCGGGAAATTCCCGCCCAAAGTGCGGGGAATTGCGACCGTCGCTGTCGCTCCCGATAGAATTTGCATGAACCGGGCCACCTCGGCCAGTGGAGCTGCCGACACGTAGAGAATGTCATTCGACCTCATTGGGAAGCCACTCATCGCGAAAAAAGACTGAGGAGATTTCAGATCCAGCTGATAGACGATCGGCACGGTATCGCGATCTTCTGCCAGGAGCTGAACGCCATAGCGCCGGGCAAGTTCCACCGGCTCGCGCCTAAACAGATAGATGGCTTTCGCATCCGACCGGGAAGAATCCAGCCCGAGCGCCTGGCCCAACCCGTCCGACAGGCTGAGCGGCGATCTTCGGAAGAGTTGCTCGCCAGGCTGGGCCACGGCACCAAGTGCGAGAAACTTCTGAGAGTTCCGCGACAAGAGAAGCGCATCGCCCGCCGCAACGGAGACGTTGTACTTATCAGGTTGATCGATCACATCCTGCAAACCGACGACCATCGTCGAGCGGCCTCGCGTGACGCGGATTGCCGTTTCGTAAGGGGGGTGCTTTGCGCCCCCTGCCTGGGCAATCATATCGAGCAGCCGCAGATTGGCTCTCACCACCGGATATGCGCCCGGCTTGACAACGTCCCCCTGCACGAACGCCGAGCTGCTGACATTGTCGACAACCATGACAGTTGCTTGAGGTTGAGCGGCCTGGCCTTCCAGGCGCGAGACGACCGCGGCTTCGATCTCAGACAAGCGTCGTCCGGCGACCGGAAGCCTCCCGGTGAACGGCAACGCGATCGTTCCATCCACGTCGACCCGGACGGTTATGTCCGTTCCCTTGTGGTCCCGGCCAAAGAGACGGCTGTCCCCGGCTTCCCATACCGTCACGCGGAGAACGTCGCCCACGCCCGCCCTGCCGAAGGAACCAGCCTGCTGGAAGGCCGTCGGCACGACGATCTCCCTGGGATGGTAGAATTGCTCGACATCGCGCGAGATCCGCGAGTCTATCCCGACAAGCGCGAATCGCATCACCGGGTTGGCCTTCAGATTGACCGAGGCGTTGGCCAGCATACCGTTCGCGTTCGGCCCATCACTCGGCAGCAAGTCGCAACCAGTCGCGAGGCAGAGCCCAAGCAAAATCGTGGATCGACAAGCAACGCGCCGTACGAGACGACCCAATCTCTTCATTGTCCGATGGCCCCTTCAGGGGCTCTCGAATTGCCGATCGCGGCAGATTCCCGAAGGCTTCATGTTGTCGCCTATCTCCTTCCAATCCGCGAACGTCCACCAACACGTAGCGCCCATGACTTCCAGCATAGCAGATTTACCCACGACGTCCCTGCAGCCAATCATCGGCAGTCAATCGTCGGCAGCCAACCATCGGCGTCTTGGCGCAACGCACCGAACAATTGCGCTCTCGACCGCGCCAACCGAAAAACCGAGCCGCCGCTCAGAAAATAGCCGCATGGAGAATCAAAATGACTTGTGCCGAACTGCGTATCGCTCCAAAAAGGAGCGGCGTGGGTGGATGGTCGCAAGCTGTTCGGGCGACTTGGCGGACAACTTAGGTCGATCGAAAGACAAAGCGAACACGGCGGTGCGCAAGGGGGGGGCTCTTAGGAAATGCAATCACAGAGCGAAATTGCGGTCATAGGCTACGCCTGTCGTATGCCCGGGGCATGGCGCAGTGACGAGTTGTGGAATCTCCTGAAAAACAACGACTGCAGCGTGAGCTGGATCACGCCCGATCATTTTCCCACTGAGTCTTATTATCACCCCTCCTCCGACCAGCTGGGCCGCAGCTATACGTTCGCCGCTGGCGTGATCGCCGATGTCTGGGGCTTCGACGCCGCCGCCTTCGGCATGAGCCCCCGCGAGGCCGAGCAGGTCGATCCGCAGCACCGCCATCTCCTGGAGGTCAGCCACGATGCTCTGACCCATGCCGGCGTGCGGCCATCCAGCCTGGCCGGCAGCGATACCGGTGTCTACATCGGCGCCTCGTCCGTCGATCATGCGGCCCACATCATGGCCGATCCGATGGTCACGGATGTCCACATGGCGACCGGCACTGCGCTCAGCATCATGGCCAACCGGATTTCCTACGTGCTGGATCTGCGCGGCCCCAGCGTCGCCCTCGACACGGCCTGCTCGTCGTCGCTGGTCGCCCTTCACATGGCCGCCGAAGCCATCCGCAACGGGACGATCGACACGGCGATCGTGGGTGGCGTGAACCTGTTGCTGTCGCCCTTTTCCTATGTCGGTTTCTCGCGCGCCTCGATGCTGTCGCCGACCGGCCTGTGCCGGCCGTTCGATGCGGCAGCCGACGGCTATGTGAGGTCGGAAGGCGCGGTCGTCGTCGTGCTGCGCTCGATGGCGGCCGCGCAAAAAGCGCGCAATCGCATCCATTCCGTCCTCGTCGGCTCGGGCATGAATCAGGACGGTCGTACCACCGGCGTATTCGTGCCATCGGCAGACTCGCAACGCCGCCTGCTGGACCAAGTCTACAACGATTTTTCCGTCGATCCGGCAGATCTGCTTTTCGTCGAGGCGCACGGAACGGGCACGCGCGTCGGCGATCCGATTGAAGCAGATGCCCTGGGCAAGGGCCTGGGCCAGCGGCGCTCGCAGCCGCTGCCGATCGGCTCGGTGAAGTCGAACGTCGGACACCTCGAACCAGTGTCCGGCCTTGCCGGCATGCTGAAATCCATCCTGGCGCTGAATCACGGGATGGTACCGGCGACGCTGCATCAGAATTCTCCGAGCCCGGATATCCCGTTCGAGGAATTGAACCTCCGGGTCGTGGATCGCAACTGGCGGTTGCCTGAGCGGCGCGGCCCGTCGTTGGCGGGCATAAATTCCTTCGGCTTCGGCGGCACGAACGCCCACGCCATCGTGCGCAGCGACGCGGGCACCCTGAGACTGGTCCAAGTCCGCCATGACGCCCCGCTGCTGCTGTCGGCCCACAGCGCCGATGCCTTGCGTCCGCAGGCGGCGGCCTATGCAGCGGAGTGGCCGGACGATCCGCGCGTAGTCTCCGAGTTCATTTCCGCCAGCGCCCATCTGCGGGACGCGCTGCCCCACCGCCTTCTAATTCGCGGTGGAACACCGGAAGAAGTTAGGCATCATGTCCAGCGCTTCGCCGAGGGCGAGAAGCCGGCTTCCGCGCTGAGCGGACAGGCACTCGGCAATGAGTTGCCCGTCGCCTTCCTGTTTTCGGGCAACGGCTCGCAATGGGCGGGAATGGGACGAGAGGCCTGGCACGCCGATCCGCTGTTTCGCGAATCCCTGATCGAGGTCGACAGCCATTTCTCGAAGGTCCAGAAATGGTCTCTCGTCGATATGCTGTTCGCCGACGACCTCGGCGCAAGACTTCGACATGCCACCTATTCGCAGCCGCTGCTGCTGGCCCTGCAGGTCGCAACGGTGCGCGTTCTGGAGGACTCCGGCGTGACGCCCGCTGTCACGATGGGCCACAGCGTCGGCGAGATCGCCGCAGCCTGGGCCGCCGGCGCGCTCAGCCTGGAGCAGGCCATCGACGTCGTGACGGCACGCAGCCGCCATCAGGAGAGCGTGCGCGACAGTGGCGGCATGGCCGCGCTGATGTTGAGCGAACGCGAGGCAAGACGCTTCCTCAATGCAGCGAATGTTCCCTCGGTCGACATTGCCGCCGTGAACAGCTGGCGCAGCGTCACAGTGTCTGGGCCGGTCGCCGAGATCGACCTGCTTCTGACGCAAGCGACCGGCCGGCGCGTCAGCGCGCGACGCCTCGATCTCGACTACCCCTTCCACAGCGCCCTGGTCGATCCCGTCCGCGCGCCGCTTCTGCGGGAACTCGACGGCTTGACGCCGCGCGCGATGCGGGGCCGATTCGTGTCGTCTGTCACTGGCGACTTCGCGGACGCCGAAGCCCTTGGCGCAGATCACTGGTGGCGAAACGTCCGCGAGCCGGTGAAGTTCGAGGCCGCACTTACCGCCCTGGTCAATGAAGGACTTCGCGTCTTTGTCGAGATCGGCCCCAGGCCGGTCCTGTCGAGCTACATTCGCGATGTGCTGCGCGAGGCCGGCGTGAGCGGTGCCGTCGTGGAGACGATGACCCAGGCGGAAGGCGAAAAGTCGGCCGATGCGCTCGATCAGGCGGTGTCGAAGGTCTTCCTGGCCGGCGGAAAGGTCGATCCGCATCGTTTTTTTGGTCCGCCGCCCGCAACCTCCGTGCCGCTACCGCTCTATCCGTGGCAGCACAGGCAGTTCAAGATCCAGCACACGGCGAGCGCGAGCACGATCCTCGCGGCAACCAAGCACCCCTTGCTCGGCCTGCGCCCACGCATCGATTGTACCGAATGGTTCTCGACCATCGACCCTGTTCTTTTTCCCTGGATCGCCGATCACAAGGTTGGCGCCGTCCCGGTATTTCCGGCCACGGCCTATGTCGAGGTCATGCTGGCCGCGGCGAGCGAGTCCTTCGGCAGCGGAGCCCTGGAACTGCGCGAATTCGACATCCTCCGGCCGCTCGTGTTCGAAGGATCGATGTCGTTTGAGACATTGCTGAGACTGTCGGCCGAAACCGGCGTTGCCGAGTTTCTGTCCCGTCCTCGTGGTGGGGCAGCAGACTGGATGCTGAATGCGCGCGGGATCATCGGCCGCTCGCCCGCCTCCGGCAAGACAATGGCCTTGCCGGTCGAGCCGCCGGGAACCGTCGTCGTGCCCAAGGTCACGGTCTACGAGTGCGCCCGGGACCTCGGGTTCGACTACGGCGTCGCCTTCGCGCGTGTTCACCAAGTCGTGTTTCCCCACCCCAAGCTTGCGAACGCAACGCTCGATCCTCCGCCGGTCGGCGTCTTCGACAGATACGTCAGCGATTTGACGGGTCTCGACACGGCGTTCCATGCCCTCTTCGCAACGGAAGCCGCAGGCGTCGCCGATATGCCCATGCGGCGCATGCTGCCGGTGCGCTTCGGCTGTGTTCGCGTCTTCGCGCCCGGTGTCATGGCGTCCCGGGCGATCGCCCGGACAATCCGCCAGTCGCTGACGTCACTCTTGGTCGACATCGATCTCCTCGATGAAGACGGCAAGGTCATCCTCAGTACACAAGGCGTCCGTCTGATCAATGCGCCGGTCGACCTGGCCATCGATCCGAGATCCCTGAACTATAGAACCATCGTTCGACAGCTTGACCGGGCGGGGCATCCGGCCAGCGCCAGTGCTCTGCCCGAGCAACTCGATCATGCAAGCGCCGCCGCCGATCCGGCCGCGGCGGCTCTCGCCGAAGCTCTGCTGTTGCTCGAGGGCGGCTGCCTGCGTGCGGCCTGGGCGGCAGTCCATGAGAGCATGTCGCAAGCTGCTTCGCCGCCAGTGGACAGCCACGACAACCCAATCGAAGCCGGCGGAGCAACGCCCCAAGGAGCTTTCCTGCGTACGGCTTTGCTATGGCATCTCGAGACAAGGAATTTGGTCGTCGAACGGGACGGCATGCGAACTGCAACACCCACATGCGATCTGCCCGAGATACCGGCGATCGTCGCATCGCTGGCTGTCCGACATTCCACAATGGCTGGAGAAGCGGCGGGGCTTTCGAGTCTGGGGGAAGTCTTCGACCGTCTGATCGCCGGCGATCAGACGGTAGATCTCGGCTCCGCACACTGGCGGCAGTTCGGCACCACGTCCCGCCAGGTCGCGAGCTTGCGCGATGCGGTAGTAGCGAACGTAAATGCCATCCTCGAGGCTTGCGACAGCAACCGGCTGATGCGGCTGCTCATGGTCGGCGCCAGCCACGCTGCTGCGACAACAGATCTCGTCATGCGCTTTCCTAACGTGGAACTGACGCTGACCGACCCCGACGCCGATCGGCTGGAGCAGGCGCGCATGGCGCTTGGAGACGACATGCCGCAGATCCACTGCGTGCCGTGGGACGGGCTGGACGCGTTAACGGCGGGATCGCTCGACCTCGTTTTCGCAATCGACACGCTGAGCGAAATTGCGGTGTCGCCTGGAGCCCTCGACCGGCTAACGGGCCTGCTTCGTCCCAACGCTCCCCTGATCGCCGGCGAGTTGGCACCCAGTGTGTTTTGGGACGTCGTGCGGGGCCTGCGGCCAGCATGGTGGGCGCGGTCGGCGAATGCCGACTTTCCTGTCAGCCCGCTTCTAACGTCGGCGGAGTGGGAGGATGAGTGCAGCGCTGCCGGCCTGGCATCCGTGACGACAACGCCCGTCCTGGGCCACTCCCGGATTGGCGTCGTCATCCGCGGGACGGCGAAGGTTCGTGACACCGAATTCACTGCGCCGACTGGCGACGCAACGTCCTTCCTGTGGGAGGGCGAGGTGTCAGCGGACGATTCAGCGCTTCTCGCCGCCTTGCGTCATCGACTGGTACCTCAATCGGCCGAGGCGGAGACATCTGCACCCGACCGGCCGGTACCGACGGATGTCGCTTGGACCATCGACGCGCGAGCATCGACTGCCGACCCCGTCATCGCGCTCAGCGGCCGCTTGGCGCGTATCGCCGAGCTCTGCCGCCGTCTCGCCGAAACACCGGTGCGCCTTTGGATTGTGATGGACTTCGGCGCGAGTGAAGGAGACCCGCTCGTCCAGCCACTCTGGTGTTCGATCACTGCGGCCATGCGCGTCGCACAGAATGAGTACCCAGGGCTCCAGATCCGGTGTCTCGGGCTATCCGGGGCGGATCATGCGCGCATCGTCGACCGTGCCGCCGAGGAAATGCTGGCGCCGGACGGCGAGCGAGAGATTTTCTTCGCAAACGACAGTCGAATGGTGCTGCGTGTCGACCGCGGCAGCAGCTTGCTTTCCGCGCTTTCCATCGCATCCGACAACACGGCTCTGAGGCTGACCTCGCGACGCAGCGCGGGACGCAGGGTTTTGGCCTGGGCCGCGGACGAACGCCCGGCACCGGGACCGGGCGAGATCGAGATAGAGGTCGCCGCGGCCGGACTCAATTTCCGCGATGTCATGTGGAATCTCCGCCTTCTACCCGAGGAGGCCCTCGAAGACGGCTATGCAGGTGCCGGCTATGGCATGGAATGCGCCGGCACGGTCAGCAGGACGGGGCCGGATGTCGAAGGCTTCCACCCCGGCGACAGGGTCGTCGCGTTCGTTCCCGGCGCCTTCGCCAGCCATGTCGTGGCACCGGTATTCGCGGTCAGCCAAATGCCCGAAGGATTGACATTCGAGGCCGCCACGACCCTGCCTGTCGCCTTCCTTACCGCCTACTATTCACTGGTCCACCTCGGACAACTCCGGCGTGGCGAAACGGTCCTGATTCACGGTGGCGCAGGTGCCGTCGGTTTGGCAGCCCTGCAGATCGCCCAGCATTGTGGTGCGAAGGTGATCGCCACCGCCGGCAGCGACGAAAAGCGCGCGCTGCTCCGCAATTTCGGCGTCGACTTTGTGTGCAACTCGCGAAGTCTCAGCTTCGCAGACGAGATTTCGGCCCACACCGAAGGCAAGGGTGTCGATGTCGTCCTGAATTCATTGGCGGGCGAAGCGATGATCCGTTCCATGGACTGCCTCCGGCCGTTCGGACGTTTCATCGAACTCGGCAAGCGCGACTTCTATGGCAATACCCATCTCGGCCTGAGGCCGTTTCGCCAGAACCTGAGCTATTTCGGAGTGGACGTCGACCAGCTGCTCAACGGGCATCGGGAATTGGCCCAACGGCTGTTCGCCGACGTCGTCAGGCTGTTCGCGGGAGGCCAACTGGTACCTCTACCCTATCGCGCCTTCGCCGGAGACCAGGTCGGCGACGCGTTCCGGCTGATGCAGAGGTCGGGACACATCGGCAAGATCGTCGTGACGCCCGCTACCCAGGCAACTATTGCGGCGGGCGCCGCCGGCAGATTTCCGGTCGATGTCCAAGGCGTTCATGTCGTGATCGGTGGGACGAGCGGCTTCGGACTTGCGACAGCCGAGTGGTTGGCCGGGCGAGGCGCCACGCAACTCGTGCTGGCCAGCCGCTCCGGCGAATTCTCGGAGTCGGCACAAGCGAAGGTCGACGACCTGAGACTCAAGGGCGTCGAGGTCGAGGTTTCGGCCGTGGATGTCGCCGACGAAGCGGCACTTGCGAGACTTTTGCGGAAGATTTCTGCGCGCCTTCCCATCAAGGGAATTGTCCATGCGGCGATGGTGATCGACGATCGCCTCATGGTGGGCATGGACGAGGAGGCGATCGAACGGGTGGTCCGCCCGAAAGTCGCCGGCGCCCTTCATCTCGAGCATCTCACGCGGGGCCTCGCTCTCGACTATCTCCTACTCTACTCGTCGGCAACGACACTGTTCGGCAACCCGGGGCAGTTCAACTACGTCGCGGCGAACGCCTTTCTCGAAGGGCTTGCGCGCCGGATGAAGGCGCGCGGCGTCCCGGCCCTTGCTGTCTCCTGGGGCGGGATCGAAGATGCAGGCTACCTGTCGCGACATATCGGTGCCGATGCCAACCTCAAAAAGCGGTTCTCGTCGAACCTGATTTCGGCGCAGACGGCCTTGGACGGGCTGGACTGGCTCTACGACGGGACCGGCCAGCAGACCGATACCGTGTGCGCGATTGCCCGCATCGATTGGGGAGTCGCGAAGAGGGAGCTGGCGTCTACCCGCAGCCCGACGTTCGCTGCGGTAGGTACGGCAGCGACATCGCATCAAGACGCGGATGCCGCCGCGACGCTGGAGCGACTGCGCACCCTGCCCCCCGAGGAAGCAACGGCGGCCCTGCTGGAAATCGTCGTGGCCGAAATCGCGCGCGTGCTGCGTCTGCCCGCCAAGGACGTCGACCGTCATCAGCCCCTTGCCGAGATCGGCATGGACTCGCTCATGATGCTCGAGCTGCGAAATGTCGTCGAGGCCAACTTGCAGGTCGAATTGCCGATGATGTCGCTGGCAAGCGGTATCACACCGGCTGACGTCGCGCGACGCATACTGCCCTTGATCACCGGCGAAGGCTCCAAGGATTCGGTGCCTGGCGTACTGGTCAAAGCCGCGACCAGTCATTTCGCTTCCGAAGCCGAGTCCATCAGCGCGACCGAACAACAGGCTGCCATTGGCGTCGTCCTGGCGAAGATTCGCGAGCAGGAAGGACGGTAATGACTGCGCGCGATCCCGCCTCGGCTCAGCAGGTCGTCGATCGAGTACGCAGCGCACTGACGCAAAGCGGCGTGAGCAGCCCTGGCGGCGGCCGGTCGCTCCCGACATCCGAGGGCCAGCGGGGCTTCGACTTCCGGACTCTGCCGGAATTCGAAATCCATAAGTTGTTCAGAGCAGTCGGCGACATCACCGGCATTCAGAGCCCCTGGTACCGCATGCACGACGGTCGGGCGGCCGACACGACTTCGATTGAAGGGCGCACCGTCGTCAACTTTGCCTCCTACGACTATCTGGGCCTGAACGGCCACCCAGCCATCGACGCTGCGGCCAAGGCCGCGATCGATCGGTTCGGAACGTCGGTATCGGGGAGCCGGCTGTCGTCCGGAGAGAGGCAGATTCACCGCGATCTCGAGGCGGCTCTTGCGCGGCTTCATGGAACCGAGGACGCCCTGGCCTTCGTCGGCGGCCATGCGACGAACGTATCGGTCATCGGCCAGCTGTTTGGCCCCGAGGATCTCATCGTCACCGATGCTGTCATCCACAACAGCGTAAGCGAAGGCGTCAGGATTTCAGGGGCCAAGCATATCCTGTGCCCTCACAACGATCTCGACGCGATGGACCGCATCCTGCGTCTCAATCGGGCGCGCCATCGCCGCGCCCTGATTGTCGTCGAGGGCCTCTACGGCATGGATGGCGATATGCCCGATCTCGCCGCTTTGATCAGGCTGAAGCGCCGCTACAACGCTTGGCTGATGGTCGACGAAGCGCATTCCATCGGCGTCCTGGGCGACACCGGACGCGGCATTGCCGAGGAGCAGAACGTCGATCCAGCGGCTGTCGAGATATGGATGGGAACGCTCAGCAAGAGCTTCGCCTCGACCGGCGGCTACATCGCCGGCAGCAACGACCTGATCCACCTGATAAAGTACGGTTCACCGGGTTTCGTCTACAGTGTCGGCTTGGCGCCCTCGGTCACGGCGGCGGCCCTCGCCGCCATCGAGGCGATGAAGGACGAGACCTGGCGGCTCGGCAGGCTACGGCAGAATAGCCGGGCGTTCCTTGCCACCGCCAAGAGACATGGCCTCGACACCGGTCCCAGCCAGGGTGCCGCGATCATTCCCGTCATCATCGGGAGTTCGCCGCAGACTGTCATGCTGACGGAGCGCCTGCTGGCACGAGGGTACAACGCGCCGCCAGCCCTCTTTCCAGGGGTTGCCGAGAACCAGGCGAGATTGAGGTTCTTCATGACGAGCCGGCACTCGCCCGAACAGATCGAAAGCGCCCTGGCCGCGGTTGCCGAAGAGCTGGCGAAGGTCCGTAGCGGCCCGTCCATCGTCGATCTCGTCGCCCGACGCTGAAACGCCAAATCCTTAGCTCGACCGGCCAGGCCACTGGACGTTCCGGGAATCGGACGGCACAACTGGCGGACATGGACCCGAGGTCGATTGCAATTACCGGCGCATCGAGTGGCATCGGCGCTGCGCTGGCGCGGGCTCTGGCCGTTCCGGGCCGAAAGCTCGCGTTGGTTGGACGCGACGGAGGCCGCCTCGACGAAGTTGCGGCGGCGTGCCGGACGCAAGGCTCGGAATGCCTCACGGCCTCGATCGACGTCCGCGACAGCGCACGGTTTGCCGCATTTGTCGCCGAAGTCGACGACCAGGCGCCCATCGACCTGCTGATTGTCAGCGCAGGCATTCTCGACGGCCGCCATGTCGACAAGACCATCGAAACCGCTGCCGCTGCACGGCAGGTCCTCGAAGTGAACCTGGTATCGGCCGTCGACACCATTCACGCTGTCCTGCCCGGCATGCAGCGCCGCGGCCGGGGTGACATCGTCCTGGTGGCATCTCTGGCGGCCTTGAATCCGCTGCCGGATGCACCTGCCTATTCCGCCTCCAAGGCCGGCCTGATGTCCTACGGTCTGGCCCTGCGCGACGCCGTTGCGCAGGAAGGCATACGGGTCGTCGTGGCCTGTCCCGGGTTCGTTTCGACCGGCATGACCGACGTCCACTTCGGGCCCCGCCCCGGAGAAATTTCCGCCGACGCGGCGGCAGTCCTCATCCTGCAAGGACTGAAAGAGAACCGCCCGCTGATTGGCTTTCCCACGGTGCCTTATTGGTTCTCGCGGTTGTCGCTTCTCTTTCCCGAGTGGCTTCGCCGGCGCATGACACAGGACACACGGTTTCACGTTGGCCGAGGACCTGGAGGACAGCCCGATGCCGGGTGAACCCGACCAAGCCTTGTCCCGGCAGAACCATGGCTGGCTTTCCGGGCTAGAAGATCGCGCGTTGGCCTGGCTGGCACCGCGCGTGCCTTTCTGGGTGACGCCGGACCAGCTGACGCTGCTTGGCTTTGCCGGTGCGGTGATGGCCTTCATCGGCTACCTGCTGACTCCAGGTCAGGCGGCTTGGCTGTGGATGGTCAACGCGGGACTGATCCTCAACTGGCTGGGCGACTCCCTGGATGGCAAAGTCGCGCGCGCGCGAGGCATCGCGCGACCGCGATATGGGCTTTTCCTCGATCAGTCGATCGACATCATCGGGCAGTTTCTCTTCGCCCTGGGCCTCGGCCTGTCGGGCTATGTCAGGCTCGACATCGCAGCCCTCGGCCTCGCCACCTACCTGATGATGACGGCCCAAGGCCTCCTGCGTGCCGAGGTCACCCGCGTGTTTCATCTCGCCGCGGCGGGCATGGGCCTGACCGAGGTCCGCTGCCTGTTCCTGGTTGCGAACGTGGTCTTCTTTTTCGTCCCGCCCACGCCATTCGATCTCGCGGGAGTGACGGCGACCTACGCCGATTTCTTCGGCGTCATTTGGATCGTGGTGAATGTCGGGCTTTACGTTCTCACGATGGTTGCCGAGCTGCGGAAACTGGCTATCGAGGAGCCGCCCCGGCAGCCGACGCCGGACGAGCACCGCCGCATGTAGAGCGGGCGGCCGGTCAGAGCGGCTCGCCACCACGCGACATGGCAACGATTCCGGTCCGGCCGACATCGACCACGCCCAGCTCGCTCATCAGGCCGATGAAGGTCTGAACCTTGTCCGAATTGCCCGTGACCTCGAAGACGAAGGAATCGGTCTTCGCGTCGATCAC
>SXGR01115810.1_pt1 | contig 12545 bp, 9 predicted proteins | sample 3174711 | NCBI WGS metagenome assembly SXGR01 (sample SAMN11356860, study PRJNA531348) | freshwater metagenome | isolation source: freshwater sample F1-60 | place: China: Fuxian Lake, Yuxi | collected 2017-12-25
GATGACCACCGGTTGGCCCCACGCCTCGGAGAGCTTGGGAGCGATCAGCCGCGGCAGCGAATCCGCCGCACCGCCGGGACCGAACGGCACGATGATGCGCACCGGCTTGGCGGGATACGGCTGCGCGTGCGACTGCGTGATCCCGGCAAGCAGGGCAAACGCGGGAACAAGGGCGATCAGGTGTCTGTTCATGGTGTCGCGGGCCTCGATGCCGGAACGATTGTGCTCGGACAACGCGTTCCATTGTTTCGGAGGACGCGAGTCTATCTCCTCGCTGTACGCCTATCAATTCCCGTCTTGTCCTTTCCTTGACACGCCGGTTCGCGCTTCCGATACTGCCGCGCATCCAAGACCGAGGAGTCGACATGGCGACATCAACACCGGCGGGCGCTTCCCGCACGAGGCAGAGCCGCGGATACCCGATCATCGATGCGCACACGCATCCGTTCGGCAACCGCGGTCTCGACCTGTCCAAGCAGGTCCAGTCGGTGCGCGATCCGATCCTGCTGCGCCGGCGGCACCCGGACCTCTTCAAGGAAATGCTCAAGGGCACCGACGATCTCACCGAGGAAATGCTGGCGCAGATGGATGCCGCGGGGATCGACAAGGCGGTGGTGCAATCGCGCGGAATCGGCACCAACGAAGCGGTGGCCGAGGCGGTACGCCGGCATCCGGATCGTTTCGTCGGCCTGTTCCGGCCGATCTACAACACCCGCATCTCGGGTCCGCAGGACGCGCTCGACTACGACGAACTCGCACGCAGCATGCAGCGCTGGGTGAAGGACCTCGGCCTCCGGGGCATGGGCGAGATCCGGGTAGGCCGCTTCAGTTCCGAGTCCGCGCCCGACAAAATCGCGCGGGACCTCGTGCCGCTGCTCGAAGTGCTTGCCCCCCACCGCATGCCGATCATGTTCCAGACCGCATGGACGCAGTTCGGCACACCGATCTACCATGGGATCCCGTCCTTCGTGGACGACCTCGCCGAGCGCTTCCCCGAAGTGCCCTTCATCATCACCAAGATGGGGCGCGGCTACGACGCGCTGTTCGAAACGTGCCTGCTGATCGCGTTCAAACACGACAACGTGTACCTCGATACCGTGCAGAGCAAGCCGGCGCACGTCGCCCGTGCGGTGGCCGAGATCGGCGCCGACCGCGTGATATTCGGGACGGACTGGGAGCAGACCTGGGCGGCGCTGAAGACACCGGCGGACATCTACACCCGCTCGCTCGCCATCGTAGACGACTCGGGTATCTCGGATGCCGACAAGGAATGGGTGCTCGGGAAGACCGCCGCGACCCTCTTCCGAATCTGATGCCGCGAACGCGCCACCAGGTCAGCGTACCTCGCGGTCTTCGTCTTCCCGGTCCCGCTCTTTCGGGCGGATTACGGCTGTCGATGATGCAGCGACACCCAGGCAAACGCCAGCAGCAGCATGAAGGTGAGGGCGTTGGCGGGAATCTGCAGATTGAAATCCACGCCGCTGTGGATCATCAGTGAAATGATGCCCATCATGGCGCCGAAGGAAAGCCCTCGCATCAGCGGGTTGTGGCGCACGAACTGGGCGCGCAGCGCCGCGCCGAAGGACATCAGCACCAACAGGCCCAGCAGGCCGATGCCGATGGCCCCGGTTTCGCTGGCGAACTCGATGTAGTCGTTGTGGGCATGGGTGTAGGGCTCGCCCAGGTCGGCGCCGCGGTATTTCGGGAACACCACCCGGAACGAGCCCAGGCCCGAGCCGAACACCGGGTAGTCCTGCCAGATGCCCAGGGCCTGCGTGGACTCGCGCCTTTCCTCCTGCATCTGGGTCTGCTCGATGCGATCGACCACTTTTTCCACGCCGAAATAGGCGCCCACCAGCACGATGTCGATCACCACCAGCGAGGTGATCAGCACGACCGTGGAACGTGTCGCGTTCCGGGACAGCAATAGCGCAATGACCCCGGTCACCAGCATGCTGATGAAGAAAGCCGAATTGCCCATGCGCGATCGCGACAGAATCAGGGCGATGACCATGATCACCAGCGCCAGGCGCAACAGCATGCGCGGGCTGAGTATCCAGGCGGCGATGTCGCGCAGGAACTGCTTCCAGGTGTGCGCCGATTGACCGGTGAGGCTGCCCACCAGCAGGCCCAGGCCTGCGGACAGGCACAGCTCCAGGTAGCCGGCGAAGTGATTGCGGTTGACGAAGCTTCCAGACGCGACTTCACCGGGGGCGCCGGTCAGCGCGGTGATGCCGCCATACAGGGCCTGCAGCAGACCGGAGACGACCAGGGTGTAGCCGGTGGCGGCAATGCGCTCATGCCGGTCGAACAGCGCCAGGCTCAACGCGAAGAAGCCGACGTAGGCGGCGCTTTTCAGCGCGCCGTCCAGGGTGGCGTAGCGGTCCACGGTCAGCGGCGCGGCCAGGTTCTGGGCGGGCCAGGCGCCGTCGGCATGCCAGCGCGCGGCATGCGGCGACAGCACGTTCAGCCACTCCGCCGGCAGGGGCAGCAACTGCAGCCAGACATAGGCGAGCCACAAAGCGCAGCAGAGGAGCGCCGGCCAGGCGCCGCGCAGCGCGGCCGTGGTGTGGACCCGGCCCATCACATAGGCCGCGAGCCACCCCAGCACCAGCACGAACACCCACAGCTCCAGCACCGCCCAGGACCAGGGACGGTTGCTGCCCAGGGGAATCGGCACCCACAGGATCAATGCCAGGAAACCTGCGAACAGCGCGTGGTCGAACAGGGACCGCCGGGGTTGCCTGCTCATGAAAAACTACGGGCCGGGTAGAGGGCTACCCGGCCCGTAGGCGTTGTGACGGTGAAGCGATCTCAGCAGGGGCTGCCCGTGCAGACGGTCACGGTGGTTACTGCTGCTGGTGTCGTTGCAGTTCCCTCAGTGGTTGTGGTTGTCTGTCCCGTTGTTGTGGTTGAGGTTGACGTTAGCGCCGCAGCTGTCGTCGTGGTAACGGCTGCAGTAGTCGTGCTGGTCGCTGCCGCGGTGGCCTCCGCAAGGGTTGTCATAGTCTGGGCGTTGTTTGCTGTTGTGGTAGCTGTCGCGGCCGCGGCGAGTGTCGCGCCTGTATCGCTGATTATGTTGCTCAGCGCATCCCGACTCAAATTGGTGGTCGCGGCCGTAGCGAGTGACTGCTGGGCCGAGGCTGCGGCCGATTGACTGGTCGCAGCACCGGCTGCTGCCAGCGCCTTGGCCGCGGCCAAGGCTGCTGCTTGAGGGGTTGTCCCGGCGGCATTGACCTGCGCGACCAACTGGTTTGCCGCATTGGCCTGAGTCTGTGCCTGCGCTGCTGCTGCGTTGGCCGCGAGATTGGCACGGTTGGCAGCTGTTGTCACCGCATCGAGCACGGCGGCTGGGTTGATTGACGCCTGATTTTCTGCGGCCTGATTGGCCGCCGCGGTTGCATTGGCTGCTCCCGGCGCCGCCGACACCGCCGGCCTGGCACCCGCATTCACGGCATTGGTCAGTGCGGCCACGCCTGCCTGGGCTGCTGTCGCTTCGGCTCTGGCCGCGGTAGAGGACGCGTTGGCTGCCGTTAATGCTGCTGCTGCCTTCTGTTGCGGCGTGAGCGCTGGGTTCTGTGCCGCTGCGGCGGCGGCCGTGGCGGCTGCCGCCGCCTGCTGCTGTGCCGTCCTGGCAGCAGCCTTGGCCTGGACCGCGGCGATCGCAGTGACCAGGGTCACGGGTACATTTGGAGGCAGCCTGAGGTTGGAAAGCTGGTTGGCGCTGGCCTGGAAGAGCCCGGGAGCGCCCGCCATCGGTCCTGCGGTTTGGTTGGCAAGCCCTGCGAAATTGCCGGCGGGGATCAATATGGGGTTTATTCCGGGTCCAGAGAGATTGATTCCGCCCACCAGCACAAAGGCATTGCCGGCACTGTCGAACACGACGTCGGTGCCGCGTATGCCGATGGTGGCGGTACCGGCGACGATACGCATATTGCCGGGGTTGGTCGAGGCCACCAGGCCGGACACATATCGCATGGCACCCGCCACCAGCGTGAAGGCAGAGTTGCTGGCCTTGGGATTCTTCGCATTCCAGCTGAACTGGTCGACCCGGAAAGAGGATTCGGGGCGCAGCGTGGTCAGTTGCCCGTCCTCGAACTTGAGCACCACCGTGCTGTTGGCTCCGGTGCGGAAAGTGGCGCCCGGGGCGAAGCCCTGGCCGATGGCGATGGCGCGCTCGGGGGCTGAGCCCTGCGTCATGAATGCACTGCCCGAGAAATCGTGCACATAACCCACCTGTGCCCATGCCTGCCCCATGAACAGAGCCAAGGCCAGGAATATCCATGAGCCAAGCGTTTTTGCCGGAGATTTAATGATGCTTTGATTCATGATGAATCACCCGTATGGCTGTTAGCGTTTCGGCGTGCCCGGACCGCAGGCTGATCCGATTAACGCCTGTTCAAAATTAATAGCACAAAGCAGGTCTGTCCGATTGAATAATTTGGCAATTTTGGCAATCTTTCCGGGGTCGAGTTGCGCGCCGCGCAACATGGTCCGGACCACCGCCTCCCGCTGCGCCGGTTCAAGCCCTGGCCAACTGGCCAGGCCGGCTTCAATCACGATGTGCTGAACATCGGGCTCCCAGGGACCCAACTCGTCGGCCCAGCGCAGGATCTGGAACAGTTCGGCATCGATTTCCCCTAGTAGAAGCTTGGATACTGCCAGATTGGCCCAGATGAAGGGGGTGGTTGGTCGCTCCAGCAATGCCTGGTGCAATCGCATGTTGGCGCTACGGGCGGCGGTTTGGGCGTTGATCGAACCCAGGAATTCGCCGGACCGGGCGTATCGGCCAGCCAGGCGAAGCTGTTCCGCGCCCATCATCTCCAGCGCCCAGGCGTTACGCGGGGAATAGCGCAGGCTGGTTTCGAGGTTCTGCAGGGCGCGTGCGTGCCGCGCGGCGGCGGCCGCGCCTGTGGCGGAAGCGGCTGGGGTGAGCCCCAGATGGGCGATGTGGGCGAACAGATTGGACAGTCCTTCTCTTGCGGCCAGCAGCGCATGGGCTGCGACCAGCAGGATCAACATGGCGGCGAGCGCGCGACGAAGCAAATAACTGGACATGATTGGCGGCGACTGACGGGTGCGATCGTCCGATGCAGTCGATGCAGTCGATGCATTATAGGCTTGCTGGTTACACTATCCGGCCATGAACACCATCTCGCTTCACTTTTCCACGCTCGTTCGCGCTTTCCGGCTGCTGCATTCCATGCTGCTCCTGGGGCCAGCCATCGCCTGCGCACAGCAGATCCAGGCCGGCGGGATCGACTATCCGGACACCTACACGCTCAGGCCGCTGGCGGAACAGCAGGCCGTGCTGCTCAAGCATTTTCCGCAGCTGAAAAAGATGAACGTAAAACTGCCCGAACCGCCGGATGGCGCCGAGGGCTACTTCGCCATACCGCGCTGGCAGCGCATCGCCCCCACCTACGGCCAGGCGCTGTCGCGCGTGTTTGCGGCGCTTGCCAAATCGCGCGGCGGCGACTTTCACGACTACCGCAATGGCAAGCTGGGAGCGCGCTTTCTGCGCCAGGAAAAACACAGCAAGTCGGGCTGGGATCGCCTTGCGGCCAGGCAGCGCGGGGACATCGTGGCCGTGCCCGCGCAGTTCGGCCAGCGTTACCGGGGGAAGTCGGCGAACGATGCGCGGAAAATGTTCGAGGACAACCAGTTCGGCCTGGGCGCGTATCACGTCGCGATCATGCTGCTTACCCATCCGGAGCGGCTGTCCACGGGCAGCGAGCTGTGGCTGTACGCCCCCGGCGATGAATATTCCTATGACGGCAAAGGGCAGTTCGATTTTGCTCCGCTGTTTTATTTTCGCGGGGATGAAATCGGCTTTGACGTCATTTTTGCCGGTGGCGCCTATGACGTCTACGGCTCCGTCTCAGGCATCCTGCCGCGCTGATTCCGACACCCGGGACTTCGCCGCTGAAACGGCCGCGCGTTGCGCCGCCGCCTTCGCTCGATGGTCGCACCGTCTGCCTGTTCGACATCGGCAGTGCCCCGGTGCTTCAGCCCCGGCGAGCGATCGCTTCACTCGCCCATGAGGCGAGCCGGTGCACGGTATCGCAGCGATCCTCGGCCACGCCGCAGCAGGAACGTACGACGCTGCGGTAGCGGTGCGCCCTCGGCGTCTGGCGGTGAGTGACGTTCCGGTGCAGCGCGGCGGAAGGCCGTGCCACGGGAAACACGTCGCCCTCGAACACGGTGCCCCACACCTTGAGGTCCTTGAGTCCCTTCGCGCCGACGCGAAACGGGTCGTCGTCCAGCACCGTGAAATCGGCCTTCTTGCCGGCGACAATCGAGCCGATCTCGTGGTCGCGGCCCAGCGCATGCGCGGCGTCGATGGTGATGCCGCGCAGCGCCTGCTCGAGCGTCAGGCATTCGGTGGGTGCCGCTACGGCGCCCGAGCGCGTCTCGCGCGTCGCCGCGCACCACGCGAGGAACAGCGGTTCGGTGGGCGCCATCATGAAGTCCGAATGCAGCGACACCGGGATGCCGGCGCGCGCCATCGAGCCCGCGCGCACGATCTGCGAGGCGCGCTCGGCGCCGAAACCCAGCGCCGAGTAGCTGTCGGCAAGGGCGTGAACGTAGTACGGGTTCACGGAGGCCACCGCGCCGAGCGCGGCCATGCGGCGCACCTGCACGCTGGAGCAGTAGCCGAGATGGTGGAACGCGAAGCGGTGATCGAAGCGCGGCTTGCCGTGCATCGCCTCGCCCAGCGCGGCGAGGAGCGCGTCCACCCCGCCGTCGCCGTTCACATGCACATGGATGCCGTAGCCGGCGTCCCAGAACGTACGCACCCCCTTGGTCAGCACCTCGGGCGTCATCATCCACTCGCCCTCGTGGCCGTCAATGTAGCCGGGCGGGTTCATGCGCATCAGCTGCGAGAACATCGCGCCGTCGGCGTAGAGCTTCGCCGCGCGCAGCGTCTTCATGCGCCGCGTGTCGCGGGACGGCAGCGCCTCGAGCAGGCCGAGCACCGCATCAAAGCCGGGATCCTCGGCGGCGTTCGGCTTCCGGCCCAGGTTGCGAAAGCCGAGCGCGCCCGCGTGCGGGACGTTGTAGACGCGCACCGGCAGGCCCTGGCGCTCCACCACGTCGGACCAGGCGGCGATCTCGAAGTCGACGCCCAGCGAGCCGAACGCCATGTCGCCGATCGACGTGATGCCGCCGCGATGCATCAGCTTCGCCATGCGTTCCATGCCGGCGTTGAACCACTCGCGACGCATGAAGTGCGGCATCAGCTTCGCCAGCATCGTCTTGGTGCCGATCTCGAAGAAGTGCCCCTCGTCCCAGTCGATCTGGGGATGCGCGCAGGCCTCGCGCGTCAGCCCGGCGAATTCCAGCGCCTTCGTGTTGGCGAAGATTTCGTGGAACGAGCGATGCCAGACGATCAGCGGCCGCGCCGGACACACCTCGTCGAGTTCGCTGCGCCGCGGACGCCGGCCATGAAAGCCGTGATGGAATCCCCACGAGGCCATCAGTTCGCTGCCGCCGCGCTGCGCCGCGACCGCCGCCCGCAGCCGTGCCCACCATTCGTCGCGACTGTTCGCCGCCGGCGCGACCGAGCCGTCAGCGAGCCGCCAGTCCTCGGGTGCAATGAGTTCGGTCGGCAGCAGCAGCGCGCCCAGCCACGGGTGCACATGATTGTCGATGAGGCCCGGCAGCAGGACCTTGCCGGCGAGGCGCTCGTCGACGACGACTTCGCGCCCCTCGCGCCAGGGCGCCATCGAGGCCATGTCGCCGACGGCGACGATGGTGTCGCCGGACACCGCCACCGCGGTCGCCTCGGGCAACGACGCGTCCATGGTCACCACCTTGCGGGCCGGGTAGATCGTCAGTCGGGGATGGGGCAGCGGCATGGGAATCTCCTCGGTGCGGACGCTAGATTGCCGCCGATCCGCCGGCATGACCAGTCCGGCCTACAATTTGTCCATGCTGGACAACGCCGCCGCGCCGCTGTTGAGGAGCCCGATCGGCTTCCTGCTGGTGCCCCGCTTCACCGTTATTTCGCTGTCGTCGGCGATCGAGCCGCTGCGCATCGCCAATCGCTACGTCTCGCAGAAATACGCCTGGCGCCTGGTATCGGCGGATGGCAGGCCGGTTCCCGACGGCAATGGCATCGCCATCCAGGCCGACTGCTCGATCGAAGACGCCGGACGCCTTGGCGCGCTGTTTGTCTGCGCGGACCATGAACCCGAGAAAGCCGCGACGCGCCGCGCAACCGCCTGGCTGCGTGGACTGGACCGCGCAGGCGTGCTGCTCGGCGGCATCGACGCCGGTGCCTTCACCCTGGCGCGCGCGGGCCTGCTCGAAGGCCGCCGCGCCACGGTGCACTGGGAGGTCGTCGATGCGTTCCGCGAGCGCTTTCCCGGCACCGCGCTGACCGAGTCGCTGTTCGAGGCAGACCGCGGCCGGCTCACCTGCGCTGGCGGTACCGCCGTGCTGGACATGATGCTGCATGCGATTGCGGCGGACCACGGGCAGACCGTCGCGGATCGTGTCGCCGGACACTGCCTGCATGACCACATCCGCCAGGCCTCCGAGCTGCAGCACATGGCGCGCGCGCGGCAATCGCAGGTGCGCCACCCGAAGCTGGCAAAGGCCCTGCGCTACGCCGGACAGCGCCTGGACCGCATGCTGTCGCCGCGGGACGTGGCGCAGGCCGCCGGCGTGTCTTCGCGGCAACTGTCGCGGATGTTCCAGGCAGCGCTCGGCCAAAGCCCGGGGCGATACCTGCTCGACCAGCGGCTGCAGCGCGCGCGCCAGCTGCTTCGACGCACCGACATGCCGGTACTCGACATTGCGGTGGCCTGCGGATTCGCCTCGCAGGCCCACTTCTCGCGGACCTACCGCCGGGCCTGGGGAACGGCGCCGCGCGATGACCGCCACGAGCAAGAGCTTGTCCGCCACAGGCAAACCGGGAGTGCCGCCACACTCTAGAGTGGCTTGCGTCCCACCCCGAGGAGCTACCCATGACCCGATTCGTCACGTCGTCCGCCGCGCGCTTGGCCATGCTGGGCGTCGCGCTCCTTGCCACGATGCCCGCCGCGCCCGCCCTCGCGCAGAGCCGCGCCGAGACGCTGATCGTCGGTGGCACGCAGACACCGCGCCATTTCAATGCCGCGGTGCAGTCCGGCGTGGCGACGATGATGCCGGGGGCGCAGATCTTTGCGAGTCCTCTGCGCTTCGACGACAAGTGGAACGCGCAGCCCTACCTCGCCGAGAGCTGGAGCTTCCAGGACGACGGCAAATCGCTGCTGCTGAAACTGGTGCCCAACGCAGTGTTCCACGACGGTCGGCCCGTGACTTCCGAGGACGTTGCGTTCTCGGTGATGACGGCGAAGGCCTTCCACCCGTTCCAGTCCATGTTCGGCCCGGTCGAACGTGTCGATACGCCGGATTCGCGCGTGGCGATCATCCGCATGAAGGACCCGCACCCGGCGATCCTGCTGGCCATGTCGCCGCCGTTCCTGCCGATCCTTCCCAAGCACATCTACGGAGACGGCAAGGATATCCGCAGCCATCCGGCCAACCTGAAACCGGTCGGCGCGGGCCCGTACAAGTTCGTCGAGTACAAGCAGGGCGAGCACATCGTCCTGGAAAAATTCGACAAGTTCTTCATCCCCGGTCGGCCGAAGTTCGCCAAGCTGATCTTCCGCATTTACAAGGACCCCTCTGCGATGGATGTGGCGATCGAGCGCAAGGACATCGACATGATCGCCTTCCAGGCCTCGACCACCAGCCTGCAGCGCCTGCAGAAGGTCCCGCACGTGGTCATCGAAAAGCGCGGCGGCGAGGCGATCGGCGCGATGAGCTGGCTGGCCTTCAATCTGAAGAAGAAGCCCTACGACGACGTGCGCGTGCGCCAGGCCATTTCCTACGCCATGGACCGCGACTTCATCGTCAAGAAGCTGCACGGTGGCATGACGCGCGTGGCGAGCGGCCCGATCGCGCCGGGCAGCCCGTTCTACACCGACAAGGTGGAACCCTACAAGCTCAACCTCGACAAAGCCAGCAAGCTGCTCGACGAGGCCGGACTGAAGCGCGGCAGCGACGGCACCCGTTTCAACATGGTGATGGACTTCACGCCGGGCGGGCCGGACAACTACCAGAACATTGCCGAGTACCTGCGCTCGCAACTGAAGAAGGTGGGCATCAATGTCACCATCCGCAGCTCGCCCGACTTCCCGACCTGGGCCAAGCGCATCGGCGGCCATGATTTCGAGACCTCGATGGACGCCTCGTTCAACTACGGCGACCCGGTGATCGGCGTGCACCGCACCTATCTGTCGACCAACATCAAGCAGGGCGTGGTGTGGTCAAACACGCAGAGCTACATCAGCCCGAAAGTCGATGACTTGCTGGCGAAAGCCACCGTCGAGCGCAACCTGGAAAAGCGCAAGGCCCTGTATCACGAGTTCCAGAAGCAGGTGGTGAACGATGTCCCGGTCGCCTTCACGCACATCTGGTCGGTCGCGACGGTGGCGGACAAGGGTCTCAAGAACCTGCCGATCACCATCTGGTCAGGACTCACGCCCTTTGACGAAATCGAGAGGAAGTAGCCTCATGCGCCGCACGTTGATCCTGGCCCTCCTGGCGGTGGCGCACGCGCCGGCGTTCGCCCAGTGGAAGCCTGAACGCCCGATCCGCATCGTCGTGCCCTTCACGCCGGGCGGCGGCACCGACCTTCAGGCAAGGCGCATCGCACCGGCGCTCGCCGAGGCGTTCGGCGTCGCCGTCACCGTAGAGAACAAGCCGGGCGGCGGCACGCTGATCGGCGCCCGTGAAGTGGCGCGAGCCGCGCCCGATGGCGCCACGCTGCTCTACACCGTAGCCTCTCTGACGCAGCTGCCGCACCTGCATGCGACGCCGCCCTACGACCTGTTCCGCGATTTCACGCCGATCACCCCCGGATCCCTCGGCGGCACCGTGCTCGTCGCCCGCACCGACTCGCCGTTCTCCACGGTGCGCGAGATGGTGGATTATGCAAAGCGCAATCCCGGCAAGCTGAACGTCGGCTCGTACGGCACCGGCACGACGCCGCACCTGAACGTCGAATTCCTCAAGCGCAGCGCCGGCATCGACGTGGTCCACGTGCCCTATCCGGGGCCCGCGCAGGCCAACCAGGACCTCTACGGCGGCCGCATCGACATGTTCTTCGACGGACCGACCACGGCGATCAACAGCGCAAAGGGCGGCAAGGCAAAACTGATCGCGGCCGCAACCGAGAAACGCATCCCGGCGCTGCCGGACCTGCCGACCTTCCACGAGGCCGGCCTCGCCTTTGGCATCGACGGCTGGATTGCGTTCTTCGGCCCCGGCGGGATGAAGTCGGAGATCGTCACCGTGCTGCACCGGGAGATCGCGCGCATCGTCGGCACGCCGGAGTTCCGAAAATTCATCTTCGACAGCGGCCTCGACTACGGCGGCATGGCGCCGGCCGCATTCGCTGCCAAGGTGCGCGCCGACTACGAGCGCTGGGGCAAGGTGATCCGCGACGCCGGCGTGAAACTGGACTGACATGACCACACCATCCTTGCCACGCCACGCGCGCTGCGTGATCGTCGGCGGCGGCATCATCGGCACCAGCGTCGCCTACCACCTCGCCAAGCTCGGCTGGAAGGACGTCATGCTGCTAGAGCGCCGCCAGCTCACCTGCGGCACCACCTGGCACGCGGCCGGCCTCGTAGGGCAGCTGCGCTCTACCTACAACCTGACGCGCCTGGCGCGCTACACCATCGACCTGTATGCGGGTCTCGAAGCCGAGACCGGGCAGGCCACCGGCTTCAAGCGCAACGGCGCCATCACCCTCGCCACGAGCACCGAGCGACTGGACGAACTGAAGCGCAGCGCGGCGATGGGTCGCAGCTGCAATGTCGACGCGCGCGAGATCACGCCTTCGGAAGCGCGCGGCCTGTGGCCGATGCTGCAGATGGACGACGTGGTCGGCGCGATCTGGATGCCGAAAGACGGCCAGATCAATCCGGTCGACGTCACGCAGGCGCTTGCCACAGGCGCGCGCACGCGTGGCGCGAGGATCATCGAGAACTGCAAGGTCACCGGCATCATGGTGCGCAACGGTCGTGCCGCGGGCGTGCATACCGCCCAGGGCGACATCGAAGCCGAGGTGGTGGTGAACTGCGGCGGCATGTGGGCGCGCGAGATCGGCCTGATGGCCGGCGTCGCGGTGCCGTTGCATGCCGCGGAGCACTTCTACATCGTCACCGAACCCATGCCGGAAGTGGTGACCACGCTGCCGGTGCTGCGCGATTACGACGGCTACGCGTACTACAAGGAGGACGCCGGCAAGCTGCTGGTCGGCGCCTTCGAGCCGAATGCGAAGCCCTGGGGGATGGGTGGCATCCCGGAGGATTTCGAGTTCGACGAATTGCCGGAGGACTGGGACCACTTCCAGCCGGTGATGGAGCGCGCACTGGCACGCGTGCCCCGGCTCGGCACGGTCGGCATCCAGAAGTTCTTCAACGGCCCGGAGTCGTTCACGCCGGACAACCGCTACTACCTTGGCGAAGCACCGGAACTGC